>OKSH01000031.1_pt1 | contig 112345 bp, 95 predicted proteins | sample 1601231 | NCBI WGS metagenome assembly OKSH01 (sample SAMEA3541596, study PRJEB24748) | human gut metagenome | biome: human gut; feature: human-associated habitat; material: faeces | place: China | collected 2012
ATTCCGATCATTAACAGTATCAAAGCCGGAAAAAATGCAGTAAGGGGGATGAAGTGATATGTTGATTACCCAGTTAAAAGTAAAAGAAACTATCGTATCACTGGCAGCCGGAAAGAAAGTTTTTATCATCAACTGCCATGGATGCAAGGAAGTTCGTTTTCCGGAAAAAGAAGCTGTTGAACTTCAGAAGGAGCTTTCCGCTGAAGGAAATGTGACAGGGATCATGACAACGGATTATATCTGTAATCCGGAAAACATGCAGTTACGTCTTCAGAAACACATGGATAAGATCAGGGAAGCGGATCTGATTCTGGTATTCTCCTGTGGTGTTGGTGTACAGACCATCGCAGAATATCTGGAAGACAAGATGGTATGCGCAGCCTGCGATACATACCCGGTACCTGGTTTCCAGGGTGTAACACCGTTAGAATATAAATGTGACCAGTGTGGTGAGTGTTATCTGAACCTTACCGGCGGGATCTGCCCGATCACAGCATGCTCCAAGAGTCTTGTCAACGGCCAGTGCGGCGGTTCCAAGAATGGTAAATGCGAAGTGGACAGTGACATGGAGTGTGGATGGGAGCGCATCTACAGACGCCTGAAAGAAATCGGACGCCTTGACGCACTGAAATGCCCGACACAGATCCATAATTTCGCTACAGATGATGAAGTGAAATAATAAGCAAAGATTTATTAAGAAGCCAAATTAAATTATGATACGGTTCACCGGAAGTATTCCGCAAGGTATGTTGCAGAGCAGGTGGACCGTACCCCAAATTTTAAATGATTGGAGCAAATATAATATGAAAATGAAAGAATTATTCGACCGTGGTGAATTTGTAGTTTCTGCAGAAGTAGGACCGCCAAAAGGAATCCACGTAGACGAACTGGTAGAAGAAGCAAAAACATACCTCAAGGATGTTCATGCAGTTAACGTAACTGATAACCAGTCTTCTGTTATGCGTCTTGGATCTCTTGCAATGTGTAAAGTTCTCAAGGACGCCGGAATGGATCCGATCTTCCAGCTTGCATGCCGTGACAGAAACCGTATCGCACTGGAGTCTGATCTTTTAAGTGCTGCTATGCTTGGTATTGAGAACATCCTCTGTCTGACAGGTGACCATACGAAGATGGGCGATCATCCGCAGGCAAAACCGGTATTCGATCTTGATTCTGTATCTCTTCTTCATACAGTACAGCTTCTTGAGTCCGGTGTAGATCTTGGAGGAAACCCGCTGGTTGGTGAGCCTCCGAAATTCTCCAAGGGTGCCGTTGTATCTCCATGCAGCGATTCCGTTGACGCTCAGCTTGCAAAGATGGAAAGAAAGGTTGCTGCAGGTGCAGACTACTTCCAGACACAGGCTGTATTTGAGCCGGAGAAATTCATCAAATTTATGGAAAAAGCAAAACAGTTCGGAAAACCTGTACAGGTTGGTATCATCATTCCGAAATCCGCCGGAATGGCTAAGTTCATGAACAACAACGTAGCCGGCATCCATGTTCCGGATGAGATGATCGAGGAGCTGAAAGCAGACAAAGAGAAAACAAAAGCCGGTATCACAGGTGTTGAGATCGCTGCACGTATCATCAAAGAGTGCAAGCCATACTGCCAGGGTGTACATATCATGGCACTTGGATGGGAATCCAAGATCCCGGCACTTCTGGAGCAGGCTGAGATCTGATCAGAACGATTGCTTTATAAAAAATAATCAGAAAAGCTGTCCGGAACCGGATGCAGGAGATGCACACCGACCGGGCAGCTTTTGTGTAAGAAAAAGCTTCTCTATACGCAAAAACTCTTCGGGGAGCCTGCGGGATCCACAGCGGAAGAATTCTAGCTTAAGAGGTAAAGAGACGATGGAAAGTATTATTATCGGGATCGCCGGAGGATCAGGCTCCGGCAAATCTACATTTACAAACAGACTGAAGAAGCATTTCGGAGACGATGTGGTGGTGATCTATCATGACAATTACTACCGCAGACAGGACGGAATTCCTTTTGAAGAACGTGTGAAGGTGAACTACGATCACCCGGATTCACTGGAAACAGATCTTCTGGTAGAGCATCTCAAAGAACTCAAGGAGGGCAAAACCATCCAATGTCCGGTATACGATTACAGTCAGCACAACCGCTCCGACAAAGTGCTGAAGATCGAACCAAGACCGGTTATTCTGGTAGAGGGAATCCTGCTTCTTGCAGATTCGCGTATCCGAGATCTTCTGGATATCAAGGTTTATGTGGAAGCAGATGCAGATGAGAGGATCTTAAGACGGATCTCCAGAGATGTGGAGGAACGTGGACGGGATTTAAACGGAATCATCGATCAGTATCTTACCACAGTAAAACCGATGCATTATCTGTACGTGGAGCCTACACGGGCGAAAGCAGATATTGTGATCAACAGCGGTAAGAATAACGTGGCCTTTGATCTGTTTGTATCAAAGATCGGGCAGCTGCTGAAAGAACTGAAAAAATAATAAGTAAAATAAAAAGCATGTCATACTCTAGGACAGAGCGGATCAGGTTATATCCGTCTGGCTGTGTATGACATGCTTTTTTGAACGGTTCAGGTGAATATGTCTGTATTCACACGCTCTGTGTAAATTTCTCCACATAATATAAAGCTGCACCAATGGCAGGTGTATACTGCCCGTGGGTGCCGACCAGAATCTGGCTTCTGTCCAGGGTGAATGGTGCGTCTGTGTTGATGTGTTCTAACAGATAATTAATATCTTCTTCTGTAAAATAAGGTGCCAGATATCCGCTGATGATGATCGGTGCATCGATGATCAGGTTCAGATTTTTCATGGCAAAGGCCAGATGGTTCAGATAATCTTCCCAGTGCTCAGCAAGCCGGGGGGATTTTTTTTCGCGGAGCAGAGGGAAAAATTCCTTTACAGGCATCCCGGCAGACTGTTCCAGAGCGTTGGCAGAGCAGTAGGTTTCCAGACAGCCATGGTTTCCGCAGTAACATAAAGGGCCGTCAGGATTGACGCACATATGCTCAAGGGTTCCGCTGTGCATGGAACTTCCCTGATGAATCTGATGATTGGTTATAATGGCACCGCCAAGGTTTCGGTTCAGAAGGAACACGACAGCACTGTCAAGCTCCGGGTGATTCCACAGCTCCAGAAAAGCGGCGGATTTGGAATCATGTTCCAGATGGCAGGGGTAAGGAAGATGCCGGGAAAAATCCTCCAGCTTCATTCCGGTATTGTTCATGATGTTTCCGTAGATCACAGTGGAATTATCAGGAGAAGTGATCCCCTGTGTGGCAATGGAAATACCCAGGATCTTTTCTTTCGGATAGTGATTTTCTGCGATGAATCTTCGTACTTTATCGGTCAGTTGTCTGTAATATTCTTCTGTGTTGGAATAGGGAAGAGCAATGGTTTCTGTATAAAAGGCATTTCCATATAAGTCGATTGCTGTGATATGGAACATGTTTTTCAGGATCCCGATGCCAATGGAAATCCGGAAATCCGAGGTGATCTGGATGGCCTGAGCTTTCCTGCCTCCCGTGGAATCAAAATATCCGTTTCTGTCAATAAGCCCTTCTTTTTCCAGCAGGTTCAGGTTCTGACTTACTGTGGAAAGCCCCATCTGAAGGTCCTGGACGATCTGCATTTTGGAAGTCTGGCGTGTTTTGTATATATATTGGTAAACCTTGGACCGGTTTATTTTCTTTAAATTGATGGTGGTTAATCCTTTTTCACTCATGAGATTCTCCTGATAAAAGTAATTATAGATATGTTTAAGTCTTAAATGTATTTTAGTATAAATTTGCAGGAAATGCAATGTCAGCGCATGAAGCAGAGCAGAACAAAAGTTTTTTCGAGGAATAATAAGTAACAGTATATGGATTGGCAAAGGATATATGTCTTGTGCATAAGTAAAAGTAAACAAAAATATAAGAACAAAATTAGGTGTTTTGTCAATGGATTTTTTGAAAAAATAGTTCTATACTCTACTTACAGTTAAGACATAAGCATAAGTAAAAACTCAAACGATAACGAAATAGAAGAAAACAGGGAGGTTCAAGATTATGAAATTAACAAGAAATGGAATCAAGGAACGTGAAGCATGGAAGAAAGCAGGCATCGATCTTCCAGGATACGATGTAGAGGCAGTTACTGAGAAAGCGAAGAAGGAGCCAGGCTGGGTACATTTCGGAATCGGAAATATTTTCCGTGTATTTATCGGCGGCATCGCAGATGGTCTTCTGGAAGAGGGAGTTCTTGACAGAGGGATCACATGTGTAGAGACCTTTGATTATGATGTAGTAGACAAGATTTACGATCCATACGACAACCTTGGTTTAAATGTTATCCTTCACGGTGACGGAACCCGTGAGTACAAAGTTCTTGGGGCACTTGCAGAAGCAGTGAAAGCACAGTTTTCTGATGTTGGACAATGGAACCGCCTGAAAGAAATTTTTGCGGCTAAATCCCTGCAGTTAGTTTCCTTCACTATCACAGAGAAGGGTTATGCACTCCGGAAAGCAGACGGAACGTGGTTCCCGTTTGTGGAAGCAGATATTAAAAACGGACCGGATAAGGCAACGGGAGCAATGGCAGTTCTTGTGGCTATGCTGAATGAGAGATATAAAGCAGGGAAATATCCGATCGCCCTGGTATCCATGGACAACTGCTCACAGAACGGCGCCAAGCTTCGTGAGTCCGTGCTGACTATGACAGAGGAATGGCATAAAGCGGGCTTCGTAGATGATGGCTTCGTAGATTATGTAACGGATGAGAAGGTGGTTGCATTCCCGTGGACCATGATCGACAAGATCACACCTCGTCCAAGCGAGCAGATTGCAGCAGACCTTGAGAACCTCGGCGTTGAAGATATGCAACCGGTGATCACAGGAAAGAAAACATATATTGCACCATTTGTTAATGCTGAGAAGCCACAGTATCTTGTTATCGAGGACAGCTTCCCCAACGGACGCCCTGCTTTGGAAAAAGGCTTCGGCGTATACATGGCAGACAGAGATACCGTCAATCTCTCCGAGAGAATGAAAGTAACCGTTTGCCTGAATCCGGTACATTCCGCAACCGGCCCTCTTGGTGTGGTACTTGGATATGATCTCTTTGCACATATGCTGAACACCAACGAAGATATGATGAAAATGGCCCGTATGGTTGCTTATGACGAGGGACTTCCGGTAGTTGCAGATCCTGGAATCCTTTCCCCACAGGCATTTGTGGACGAGCTCTTTAATGACCGTTTCCCGAATGAGTATCTTGGAGACACCAACCTCCGTCTGGCTGTAGATGTATCCCAGATGGTTGGAATCCGTTTCGGTGAGACTGTAAAAGCATATGTGAAAAAATTCGGAGATGCTTCCAGACTGACAGCAATTCCCCTTGGAATCGCCGGATGGCTGAGATATATGCTGGCTGTAGATGACGAAGGAAACAAATTTGAGCTTGCCCCGGACCCGATGAATGAGGAAATCACAGAGCAGCTTGACGATATCGTGATCGGAAAACCGGAGACCTTTAAGAATCAACTGAAGCCGATCCTCTCCAACGAAAGACTGTTCTTTACAGATCTTTACAAAGATGGTGTGGGTGAAAAGATCGAGGACATGTTCCGCGAGATGATCGCAGGACCGGGAGCTGTAAAGGCAACTATTCATAAATATGTAAAATGAAACCAGGGTTACGAAAATAGTTTATGTAAGTAGTGAATAAAGAGAAATGAGGTAAATGGAAAGATGACAGAACCGGTATTTGCGGCAGATCCGTTAAGACTGTTGATCGCGGCAGCAGCAGGGATTTTATTATTATTGTTACTTATCATAAAATTTAAGATTCACCCGGTTTTATCCCTGTTGATCGCTGCACTGGTTATCGGGCTTGGTGCCGGAATGCCGGTTCCAACGCTGGTAAGCACTGTGGAAAACGGCGCAGGAGAAACCTTACAGGGAATCATACTCCTGATCGGACTGGGCTCTCTGTTCGGCGGGATATTGGAAGTGTCCGGCGGCGCACAGTGCGTTGCCCAGACACTGATAAACAAATTTGGTGAGAAAAAGGCAGGAATCGCTCTTGGGATCACAGGGCTTGTGGTTGGAACCACCGTGTTTTTTGAGGCAGGCGTTGTGATCCTGATCCCTCTGGCATTCGGACTTGCGAAGAAAACAAAGAAATCTACTTTATATTATGTGATACCTCTTCTCGCCGGACTTGCCACCGGATTTGCATTCATTCCGCCATCAGCAGGATCTGTTCTGGTGGCAAATATGCTGAATGTGGATCTCGGAGTGATGATCGCGGTGGGTGTGCCGGTAGGTATTTTATCTCTGATTTTTGCAGGAATCTTATGGTCCAAATTTATCGGCAAAAAGATCAACACAGGGCTTCCCTCCAATATCCAGGAGGTACGTGAGGAGGAAGAAGCCAATCTGCCGAAATTTTCTACAGTATTATGTATCATTCTTGTTCCGCTGGTACTGATCCTGTGCAATACAGTTTCTGAATACATTCCGGGAATCGACGCGGCACGTCCTGTTCTGGAATTTCTGGGAACACCTTTTGTGGCACTGATCATAGCAGTATTGCTTGCCATGTATTTTCTCGGAAAGAAGCAGGGCTATAATGGAGAGCAGTTAAAGAAGATCCTGGATCGTTCACTGAAGCCTACAGGACAGATTCTTCTGGTCATCACTGGTGGAGGTATCATCCGCTGGGTTCTTCAGGACTGCGGTATGGGAAACATTATAGGGCCAGCCCTGGAAAAAAGCGGACTTCCGCTTGTACTGATCGCATTTCTTATTGCAGCTCTGATCCGCGCATCTGTTGGTGCGGCAGTTGTGGCTATGACAATGGCAGCAGGAATTATGGCTGCTATGCCCGGAGTTGCAGATCTGTCACCGGTTTATCTGGCAGCAATGGTCTGTGCCATCAACGGCGGTGCAACGGCATTCAGCCATGTAAATGATTCCGGATTCTGGCTGGTAAGCTCTCTTCTGGAGATTGATGAAAAAACAACCTTAAAATCCTGGACAATGATGGAAACTATCGTAGGAGTAACAGGCCTGGTTTGTGCTGTTGTGATCAGCCTGTTTGCATAGGAGAGTGGACAAAAATGATAGTAAAAGTAATTTTAGGCACAATGCAGAATGCAAGAAAGTTGGTAAGTATTGCAGAATCCATCCCATGTGATGTAGAATTATGTTATGGCCGTTATGTTGTAAATGCAAAGTCTATGCTTGGGGTCTTAAGTATGCCTGAGTTTGACGGGGGAGAGCTTCATGTACATACAGATAATGAGAAAGAATGTGAGAAGATCCTTTTTCAGCTGCTTGATCAGAACCTTCTTGTGGACACAGGAGATGCTGTGAAAAGATCCATCTATGATATCACAACCTTTGGTGAGATCCTGATCGATTTTACTTTTCGGGATATTAATGAGGACGGACAGATGCTGTATGCCAGAAATCCGGGCGGTGCACCAGCCAATGTTGCAGTTGCAGCCAGCAGACTGGGAGCTCATACGGCATTTATCGGTAAAGCAGGAAAAGACATGCACGGAAAGTTCCTGAAATCTGTTCTTGAGAAAGAAAGCGTGGATACCAAGGGTATGCTTCTGGACGAAAATTATTTTACTACACTGGCTTTTGTGGAAGTCAGCGAGACCGGAGAGAGGACTTTCTCTTTTGCAAGAAAACCGGGAGCGGATACGAAGATCCAGAAGGAAGAAGTGGACGTGGATGTGCTGGATCATACCCATATTTTTCATGTTGGATCACTGTCCCTGACTGATCAGCCTGCAAGAGATACCACGTTTTATGCGGTAAAAAGAGCGAAAAACAAGGGCAGCGTGATTTCTTACGATCCCAATTACCGTGCATCTCTGTGGCCGGATGAAAAAACTGCCAAAAAACATATGAGAAGTCTGGTACCCTATGTGGATCTCATGAAGATTTCAGATGAGGAAACCGAGCTTCTGGCAGATCATAAGGATGTCCGGGAAGCAGCGAAGATACTGTATGAGCAGGGCGTGAAGGTTGTGGCAGTTACTCTTGGTGGTGAAGGAGCTTATATTTACAGCAAAGATGGAGGCTGTATGGCGCCGGGATTTTCAGTGAAACAGATTGCGGATACAAACGGAGCCGGTGATTCCTTCTGGGGAGGATTCCTGTATAAGGTCAGCACATCGGAGAAACAGCCGGACGAGCTGACACAGAAGGAACTGAAGGAATTTGCCCGTTTCGGTAATGCAGTGGCCAGTCTCTGCGTGGAGAAAAAAGGTGCGATCCCGGCAATGCCGGAACTTGCACAGGTGGAACGCAGAATTGCAGAGGAATCGTATTCATAAACCTGTAGCAGAGTTATATCTAAATTGCGAAGCGATTGTGTTTATGAGCATGTCAGATTTATGAAAGGATGGGGTTTTGAAATGAATTTAAAAGATCAGATGAACGGAATTCAGCACGTAGGTGTGCCGACCAATGACATTGAGACAACCATTAAATTTTATGAAGCACTGGGATTTGAGATCGCTTTTCAGACAGTGAACGAGGCTGCCAATGAGAAGGTTGCTTTCCTGAAGCTTGGAAATCTTGTGATTGAGACGTATGAGAACAAAGCTGCAAAAATGGAATCCGGTGCCATCGACCATGTTGCCATTGATGTGAAGGATGTGGAGAAAGTCCACGAGCTGGTAACAGCAGCCGGACTGAATACTACCAATGATGAAGTCCATTTCCTGCCGTTCTGGGAGAATGGCGTGAAGTTCTTTACCATTGAAGGCCCGAATAAGGAGAAAGTGGAGTTCAGCCAGTACTTATAAGAAGTAAATAAAGTTGTGCTCATGGGTGTGAAACAGAGTATAATGCAGATGTTTATTTTGTGTTGCATACAGCCTGTCAGATATCAGATGAATTAAAGATCATCGTATGTCTGACGGGCTGTTTTATGTATCAGAAAGAATTTACGCACGGCAAAGATATCTGACGCAGGATTTCACATTCTGATGGGCTGGATTAAGATGCATTATTTTAGAGGAGTGCTATAGGGACATGGGAAAATTTCTTGCATGAAATGGATAATGAGACTACAATGAAATGCAGATGTGCTATAGAAGATCGGGATCAGCAGTAGATGAGGTGATTCCTGAAGAATAAAAACGGGAAATGGATTTCGGATATCTGTTTCTTGGTATGATGGAGAATTATGAAAATACATTACAGAGTCAAAAAGAATACAATAGAAATCATCCGCTGTTACGGTACCGATAACCGGATCGTGATCCCGGCAGAAATTCAGGGGTTTCCGGTAGTCAGTGCGGCGCCGTATGCATTTTCCGCACACAAGGATGGAGAAGAAGATGCAGAAACCTGGGAGAGCGAAGATGTAGTTTCGTTCGGAGAAGAGAGACTTCTTGCCGGAGAAGAAGTGCAGGAAATCGTTTTTCCAGATACGCTGAAGGAAATCGGAAGATATATTTTTTATGGATGCAAAAAACTGGAGCGGCTGGAGTTTTCGGATACGCTGATGCAGGTGGGAACCGGGGCATTTACGGGATGCAGCGGGCTGAAGGAGCTTGTGATCCATCAGAAAAAGGGAATCAAATCCTGTGCGAAGGAGATTCTTGGGGAGTTATGGCAGAAAATCGATGTGGATTTTCTGTACGAAAATGGCGAGGCAAGTGGAAAACGTGCGCATATGGTTTTTCCGGAGCATTATGATGAGGCGGTGGAGAATACGCCTGCGAGAATTTTGTTTACGGAGTATCATGGATCCGGGACCAATTATCGGCAATGTTTCTATAATAAAGAACTGGATTTCGCGGAGTATGACAGCCTGTTTGATATGGCAGTGGTGATGGATAAGCTGGAGGTCCTGGTGGATATGAGCTTCGGACGACTTTGTTATCCGTGGCTGCTGAGTAAAAAAGCGAAGAAGCAGTATGAGGATTATATCCGGGGAAATCTTAAGGATATTGGGGAATATCTGGTGGAGAGCGGAAACTTAAATGGTCTGGAACTGCTTTCCTGGGAAAAACTCTGGAACAAAGAGGGCCTGGAACACAGTATTGATGTGGCTTCCGGAAAGAAGGATATGGAGATTTCCGCGTTTCTGATGAATGAGCGCAGCAGGATGCTGGAGGAAGAGCGGAAGGGGTCCGGGGAGACAGAAGATTCAGTTCGACCGGTGAGAAGGAGACAGAAATTTCAGTTGTAAATTGAAAGTGTTCACTGATAACTGCGGAGTGACTGCACTAACTTTATAACATATGTGAGTATGTGAAAAATAAGTTGCATGTAGATAGATTACGATATTATGAAGTAGTAATGGCAATTATAGTAGTTTCTGAGAGAACCATAATGAAGACAGAATTGTGACAGCAAATCAGAGGGGGTGAGAATTCTGAGTGAAATAGAAATAACCGAAAATAACAAAAATAACTATCTATCCGGTCAGGGATCCAATTCCCAGGAAGCAGCCCAGCGTCTCCAGGACATCGGCAGCAGCATCCTGCGGGCGGCAAGAGACGAGCTGTATCTGGGCATGCGCTTTCTGGATGTGGCGCTGAGCAGCTTTGTTTATCGGATGGATGGCTCCGTCAGTCCATTTGGAACAGACGGGGCTGTGATATACTTCCATCCGGCGCAGCTTGGCGGGCTTTATAGGGAGAACCGGATACTTGTGAACCGGGGATATCTTCACATGGTGTTCCACTGTATTTTCCGACATTTCGGAAAGCCAGGGGCAGACAAGCGCCTATGGAATTTAAGCTGTGACATTGCGGTGGAGCATATGATCGACGGTATTTATCACCGCTCAGTACGATATTCCAGAAGTCTTCTCCGGAGGGAGACCTACCGTCTTCTGGAAAAGGAAAAGAAGACGTTGAATGCGGAGCGGATATACAAGATCTTGAAAGAACAGTTCCTGAAGGAAAAAGAACTGCTGCAGCTGGAAGAAGAGTTCTATGTGGATGATCACAAATACTGGGTCAACCAGCAGCCGAATCAGAAACCCAATCCCCTGATGAGCAAAAAATGGGGAGATATCAGCGAAGGGATCGAAACAGACCTGGAGACTTTTTCCAGGGAGGCAGGAGAACAGGACGGAGATTTTCTGGATCAGCTGAAAATAGAGAACAGAGAACGGTATGATTACCGGGATTTTCTGCGGAAGTTTGCGGTATTCCGGGAAGAGCTGACGGTAGATCCGGATAGCTTTGATCATAATTTTTATACCTATGGGCTTTCTCTTTATGGGAATATGCCGCTGATTGAACCCCTGGAAACCAGAGAAGTGAAAAAAGTTTCGGAATTTGTCATCGTGATCGATACCTCCATGTCCTGTTCTGGGGAACTGGTGCGGAGATTTCTGGAGGAAACTTACGGAATCTTAAGTGACAGCGGGAATTTTTTCCAAAAGGTAAATATACACATTATCCAGTGTGACGAGAAGGTGCATTCAGATGTGAAAATCACCGGCAGAGAAGAACTGCAGGATTACATGGATAGTCTGGAGCTTTACGGCGATGGGGGCACAGATTTTCGCCCGGCTTTTGCTTATGTGGAAGAGCTGATGGAGAAACGAGAGTTTGAAAATCTGAAAGGCCTGGTGTATTTTACAGACGGTTACGGCATTTTTCCGGCAAAGATGCCGCCATACCGGACTGCATTTGCATTTATGGAGCAGGAGCCGGAGGATGTGGATATCCCGGCCTGGGCCATGAAGCTGGTGATCACGGAGGATGAATTACAAGGAGAAGAAAAACCATGAACATAAAACGAGCAAAACAGGAGATCAGAGATTCCATAGAAGCATATCTTGCAAAAGACGAATTCGGTGAGTACCGGATCCCGGCAATCCGTCAGAGACCGATCCTTCTTATGGGCCCTCCGGGAATCGGAAAGACACAGGTTATGGAGCAGATCGCAAGGGAATGCGGGATTGCCCTTGTTTCTTATACTATTACCCACCACACCAGACAGAGTGCCGTGGGACTTCCTTTCATTGTAAAAAAGAATTACGGTGAGGAAGAATTTTCTGTCACGGAATATACCATGAGTGAGATCATTTCATCCGTTTACGACAAAATGGAAAAAACAGGTCTGAAAGAAGGCATCCTGTTCATTGATGAGATCAACTGCGTATCTGAAACACTGGCACCGATGATGCTGCAGTTCCTTCAGGGAAAAACCTTCGGAAACCAGAAGGTGCCGGAAGGCTGGGTAATCGTCACAGCAGGCAACCCGCCGGAATATAACAAATCCGTCCGGGAATTCGATGTGGTCACTCTGGACCGTATCAAGAAGATTGATGTGGAGGCAGACTTTGATGTATGGAAGGAATACGCCTACCAGCAGGGAATTCATCCGGCGGTAATCTCCTATCTGGAGCTTCGCAGAAAAAATTTCTACAGGGTGGAGAATACCGTAGACGGAAAGATCTTTGCCACAGCCAGAGGCTGGGAGGATCTTTCACGTCTGATCCAGGTTTATGAGATCCTTGGAAAAACCGTAGACCGTGAGGTGGTCAGCCAGTACATCCAGCACAGGATGATCGCGAAGGATTTCGCCAGCTATCTGGCTCTTTATTATAAGTACAGAACGGATTATAAAGTGGAGGACATCCTGAAAGGAAAGTGGGATTCCATTACCCTGGGTAAGATCCGCACGGCCTCTCTGGATGAGCATCTGAGCATTGTAAGCCTTCTCAATGGAAAGCTCAGCGAGCTTTTTACAGAATGCTATCTTACCGATGCCTATCTCACGAAACTGTATGATTATATGGTGTACTTCAGAGAAGCTCAGGACAGACTCACAGCAAAAAATCTCATGGAAAAAGCAGAGGCGGATCTTGAAAAGGACAAAAAGAGTGAGCTTCTTACAAAACAGCAGGAGCGTATACAGAAACGTGTTGTGTCATTCTTTGAAGATGCGTCCGGATTGGAATCAGCTTCGGAATCAACCGGATCAGATAAAACCGGATCAGGTTCAGAGCCGGCAGGAGGCAGAAGTGCTGCAGCAGAATCGGAAGTTTTATCGTCAAACAGGAACTATGAGTTTGTGAAAGCCCTCTTTGAATCCGAAACCGAAGCCTACGAAAACCGAACCGACGAAATATCCTTTACTCTTCAGAACGTTTTCGACTTTATGGAAGCTGCCTTTGGGGACAGTCAGGAAATGGTGGCATTTATCACGGAACTGAATGCCAACTACTATAGTCTCTGGTTCATTCGGGAGAACGGTTCCGACCAGTATTACAGGCATAATAAAGGTCTTCTTTTTGACGACCGCCAGAAAATGATTCTGGGTCAGATGGAGGAAGTGGAAAACATTCTCAATAATGGAATAATGTAATATGTCTTACCAATTTATTATTTACTATTGATTAAATTGGGGAATTATCGTATAATATTTACTATAAAAGTCCGGAAAATAGAGAGGGCAAATAGTCAAAATGCACAGACTGGCTGAATAGCTGCAGAGCGATTATATGGTGCAGAACTGCATGATGACTGAGAATGGTGAATATCCACTTGTCTATATTCCGGGATTTTTATGTAAAGGAAGGCAACACAATAATAAAGGAAGGCGGCCGAAACGGACGACATGTTTACAAAGATTACAGAAGAACGAGCATTTGACGGAATATTAGTGCAGATCATAGAAAATATCCGGCGGGGAGAACTGAAGCCGGGGGACACTTTACCTGCGGAACGTGTTATGGCAGAATCACTGGGAGTTTCCAGACCTGCTGTCCGTGAAGTCCTGCGGGCACTGGAGCTGATGGGAATTGTCACAACGGTCCGCGGCGGAGCCAACTATATTACCGAGAATATGGATCAGTGGCTTTCTGCACCACTGGCCCTTCTTTTTCAGCTGAATAACAGCCATGTACAGCAGGTGCAGGAACTTCGTTCTGCGCTGGAGCAGGAGGCTGCGCTTCTTGCAGCCGGGAAGTGTACAGAGAAGGATGCATTAGATCTGCGTTCCATCCTGGCACAGCTGGAGAGCTCAGAGGACGAGAAAGCTCGTGCAGGTCTTGATAAGAAGCTTCATACGAAGATCGGCAGGATCGCAGGGAATCCTATGATCTATAATGTTCTGGATGCGGCAGCGCAGCTGACAGAGGAGATCATTTCCGGTACCCGAGCTTATATTATGCAGAAACATAATTCCGCTCTTGAGGTGGATGACCAGCACAGAAGACTGGTGGAAGCCATTATTTCCGGAGACCGGAACCAGGCGGAGAGGCTGATGCGCGAACATATGGAAACCATTGAGAAATATATAATGGAGATCGCACAGCAGCAGGGTGAGAACAGCCTTGTATTTCATCGCTGATCCACTTGAAAAAAATAAATAAAATTTCAGTAAAAATCCCGTTAATCTGGTAAGACCACTATTGATTTTGGTAAGACCGCGTGCTATAATAGGGGATGTATTGGTAATACCAAAAAGTTTGATATTATGGCAGCATCCCGAAGGCTTCATGAGACGAGACAACATAAGACGAGACAGCTTGAGACGAGACAACATGAGACAAGACAACGTAGGATGAGACAGCACAAGTTGAGGCAGCATGAGGCAGGACAGCGTAAGACGAGACAGCACAGGATGAAGGTTACTGTACCCCTGCAGTATTATATAAAGTATGCTGCGGGTCACAGCGTGGGCAGTAACCTGCCGGACATATCAGGAGAAAGGACTTGCGATTATGGGATATGTAAAATGGAGTTATGACACACTGAACCATTTCTGCGGAGATGTTTTTAAAGCATTTGGCTTTTCTGAGGAAGAAGGAAGCATCATTAAAGATGTTCTTCTGACTGCTGATCTGTATGGGATCGAGAGCCACGGAATGCAGAGAATGGTTCGTTACCATAAAGGAATCGAGAAGGGGACTATTCATCCCCAGGCGAAACCGGAAGTTGTTTTTGAGACACCGATTTCTGCTGTGATAGACGGACATAATGGAATGGGCCAGCTGATCAGCCATTTTGCCATGGAAAAGGCAATTGAGAAGGCGAAGACAACTGGTGTGGGAATCGTAAGTGTACGAAATTCCAACCATTTCGGTATTGCAGGATATTATGCGAACATGGCCTGCCATGAAGGACTTCTTGGAATGGCATGTACCAACTCCGAGGCGATCATGGTACCGACCTTCGGAAGAAAGGCTATGCTGGGTTCCAACCCGATCGCAGTTGCTATGCCTGCAGACCCGTACCCGTTTTTCTTTGACTGTTCGACAACAGTTGTAACCAGAGGTAAACTGGAAATGTATAATAAGATGGGCAAGCCTCTTCCAGATGGCTGGGCACTTGACAAAAACGGTCATGCCAGCAATAATGCACCGGATGTACTTGCAAACATCGTAGCCAAGAAAGGCGGCGGAATCATGCCTCTCGGCGGAAACGAGGAAGTCAGCGGAAGCCATAAGGGATATGGTTATGGAATGCTCTGTGAGCTGTTCAGCTCTATTCTTTCCATGGGCGTTACCTCCGACAAGTGCTGTACGTTCCCGGATAAGACCGGTATCTGCCATGGATTTATGGCGATCAACCCGGCGGCATTCGGAGATCCGGATGCGATCCGCAAGCATTTTTCAGAATACCTTGAGGCACTTCGGGAGAGTCCGAAGGCAGACGGTCAGGACAGGATCTATACACACGGCGAGAAAGAGGTAGCTGCTGAAAAAGACAGAAAAGAGAATGGCATTCCGGTCAACGACAATACCATGGTAGAGCTTGCTGATCTCTGCAGTTATCTGAAGCTTGATTTTGGTTCTTATTTTGAAGGCTATGAGCTTCCGAAGGACAGTAAATTCTTCGATGGTAATTATTAATTCAGGTAATCCTTTTGAAATGAAATATATCATAATTATCCAAGGAGGAAAAGAAAATGGATTATGCAAAAGAGTCATTAAGACTGCACGGAGATTGGAAAGGTAAGATCGAGGTTGTTACAAGAGTGCCGGTTGAGAATAAAGACGACCTTTCTCTTGCATATACACCAGGTGTAGCTCAGCCTTGCCTTGAGATCCAGAAAGATATCAATAAATCTTACGAGCTTACAAGAAGATGGAATATGTGTCTTGTTGTAACAGACGGTTCCGCAGTTCTTGGTCTTGGTGACATCGGACCGGAAGCAGGTATGCCTGTAATGGAAGGTAAATGTGTACTGTTCAAGGCATTCGGCGATGTAGACGCATTCCCGCTTTGCATTAAGAGCCATGATGTAGACGAGATCGTAAATACTATTTACATGATCTCCGGATCCTTCGGTGGTGTTAACCTTGAGGATATCTCCGCTCCGAGATGCTTTGAGATCGAGAAGAAGCTGAAAGAGAAATGTGATATTCCGATCTTCCACGATGATCAGCACGGAACTGCAGTTATCACACTTGCAGGTCTGACAAACGCTCTGAAGGTTGTCGGAAAGAAGAAAGAGGATGTTCGTATCGTTATGAACGGTGCAGGTGCAGCTGCTATCTCTATCTGCAGACTTCTTCTGAAAGCAGGCTTCAAGGATGTTACACTCTGCGACAGAAAGGGTGCCATCTATGAGGGACGTACAGAAGGAATGAACCCGGTTAAGGAAGAGATGAGCAAGCTCACAAACCTTCAGAAGAAACAGGGATCTCTTGCAGAGATGCTGGTTGGCGCGGATGTATTTATCGGTGTTTCCGCTCCTGGAGCAGTTACAACAGAGATGGTTAAGACCATGAACAAAGATGCCATCATCTTCGCATGCGCAAACCCGATACCGGAGATTTTCCCGGATGACGCAAAAGCAGGCGGAGCAAAGGTTATCTCTACAGGAAGAAGTGACTTCCCGAACCAGATCAACAACGTTCTTGCATTCCCTGGAATCTTCCGTGGTGCATTTGATGTAAGAGCAAGTGATATCAACGATGAGATGAAGATCGCAGCTTCCAAGGCTCTTGCAGATCTGATCACAGATGAGGAGCTTTCTCCGGAGTATATCATTCCGAAGGCATTCGACAAGAGAGTCGGACCGGCTGTCGCAAAAGCAGTAGCAGAGGCAGCAAAAGCAACAGGCGTAGCACGTATCTGATCTTAAGCGCCTGACACGAACCAAAACAGCCCTTCATTAAGAAGAATATATCAGACACCCGTACTCTGTAACCCGGTACGGGTGTCTTTTTGTTTCCCGGCAGGTGGTATTACCCTTTGACAAATGTCCTCTCAGTGAGTACAATAGCAAAAGAATATGATAGGAGGTTAAGCACAGCATGAAACCATGGGAAGCTAATATACGAAAAGTAGTGCCGTATACTCCTGGCGAGCAGCCAAATGAGAGCGACATGATCAAACTGAATACAAACGAGAATCCATATTCACCGGCTCCGGGTGTTGAGAAGGCGCTGAAGGCCCTTGATGCCGATACCCTGAGACTTTATCCGGATCCGACAGCAGGAGACCTGGTACACAGTATTGCCGCGTTCTACGGACTGAAGGATGATCAGGTATTTACAGGCGTTGGTTCCGATGACGTACTGGCTATGTGTTTTCTCACATTTTTTAATTCAGAGAAGCCGATTCTGTTCCCGGATATCACCTATTCCTTCTATGATGTATGGGCAGATCTTTTAAGGATCCCATATGAGCGCCCGGTATTAGATGAGGAGTTCCATATCCGTAAAGAAGATTATTTCCGTGAAAACGGCGGAATCGTATTCCCTAACCCCAATGCACCGACCGGCGTGGAAATGCCTCTTTCCGAGATCGAGGAGATCGTAGCAAAGAATCCGGAGAGTATCGTGATCGTAGATGAGGCGTACGTGGATTTCGGAGCAGCATCCGCACTGCCGTTGATCGAAAAATATGATAATCTGCTTGTTGTGCAGACCTTCTCCAAGTCCAGATCCCTGGCAGGAATGCGCATCGGATATGCCTTCGGAAATCCGGAGCTGATCAAATATCTCAATGATGTGAAATATTCCTTTAATTCCTATACCATGGATCGTACTACTATCGCAGCTGGTGTGGCATCTATGGAGGATAAGGCATATTTTGAGGAATGCTGCCATAAGATCATTACAACAAGAGAGTGGACAAAGGCAGAGCTCAGGAAACTTGGATTTTCCTTCCAGGATTCCAGATCTAACTTTATCTTTGCCACACATGAGAGCTGTCCGGCCAAAGAGCTTTTCATAGCACTGCGGGAGAAACATATCTATGTAAGATATTTCCCAAAGGACAGGATCGACAATCATCTCCGTATCACCATCGGTACCGATGAGGAGATGAAAAAACTGGTAGAATTCCTGGCGGAATATCTGCAGAAATAACAGTTAAGGAGGTATTATGGAAGTACTGGTACAATGGTTTTCACACCACCTTGCACAGTTTATCTCTCCCGAGGGTGCTGTGTTCATCATTTCTATGATCCCGATACTGGAGCTTCGAGGCGGTCTTCTGGCAGCCTCTCTGCTGAAGATATCGGCTGCGAAGGCACTGCCGATCTGTATCGTGGGAAATATTGTTCCGATTCCGTTTATCCTGCTTTTTATCCGGCAGATTTTTAAATGGATGAAAAAAACAAAGACGTTCAGAGGTCTGATCACAAAGCTGGAAAATAGAGCTATGGGAAAGAGTGACCAGATCAAGAGATATGAATTTCTTGGACTTTTGCTGTTTGTGGGAATCCCTCTTCCGGGCACAGGAGCCTGGACAGGTGCACTGATCGCCTCTCTTCTTGAGGTGGATATCAAAAAATCCTCCATTGCGATCCTGTGCGGACTTTTTATGGCAAGTGTCATTATGTATATTGTTTCTTATGGAATTGTAGGAAATGTAGTGCATTGACCGACCGCAGAGAAGGAATGCCTTTTTGATCGAAATCGGATTGAAAAAAAGAAATCCCTTACCGGATCTGTAAAATGATATGTGTTCTGTATTCTGGAAACATATCAGATATTGGTAAGGGATTTTTTTATGTGCTTTTACATATCAGGCAGATGTATACCGAGAAGATCCTTACATAAGTCTGCGCTTCAGCATGTCAGCGTTTAAAGCGTATTTCAGAGCTGTATCCCTGGTGATACGGCCTTTTTTATATAATTCCAGAAGGCTCTGGTCCATAGAACGCATCTGCTCCTGACCGGATGTGGAGATCACGCCTTCGATCTGGTGTACTTTATTGTCGCGGATCATATTGCGGATGGCAGGAGTCAGGCGCATGATCTCGAAAACAGGAATGTTGCGTCCGTCCACATCCGGGATCAGCTGCTGGGAGATCACAGCCTGAAGGACCATGGAAAGCTGGAGCGCGATCTGATGCTGCTGGGATGGCTCAAACACGTCCATGATGCGTTCAATGGTGTTGGCTGCTCCCAGAGTATGCAGGCTGGAAAGGACAAGATGACCGGTTTCCGCAGCGGTCATGGCAGTCTGGATGGTTTCATGATCACGCATCTCTCCAAGAAGGATCACATCCGGGCTCTGGCGTAGTGTGGCACGAAGAGAAGTCAGATAGCTTTCAGTGTCGGTACAGATCTCGCGCTGGCTGACGATACAGCGATCATGGCGGTGGAGATATTCCAGAGGATCCTCCAGAGTGATGATGTGGCCTTCCCGGGTATGGTTGATCCGGTCGATCAGACAGGCCATGGTGGTGGATTTGCCGCTTCCGGCAGAACCGGTAACAAGGATCATGCCACGGGTATATTCGGAGATGTTCATCACATCCTCGGGAATGGAAAGCTCTGCGGGATCCGGCAGCCGGAAAGCGATCACGCGGATCACGGCAGCCAGGGAACCACGCTGCTTGTAGGCATTGACACGAAATCTGGAAACACCGGGAATGGAAAAAGAAAAGTCATCATCACCGGTTTCCATAAGACGGGATATATCGCGGTTTTCCGCAAGGCCGTAAATGGTGCGGAGTAAATTTTCTGTCTGATCAGGCATCAGCCTGTCACCACGGTCCAAAAGATGACCGTCGATCTTTTCTGCCAGGGGGCGGCCTGCGATGATAAAGATATCAGAGACACGCCGGTTGGCAGCTTCTGCTAAAAATTCCGGAATAGAGGTTTCGGTATTGGACATAGGTTTATTCTCCTTTAAATACATTCTGATGATTATCTGGTTTCCAGGTATCGGTAAGGTATGTACTCCATTGACGAATACGAAGAAGATCGCTGTTGTTATCCTGGGGATAAAGAATTTCAAGAATAACAGAAAGCTGCTGGGTATCTGTCATTTCTGCGGAAAAAGCTAAAGTATGTGCAGACGGATCCCAGGAGAAATCTTCTCTAGAATCTGCAAAGGCCTGCACCTGGGCAAAATATTCCGACTCATTGGATGAGTCAGAAGCGTATCCGGTCAGAGAATCCCGGATCTCTGTCACGGTTTCGGTAGCTTTACTGCAGGCGTTATAATATTTTTCTGTCTGCTCAAGAGAATGTTGGGCTGCGCTCATGCCGGTGCGTGAACGGTTCAGGGTGAGCAGTGCCAGAACACAGAGACATAAAACCGAAAAGATCAGAAACAGGGAAGGGATGCCGACCGTTACAAAAAAGGTATGTTTCTGTTTCATTTATTCGCCTCCTTTGAAATCGAACAGACAGGAAAACGGAAAGAGATCTGGTATAGTTCGGTCTGATCGGAAATCTGGCGGAACGAGAGGGTTCCGGATTTTTCCGTAGCTTTTGAAGATTTGCCATCAGGGACGAAAACCATTTCGTAAGAGGCTTCTTTTTTGGAACAGTTTTGCCAGCTGTGATCATAATACCAGATCAGCTCTGTATTTTCGTTTATGCCGTCAGGAAGAAAGGAAAGAAGTTCCCGGAAAGACCCGTCCGTGCCTTCCAGAGCTTCCCCTACAGAAGTAGTCAGGGCTTGTATGTGTTCCAGCTGTTCTGTACGGACCTGATCTTTATGGGCTGCGCCGAAGATCTGAACACAGGCGGCACAGGAAAGAGACAGGAATAAAAGGGCAAGGATCATTTCCATAAGAAACAGACTGTTACCGGAATTATGCTGTGATTTTTTCATGATGCCTCCTTTGCTGCCGCATTGGTGTCAGAGTCGGAGGACGCTGTGCTGTGCAGCAGAAATTGTGTGGAGATATGTTCTGTGCTTTCCAGTGAGATACGGAAAAGACCGTTTCCCAGTTCTTCCGCCTGAAAATCCGAAACAGAAGAAAGGACAGTTCCTGCGGAAACGCTGGCCGGAAAATCCGAAGCAGTAAAAAGCTCCATCAGGTTTCCGTCTTTCTGATAAATATACGTAATATATTCTTTCCCTTTTATTTCGTCACGGAAACAAAGTGCCGGAGTACCATCCAGGGAACCGGAGAAAATGCCGTTTGTCTGGTCGTGCTGGCGGAACTTGACAGAAAGATAGGTAACAGCAGTTCCCAGTCCGGAATCAGAATCGGTTTGCTTTACTGTTTGCTGATAAAGCCGTGCGGAAAACAGGAGCATCAGCATAAGAAATAACGCAAAGATGCCGAACAGCAGGAGCGAGGAAAAGGAGGAAATGGAATGGTTGGTGTTTTTTGTAAGTTTCATGATGAATGTCCTCCTTTTCGGCTGCCGGACAAAGCGATCACACTGATGGAAGGCAGGAGATTGGAACCGTTTGGAACATATTCTACGACAAATCTGCTTTTGTCATAGGTGATGTGATAATCCTCAAGAAGCTGCGAAAGATCCTGCGGATATTCACCGGTCAGGGCGTAAGCCCGGATCGCACTGTTTTTCAGAGCCTGTTCCAGAGCATCCTGTTCTTTCTGCAAAGCCTGACCGGAAGTCCGGCTGACTCCGGCTATAAACAGCGAACAGACAAGAACAAGAAGAATCACAGGGAAAAGAAGCTGAAGGCTTCGAAAAAATTTTTTTCTGCGACTTTCAAAAAGGTCCATTTTGTCACCACCTTACATTGCAAAATCTGAGAGAATACCCAAAAGGGGCATCATCACAGAAAGCAGGACAAGCCCTACCAAAAGCGAAAGCAGGATCACAATGGTAGGTTCTACAACAGAAACCGCCTGGGAGATCAGTCCCACGGATTTTTCGGTGTATTGGAGGGAAAGTTTTTTGAATGTCTCATCACTGGATCCGGAGTAGAAGGACACTGTGATAAGACGCCCTTCCATACCTCTGAAAAGACCGGTTTCTGTAAGCGCTTTTGAAAAAGCTTCTCCCTCTTCCAGAAGTTTTGCGGTTTTTTCGACCTTTTCCAGAATCTCCGGCTGTGAGAGAAGTGCCTTGGTAAGGCCCAAAGTGGTCTCAGGAGAAAGTCCGCTGCGAAGTCCCAGGGAAAGTCCCTGTGTCAGACGGCTGTAATCCATGGCAACGGGGATCTCACGGAATACCGGAAGATGTGTGACCATTTTTTTTAACAGCGTATGCCCTTTTTCCGTGAGACTGAAAAAAAGGATGCATCCGATGAGCACAACGGCAAGGACGAGAAAGAGAGCAGAATAACGGCTGATCATATTTCCGGCATTTAAAAGACCGCGGGAAACCCCGTTCATTTCCAGTCCCATCTGCTGGAATACCTGCTGGAACACAGGAAGAACCTTCAGCAGAAGTACCAGGATCACCACAGCCATCATTCCAAGCATGATAAGCGGATAGGTGACGGCACTGCGGATCTGATCCGAGATCTCCTGCTCCTGGTCATAATGATCCGAGAGGCTTGCCATGATCTCATCCAGACATCCGGTTTCCTCGCCTGTTTTTACATAGGCAGTCATGGATTTTGGAAAATATCCGGATTCCTCCAGCGCCTGGGAGAGAGAACCTGTTTCTTCTACGGAACGGATCAGCGGAGTAAGGATCTCCCGGTCTGTGTCAGTTTTGCTTTCGTCGCAGAGGATGTGAAGTCCCTCTGCTGTAGAGATACCGGAATGTAGCAGCATTCCTATCTGCCCGCAGAAGCTGGATAACTCCCGGGCTGTAAGTTTGTATTTCATAATATGTCTCCTTTTTGCGGATGGTCAGTCAGTAGGTATATTGCACTGTGTAGTTGCTTTCGTCTCCGATGTATTCCTGGATCGCTTCGTTGTCGCTACTGTTAGCGTCAAAAGTGGGATCCATCAGCTCCCAGGTATCTCCGTCAAAAGAGGCGGCTTTTGTTACCCAGCCTTTGTTACGAATATAGACATCGACCCAGGCATGCTTGATATCTCCGGAATATCCGATCTCAAGTTTGCAGGGAATGTCCTGACTTCTGAGCATGGCAGTGAGCAGTGCCGCGTAATCGAAACAGATCCCGGTTCCGGTCTTGAGAGTTTCGTCCACATTGGGAAGATAACCGGCTTCCACAGTCTCTGCCTTATGATAATCATAGGTGATGTGGGTGGTGATATAAGTGTAGAAGGTTTTCAGCATATCAACATCCTTACTTTCTTTGGTGACAAGAGACCGGGCCAGCTTACATGCCTGGCTTTTTTCAGAAAAGTCCACATATTGATTGGGATACAGGAAGGGAAGAAACTCATTTTTTAGCTTTATATGGAGGGTTTCCGTATAGAGTGCAGCGTACTGACTTCCGTCTACCTGCTGATAACAGGTAGCCTGATAGTCTCCGGAACCTTCCGAAAAGGGAATGACAGCACTTTTTCCGGGATCCAGGAAATAGGAGTAAAGGACACCGGAGGGTGAAGTGAGCTGTATGTTCATGCGGGAATCGGAGGAGTCTGACTGTGCAATGAAATAGCCCTGTTCCTGATTGGAAATGTCCAAAATCAGAGGGGAGCTTCCCAAAGTCTGTTTGGCGGGAGCTTCCGGTGTCAGAACCTGTGTGGGAGAATAAACAGGTGGTTCCTCGCCGGAACCGCCTGAATTTCCACAGCCCGCCAGAATAACGATGATTCCGGAAAGAAGCAATACAAAAAAGAGACGGACAGATAAAATTTTTGACATATTTGCCGTTCTCCTGTTATATCATGTTTTCTTTTTCCTTTTACAGACAACAGTATAGCAGATTCTGGAAAAAAAAGACAGAAGAAGGAGGGAAAATAAGGCACAAAATGTTGACATTTCAAACGTAAGGAAATATAATATATATATAAAGGCAAACCTGTTGAAAAGCAGGGACGCAAAGCCAAGGGTCTAAGGTCACAATTGAATGACTATGACAGCCGGTTGCCGCATTAAATTCCGATTTAGTGACGTATTCGGATTGCATCCAGGTGAAAAGGATTTATGTGTTGACGCGGCCGTTTATTTTAGAAAATAAGCGGTTTTTTTGATGCAGAAATTCTGCGGCCACCATGTATGGATGACGGATGGGACGTCCGTTTTCAGAAAGGTGTGAAAAGTATGAAGAAAATGAACCTTAAGAATTTCTTTATGAAGAAAAAGATTGCTGCCGGATGTATCGCAGCAGCTGCATTGATCACAGCAGGAAGTTTTGCAATGGTATGGCAGGATTCACAGGTGCCGGAGCTGCCTAATTACACAGATCCGGTGGTAGAGCAGACCATCACAGACGATGATACACCGCTGGCATCCCAGCCGAAGGTTACAACGAAGACAACCAAGAGCAGCAAGACAACCAAGAAAAATCTTAAATTAAAGAAAGCATCTGCTAAGACTTATACCAAGAAACTTCCTACAACCAAGAAAGTTTCCAATAAGACAACCAAGAAGAATCAGACAACAACAGTAAAAACACAGACAACAGTACAGACTGATACAAGCCAGAAGTATACAAAGAAATCCAAAAATGTAGTACAGACCCAGAAAGTCACTACAACAGTGAAGACAACTACAACAGTTGTTGCGGCCGCTAAGACAAGTGCTGCGAAGACAACCACAACAGCAACAGCTGCCAACGCAAAAAAAGAAAAATACACCGTCAGCAATGTAGCTTCCGTCGCACCTCAGATGGACAGCAGAGTACTGAACGCATTTACGAAGATGGGATTTACTGTAACCATCGATCCGAGTGTTTCTTACGCAGGTTATTTTGATGGAAAAACAAGAAGCATCACTCTGAGATATGAAGATGATACGATTTATCATGAGCTTGGACATTATCTTGCATTTATCGCAGGTAATGTGGATAAATCCGCTGCGTTTACTTCCGTTTACAACAGTGAAAAATCGAAATTCACAGGTGTGAGAAAAGCATACGCAACCCAGAACGCATCTGAGTATTTTGCAGAATCTGTTCTTGAATACACAGAAAACCCTGCTACATTGAAAGCACAGCGTCCTCAGACATACGAAGCAATTGTGAACGCACTTTCTAAAGTTACAGATGCTCAGGTTACCAAGATCATGAACGTTTATAAAGTAATCTGGAAATAATCAGTTATAAAGCCAGACACCCGGGACAGGTTCCCGGGTGTTTTTTTGTAAGATCTTTTTTCGCTGTCGACAAAAATTTCTTGCATTGCCTTAAAAATAGTGTATATTATTATCATAATCAAATACTCATAACGGTTCAGATACCAGTGCAGTCGTGTCAGACTGTATCGGATTTCCAACAATAATTTATAAAATTTTACATTTATCATAAGAATAGAGGATTTATTTATGAGAGAAAAATATGAATCATTATCTCTGGCAGTATTGAAAGATCTGGCCAAAGCGAGAGGGATGAAGGGAATTTCCACTTTAAGAAAACCGGCACTGATCGAGAGAATGTTGGAGGAAGATGCGAAGGGAACGGAAGAAGGAAATGTTGAAGAAGCGAAGCAGACAACTTCCCAGGACAACACCCCGAAAGAAAAGAAACAGCAGAACGAAAGAACAGAGTATCGTACACGGACAGCAGGAGATGCAGTGCAGGAACGAAGAGAGTACCGTACAGATCGGAGTGAGCAGGAACACAGAAACGGAAATGTCCGCAGAGAATACGGCCGTGATAATTACAGAAAATCCATGAAAGAAGACCGTGTATCTGTGCGTGAGAACGGGAATGAAACAGAAACACATACAGAAGGAATTGTACCGTCAGAATCGACACAGCTGGACAGCGGAGAGAAAGCCAACGGAATCCTGGAAGTGCTTCCGGATGGATATGGCTTTATCCGATGCGAGAATTATATGCCGGGTGAGAATGACATTTATGTGTCTCCTTCCCAGATCCGACGTTTTAATTTAAAGACCGGTGATATCATCCAGGGAAATATCCGCATTAAGACTCAGGGAGAGAAGTTCAGCGCCCTTCTTTACGTATCTTCCATTAACGGTTTTCATCCGAGTGAGGGACAGAGACGATATAATTTTGAAGATATGACACCGATCTTTCCGAATGAGAGACTTGTCATGGAACGTGCAGGCGGCACAACGGCCATGCGTATCGTGGATCTGATCAGTCCTATCGGAAAGGGCCAGCGAGGAATGATCGTATCTCCGCCAAAGGCAGGTAAGACAACCCTTCTGAAAGATGTTGCCAAATCTATCCTCAGGAATAACAGAGGTATGCATCTGATCATTCTTCTGATCGATGAGCGCCCTGAGGAGGTTACCGATATCAGAGAGGCGATTCAGGGACCAAATGTGGAAGTGATCTATTCTACCTTTGATGAGCTTCCGGAACATCATAAGAGAGTTTCCGAGATGGTTGTGGAGCGTGCGCGCCGTCTTGTAGAGCATAAACAGGATGTGATCATTCTTCTGGATTCGATCACACGACTTGCCAGAGCCTATAATCTGATCATCCCGCCAAGCGGAAGAACCTTATCCGGTGGTCTTGACCCGGCGGCTCTCCATATGCCCAAGAGATTTTTTGGCGCAGCCCGTAATATGCGCGAGGGCGGAAGCCTGACGATTCTGGCAACCGCACTTGTGGATACCGGAAGCAAGATGGATGATGTTATTTATGAAGAGTTCAAGGGAACCGGTAATATGGAGCTTGTCCTGGATCGTAAATTACAGGAGAAACGGGTATTCCCGGCCATTGACATCCAGAAATCCGGAACCAGAAGAGAGGATCTGCTTCTCAGCAAGGATGAACAGGAAGCGGTTTATATTATGCGGAAAGCTCTCAACGGAATGAAAGCGGATGAGGCAGTAGAACAGATCCTGAATACCTTTGCCAGAACCAGGAACAATGCAGAACTGGTACAGACTGTAAAGAAACAGAAATTTTTATAAAGTCCTTGCATTTTATGGAAAGCTATGTTATACTTAGCAAGCTGTTTAAAATGGAATTCGTCAATTGAATACGAATAATATTAAAATATATAGAGAGGTGAAAATCATGAGAGAAGGAATCCATCCGAACTACTATCAGGCAACTGTAACCTGCAACTGCGGAAATACTTTCGTAACAGGTTCTACTAAAGAGGACATCCATGTTGAGATCTGTTCCAAATGCCATCCGTTCTACACAGGACAGCAGAAGGCTTCACAGGCTCGTGGACGTATCGATAAGTTCAACAAGAAATACGGCCTGAGTAAGTAATTATTGCGAATACAGGAAATGAGAAGGTTGAGGTTGGGAAATCTCAACCTTTCTTTAACTGAAAAATTTTTGATTTGCACAGGAGAGAATGAATGAGATCATCGAATATTGGCGGACAGGCGGTCATGGAAGGCATCATGATGCGTCACAAGGACAAATATTCTATTGCAGTGCGCCGCCCGGATCAGGAGATCGAGCTGAAGGTAGAGGATTATAAATGTATCTTTGGAAATCATGCATTTCTGAAGAAACCGATCATCCGCGGTGTGGTAAGCTTTGTGGATTCTCTTGTGGTAGGTACGAAATGCCTGATGTATTCTGCGGAGATCGCAGGAGACGAGGAAGATGAAGAAACAGCCAGGAAGAACGAGCAGCTTACAGAAGCAGAGCGTTCTGCAAAGAAAGCCAAAGAGGATAAGCAGTTCAAGTGGCTTCTTTACATTACGGTAGCTGTCTCCATGGTGGTTTCTGTAGCTGCTTTTATGTTCCTTCCGTATGTACTGGCCAGTCTGATCCGAGGGGCAGGTGCTTCGGAATTTCTGGTCACCGTAGTGGAAGCTTTTGTGAAACTGGCACTGTTTATGGGATATATGTTCCTGATCTCCAGAATGAAGGATATCCAGAGGACATTTATGTATCACGGTGCGGAACACAAATGTATCAACTGTGTGGAGCACGGTCTGCCTCTGACGGTAGAGAATGTGTTAAAGAGCTCCAGGCTTCATAAGCGTTGTGGAACAAGCTTTTTGTTTCTGGTCATGCTGGTAAGTATTGTGCTGCATTTTGTGTTTGTGGCGGTGCCGTTTTACTGGGTGAGACTGCTGGGAAGACTTCTCATGGTACCGGTAGTTGCGGGGATTTCCTTTGAGATCATCCAGTGGGCAGGAAGAACAGACAGTAAATTTGCGGACATTATGAGTAAACCAGGTCTTGCCATGCAGAAATTCACCACAAAGGAGCCTACTGCAGATATGGCAGAGGTAGCCATCAAAGCAGTTGAGGCTGTTTTTGATTGGAGAGCCTATCTGAAAGAGGAATTTGACCTGGACATCCCATATGAGACAGAGGAGACAGAAAATGCAGACTCTTGAGTCCCTTCTGAAAAAAGGTACAACAATACTGAAAGATAATGGATTGGAAGAAGCCGGGCTGGATGCCTGGCTCCTTCTGGAATTTAAGACCGGAAAGAATCGGGCATACTATTTTGCGCATGGAGACGAACCGGTGTCTGATGAGACCGCAGCAGAGTATCTTACCCTGATCGGCAGGAGGGCAGGACATATTCCTGTACAGCAGCTGACTCATCAGGCTTTTTTTATGGGATATGAGTTTTATGTAAACGAAAATGTGCTGATCCCGAGACAGGATACGGAGACTCTGGTGGAAGAGGCTTTGAAACACCTTGGAAATGTGGAAAAACCGGAGATCCTGGATATGTGTACCGGCTCCGGCTGCATCCTGCTCAGTCTTCTTCTGGAACGGCAGGATGCCTGTGGAACCGGTGTGGATGTTTCGCCGGAGGCACTGGAAGTGGCAAAAAAGAATGCCGGTATTCTAAAGGTGGAGAATCGGGCGGACTTTGTGGAAAGCGATCTGTTCTCGGCACCGTATTTTTGTGAAAAAGGTGGAAAAGATAGTGGGAAATATGATATCCTTATTTCAAACCCGCCTTATATCGCAACAGAAGAAATTGAAACACTGATGGAAGAAGTCCGCCTCCATGATCCGAGGAAGGCACTTGACGGAATGGAAGACGGGCTTTATTTTTACAGAAAGATCACCGCAGAAGCCGGAAGGTACCTGAAACCGGGCGGATGGCTTCTGTATGAGATCGGCTGCACCCAGGGGGAGGCGGTCAGTACAATGATGAAAGCAGCCGGTTTTACCGGGGTTCAGATCGTAAAGGATCTGCCGGGCCTTGACCGTGTGGTGCTTGGACAGAAACAGGAGGAAATACATGTTTGATAAACTGGATGATCTGCTGGTACGTTTTGAAGAGCTTCTCAATGAGCTGGGAGAACCGGGAGTAACCGACGATCCGGCACATTTTCAGAAGCTGATGAAGGAACAGAGCGACCTGCAGCCAATCGTTGAAGCATATAAAGAATATAAGAAAAACAAAGAAACCATCGAGGACAGTCTTTCCATGCTGGAGAGCGAGAAGGACGAAGAGATGCGTGAGATGTTGAAGGAAGAGCTTTCCGATGCAAAAAAGAGAGTGGAGGAGCTGGAGCATGAGCTGAAGATCCTTCTTCTTCCGAAGGATCCTAACGACAGCAAGAACGTTATCGTTGAGATCCGTGGAGGTGCAGGCGGTGATGAGGCAGCACTTTTTGCAGCAGAGATTTATCGTATGTATGTGAAATACGCGGAGTCCCGCCGCTGGAAAACCGAGATGCTCAGCCTCAATGAGAACGGCATCGGCGGCTTCAAGGAGGTTACCTTCATGATCAAAGGTGAGGGTGCATATTCCAGACTGAAATACGAAAGCGGTGTTCACCGTGTACAGCGAGTACCGGAGACAGAGTCCGGCGGAAGGATTCATACCTCTACCTGTACGGTAGCGATCATGCCGGAGGCGGAAGAAATTGATTTTCATCTGGATCTCAATGAGTGTAAATTCGATGTGTTCCGTGCATCCGGAAACGGTGGTCAGTGTGTCAACACCACAGACTCCGCAGTACGTCTTACTCATATCCCTACAGGAATCGTGATTTCCTGCCAGGATGAGAAGTCTCAGCTTAAGAACAAGGATAAAGCACTTCGTGTGCTCCGTTCCCGTCTGTATGAGATGGAGCTTGCAAAACAGCATGACGCTGAGGCAGAGGCAAGGAGAAGTCAGATCGGTACAGGCGACCGCTCCGAGAAGATCCGTACCTATAACTTCCCTCAGGGACGTGTAACAGACCACAGGATCAAGCTTACCCTTCACCGTCTTGAGAATATCCTTAACGGAGATCTGGATGAGATCATTGACAGTCTGATCGCAGCAGACCAGGCAGTGAAGCTGACAAAGCTGAATGAACAACAGGAGTAAGCGCTGATTACAGCTACAGAGTTCAAAAAATTATAATAAATCAGGAGGAAACGAAAATGAAAAAGACAGCATTGGTGATCATGGCAGCCGGTATCGGCAGTCGTTTTGGAAAAGGAATCAAGCAGCTTGCACCGGTAGGCCCGAAAGGCGAAATCATTATGGACTATTCCATCCATGATGCACTGGAGGCAGGATTCAACAAGGTCGTATTTATCATCCGCAAAGACCTTGAAGATGAATTCAAAAAGGTAATTGGAGATCGTATCTCCAAAATTACAGAAGTTGCTTATGCATTCCAGGAGATCGATGATCTTCCGGGCGATTTTACAAAACCGGCAGACCGTACCAAACCATGGGGAACCGGACACGCTGTGCTGGCAGCAAAGAAAGTCCTTTCCGAGCCATTCGCTGTTATCAATGCAGATGACTACTATGGAAAAGAAGCCTACGTAAAGGTGCATGACTACCTGGTACAGGATCATCCGCAGGATGGCCCGATGCACATCTGCATGGCAGGTTTCCGCCTTGGAAATACATTAAGTGATAACGGAAGTGTCACAAGAGGAGTGTGCCATATTGAGGGCGGCAAGCTTGTGGGCGTTACAGAGACACATAACATCTTCAAGACAGCAGACGGCGCAGAGACAAGAAATGACGATGGTACAGCAGAAACGCTGGATACAAAGAGCCTTGTTTCCATGAATATGTGGGGACTGACACCGGAATTTATGGAGATCCTTGAGAAAGGCTTCGTTGAGTTCCTTGGTGGGATCAAAGAGGGAGACATCAAAAAAGAGTATCTTCTTCCTGAGCTTATCGACCAGCTGATCCATTCCGGAAAAGCAGCGGTAGATGTTCTTGAGACAAAGGACGAGTGGTTCGGTGTTACTTATCAGGAGGATAAGGCATCTGTACAGGCTGCATTCAAAAAGCTTACAGATGACGGCGTTTATCCGGAAGGACTGTATCAGTAATAAAGGAGAACATTATGGGTAAATATTTCGGAACAGATGGTTTTCGTGGTGAAGCAAATGTAAAACTTACGGCAGATCATGCATTTCGCGTGGGACGTTATCTCGGCTGGTATTACGGCAGAGATCACAAGGCGAAGATCGTGATCGGCAAGGATACAAGAAGAAGCAGCTACATGTTTGAGTATGCCCTTGCGGCAGGACTTACCGCATCCGGCGCAGATGCATATCTGCTTCATGTAACCACAACTCCAAGTGTATCCTATGTGGTACGTACAGAAGATTTTGACTGCGGTATCATGATTTCCGCAAGCCATAATCCGTTTAATGATAATGGGATCAAGGTCCTTAATGAGAACGGACAGAAGATTTCCGCAGATATTGAAGCACGTATTGAGGCATATCTGGACGGCGAGATCGAGGAACTTCCGCTGGCAACCGGAGAAGATATCGGCTGTACTGTGGATTTTGCATCCGGAAGAAATCGTTATATCGGACATCTGATCTCTATCCCATGCCATGATTTCAAAAATATCAAGGTTGGACTGGATTGCTCCAACGGAAGCTCATCCGCCATTGCCAAGAGTGTTTTTGACGCACTTCGTGCAAAAACCTATGTGATCAACAATGAGCCAAACGGAACCAACATCAACCGTGGCTGCGGTTCCACACACATTGAAGTTCTGAGACAGTTCGTGGTAGATAAAGGTCTGGATATCGGTTTTGCATATGATGGTGACGCAGACCGCTGTATCGCCGTAGACCATCGCGGAAACATCATTGACGGTGACAAGATCATGTATGTGTGCGGCAAATATTTAAGAGAGAAAGGCCAGCTCAACGGAAATACAGTTGTAACAACCGTTATGTCCAATCTTGGTCTTTACAAGTCTCTGGAGCGTGAAGGCATCGACTATGAGCAGACAGCAGTTGGTGACAAATACGTTGCCGAGAACATGATGGAAAACAATTACAGTATCGGTGGTGAACAGTCCGGACATATCATCTTCAGCCGCTATTCCGCTACCGGTGACGGGATCCTGACTTCTCTTATGATCATGGAGGCATGTGTGGATCAGAAGGCCACACTCTGTGACCTTGCAAAGGAGATGAAGGTTTATCCGCAGCTTCTCAGGAATGTGCGTGTTTCTGACAAGAAAACGGCACTGGAGAACGAAAAGGTAAAAGCAGCCATTGAGGCAGCTGCGGAGGCACTTGGCGATGACGGACGTATCCTGGTACGTGAGAGCGGTACAGAGCCGCTGATCCGTGTTATGGTAGAAGCGGGAACGGATGATCTTTGCCATAAATATGTGGACAGCGTTGTTGATGTGATGGAAGCCGAAGGGCTTGTTGTAGAATAAGGAATTCCATGAAAAAAACAAAGACCGTATTGATTCTTGCAGCCGTTACAGGAGTTTTGCTTCTGGGCGGCTGCGGCAGTGAAAAAACAAAAATATATGAACAGGCCGGAAAGGATCTTTCCCAGGGAAGCTACAAGTATGCCCTGGAGGAGTACCAGAGCTCTATCCAGAACGGAGTGAAGCTGGCACAGTCCTATCGTGGGGCAGGTATCGCAAGCCTGCGTCTTGGCAAATATGAGGATGCGGTGAATAGCTTCACGGAAGCTCTGAACTGCGATAAAGTAAGCAAAAGCCTTCGTAAGGATATCCTGTCCTATCGGGCTACTGCAGAGCTGAAGTCTGGAAAATACGAGGATGCCATGGCAGACTGTCAGACACTTGGAGAAGATTTTTCCATGGATGCAGGTAGTTATTTCCTCACCGGAAAGGTTGCCCTTGCCATGGATTCCTACGAAGAAGCTGCATCTAACTTCAAGCAGGCTTATGGAGAAGATTCCACCTATGATATGGCGATCGAGATCTATGAGGCATATCTGGACAAGGATATGGAAGCGGACGGGACCAGATATCTGGAAGCTGCTCTTTCTTCTGAGGCCAAGGATGCCCAGGACCACTGTGACAGAGGCCGTGTCTACTATTATATGGAAGACTACAGCAACGCAAAAAAAGAGCTTCTGGAAGCAACCAAGAAGGATAATACGGAAGCATTGCTTCTTCTGGGAATGGTATATCTTGCCCAGGATGATGTGGAAAATGCCAAGGCAATGTACAAGCAGTATATTTCCGCAGTGGGTGATTCCGCCAAGGGCTATAATGGCCTGGCACTGTGCGATATCCGAAGCGGAGATTATGATTCCGCTCTTGATAACATCACAAAAGGCCTTCCGACAGCTGCCACAGACGAGATGCAGAGCCTCCTGTTCAATGAGATCGTAGCCTATGAGAAAAAGCTGGATTTTGCTACTGCACTGACCAAGGTCCAGGAATATATTGAGATGTTCCCTGAAGATTCCGCTGCAAAAAAAGAGCGGGCTTTCCTGAAAACCAGAACGTCTTCGGAGGGCTGATATGGAATATTTTGAGGAAATACAGGACAGGGTTATCCTGATCGGTGTTCAGGCAGATCGGGGGGATGACATGGAGGAATCCCTGGATGAGCTTGGAGAACTTGCGGCTACGGCAGGTGCGGCGGTTGCAGGCAGGATCATTCAGAATCGTGAGGCCGTACATCCGGGAACCTATATCGGAAAAGGCAAGATCGAAGAGGTAAAAGGTCTTCTCTATGCCCTGGATGCCAATGGTGTGATCTGTGACGATGAGCTTTCTCCTGCCCAGATGAATAATCTGGAACGGGAGCTGGAGTGCAAGGTTATGGATCGTACCCTGCTGATCCTTGACATTTTTGCGAAGCGTGCTGTCACAAGTGAAGGCAAGATCCAGGTAGAGCTTGCACAGCTTCGTTATCGGTCTGCACGTCTTGTGGGACTTCGTTCTTCTCTTTCGCGACTTGGAGGAGGAATCGGAACCAGAGGCCCCGGTGAGAAAAAGCTGGAGACAGACCGTCGTCTGATCCGGAACAGGATTTCCGCACTGAAGCAGGAGCTTTCCCAGGTGGAAAAGCACAGAGAGCTGATCCGTTCCAGAAGAGCTGTGGGAAATTTGAAGACAGCAGCCATTGTCGGTTATACCAATGCAGGAAAGTCAACGCTTCTGAATACACTGACAGGCGCCTCGGTGCTTTCGGAGGATAAGCTGTTTGCCACACTGGATCCGACTACCCGTCTTCTGACGCTGGATGACGGACAGCAGCTTCTTCTTACGGATACCGTAGGCTTTATTCGCAAGCTTCCGCACAATCTGGTGGAAGCCTTCAAGAGTACTCTGGAGGAAGCCAAATATGCGGATTATATCATTCATGTGGTAGATGCATCCAATCCTCAGGCGGAGATGCAGATGCATATCGTATATGAAACCCTGAAAGAGCTTGGTGCCCTGGGAAAAAAGACGATCACACTTTTTAACAAGCAGGACCGTGTTTTCGGGGAGAGCTTCCGGGATCTCCGGGCAGACCATACGCTGAAGATTTCCGCACAGACAGGAGAAGGGCTTGAGGAATTTAAGCAGCTTCTTTCGGAGATCCTGGCAGAAGGACAGATTTATATGGAACGGCTTTTTCCTTATTCGGAGGCCGGTCAGATACAGCTGATCCGTGAGTATGGACAGCTTCTTTCGGAAGAGTATACCGAAGGCGGGATTGCTGTAAAAGCAAGAGTTCCGCGGGAAATCTATCCGAAAGTCACATAATGTTAAAATATCTACTCAGTACCATATATAGTACCGTGAACAAAACGGGCACTATATATGGTGCTTTTTATGTTGACGCAAAGAGGCGTGTCTGATACAATAAGCCTACAGCGCTTTGAACACAGATCGTGAAACGGAGTGTGTTCGTAAGCAGGCAAGTGAGGCGGAATGGAATATCCGCTTATAAATAAATGCATGAGGGAGGCATTTTCTTATGTTTCAGGTAGTAAAAAGAGACGGCGAATTAGACGAATTCAAAATGGGGAAGATCACCGCGGCAATTGACAAGGCATTTGATGCCAAAGGCAAGAATTACAGTTCGGATATGATCGATCTTCTGGGACTTCGTGTTACAGCGGATTTTCAGAATAAGATCGAGAACAACCGGATTTCTGTTGAGGATATCCAGGACAGTGTGGAGAACGTACTGATCCAGGCCGGATATTCTGATGTTGCCAAGGCGTATATCCTTTATCGTAAGCAGCGTGAGAAGATCCGCAATATGAAATCTACCATCCTTGACTATAAAGAGATCGTAAACAGCTATGTAAAGGTTGAGGACTGGCGTGTAAAGGAGAACTCAACGGTTACTTATTCTGTAGGAGGTCTGATCTTAAGCAACTCCGGAGCAGTTACCGCAAACTACTGGCTGTCTGAGATCTATGACAACGAGATCGCAGATGCACACAGAAATGCAGATATCCATATCCATGATCTGTCCATGCTGACCGGTTACTGTGCAGGCTGGTCCCTGAAGCAGCTGATCCGAGAGGGACTTGGCGGTATTGAGGGTAAGATCACTTCTGCACCTGCAAAGCATTTAAGTGTACTCTGTAACCAGATGGTGAATTTCCTGGGTATCATGCAGAACGAGTGGGCAGGCGCACAGGCATTTTCATCCTTTGATACTTATCTGGCACCTTTTGTAAAGTCAGACAACCTTTCCTATCCGGAGGTTAAAAAATGTATTGAGTCCTTTGTATATGGCGTAAATACTCCAAGCCGCTGGGGTACTCAGGCACCGTTTTCCAACATTACACTGGACTGGACCGTTCCGGACGACCTTGCAGAGCTTCCGGCTATCGTAGGCGGCAAGGACATGGATTTCAAATATAAGGACTGTAAGAAAGAAATGGATATGGTCAACAAGGCATTTATCGAGACCATGATCGAGGGAGATGCCAACGGACGTGGATTCCAGTATCCGATCCCGACCTATTCCATCACAAAGGAATTTGACTGGTCTGATACCGAGAACAACCGTCTTCTTTTTGAGATGACTTCCAAGTACGGTACTCCGTATTTTTCCAATTATATCAACAGTGATATGAAGCCAAGCGACATCCGCAGCATGTGCTGCCGCCTCCGTCTGGATCTTCGTGAGCTCCGTAAAAAGAGCGGTGGATTCTTTGGCTCCGGTGAGAGCACAGGCTCTGTAGGCGTTGTTACCATCAATATGCCGCGTATCGCATATCTTTCCAGAACGCCGAAGGAATTTTATCAGCGCCTGGACCACATGATGGATATCTCCGCAAGATCTCTTCATATCAAGAGAGATGTGATCAGCAGGCTTCTGGATGAGGGACTGTATCCGTACACGAAGAGATATCTTGGAAGCTTTAACAACCATTTTTCCACCATCGGTCTTGTGGGAATGAACGAAGCGGGCTTAAATGCCTGCTGGCTGAAAAAGGACATGACAGATCCGGAAACCCAGAAGTTTACAAAAGAGGTTCTGGAGCATATGAGAAACCGTCTTTCAGACTATCAGGAGCAGTATCCGGGAGAGCTTTTCAACCTGGAGGCAACACCGGCAGAGTCCACTGCATACCGTCTTGCCAAACACGACAGAAGTCGTTATCCGGATATCAAAACAGCAGGAAAAGAGGGCGACACCCCGTATTACACAAATAGTTCTCATCTGCCGGTTGATTACACTGCGGATATTTTTGACGCACTGGATATTCAGGACGATCTGCAGACTCTGTATACTTCAGGAACCGTATTCCATGCATTCCTTGGGGAGAAGCTTCCGGACTGGAAGGCAGCGGCAGCTCTGGTACGTAAGATTGCAGAGAATTATCGCCTGCCCTATTACACTATCTCACCGACCTATTCCGTATGTCAGGAGCACGGCTACATCAGCGGCGAGCATTTCACCTGCCCGAAATGTGGAAAGAAGGCTGAGGTTTACAGCCGTATCACAGGATATTACCGCCCTGTACAGAACTGGAATGATGGTAAGACCCAGGAGTACAAGAATCGTACCCTCTATGATATTACCCATTCCCAGCTGAAAAAGGTCCACACCAGTGTGATGACCATGAAGGGTGACGAGGTGGAGATCCAGCCTGTGGAATCTCATAAATATCTTTTTACGACCAGCACCTGTCCGAACTGCCGTATGGCAAAGAAAATGCTTGAGGGAGAAGAACTGGAGATCATCGATGCTGAGCAGAATCCCGAGCTTGTCAAGCAGTATGGGATTCGTCAGGCGCCTACACTTGTGATCACTGACGGGTCACAGGTTAAGAAGTATGTGAATGCTTCTAATATACAGAAGTATGTAGACGAAGAGTTGGATTGAGTTTTTTGCCAAAATAACTGTAAGTAAAAAATGGATGGCTGGACGCATGTCTGTTGGATGTGTGTCTGGCCTTTTTTATATTGGGAATTTTATGTTATGATATTTTATGTTTGAGATTTGGGGCCTGGAAAAGATGGTTGACATTTCATGTCGAGATGGGTATACTTATACCTGAATTTAATGATTAAAAGCGTTACGCTTTAACGTATGAGTGTATATGCGAAATACTCCATCCCGGAAGGGCCCCGCTGGGGAAGGGATTCACTTCCACCAAATTTCATGCTAAAATAAAAAAAGAAAATAAAAAAGAATAACAGAAAAGAGGAAAATTATTATGGTAAAACAGAACATCGTCTTCGTAGAAAACACTCCAGGCAGTCTTCAGAAAGTTACAAAGATTCTTGCAGAGAATCAGATCGATATCTACGGTTTCGGCTGCTTTGACGCACCGGAGTTTGCAAACTTCCGTATGGTATGCGACAATCCGGAAAGAGCAGATGAGATCATGGCTGAGCATGGATACATGACTCGTATCACACAGGCTATCCTGGTAGACCTTCAGGATGAGATCGGTGGGTTAGACAAGCTTCTTAGTGTCATGGGCGACAGCAACGTAAACCTTCATTATATCTACACCTTCTTCCACAGAGGCCTGAAAGTTCCGGTAGCGATCATGCACTGTGAGGATCTTCTGGTTGCAGAGAGTGTTCTCCGTAACAATGGATTCAAGGTTCTGAACCGCCTGGTAGATCCGGATGGAGAAGCAGAGGCGTAATCAATTGCATAAAAGGGACAAACAGGAATGAAGTATCGTATTTTTATTGTAGAAGATGACGAAACAATCGCGAATCTTCTGAAAAAGCATCTCAGTTCCTGGGGATATGACGTTTTTCTGGCTGAGGATTTTTCCAATATACTGCAGGAATTTGCGGGGAAAGATCCTCAGCTTGTTCTTCTGGATCTGAAACTTCCATTTTATAATGGCTTTCACTGGTGTGAGGAAATCCGAAAGGTTTCCCAGGTGCCGGTGATCTTCATCTCCTCCGCAGCGGATAACATGAACATGGTCATGGCCATGAGCCGTGGAGCCGATGACTTTATTGCCAAGCCTTTTGATATGGACGTACTGGTGGCCAAGATCCAGGCAATCCTCCGCAGAACCTATTCCTTCGGAAACCCGGGAAATGTCCTGGAACATAAAGGCGCGGTTCTCAATCTTTCCAGAGCGACACTGACCTGGAACGGGGAGGAGACGGAACTGACCAGAAATGAACTGCGTATCCTGGAACTGCTTTTTTCCCAGGCAGGGAAACCGGTATCCAGAGATGCCATTATGACAAAACTGTGGGAAAGTGACAGCTTTGTGGATGACAACACCCTGACCGTAAACATTACACGCCTTCGCAAAAAACTGGAGGCGGCAGGCCTTGTGGATTTTATCATCACGCGAAAAGGTCTTGGATATATGGTGTGAGGTTTTTATGGAATCATTTCGAGCATATTTAAAACAGACAAAAATTTTTTTCATCGCCTGTGTTTTTATGGCGGCTGTGTCGGCAGCAGTGATCTGCCTGTACCAGCTTCCCCTGGAGGCGGCGGTCTATCTGGCAGTTCTGTGGCTGGGAGCAGGAGCTGCCGTTTTTTTATACGGTTATGCCTGTTACAGACAGAAGGTGCAGAACTTAATCCTGGTGGAAAAAGCTCCGGAGATTAATCTGGACCGGCTGGGCGAGACCACCGATGAGGTGGAGCTTCTTTACAGGGATATCATCCGGAAACTGGACGGCATGCGGATGGGTGCGGAGACAGAACGGCAGCGTTCTCTGGAAGAAATGACCGATTACTACACTATGTGGGCACATCAGATCAAGACGCCGATCTTTGCTCTACGCCTGCTGCTTCGGGAGGAGCCGGAGGAGAACCGGGAGTCCCTGGCACAGCTTTTTCGCATTGAACAGTATGTGGAGATGGTGCTGGGCTACCTTCGCACGGAGGACATGTCCGCCGATCTGAAGCTGACCCGATGCTCGCTGGATTGGATCATCCGGGAGCAGATCCATAAATACGCAGGGATCTTTGTGTCAAAAAAGCTTTCGTTATCATATGAGGGGACAGATGCGATCGTTCTTACTGATGAAAAATGGCTTGGTTTTGTCATTGGACAGATTCTTTCCAATGCGTTGAAATATACAAGAACGGGCGGCATTGAAATCTGGCTGGAGGATGAGCGTGGAAACAGGGTATCTGAGAATCCAAATTTGAAGCAGAATACGGCCCCGGGGATTTGTAATACGGCCCCGGCGACTCTGGTCATCGCAGACTCCGGCATCGGAATCCAGCCGGAGGATCTTCCGCGCATCTTCGAAAAAGGCTACACAGGCGTCAATGGACGGGAGGACAACCGTGCTACCGGGATCGGTCTGTATTTAAGCCGGAAGATCCTGAGAAAACTGGGTCACGAGATCACTGTGGATTCCCAGGTGGATAAAGGCACGGAAGTCCGGATGAGCCTGTGGAAAAAAGATCTGGAGATGTATTAACCTTACACAAATGTAAGCTTCCTCCGTAAAATGTAAGCCACTTCGATGGCAGCCGCCGGAGAATTTTCTTATACTGAAACCATAACATAGCGTTTCGGGTAATTCTTACATCAGGTTCGATCGCTTTAGAACATGATGCACGACTCCCTGGATCGCTGTAAATACAGATAAGAAAGGAATTAGCGTATGGCATTACTGGAAGTAACAAATGTAAAAAAGATATACAGCACCCGCTTCGGCGGAAATAAAGTGCAGGCACTTTTCAATGTGACATTTTCGGTGGAAGAAGGAGAATATGTGGCGATCATGGGAGAGTCCGGTTCCGGAAAAACAACACTTCTGAATATTCTGGCAGCCCTGGACCGCCCCACATCCGGCGAAGTGCTTCTGGAAGGAAAAAGCATTACTCACCTGACAGAAAAAGAAATTTCCGCATTCCGTCGGAAGAACTTAGGCTTCGTGTTCCAGGATTTCAATCTTCTGGACACCTTCAGCCTCCGGGACAATATTTATCTTCCTCTCGTGCTGGCAGGGGAAGATTATCAGGAGATGGAGCAGAAGATCCGTCCCATTGCAAAAGCCCTTCACATCAACCAGCTTCTGGAAAAATTCCCCTACGAGGTTTCCGGCGGACAGAAGCAGAGAGCAGCAGTTGCAAGGGCACTGATCACAGATCCGAAGCTGATCCTTGCGGACGAACCGACCGGAGCCCTGGATTCCCGTGCAGCCTCCGATCTTCTTTCCATGTTCAATGAGGTAAATCGGGAAGGCCAGACCATTCTCATGGTAACTCACAGCGCGCAGGCCGCCAGCCACGCATCCAGAGTACTTTTTATCAAGGATGGCGAAGTGTTCCACCAGATCTACCGTGGCACAAAAACAAGACAGGAAATGTACCAGATGATCGCAGATACCCTGACGATCCTTACGACAGGCGGTGAGACCTATGCGTAAAGGAATGTTTAGAAAACTGGCAGTGCAGAACATCCGGAATAACCGGAGCACCTATGTTCCCTATATGCTTACCTGCATTTTCTGCATTGCCATGATGTATATGATGGAATTTCTGCGGGACTGTCCCACATTGGAGAAAGCAGTGCCCCAGGCAGCAGAAGTGAGGATGATCGTAGGAACCGGTGAAGTGGTTGTTGGAATTTTCTGCGTTATCTTTCTGATCTACAGCAACAGTTTTCTCATGAAACGCAGACAGAAAGAAATCGGGCTTTACAACATTCTGGGACTGGAAAAAGGCCATATCGGAAAAGTGATGTTTCTGGAAACAATCATGACTTCGCTGCTTTCTCTGACGGCAGGGATCGGGATTGGCATCCTTGGAAGCAAGCTCTCCCTGCTTTTGCTTTTCCGTTTTCTTCATGTTCCGGCAGTGCTGGGATTTTATGTTTCCATTACAGGAATCCTGTTTTGCATCGCAGGATTTGGAGGGATTTTTCTTGTTATTCTGGTACTGAATCTTACCAGAGTAAGGATGAATAACCCCATAGAACTTCTGAGAGGCGGAAACACAGGAGAGAAGGAGCCCCGGGCAAAATGGCTCATGGCACTTCTGGGGATGATTTCTCTTGGAGTGGGATATTATCTGGCAGTAACCACGGAATCCCCAATCCAGGCAATTTTCATTTTTCTTCTGGCAGTGATTCTGGTTATGGCAGGAACGTATCTTCTTTTTACCGCAGGAAGCATTGTAATCCTGAAACTTTTGCGAAAGAACAAAAAGTTCTACTATAAAACCGGTAACTTTATCAGTGTCTCCGGCATGATCTATCGTATGAAACAAAATGCGGCAGGCCTGGCCAGCATCTGTATTTTAAGTACAGGAGTGCTCCTGCTTCTTTCTATGACTGTGTCGCTGTATTTTGGAATGGGTGACATCATGGTGAACCGGTATCCTTTTGATACGGATGCCAGGATTTCGGGCATCAGCCAGGAACAGAGTGAACAGATTCAGAAAGTTTTTGCACAGGCAATCAAAAATGATCAGGTGCCGGCAGAAAAAACAGTGGACGAAACTTATCTCGAGATCGGCTGCAGGCAGGAAAAAAACGGTATTATGATCGGACAGGCTTACAGTTACTCAGAAGATGGAAAATCCGTAGATCTGTATACGATCCGTCAGTCTGAGTATGAGAAACTTACCGGTGAAAAAACAGATCTTCACGACGGCGAGATCTTTGCCTGGTATCCGTCTGAAAAGGAAAAAGACATATTAAAAATTGATGACCGGGATTTTGCAGTAAAAAAATGGCTGGAAAAAGCACCTTTAAATGCCATGAACAATCTGGTATCCAATATGGCGGCAATTGTTGTGACGGATTCCGATTTCGAGTATATTGACGGGCTTCGGACAAAGATGTATGAAGGTCTTGATGCCTACGAGGCTGGAAAAGATCTCACAGTTCATTTGGGTGTAGATATCCGTGGCAGCGGGGAGGAAAAGATCCGGTATGGCCAGGCTGTTTATCAGGCACTGAAAGATTACTGCAGAAGCGGTGGCTTTTCAGAGAATATCATCGTGATCGGTGGTGTCCGCCAGAGTGAGTACGAAACGTATTATGTAGATAATGGAACGATCCTGTTTATTGGAATCTTTTTGGGAGCACTGTTCCTTATGGGAACGGCGATGATCATTTACTACAAACAGATCTCAGAGGGCTACGAAGATCAGGGAAGGTTCCAGATCATGCAGAAAGTAGGTATGAGCCGCAGAGAGGTGAAAGGAGCTATCCGCAGACAGATCCTTCTGGTATTTTTTATCCCGCTTGTGATGGCAATGGTGCATATTTCCATGGCATTTCCGCTGATCCGCCGGCTCCTGCTGCTGTTCGGAATGGCCAATACAAAATTGTACGTGGTCTGCACTGCGGGAACGGTTCTGGCCTTTGCGCTGGTCTATGGACTGATCTACTCCATGACAGCCAGATCTTACTATAAAATAGTGGAAAAAGCATAAAATCGGTGAAAAAGCACAGCTGTGTTTGCTGTGAAGTATTGAAGTTTTGATATGGCAATGCTACAATAAAGGGGCGTGTCAGGAAGCAGAAAAGTTTCCGGGCACGCTCTTATTTACATGTACAACGAACTATAGCGATGCACTAATTTATTGGATCGCTGTAAGACGAGACGCTGGTGATCGCTGCACAGATCGGAGAAGCCTGCAAAGGTGCTTTTCATAGTTGCGTTTTATAACAGAATGTACATACAATGGAGGAAATCGATGAAAAGAGAAAATTTCAGAAAAGGTATGAAGGATGGAGTTCCCATCGCTCTTGGATATTTTGCGGTATCCTTTACCTTTGGCATGATGGCTGTTGCCGGCGGCTTGAGTATCTGGCAGGCAGTCCTGATCTCCCTGACCAACCTGACATCGGCCGGTCAGTTTGCGGGACTGGACATTATTTTTGCAGGAGGATCCATGTGGGAGATGGCAATGACCCAGCTGATCATCAACCTGAGATATTGTCTGATGTCATTTTCTCTGTCCCAGAAATTCCGGCGTGAGGAGTCCGGCATCCTGAAATATATCGCTGCTTTTGGTGTCACCGATGAAATTTTCGGGATCAGTGCGGCCCAGGAGGGAAAGGTCAGCGTATTTTATAATTACGGAGCCATGTGCGTGGCAATCCCCGGATGGACTCTTGGAACTCTGGCAGGAGGAATCTCCGGAAGCCTTTTGCCAGATTTTATGCTCAGCGCGTTGAGCGTTGCCATTTACGGAATGTTCCTGGCCATCATCATCCCGCCGTCCAAAAAGAGCAGACCGGTTCTTGGGGTGGTTGCGGCCTCCATGGCAGTCAGCACTGTTTTTGCGGTGACACCGGTGTTAAAACAGGTATCATCCGGATTTATGATCATTATCACAACACTTCTGGTAGCAGGCCTGGCAGCTTATTTCTGCCCGCTGGAAGAGAAAGGGGAAGCCGTTCATGAGTCATAATATATATATCTATATCCTGGTGATGGCAGCTGTCACCTATCTCATCCGTATGCTGCCCCTTGCTCTTGCAAAAAATGAGATCAGAAGCCCGTTTATCAAATCTTTTCTGTATTATGTGCCATACGCCTGTCTGGCAGCCATGACTTTCCCGGCCATCCTGAAAGCCACAGACAGCATCATCTCCGGTGCAGCAGGTTTCCTGATAGCGCTTATTGCTGCATATAAGGAAAAAAGCCTGCTCACAGTAGCCCTGCTGGCATGTGCGGCGGTGTTTATCGTGGAGAGGGTTCTGGTATTTATTTGAACAGGGGATATGCGGAAATATAATACGCAGGAGGGAGCTTCGAAAAGCTCCCTCCATTTTCATTTATTCACCTAAAAATCCAAGATCGATCTCTCCGTCAAACACTGTAGTTGCAGGTCCTGTCATATATACAAGGTTTTCATCTCTTTCCCAGGAGATGTCTAAGTCTCCGCCAAGAAGCTGTACAGTAACCGGCTTGCTGCCATCAACCTTGTCATTGAGGATGGAAGCTACTGTAACTGCGCAGGCACCTGTGCCGCAGGCAAGGGTTTCTCCGGATCCACGCTCCCATACGCGCATCTTTACGGTGTGATGGTCGATCACCTGAACAAACTCGGTGTTGACTCTGTCAGGGAAGCACACGTGATTTTCAAAGGATGGGCCGATCTTTTCCAGGTCAAGGCTGTCTACATCGTCTACGTAGATGATGGCATGAGGATTGCCCATGGAAACTGCGGTCATGTGATATTCTTTTCCATCGACAGTGATGGGAGCGTCGATAACCTGCTCGGTTTCGGCAACCACCGGAATCTCTTTTGCGATGAGGATCGGGGAGCCCATGTTGACTTTTACCATGGAGGCTTTGCCGTCACGGATAGTAAGATCCACATATTTGATACCGCTTCTTGTGGCAATGCTTAAAGAAGTTTTGTCCACGATGCCGTGGTCGTAGACATATTTGGCAACGCAGCGGATACCGTTTCCGCACATGGCACCCTGAGAGCCGTCCAGATTGTACATATCCATCTCGCAGTCTGCGATCTCAGACGGGCGGATCAGGATCAGACCATCGGAACCAATGCCAAAATGACGGTCGCTGACAAATTTTGCCACTGCGGCCGGATCCTTAACAGTCTCTTCAAAACAGTTTACATATACATAATCGTTTCCGATGCCTTGCATTTTCGTGAATTTCATAATAGTAACCTCCTCATGTTCCTGAATATTATACTTGTTTTTTCTGTTGGAGCACAAGACCCCCATGGAAAAAATACGCAGGTTTTTTCCATTTGTTGCCTTTAATAGTATAGTATACGGGATAATTGTTATCGAAAAGTGAATTTTCCCTGTGGAATTCCGGTAAATTAGGAGTGAATTTTCGCATTTATGGATTTTATATGCTTGCATTTTGTCAGAAACATGGTATCATAAAACAAAGTAATATGCATGGAGATGTATAATTATGCTGTACATTACGAATTGGGCTGACAGAAACAGGAGAGACAGTTAACGTAAAGTACATAGAATTCAGGAGGAAGAAAAAATGAAGAGAAAATTTATGGCACTTGCACTTGCAGCAGCTATGACAGTTTCTATGACATCCGCTGTTTTTGCAGCAGATGAGATCAAGAGCGCAGATGATCTGGAGGGTAAGAAGATCGGTGTTCAGCTTGGAACAACCGGTGACGCAGACGCTACAGAGGTTAAAGACGCAACAGTGGAGAGATACAACAAAGGTAATGACGCTGTTATGGCTCTGAAACAGGGTAAGATTGACTGCGTAGTGATCGACAGCGAGCCTGCTAAGAAATTTGTTGAGAAAAACGATGATCTTGAGATCGTTGAGGATATTTTTGACAAAGAGGAGTATGCAATCTGTCTTTCCAAAGATAATGCAGACCTTACAAAAGAGTTTAACGAGGCTCTGAAGGAGCTGAAGGATGACGGAACTCTGGATTCCATTAGAGATAACTATATCGGTGATGATGCAGGTAAGACACCATATGAGACTCCTAAGGATGCAGATCACTCCAAGGGAACTCTTACCATGGCAACAAACGCAACCTTCCAGCCATACGAATACTACGACGGAGATAAGATCGTAGGTATTGATGTTGATATCGCTCAGGCTGTCTGCGACAAGCTTGGATATGAGCTGAAGATCGAGGATATGGAGTTTGATGCGATCGTAAATTCTGTTAAATCCGGAAAAGCTGATTTTGGTGTTGCAGGAATGACAGTAACAGAGGATCGTAAAAAGAGCGTTGATTTCACTGATCCGTACACAACTGCAGAGCAGGTTGTTATCGTAAAGAAATAATTTTGTACAGAGAAATCAGAGGATTCTGAACGGATAAGCTGAGAAACAGATATTCGTTGCAGAGTTCAGTAGCGAATGATCAGGTTCCGGATATCCGGGTATGTTTTCCGGATTTCGGAACCTGTAGTTTTGGAAAGGGTGGAAATTTTGAGTCTTATTGAACAGTTTCAGTTTAACTTTCTGGACGACAATCGTTGGCAGTTCATTTTGTCCGGTCTGAAAAATACCATCATTATTACTTTTTTTGCTGTACTTCTTGGTATTTTTCTGGGATTTGTCATTGCTATTGTCCGTTCCACACATGATAAGACAGGTAAGCTTAAGATCCTTAATGTGATCTGTCGTGTTTATCTGACGGTGATCCGTGGCACACCAACGATGGTACAGCTGCTGATCGTATTTTATGTTATTTTTGCAACCATAGATCCGGGTAAGATAGTCGTTGCCATTATCGCCTTTGGTATGAACTCTGCTGCATACGTGGCTGAGATCGTCCGTTCTGGTATCATGTCTATTGATCAGGGACAGTTTGAGGCAGGACGGAGCCTGGGTCTTAACTATACACAGACTATGATCAAGATCATTCTTCCGCAGGCGGTCAAGAACATCCTGCCGGCTCTGGGAAATGAGCTGATCGTACTTTTGAAGGAGACATCCATCAGTGGTTATATCGGACTTATGGATCTGACCCGTGGCGGAGACATTATCCGAAGCCAGACCTACAGTGCACTGTTCCCGCTGCTGGTAGTAGCTGCGATCTATCTTGTGATCGTTTGTTTCCTTACCTATCTGGTAGGAAGACTTGAAAGGAGGCTGAGAACCAATGAGCGTAAGTAATGAAGTACTTCTGGATGTGCAGGGACTTGAAAAGGCCTATGGCGGCAATCAGGTTCTCAACGGGATCACCACACAGATCCGCAGAGGTGAAGTAGTAGCCATCATCGGACCATCCGGCTGTGGTAAATCCACATTTCTCCGTTCCCTGAATCTCCTTGAGGAGCCGACCGGGGGGAAAATCCTCTTTGAGGGAACCGACATCACAGATCCAAAGGTGGATATCAACCGTCATCGTCAGAAAATTGGAATGGTATTCCAGCAGTTCAATCTGTTTCCTCATAAGACGGTAAAAGAGAACATCATGCTCGCACCGGTGACACTGAATCTTATGAGTAAGGAAGATGCTGAAAAAACGGCACTGGAGCTGCTGAAGCGAGTAGGTCTTCCTGATAAGGCAGATTCTTATCCGGATATGCTTTCCGGCGGTCAGAAGCAGCGTATTGCCATTGCAAGATCGCTTGCCATGAATCCAGACGTGATGCTGTTTGACGAGCCGACATCTGCTCTTGATCCGGAGATGGTCGGAGAGGTTCTGGAGCTGATGCAGGAGCTTGCAAAATCCGGCATGACCATGGTTGTGGTAACTCATGAGATGGGCTTTGCCCGCGAGGTGGCAACCAGAGTTCTTTTCATTGATGAAGGAAAGATCCAGGAGGAAAATTCTCCTGAAGAATTCTTTGCAAATCCAAAGAATAAAAGACTTCGTGAATTTCTTTCAAAGACGTTATAATGACATTATAAATATAAGAATATTAAAAACGGATGCTTTATCCTCCTGTGGAAATGCTGCAGGAGATAAAGCATCCGTTTTTTGTAGTGCTAGTTGCAAAAAAATACTTTTTCTTTTTGCTGCTCAGTGGATTTCTTCACCGGCAGTTTTCTGTGCGGTTTTTATTTCGTTGTAACAGTATTTGATGATAGATTTTCTGGTTATGATCCCGATGAAGGAGCCCTGGTCATCTACCACCGGCACGAAGTTCTGATTAATGGCGCGATCCAGGAGGTCTTCCATATTAGAATCAGCATGGACTGGTTTGTAGGTGGCGCGGCGTGGGATCGCCATGATCGGGATTCCCTCTGTTTCCTTGATGTCGTGAATATCTGCACGGCGCATGCCCCAGAGGAGATCTCCCTCTGAGATAGTGCCGAGATATTTGCCGTCCATGGTGAGGATAGGGATGCAGGAGTACTTGCGGTGCTCCATTTTTTCGAGGGTCTGGCGAAGAGTTTCATCCTCAAAGATGTAGGCTACTTCGCTTTTGGGAATCAGAAAAAACAGAATGTTCACGTTATTACCTCATTTCCGCAAAAATTATAAATAAATCTGTAAGCTGTTTTTAGAGAAGCTGAAGTCCGTGTGTCTCTGCAACATCTGTGATCTCCTTCGGCCAGAGAGAGACATGTACTTCTCCGATGTGTGCTTTGCGAAGGAAGAACATACAGATCCTGGACTGTCCGATACCACCGCCGATGGTGTACGGAAGCTCTTTGTTCAGGATAGCCTTCTGGAATGGAAGTTCTCTTCGGTCATCACAGCCTGCTTCGGTGAGCTGGCGGTCAAGTGCGTCCTCGTCAACACGGATTCCCATTGATGAAAGCTCAAGGGCAATGTCAAGTACCGGATAGTACACGAGGATATCACCGTTCAGTTCCCAGTCATCATAGTCCGGGGCACGTCCGTCGTGGCGTTCGCCGTTGGTGAGGGTTTTGCCGACTTTCATAAGGAAGACAGCACCTTTTTCACGGGTGATCCGATATTCACGTTCCTTCGGTGTGCAGTCCGGATACATGTCAAGAAGCTCCTGAGTTGTGATAAAGAAGATATCCTTTGGAAGGATCTCCTCGATGTAGTCATATTGTACAGCCATGTATTTCTCGGTTTTACGAAGGACACTGTAAATGGTGCGTACGGTTTCCTTGAGAGTTTCAATGGAACGCTCTTCTTTGGAGATGATCTTTTCCCAGTCCCACTGGTCTACGTAAACGGAGTGGATATTGTCCAGATCTTCATCCCGGCGGATTGCTATCATATCTGTGTAAAGACCCTCTCCGTGAGAAAATCCGTATTTTTTCAGTGCGTAGCGTTTCCATTTGGCAAGGGAGTGTACGATCTCGGCGTTGCTTCCTTCGATAGATTTGATATCAAAACTTACCGGGCGTTCTACACCATTAAGGTTGTCATTAAGGCCGGATTCCGGGGCTACAAATGTCGGGGCGGATACTCGGAGAAGGTTCAGCTTCTGTGAGAGTGTCTGCTGGAAGAAATCTTTTACTGTTTTGATCGCAATCTGTGTGTCATGGAGGTTCAGGTCTGCATGATAGGTTGCGGGAATCGTGATTGTATTCATTATCGGCTCCTCCTGATGATTTTTATGCTTATTGCTCTGTGGGGTATTATAGCAGAAAATGGGTGGAGTGGCAATATAATGAGAGGGGAAGTCTTTTGGGGTATCGTAGAAAAATACTGGGTATTAAATGCCTGGTGTGATATACTGAAAAAAATGCTTATGTTTACGGCGGAAATATAAATATCCGTTTTAACGGATAGAATGGAGGGAGTTTATGGCAGGTGAAAGGTGTCAGGTTTGTGGGGGTAAGGTTGTAAATGGCAGGTGTTCATTATGTGGGATGCCTTACAGAAATGATGAGGTGTTATATCATCTGAATGAGCCCCGGGAGGTACATTATAAACATGCTTCCGCCAAAGTGCGGGATATGATGCGGCGGTATGGACAGGATGCTGATCAAACAACACAACATAACGGAAACGTGAACCGGAATATGAAGAATACGAACGTGAACCGGAATACAAACGTAAACCGGAATACAAACGTGAACCGGAATACGAATGCAAGCCGTAATACAGATTTGAATCGGAATTCAGCCGGAAGCCGGAATACAGGTGCGACAGCCGGACGTAAGACTGCTGCTGCAGATAATACCAGGAACAAAACAATGGTGGGCAGGAATCATACGGGAGTTTTAGATCAGGGGAAAAAACAGCAGAAAAAAGATCAGAAAAACAGCGGGGCAGGCTGGATCATATGGATCATAGTGACACTGGCCATGCTGTTTCCTAAATTATGGGATTTCCTTGCAGACTGGATCGGAACGAATTTGTGAGAATATTTCAGCAGTGAGATCAGGCAGTGCTAAGTGTCTGTATTTTTGTGTATACAGAAATATCCCTTTTCTTTTCTTCTCAGCTGTGTTATACTCATGCCTAGCACAACATATAGATGAAAAACAATATATAGAGAATATAGGTACTATATATAGTATTTTAGCATAGCGGCTTATATATAGCACAGGGAGGGATGAGCAATGTTATATGTGATCAAAAAAGATGGGACAAGAGAGGAGTTTAATCCGCAGAAGATCGTGGCTGCCGTGAACAAATCCGCAGAGCGTATTCTTTATACTTTTTCAGAAGAGGAGAAGGATTTTATCTGCCGTTTTGCCCAGGAGCATGCGGATTCCCTTGGAAAGAATGAGATCGAGATCCAGGAGATGCACAACATCGTGGAGGGGGCTCTGGAGCGTGTGAATCCGGCAGTTGCCAAGAGCTACCGTGATTATCGGAATTACAAGCTGGATTTTATCCATATGATGGATGATGTATATACCAAGAGTCAGGCAATCCGTTATATCGGTGATAAAAGTAATGCCAATACAGACAGTGCCCTTGTTGCCACGAAACGAAGCCTGATCTTTAATGAGCTGAACAAGGAACTCTATCGGAAGTTTTTTATGAACCGTAATGAGCTTCAGGCATGTAAGGACGGCTACATTTATATTCATGACCAGTCTGCACGTCTGGATACCATGAATTGCTGTCTGTTCGATGTGGCAGCTGTTTTAAGTGGCGGTTTTGAGATGGGCAATGTCTGGTATAACGAGCCGAAGACTCTGGATACAGCCTTTGATGTTATGGGGGATATCATTCTTAGTACAGCAGCACAGCAGTATGGTGGCTTTACAGTGCCGGAGGTTGATAAGATTCTGGCACCGTATGCAAAGAAAAGCTATGATAAATATATTTCCGAATTTATGAAATACTCGGATGAGAGCTGGAGTGGCCGCGAGGAGCGAGCTATTGAATATGCTCTTGATAAGGTCCGCAGGGATTATGACCAGGGATGGCAGGGAATTGAGTACAAGCTGAATACCGTCGGTTCTTCCAGAGGCGATTATCCGTTTGTTACGGTGACACTTGGTCTCGGAACCGAGCAGTTTGAGAAGATGTGCACGATTTCCCTTCTTGAGGTCCATCAGGGAGGACAGGGAAAGGCCGGACATAAGAAACCGGTACTTTTCCCGAAAATCGTATTCCTTTATGACAAGGAGATCCATGGTCCCGGAAAGTGCTGTGAGGATATTTTTGAGGCTGGTGTGGAGTGTTCCTCCAAGACTATGTATCCGGACTGGCTGTCTATGTCTGGTGCGGGATACATTTCCAGTATGTACAGGAAATACAAGAAGGTCATCAGCCCGATGGGATGCCGTGCTTTCTTAAGTCCGTGGTATGAGCGTGGCGGTATGGAGCCGGCGGATGAGAATGATACGCCTGTTTTTGTGGGACGTTTTAATATTGGTGCGGTAAGTCTTCATCTTCCGATGATCCTTGCCAAGGCCAGAGCAGAGAGTAGAGATTTCTATGAGGTTCTGGATTTCTATCTGGAAATGATCCGTAACCTGCATATCCGCACTTACGAATATCTGGGACAGATGCGTGCATCCACCAACCCGCTTGCATACTGTGAAGGCGGTTTCTACGGCGGACATCTGAAACCGAATGAAAAGATCGGTAAGATTCTGAAGCCTATGACAGCTTCCTTCGGTATCACAGCGTTAAATGAGCTTCAGGAGCTTTATAATGGCAAATCTATTGCCGAGGATGGGGCGTTTGCTCTGGAAGTCCTGAAATATATCAATGACAAGGTAAATCAGTACAAGAAGGAAGACGGTTATCTTTATGCGATCTACGGAACACCGGCAGAGAGTCTCTGTGGCCTTCAGGTAGAGCAGTTCCGTAAGATGTATGGAATCATTGAGGGCGTTTCTGACAGACCGTATGTGAGCAACAGCTTCCATTGCCATGTAACGGAGGATGTGACTCCGATCGAGAAACAGGATCTGGAGGGACGTTTCTGGGAACTCTGCAATGGCGGCAAGATACAGTATGTACGTTATCCGATCGGATACAATAAAGAAGCTATCCGTACACTGATCCGCAGAGCCATGGATTTGGGATATTATGAGGGTGTGAACCTTTCTCTTGCATACTGTGACGATTGTGGACATGAGGAGCTGGAGATGGATATATGCCCTGTCTGCGGTTCCAGAAACCTGACCAAGATCGACCGTATGAACGGATATCTTTCCTACAGCCGTGTCCATGGAGATACCCGCCTGAATGAGGCGAAGATGGCTGAGATCGCTGAGCGAAAATCTATGTAAATGCTGACTGTCCGATCAACTGTGGAACAGTGATCGGACAGCCAGACGGTATAAAAAATATCCCGCAGAGCTGCCGGTAAGACCAGCAGCCGTCTGCGGGATATTTTCATGTAAAGTGAAGGTTCACATTTCACTTTGTATTCTGAGTCCGTAAAATGATTATTTAATGATAGTTCCGGTCTTCTCACGGTAGCCGTCTTTTGCATGGGCCATGTCTGTGATGATGGTACGGCGTCCGGTTCCCTTCTCCACAAAGGAAACACCTGCTTCGATTTTAGGAAGCATGGAGCCTGCCGCAAACTGTTTGCCGGCAATATATTTCTTGGCATCTTCTGTGGAAATAGTATCCAGATAAGATTCATGATCCGTATTATGGTCAAGGCTTACTTTCTCGACGCTTGTAAGGATCATCAGAGTGTCAGCGTTCAGTTCTTCTGCAAGAAGTCCTGCTGCCAGGTCTTTCTCGATGATGGCACTGGCACCATTCAGCTGAGTTCCCTGCTCAAGAACCGGGATTCCGCCGCCGCCTGCAGCAATGACGATCTGCTCTGCAGCAGAGAGGACCTTCACGGTTTCGATCTCTACAATCTTCTGTGGCTTCGGTGCTGCAAGGATACGTCGGTACTGGCCCTCGCCCACCTTTGTAACAAAGTTTCCTTTTTCTTCTTCAGCCTCAGCTTCTTCTGCGTTGAGAACACGTCCAATGATCTTCTCCGGCTCTGCGAATGCTTCATCGTATGGATCGATGACAACCTGTGTCAGAACTGTGCTGACCGGTTTGTAGATTCCTCTGGAGATAAGCTCGGCACGAATGGCGTTCTGAAGGTCATAGCCGATATAACCCTGGCTCATGGCGGAACATACGGACATTGGTGCAAATGTATAATCAGGATGTGCCTTACCGAATTCATTCATTGCGGTGTGGATCATCCCTACCTGCGGACCGTTGCTGTGGGAGATCACCACGCGGGTTCCCTCCTCTACCAGATCTGCGATTACCTTCGCTGCGAGTTTTGTAGCTGTTTTTTGCTCTGGAAGTGTGGTGCCAAGTGCCCGGTGGCCTAATGCAACTACTACGGTTTTTTCGCTCATAGGAAATACCTCGTTTCTCTTTAAAATTAGAATGAAATCAGTTACTGTATCCAGTAACGAGTATTATATTTTATTATAAAAGACCTATGTGGGAAATGCAATAGAAAATCGAGTGTTTTCCAAGACAGGAAAAACTGTCATTGCTGTTCACTGGTAATATTCTGCGAGATATTTTTTGTGAGCGAAGGCCACAGAAAACCCGAGACATACCGTGCGAATTTATGCGATCAGCATAAATTCTGTGCATCTCGAAGTGTGTTACTGAGAACAGCGTGAACAGCAACAAACCGCCTGATTCGGTCAGACGGTTTGCTTCTTACTATTTTTTGAGGGGGGAGATAGAGAGTGGTTTTTCATCTATCCAACACCTATTATATAGAGAAAATATGTTTAAAATATGTCGTTAATCTAAAAGAAATGGAAAATTTATAAAGAAAGTTTAAACAAACTTTATAATTTTTATATCCGGTTGCACATGGTCTGGGAATGTGATACATTGAAAAAGTCTTGATCCTGCATTCTGCGGGATCTGTTCACGCATCGTTTCGATGCAGAAATCCATTTTATTTTATCGAAAAAACACTGATCATGCACCATTTGCCGGGGAGGGATGCCTTTGTCTGTGGAAAAGTAAGTTTCTGTAAAAAAAACATGTGTATAAGAAATGCCAGATCAGGCAGAAATGAGGAAGAGCCATGAAAAACAGAATATGGAAACAGATGAAGAAAGTCGGAATTGTGACAGTGCTGGCAGGAGTCATGCTGGGAGGAACAATAGAACCGAAGCTGATCCTGGGAGCGGATTTTTTGCCGGGACAGGCACCGTTTATCGATCAGAGTGTGTTCTGGAAAGATAGAGAATCCGGACAGGCGGAGCTTGGGATCCGGATCCGCGGCTTGAATGAATGGCTGTCCGGGAGAAGGTTTTCGGAGGATAAGGAGAAAAATGAGAAGTGGGACGATGAACTTCAGGAGACTGAAGATCCATCGGTGGAGCAGGAAGAAGAGACAGAACAGGAACTGCCGGAGGATGACTGGCAGCAGGAAGAGAAGATAGAACAGAAACTGCCGGTGAATAAGGTTGTGGAAGGAATCGGAATAGAAATGGAGGAAGGATATGAGCACGTGGAGCAGCTGGCATCCGGGGAAACAGTACAGCCGGAGGATGAAGAGCAGGAGAAAACGGGTCCGCTCACACCGGAAGGAACGGCGTCCGGAGAAGAAAATGTAGGTGACGAAGAGGAATATGAGTCTGAGGAGATTCAAAAACTGACGCTGGTCACGTATATTTCCGAGTATTTTGTTCCGAAAACGGATTCTGTCCCGAAAAATATGGCTGCACAGCAGATTTCTGTAAGAAGCCAGAGTGGTGAAGCTACAGAGATCACAAAGCTGAAAATCATGCTGAACGTGGAACAGGACGGGCAGGATGAGATCTTTTTCCGGATCCCGCTGATCCTGCGTCAGGAATACCGTTTTCCGGCAGAGAAAAGCAGTTATCCTGTGACTCAGGAGGAACCGCTTCAGAAGGACTGTACCGGTGCGGGAACCTTTCTCCTGACAGAAGAAAATGGGGAAGAGCTGGTGATCGCAGAGGGGATCGCGCCTATGCTGGACGTGGAGGCTGCAGAGGCTGATATGGAATTGTCGGTAACTGCACAGAATGAAAAAATGAAAGCAGGGCAGACCATCCGTTATCAGGTGGAGATCGCTAATACAGGAAAACTGGATCTTGCAGATATCCGTCTGACCAGCAGCCTTTCCTGCCCTAAGATCCGGCAGATGTGGGAAGATGCAGAAGGCCTTCTGACAGAAGGGGCCGTGGCGGAATTTGCGGAATTAAAAGCCGGAGAGAGCAGGAACTTTTATGTACAGGCGCCGCTTCTGGATGAACAGGAAAAAGATCTGGAGCACCAGGTGGAAGCAGAGGCCAGGGTGAAGGGCAGAGCGGCGGAGGTGATCCGGAAGAATGCCACCACTATAAATAGTCTGGAGACACTGAAGGCGGATCTTTCTGTAAAGAAAACTGCAGACAAAGAAACCGCTGCACCGGGTGAGACTGTGACCTATCAGATCTGTATCGTGAATACCGGTGAAAAAACGCTTCATTCGGTTGTGGGAACGGAGCGCTTTCAGGCGGCTGGGATCCATGCACAGTTTCTGGAGCAGGAAGGTGTAACGCTCAACAGCAGCCGTACAAAGGCAATGATCCAACAGATCCCGCCGGGAGAGGCAGTTTCTCTTCAGGCCGTGGTGAAGATCCCGGAAAGAACAGCGGATCAGAAGCTTTTTAACCAGGTGACGGTCACAAGCCAGGAAACTGGAGAGCGATTGATGGAGGCCTCCGCTTCTGTCATAGTAAAAGGAAAGATAACCGTTACGCCGGAAGAAAGACTTTTTGTGCAAAGTGATGACCAGGATCCGGCTTCCGGTCAGACACAGATGGCAAGAGCAGCGTCCACACATCCGAAGACAGAAGATGATACAAGGACGGATCTGTGGACTCTTCTGGCAGTGACAGCCTTGGTGACTGTGCTGGGCGGTATCTGGCTCCGGAAAAAATATGCGGATATTTATGAGAAAAGCTGATGTTACTGAGAACGGAGTGAACGGTAACAAGCTGACATTTTACAAGGCGGCCGTGCCTCAAAGAAACGTTGAAAACAGGGGGGAGGTGTGCTATTCTATATGGTATGTACAGAAAACAAAAATAGTATATTTCCCGCCTCCGGTGTGCTGCCCGTCAGAACGGAAAAAGGGAAAATGGAGGAGAAAAATGAATCTTTTATCCTTATTGGAACATCTTGAATACAAATGCCTTCAGGGAAGTACAGAGCAGAAGGTTTCTTCTGTTGTATATGATTCCCGCAAAGTAGAAGAAGGGAGCCTTTTTATCTGCATCAGAGGTGCGGTCGTGGATGGACATAAATTTATACCTGATGTTGTGGCAAAGGGTGCGAAGACACTCATCGTGGAAGAAGCGGTGGAGGCACCGGAGGATGTGACAGTGATCCAGGTAGAGGATACCCGTTACGCCATGGCCTTTATTTCAGCAGCATGGTTCGGACATCCGGCAGAAAAGCTCAAAACCATCGGTATCACCGGAACCAAAGGAAAAACAACTACAACCTATATGGTGAAATCGATCCTTGAGAATGCCGGATATAAGGTTGGTCTGATCGGAACCATCGAGGCTGTTATCGGGGAGAAGCATATCCCGGCAGCCAACACGACACCGGAATCCTATATGGTACAGAAATATTTTCATGATATGGTAGAAGCAGGCTGCGATGCGGTCGTTATGGAGGTTTCCTCACAGGGACTGATGCTTCACAGGACCCAGGGATTTGTGTTTGATTTTGGAATTTTCACAAATATTGAACCGGATCATATCGGACCGAATGAGCACAAGGACTTTGATGATTATCTGCACTGCAAATCCATGCTTCTCAGGCAGTGTAAGGTGGGTATCGTAAATCGTGACGATGAACACTTTGACCGCATAATCGAAGGCCATACCTGTAAACTTGAAACCTATGGATTTTCCGAAAAAGCAGATCTCCGTGCAGAGGACGCCAGACTCGTTGGAAGAAAGGGCTATCTGGGAATTTCCTATCATGTTAAGGGACTTATGGATTTTCCTGTGGAGATTGATATTCCAGGTAAGTTCAGCATTTACAATTCTCTGACTGCCATTGCCATCTGCCGTCATTTTAAAGTATCCGAGGAGAATATCATCAAAGCTCTGAAGGTGGCCAGGGTCAAAGGCCGTATTGAGATGATCAAGGTATCTGACGAATTCACGTTGATGATTGATTATGCACATAATGCCATGGCGCTGGAGAGTCTTCTCGGAACACTGAAGGAATATGACCCGCACAGACTGGTATGCCTGTTTGGCTGTGGCGGAAACCGTTCCAAGCTGCGTCGTTATGAGATGGGTGAGGTTTCCGGAAAGATGGCAGATCTGACCATCATCACTTCGGATAATCCGCGAGATGAGGATCCACAGGCCATCATCGATGATATCAAGATCGGAATGGCAAAAACAGACGGAAAATATGTAGAGATCCCGGATCGTAAAGAGGCGATCGCCTATGCGATCCATCATGGTGAGCCGGGAGATATCATCGTCCTTGCCGGAAAGGGCCATGAGGATTACCAGGAGATCAAGGGAAAGAAATATCCCATGGATGAGCGCGTACTGATCCGGGAGATCCTGGAAGAAGATCAGAAAGCGTAAATGGATGATCTATGCAGATGTGATCATTGATATTTCTCATGAAAAGCTGGACCGGGATTTTCAGTATCGTGTACCTGAGGAGCTGGTGCAGGCAATAAAACCAGGAGTTGTGGTCACAGTGCCCTTCGGAAAGGGAAATACCCTTCGGAAAGGCTATGTGACCGGAATCTCCGGAACGGCAAAATATGATGCGTCAAAGATCAAGGAAATCCGGGGAGTGTCCACAGACAGTGAGACAACAGAATCCCGACTGATCGCACTTGCGGCCTGGATGAAGGAGACCTATGGTTCCACCATGATCCAGGCACTGAAAACAGTTCTGCCTGTAAAAGACAAGGTCCGTGCAAAAGAGAAAAGGCTGATTTTTTTTACAGGAAAAAAAGAAGAGGGTCAGGCACTTCTTGGCAAGCTGGAAGGCAGCCGTTTTAAAGCACGTGAACGGTTTCTTCGGGCAATCCTGGAGGCCGGGAGCCTGGATTATACTTATGCCTCCAAAGAACTTGGAGCCGGCATTTCCGTTCTTGATTTTTTTGAAAAAAAAGGTCTGATAACCATTGAAAGTCAGGAAATGTATCGCATTCCCGAGGGGCTCGGCATGGTGAAGGAGAACATGGAACTGAGTCTGAACCAGGAACAGCTTTTGGCAGCAGAGCAGATATTTCGGGAATGGCAGGAGCCGGACCCAAGGCCTGCACTTCTTTTCGGAGTGACCGGAAGCGGAAAGACCCAGGTTTATATGCGCCTGATCCAGAAGGTACTGGAGGAGGGAAAACAGGCGATCGTGCTGATTCCTGAGATCGCGCTTACTTATCAGACAGTCAGGCGTTTTTATGCCATGTTCGGAGATAAGGTTTCGGTTCTGAACTCCAGACTTTCCCAGGGAGAACGCTATGATCAGTTCAAAAGAGCAAAACGTGGTGAGATTCAGGTGATGGTAGGACCCAGATCCGCACTGTTCACACCGTTTTCAGATCTGGGACTGATCGTTATCGATGAAGAGCATGAACCCACCTACAAAAGTGAGAATACGCCAAGGTACCATGCGCGTGAGACTGCCATTGAGAGGGCGCGGATGGAACATGCCCGTGTGGTCATGGGATCAGCCACTCCGTCATTGGAAGCCTACAGTCATGCCTGTGACGGAGAATATCTTCTGGTAAAGTTAAATGCACGTTATGAGGAAAGACCGCTTCCACAGGTATCGATCGTGGATCTTCGGGAAGAATTAAAGAAAGGGAACCGCTCGGTACTGAGTCTGGAGCTGAAGAGGGATCTGGAGCAGGTCCTTGAAAGAAGAGAACAGGCCATGCTGTTTCTGAACCGGAGAGGATATGCGGGCTTTGTTTCCTGCAGAGCCTGCGGTCACGTTATGAAATGTCCCCACTGTGATGTATCTCTAAGTGAACACAATGGCAATCGTCTGATCTGTCATTACTGCGGCTATGAGACTGTGAAACCGGAAATTTGTCCGTCTTGTGGTTCACCGCACATTGGTGGATTTAAGGCAGGAACCCAGCAGATCGAGAAGGTCATTGAAAAAGAATTCCCGAAAGCCAGGGTACTTCGAATGGATTTTGATACCACAAGGACCAAGGACAGCTATGAGAAGATCCTGGCTTCTTTTGCAAAGCATGAGGCAGATATTCTGGTGGGGACCCAGATGATCGTCAAGGGACATGATTTTCCGAATGTGACCCTGGTAGGAGTGATCGCAGCAGATCTTTCGCTGAATATGGATGACTATCACTGCGGGGAGCGTACATTCCAGCTTCTGACTCAGGCAGTTGGACGTTCCGGCAGAGGGAACCGCCCGGGGCAGGCGGTGATCCAGACATATCAGCCGGAGCATTACAGTATCCAGGCTGCGGCTATTCAGGATTATGAGAAATTTTATAAAGAAGAAATGGGGTATCGGATGCTTCTGGACTATCCGCCGGCAGCCCATATGATGACTGTTTTTGGCGCCTGCCAGGATGAAGAACTTCTGAAAAATGCCATGTATTATATAGAAGTTTTTATCCGCAGGGTAAGTCCGAAGGAAGAGCTTCACATGATCGGACCTGCAGCTGCATCGGTAGGTAAGGTAAAGGATGTTTATCGTCAGGTGATCCATCTGAAGCACAGGGATATCTGTTTTCTCACAGCAGTCAGAGAGAAGCTGGAGAAATATATAGAGATAAATTCCGGATTCCGGAAAATATACATTCAATTTGATATGAATTAAAGGAGAAGAAAAATGGCACTTAGAACAATCCGTGTACAGGGGGATTCTGTACTGACAAAAAAATCCCGGACAGTAGACAAAATGACACCGAGGATCGGGGAACTGATCACAGATATGCTGGATACCATGTATGATGCAATGGGTGTTGGCCTCGCCGCACCACAGGTAGGAATCCTGAAACGTATCGTTGTCATCGATGTAGGCGAGGGCCCGATCGTGCTGATCAATCCGGAGATCCTTGAGACAAGCGGCGAGCAGACCGGTGACGAGGGATGCCTGAGCGTTCCTGGAATGGCAGGACAGGTAACACGTCCGAACTATGTGAAGGTAAAAGCACTTGATGTAAATATGGACGAACAGATCTACGAGGGAGAGGGCCTTCTGGCAAGAGCGTTCTGTCATGAGATCGACCATCTGGATGGAAAAATGTATACAGAGCTTGTGGAGGGAGAACTTCACAAGGTGACTTATGATGAAGAAGACTAAAGGCGGGATACTATGAAGATTATTTATATGGGAACTCCTGACTTTGCGGTGGCGCCTCTTGCAGCACTGGCAGAGAACGGATATGAAGTGGAGGCTGTGATCACACAGCCGGACAAACCGAAGGGCAGAGGCAAAACTATGATGCCTACTCCTGTAAAAGAAGAAGCACTGAAACATGGGATCCCGGTACTGCAGCCGGTAAAGGTAAGAGATCCTGAATTTGTGGAAGAACTGAAAAATCTTGCACCGGACATCATCATTGTTGCGGCATTCGGACAGATCATTCCAAAGAGCATCCTGGATATGCCGAGATTCGGATGCATCAATATCCATGCGTCTCTGCTTCCTAAATATCGTGGAGCTGCACCGATCCAGCAGGCGGTGATCGATGGTGAAAAAGAATCCGGTGTTACCATTATGCAGATGGGAACCGGTCTGGATACCGGTGATATGATTTCCAGGATCGTGGTTCCGCTTGCCAAAGATGAGACAGGTGGAAGCTTGTTTGATAAGCTCGCACAGGCAGGTGCAGAGCTTCTGGTACAGACTTTACCGTCCATTTTTGACGGAACTGCAACCCGCGAGAAACAGCCGGAGGAGAGTCCGACACCATATGCTGCCATGATCTCCAAAAAAATGGGACTTCTGGATTTCAGCAAAAATGCGAAAGAACTGGAGCGTCTGGTAAGAGGTCTTGATCCATGGCCAAGCGCTTTTACCTTTATCAATGGAAAAACATTGAAGGTCTGGAAGAGCTCTGTTCTGGAAAAACAGGCACAGGAAGCACCTGGAACTGTGATAGCCGCTGACAAAGGAGGAATCCAGGTGGCATGCGGCCAGAAGGTACTCGTGCTCCATGAAGTGCAGCTGGAAGGCAAAAAACGCATGGAAGCGGATGCGTTCCTCCGGGGATATCAGTTGAAACCAGGAGACATGTTCAGAGATTCCAGGGAGTGATGAGTTATGTACGGATATGGTTATTACGGATGGGGAATGGACCCTACGATTCTTTTACTTGTGATCGGAATGCTTCTTTCTCTTGCGGCATCCGCAAAGCTGCGCAGTACCTTTGCAGTCTATAAAAAGGTCCGGAGTCATTCTGGCATCACCGGTGCGGAAGCTGCGCAGAGAATCCTGAGAGCAGCAGGGATCACAGACGTACAGGTGGTTCCGATCCGCGGAAGTCTTACGGATCACTATGATCCGAGAACGAAAACGGTTTCCCTTTCAGAAGATATTTATGGAAGAAATTCTCTGGCGGCTGTGGGGGTGGCAGCACATGAATGTGGCCATGCGATCCAGGATGCGATCAATTATGCACCACTGAATATCCGTTCAGCCATTGTACCTGCCGCAAATATTGGTTCCCAGCTTTCATGGCCGCTGTTTATCGCAGGGCTGATCTTTTCCATTGATCCGCTGGTAACTCTGGGAATTGTTTTGTTTTCACTGGCAGTACTGTTTCAGCTGGTGACACTTCCGGTTGAGATCAATGCGTCTTCCAGAGCGCTTAAAATGCTGGAAAGTACAGGTATCTTAGGTGTAGATGAAAAAAAGGGTGCAAGAAAAGTACTTACAGCGGCAGCGCTTACCTATGTGGCAGCTCTGGCGGCATCCATTCTGCAGCTTCTGAGACTGATTATCCTTGCAGGAGGTAGAGATCGTGATTAGCAGCGGAGTAAATACCAGAGAACTGATCCTTGAGATCCTGTTACAGATCGAGGAGGAGGGGGAGCACAGCCATATTGCGATCCGGAATGCGCTTTCCAAATATCAGTTTCTTCCGAAACAGGAACGTAGCTTTATTACAAGAGTATGTGAGGGAACCCTGGAATACAGGATCTATATTGATTATGTCATTGATTCTTTTTCCAAGGTTTCTGTAAACAAGATGAAACCGCAGATCCGCGAGATCCTGAGAAGTGCGGTATATCAGCTGAAATTTATGGACAGTGTTCCGGACAGTGCAGTATGCAATGAAGCGGTAAAGCTGGCACAGCGAAAAGGCTTTTATAATCTAAAGCCCTTTGTCAACGGGGTGCTCCGTACGATCGCAAGAGAGATCGGTGATCTGGAGCTTCCTTCCAGGGAAGAAAACGAAGTCCGTCATCTTTCTGTGAAATATTCCATGCCGGAATATCTGGTAGAAAAATGGAAAGCAGCCTACGGAGTGAAGACTACGGAGAAGATCCTGGAGGATTTTCTGACAGAAAGACCGATCACAGTACGGTGCCGTACTCATAAGGCGTCTCTGAGAGAGATCGTTACCAGTCTGAAGTCTCAGGGAGTGACAGTAGAACAGGCTCCTTATCTTCCCTATGCACTGAAGATTTCCGATTACAATCATATTCTGACACTTGAAACCTTCCTTCAGGGAAAGATCCTGGTGCAGGATGTAAGCTCTATGCTTGTAGCGGAAGCTGCAAGTCCGAAAAAAGGCGACCATATCATCGACATGTGCGCTGCACCAGGTGGAAAAAGCATCCATGTGGCAGACAAAATGGGGGATTACGGAAATGTGGATGCCAGAGATGTAAGTCAGTATAAGGCAGATCTTATCGAAGAAAACATCCACAGGACCGGAGTGATCAACGTGGAAGCCAGAGTTCAAGATGCAACGGTATATGATCCGGATTCCGAACAGGCTGCGGATATTGTGATCGCGGATGTACCGTGCTCCGGTTATGGTGTTATCGGCAAGAAACCGGAAATCAAATACCGGGCAACTCCGCAGAAACAGGAAGAGATCGTAATGCTCCAGAGAATGATCCTGGATAAGGCTGCAAAGTATGTGAAACCGGATGGAACGCTGATCTTCAGCACGTGTACCATTGCCCGGGAAGAAAACGAAGAAAATGTATTATGGTTTTTAAAGAACTATCCGTACCGGCTGGAAAGCCTGGATCCGTATATTCCGGAGGAACTGCACTGTAAATCCACGAAGCTTGGCTATCTGCAGCTTCTGCCGGGAATACATAAGACGGATGGATTCTTTATTGCCAGATTCAGAAGGAAATAACAGAAAATGACAGATGTAAAATCCATGACCATGGAGGAATTGAAGGAATTCATGACAAAGATCGGTGAAAAGCCTTTCCGGGCGAAACAGATCTATGCATGGCTTCACCAGCAGCTGGTTACCTCCTGGGATGAAATGACAAATCTTTCCAAAAGCCTCAGGGAAAAGCTTTCGGCTTATCCGATCACAGCGCTGACCCAGGCAGATGTAAGGATCTCAAAAATTGACGGAACCAGAAAATATCTGTTCCGGCTGGAAGATGGAAATGTGATTGAGAGTGTTCTCATGCGGTATCACCACGGAAATTCTGTGTGCATTTCTTCTCAGGTGGGCTGCCGTATGGGATGCAGATTCTGTGCATCTACCATCGGAGGACTGACCAGATGCCTGAAGCCGTCCGAGATGCTGGATCAGATCTACCGTATCCAGGCAGATACCGGTGAACGTGTGGCCAATGTAGTTGTGATGGGAACCGGTGAGCCGATGGATAATTATGACAATCTTGTCCGTTTTGTCCGGATCCTTACCGACGAAAACGGTCTTGGGATCAGTCAGAGAAATGTGACGGTTTCTACCTGCGGGATCGTGCCGAAGATGTATGATCTGGCTGAAGAAAAGCTTCAGATCACTCTGGCACTTTCCCTTCATGCTCCAAATGATGAAAAACGACAGGAATTGATGCCGATCGCGAATAAGTATTCCATGGATGAGGTTCTGGATGCCTGCAGAAATTATTTTGATAAAACAGGCCGAAGGATCACCTTTGAGTACAGTCTTGTAGCCGGTGTCAACGACAGTGAAGAAGATGCGAGACAGCTGGCCGGCCGTATAAAAGGCATCAATTGCCATGTAAATCTGATTCCGGTCAACCCCATCAAGGAACGCTCCTATGTGAGGTCTACTCGACAGGCTGTGGAGAATTTCAAAATAAAACTTGAAAAATACGGAATTAATGTTACTATTAGAAGGGAAATGGGCAGCGATATCGACGGTGCCTGTGGACAGCTAAGAAAAAGTTACATGGAAAAAACAGAAAGCGAGAAGTGACATGAGGATATACTCAGCTACTGATGTAGGGCAGAAGCGTAAGATGAATCAGGATTACGTGTTTGTATCTGAAGGTCCGGTTGGGAATCTGCCTAATCTTTTCACAGTCGCGGACGGAATGGGCGGCCATAACGCCGGTGACTATGCATCCTCACATGCAGTACGGATCCTTGTGGATGAAATCCGTGAAGATGCGGATTACAATCCTGTGAAGGTTATTCGTCATGCGATCGAAGCTGCGAATACGGAGATCAGAAACCGTGCGCAGGAAGACGAAAACCTCCGGGGCATGGGAACCACTATGGTGGTGGCGACTATTGTAGATCAGTATGCCTATGTAGCCAATGTGGGTGACAGCCGTTTATATGTGATCCAGGACGGGATCCGCCAGGTTACCAGAGATCATTCTCTGGTACAGGAAATGGTGAGAATGGGCGAGATCAGCGAAGCGGAAGCACGGAATCATCCGGATAAGAACATCATTACAAGGGCACTTGGTGCAGAGAAAACGGTGGATGTGGATTTCTTTGATCTGAAACTTGAAAAAGGATGTACGATCCTGATGTGTTCAGACGGTCTCAGCAATATGGTTGAAGATGAGAAAATCCAGGAAATCATATCCGATCCGGAAGCAGATATTGATCAGAAGGGCAGTGCGCTCCTTCGGGAAGCAAATCAGAATGGTGGTAAGGATAATATTGCAGTCGTACTGGTAGAGCCATTCACGAATGAGGTGGAAGCATGTTGAAGACGGGAATGATCATAGCCGAGCGTTATGAGATCGTAGGAAAAATCGGAACTGGCGGAATGGCAGATGTCTATAAGGCTATGGACCATAAGCTGAACCGTTTTGTTGCAGTGAAGGTCCTGAAACCGGAGTTTCGGGAAGACACCACGTTTATAAAGAAATTCATAAGTGAGGCCCAGGCGGCAGCTGGTCTTACACATCCGAATATCGTCAATGTATTTGACGTAGGAGATGACGGCGGTGTTTATTACATTGTTATGGAACTGATCGAGGGTATTACTCTGAAGGAATACATCTCCAAGAAGGGGAAGCTTTCCATTAAAGAGGCCACAAGTATCGCAATCCAGGTTTCTATGGGTCTGGAGGCGGCACACAGCCATGGTATCGTTCACAGAGATGTGAAACCCCAGAATATCATTATCTCCACAGATGGTAAAGTAAAGGTGACAGACTTTGGAATTGCCAGAGCTGCATCTTCCAATACGATCAGCTCCAATGTAATGGGATCTGTACATTACAGCTCACCTGAGCAGGTGAGAGGCGGATATAGTGATGAGAAGAGTGATATTTATTCTCTCGGAATCACATTGTATGAGATGGTTACAGGAAGAGTTCCTTTTGACGGAGATACCACTGTGGCGATCGCTATCAAGCATCTGCAGGAAGAGATGGTCCCGCCAAGTGTGTATACACCGGATCTTCCGTACAGTTTGGAGCAGATCATTCTGAAATGTACACAGAAAAGTGTAGATCGTCGTTACAGCCGTATGGAGGATGTGATCGCGGACCTGAAACATTCCCTGATCGATCCCCAGGGCGATTTTGTAAAGCTTACTACAGTTGACAACGATGCCAAGACGGTTGTGATCTCAGAAGAAGAGCTTGGTGAGATCAAACATACACCGAAGCAGATCACAAAACCGGAGATCACTACACTTGAGGAAGAAAAATACGACGATAACGATTACGATGATGCAGAGGAAGAATACAGACCGAGATCCGAGCATAGATCCGGAAAGAAAAAGAAGCATCATGGTTCCGGAAGAGGCCTGACTATTGCGGCACTGATCGGCGGGGCAGTCCTTCTGATCGTTCTTGTGGTAGTGCTTGGACGTGCCGCAGGACTGTTTGGAACAGGCAGCAGCGGAACTGCAGACAGCAGCAAGGCAGAGGCGAAGCAGGAATCAGCAGCTGACGGGCTGGCAACCGTTCCTGATCTTGTAGGCAAAACAGAGGAAGAGGCCAAAACACTTGCAAACGATGCACATCTGGGTGTCCAGATGGCCGGTGAGGAGGCATCCGATCAGGAAAAAGGCAGGATCTCCCGTCAGAAGACAGCAGCGGGAACACAGGTTGAAGCCAATACAACTGTGAAATACTGGGTGAGCACCGGAACAGCACAGGTTACGATTCCGGATCTGGATGGACGTACAGGAATTGATGCACAGCAGACTCTGGAAGATCTTGGACTTCAGGTAAATGTCCAGAAAGAATACAGCGACACAGATGACAACGGATATGCACTGGTAGATCCGGGATATGTTTACAATGTCGAGCCGGCAGCAGGTACTTCTGTGCAGGCAGGCTCTTCTGTAACACTGACAGTCAGTCGAGGGGTTGATTATGGCGATAATGCTGAGGTTCCGAGTGTTGTAGGAATGACCAAGGATGCTGCGCTTACTACTTTAGGTAAATTTATTGATATTCAGATAACAGAACAGCAGAGTACAGAAGCTGCAGGTACAGTTATCGCACAGGATCCGGAAGCCTATGCGGCAGCAGACCCGGATCAGCCGATCAGCATTACCATCAGCTCCGGTGACAAGGCTCCATCCACAGACAGCACAGCATCTGCAGATAGCACAGCATCCACAGACAGCACAGCATCCACAGACAGTACAGCATCCACAGACAGTACAGCATCTGCGGACAGCACAGTATCCACAACTACATCTACAGCAGATGTCAATGCAAACACAGGCTGGAAATGTACACAGACACTGGATACACCGTCTGGTTACAATGGAGGAGCAATTCGTCTGGAACTGATCCAGGACGTAAACGGTGAGCCTAAGGCATCCACTATCATTGACGGACAGAATATCAGCTTCCCGTATCAGCTTGATATCTCAGGTGCTGAGGGCATTACCTCAGGAACCATCTATCTCTATGAGGAGGTAGACGGGGATTATCAGCAGCTTGGAACCTACACGGTTACATTCAAGAAAGCTGAGTGATCATGCAGGGAAAGATAATCAAAGGTATTGCCGGATTCTACTACGTATATGCAGAAGACGGCAATACATATGAATGCAGAGCCAAGGGAATTTTCCGTAAGGATAAATTCAAGCCTCTGGTAGGTGACAATGTGGACATTACAGTTCTGGATGAAAAGGAACTGGAGGGAAGTGTGACGGAGATCCACAAGCGGAAGAATTCTCTGATCCGTCCGGCTGTGGCCAATGTCGATCAGGCACTGGTGATCTTTGCCATGGATAATCCGAAGCCGAACTTCATGCTTCTGGATCGTTTCCTCATTATGATGGAGAGGGAAGGTGTTCCGGCAGTCATCTGTTTTAACAAAAAAGATCTGGCAACAATGGAAGAGCTGGAATTTCTCTGTGAAACATACCAGAGCTGCGGCTATCAGGTAATCCTGTCAAGTGCCCTGAAGGGGGAAGGTCTTGCAGAGATTGAAGAGGTCCTGCAGGGAAAGACCACCGTTGTGGCCGGCCCTTCCGGCGTGGGGAAATCCTCTCTTACCAATTCTCTTCAGGAAGAAGTGGAGATGGAAACCGGTGAGATCAGCCGTAAGCTGAAACGGGGAAAACATACCACGCGCCATGCACAGATCATACCGGTGGCACAGGATACATTCCTTGTGGATACGCCGGGATTTTCCTCCTTATATATTGAAAATATGGAGGAGCAGGAACTGAAGGATTACTTTCCGGAGTTCCGAAGATATGAAGGACAGTGCCGCTTTCAGGGGTGCCGTCACATACATGAACCGGGCTGCGCCGTTAAGGAAGCCCTTGAGAACAATGAGATCAGCAGACTCCGATATGAAGATTATCTGGAGCTGCACCAGGAATTAAAAGAGAAAAGGAGATACTGAGTCATGGAATACCGATTGTGCCCGTCGATCTTATCAGCAGATTTTAACAGACTGGGAGAACAGATTAAAATTCTGGAAAAGGAAGGCGTTGAATATCTGCATATTGATGTTATGGATGGAGATTTTGTTCCCAGCATTTCTTTTGGAATGCCAGTGATCAAATCAATCCGGAAAGAATCCAACATGTTTTTCGACGTACATTTGATGGTAACAGAACCGGAAAGATATATCCGCGATTTTGTAGAATGCGGAGCAGATTCCATTACTGTACATGCGGAGGCATGTGAGGATCTGGAACGTACACTGGAGCAGATCAGGGCAGCAGGCGTAAAGGCGGCAGTTTCAATCAAGCCATCCACACCGGTAAATGACATCAGCCATCTTCTTGAAGATGTGGACATGGTGCTGATAATGACTGTTCAGCCAGGATTTGGCGGACAGAAATACATGGACGAATGCACGGAGAAGATCCAGGAGCTTCGTGAGCTTATTGATGAGGAAGAGCTGGATGTTGATATCCAGGTAGATGGCGGTATCAATGATGATACACTGGAGACTGTTATGCGAGCAGGTGCAAACCTCATGGTTGCAGGTTCCTGGGTATTTAAGGGTGATGTGGCAGCCAATGTAAGACACATTACAGAAAAAATCCACAATATCAAAAAAGAGCTGGACTGAAAATGATCGATACAATAATAATCAGCGGGGGCAATATCCAGAATGGTTTTGCCCTCGATTTTTTAAAAAAAAGAATAGAAGAGAGCCGAGGAAAGAAAATTGCTCTTGTTGCTGCAGATAAAGGGATGGAATGGTTTATGAAAAACCGGGAATTTATTCCGGATCTTGCAGTAGGGGATTTTGACAGTCTTTCCGAAGAAGGCAAAAAATACATGGAAAGCCTGAAGGGACCGGAGATCATCAGGCTGAAGCCTGAGAAGGATGATTCGGATACACAGTCTGCGGTAAATCAGATGATCCGCAGGGGTGCAAAGGATATCCTGATCCTGGGAGCTACCGGCACAAGGCTGGATCATGTGCTGGCGAATCTGGGACTGCTTTCCATGGGGAAAGAAAAGGGTGTCCACATTGCGATCGCAGATCAGTGGAATTATATTACACTTGCAGAAAGCGGAACCATACTGCACAGAGAGGAGCAGTTTGGAAAATATGTTTCATTCTTTACTGTGGGAGGTGATGTGACAGGCCTCACTCTGAGGGGATTTAAGTATCCTCTGAACGGATATCATCTGACAGTAGAAGACAGTGGCCTGACCGTCAGTAATGAGATTTCGGAAGAAACCGCAGAGATTCTGTATGAAAGCGGGCAGCTTCTGATGATCATGTCCAGGGACTGACAGTAACAATAAATGCCTCACAGTTGCGATTTCAGGCTGTGTATGGTAATATGGGACAGGAATGGCCTGAAAAACGGAAAGGCCTGTTTAAAGAGTATCTGAAAAATACTGTAAATAAATATATCGAAAGGACGTATATAGAGAGATGAAATTAGGAATCGTAGGTCTTCCTAACGTAGGAAAAAGTACATTATTCAATTCACTGACAAAAGCCGGAGCAGAATCCGCAAACTATCCGTTCTGTACTATTGACCCCAATGTGGGTGTTGTAACCGTTCCGGATGAGAGACTGAATCTTCTCGGAGATTTTTATAAATCAAAAAAAGTAACATCGGCGGTGATCGAATTCGTCGATATTGCAGGTCTTGTAAAAGGCGCATCTAAAGGAGAGGGACTTGGAAACCAGTTCCTTGCAAATATCCGTGAGGTAGATGCTATCGTTCACGTGGTACGCTGCTTTGAGGATTCCAATGTTGTTCATGTAGATGGAAGCATTGATCCGCTCCGCGATATAGAGACCATTAATCTGGAGCTTGTTTTCTCTGATCTTGAGATCCTCGAGAGAAGAATTGCCAAGGTTACCAAGACTGCACGTATGGATAAGGAAGCTGCCAAAGAGCTTACATTCCTTGAAAAAGTAAAGGCGCATCTGGAAGAGGGACAGCTTGCCATTACTCTTGAAACAGAGAACGAAGACGAGGATGCATGGCTTGCAACTTATAATCTTCTTACTGCAAAACCGGTGATCTATGCGGCTAATGTTGCAGAGGATGATATTGCAGATGATGGGGCGAACAATCAGTATGTACAGGCAGTACGGGAATACGCTGCCAAACAGAACAGCGAGGTATTTGTGATCTGTGCACAGATCGAGGAAGAAATCTCCGAGCTGGATGAGGATGAGAGAAAGATGTTCCTTGAGGATCTGGGACTGACAGAATCCGGCCTTGAGAAGCTGGTGCGCGCAAGCTATCACCTTCTTGGTCTTATGAGCTTCCTGACAGCAGGAGAAGATGAGACAAGAGCATGGACCATCAAGATCGGAACCAAGGCACCGCAGGCAGCAGGTAAGATCCACACAGACTTTGAACGTGGATTTATCAAAGCAGAGGTTGTGAATTATCAGGATCTTCTGGATTGCGGTTCCTATGCAGGTGCCAGAGAGAAGGGCCTTGTACGTATGGAAGGAAAAGAGTACGTTGTACAGGACGGAGATGTGATCTTATTCAGATTTAACGTGTGATCACCAACGTCGTGAAATACCGGCTGTAAGCTGAAAAATTATAACAGGTGATTTTATGGATATGTCAATTCGGTTTCCCGGATTAAATCTGGTTTTGGATTATGTGCCGAGATCCTTTGAGATTTTTGGCTTTGAGATCACGATCTATGGCGTCCTGATCGCGATAGGAATGCTTCTGGGAATCTTTTTTGTGGTACTGGAAGCCAGAAGAAATCATGAAGATCCGGATGCATATCTGGATCTGGCCATCATAACGCTGCTTTCCGGTGTGGCAGGGGCGAGGCTGCTTTATGCAGCTTTTTCCTGGAGCCTTTATAAAAATGATCCGGGACAGCTTCTGAATATACGGTCCGGAGGACTTATGTTTTATGGAGGACTTCTGGGCGGTGTGCTAGGTGGTGCGATCTACTGCAGGATCCGAAAGAAATCCTTCTGTCAGATGGCAGATCTTGCATGCATGGGACTTCTGATCGGGCAGATAATAGGAAAGTGGGGAAGCTTTTTTAACAGAGAATCTTTCGGGGAATATGCAGACAACATTTTTTCCATGCAGCTGCCGCTGACTGCGGTACGGGCAGGAGAGGTCACCACGGCTATGCGTGAAAAGCTTCAAACCGTGGACGGTGGTACCTGGATTTTGGTACAGCCCCTGTTTTTCTATGAAAGTCTCTGGTGTCTGCTTGTGCTTTTGGTGCTTATGATGCTGCTTCGCAAAAAAGTATTCCAGGGAGAGATATTTCTGAGATATCTGGCGAGCTATGGTCTGGGAAGAGCAGTGATCCAGTGGTTCCGCACAGATAAAGTACTGTTTCCGGGAACCGGCGTGGATGTTTCGCTGGTGATCTCGGTAATACTTTTTGTTTTTTGCACCGTGGTAGTTGCAGTAAAACGCGTGATGTCCAGAAAGCGGGCAAAAGTACGGATGAGAAGGATCGAGAAAGATCAGCAGGCAGAGAAAGAAGCTGAACAGCAACGGGAAAATGCAGCAGAGAATCTGGAAACAGAGACTGTACAGGGAGAAAAAAATGGACCAGAACGAGATACAGCAGAAAGAGGAAGCTCTTCGGAAAGCGTCACTTTTGCAGCAGCTGCAGGAGGAACGGAAGAAGCTGGACAGCCAGATCAGGAGCAGGAGCGATCTTCTGAAGAATCTGGAGGCCAGCCAAAAAGTTGACCGTATTCTGGAATTATATTACGGAAACTGAGATCAAACAGATACAGATGCTTTTGTCTGATGGATCAGAGTATAGGATAAGATACCGGCATTTGGATGATAAGAGCAGCAGAACACTGCCCTGCAGGAAAACGTCTTCTGCGACGTTTCCGGCAGGGCAGTTTTTGTGCTGTGCAGCAGGAATATATCAGTACATCTTTCGGAAATCCAGAGGAGTTGTGCCTGTGACTTTACGGAACATGGCGATAAAGTGGCTGGCGTCGGAAAATCCGGAAGCGCCGGCAACATCCTGGATCTTCATATCCGGTCTGGAAAGCAGAAGCTCACGGGCGCGGCTGATGCGGTACATGGTAACGTATTCGTAAACCGAGCAGCCCATAAAACGGCGGAACAGACGGGAAAGATACTGCGGAGAGACAAAAACGCTCCGGCTCAGCTGCGCTGCAGTGATATCCTGCTGATAACCGGTTTCGATTTCTTTTATTACTGGGATCACATATCTCTGGTAGAGAGGATTATCCTGTATCTTCGGAGAAGCTGCACAGTCTGTAAAATTCATAAGAAAGTTGTAGCAGTCGGAAGAAAGAGATTTCATATCCGGTGTGGGCTGATGATATTTACGCAAGGTAGAAGAAATCATTTTCCGGATACTGGCCCCCTGTTCCTTTTCAACAAGGATCACTTCCTGGTTGTCTGTCATGGAAGGGATGCTGCCTGCCAGTGTTCCTGTGAAGGTGGCAAACATTGTGGTCCAGGAAGTAGACTCTCTGTGATAGGAATGAGGGACACCGGGAGCGATGAGGATGCCTTCGTTGGCTCCGAGAGTATAAAATTTTCCACGGACTTCAATGCGTCCGGTACCCTTTTCAGTCTGGAGGTAATGATAATACGGATATCCGTCCGGACGGAAGATATTAACCTGATTCCAGTGGTTCCCAAGAGACTCAAACATGAAGGGAGCACTGACCGGAGTATTTCTGAAATAGATCGACATGATATTCACCTGTTTCTAAATGTTATATATTTTGGCGAAACATATTATACCATAATCCGGTGGATTATACTATAATGATCATAGCATAAAAAAACGAAGGATCCGGCAGAAAAACAGAAGCCGCCGGACAGGAGGAAAAAATGAAAAGATTTGATCATTCTCTGTTAAAAGATCCCCGGTATTTCAGCGATGGAAGAATGGATGCTCATTCAGATCATACGTATTATCGCTGTGAGGAAGAGAGAGAAGATGGAAAAACTTCTTTCCGTCACAGCCTGAATGGTCTCTGGAAGTTCCATTATGCACGGAATTATGCATCTGCCATCCCAGGTTTTGAGGAAGAAGCATATTCCTGCAAGGACTGGGAGGATATTTATGTGCCGGCACATATCCAGATGGAAGGATATGATGCACCGCAGTATGCCAATGTCCAGTATCCGTGGGAAGGCCATGAAGAACTTCATCCGGGACAGATCCCGGAACGTTTTAACCCGGTGGCAAGCTATGTGAAATATTTCCATGTGCCGGAGAGCATGAAAGGAAAAAGAGTATTTGTCTCATTCCAGGGAGCAGAGAGCGGACTGGCTCTGTGGCTCAATGGAAAATTTGTGGGATACAGTGAAGATTCTTTTACTCCGTCAGAATTTGAGCTTACGGAATATCTGAAGGACGGTGAGAACAAGCTGGCGGCACAGGTGTTCAAATGGACAGCCAGCAGCTGGTGCGAGGATCAGGATTTTTACCGTTTTTCCGGAATTTACAGAGATGTTTATCTGTTTACGGTACCGGATGTCCATGTATATGATCTCAGGATCCGTGCCATTCCGGATGAAACTCTCAAAAAAGCCGAGCTTGAGATCGTGACCAGTACCTGGGGAAAAGGAAAAATGAAGCTTACACTTTCCGGAAAGGGAGAGGTTCTTTTGCAGGAGGAAAGATCTCTGAACGGAGAGGATACCTGTACCTGGGAGATTCAGGATCCCCTTCTCTGGAGTGCAGAAGAGCCGAATCTCTATGATCTGGAGCTGGAGATCAGTGATGAAAGCGGAAAGCTCCAGGAGATCATCCCGGAGAAAGTTGGTTTCCGCCGTTTTGAAATGAAGGATGGTATCATGACCCTTAACGGAAAACGTATCGTATTCAAGGGTGTGAACCGCCATGAGTTCAGCTCCGTCACAGGAAGACATGTGTCCCGTGAGGAACTGCTCAAAGACATCGTGATCATGAAACAGAACAACATCAATGCAATCCGTACCTGTCATTATCCGGATGCATCTCCGATCTACCGTCTCTGCGATGAATATGGTATTTACATGATCGCAGAAAACAATCTGGAGTCTCACGGAACCTGGGATATAGCAGAATTTACCGGAGATTACACGGATATCGTTCCGCACAACAAACCGGAATGGCTGGGCATGATGCTGGACCGTGTAAATTCCATGTATCAGCGTGACAAGAACCACCCGGCGATCCTGATCTGGTCCTGTGGAAATGAATCCTTTGGCGGAAAAGATATCTTTGAGATGTCTGAGTTTTACCGCAAGAATGATCCTACAAGACTGGTACATTATGAGGGGGTTATCCATGACCGCAGCTACAATGCCACCAGTGACATGGAAAGCCAGATGTATCCTTCCGTAGAAGCGATCCGGGAGTTCCTTGCAAAGGATGACAGCAAGCCGTTTATCTGTTGTGAGTATACCCATGCAATGGGAAATTCCTGCGGCGCAATGCATAAATATACAGATCTTACAGATACAGAACCGAAATATCAGGGTGGCTTTATCTGGGATTACATTGATCAGTCTATTTACAAAAAAGACCGTTACGGAAAAGAATTCCAGGCATACGGCGGAGACTTCGGTGAACGTCCTACGGATTATAATTTCAGTGGAAACGGTATCGCATACGGCGGTGACAGAGATGCTTCTCCAAAGATGCAGGAGGTAAAATTCAACTACCAGAATATCACTGCGCAGGTAAGTGAGGATTCTGTTAAGATCATCAACAAAAATCTTTTTGTAAATACGGACACATTCCGATGTGAAGTGACTCTTGCAAAGAACGGTCATGTCCTCCGCACAGAGACACTGGATACAGCGGTGGAGCCTTTAAGCCAACAGACCTACAGACTTCCATTTGGAAAACAGCAGCGCCCGGGCGAATATACGGTAACCGTAGCCTTTCTTCTCAGAGAAAAAACACTCTGGGCAGAGGCAGGACATGAGGTTGCTTTCGGCCAGCATGTTTATCAGGTGGAAGGAATACCGGAAGCTCCTGCGAGTGGCGTGGAGCTTGTGAGAAGCCTTCATAACATCGGTGTCCGCGGGGAAAATTTCGAAGTGCTGTTCTCTGTTCTCAATGGTGGCCTGGTTTCGTATAAATATGCAGGAAGAGAAATGATCGAAGCGATTCCGAAGCCCAACTTCTGGAGAGCACCTACAGATAATGATTGTGGAAGTCTGATGCAGATGCGTTATGCACAGTGGAAGATCGCCAGCATGTACGCAAGTCATAAGGATTACCGAAAAGGCATGTATGGTCCGGCCAATGCTCCGGAGACAACGGTTCACGAAAACAGCGTGGAGGTTGCTTTTACCTACATCCTGCCAACTACGCCTGCCAGTGAATGCCGCCTTGCCTATGAGGTAACCGGAGATGGAAGAGTAAAGACAACGCTGACCTATGATCCTGTAAAAGAGCTGGGCGATATGCCGGAGTTCGGAGTACTCTTTAAATTCAATGCGGATTATGATCATGTTCAGTGGTACGGCCTGGGACCGGCAGAGACTTATGCAGACCGGAAGCATGGCGCAAAACTCGGCATTTATGAGAATCTCGTGACAGACAATATGGCACGCTATCTTGTGCCGCAGGAATGCGGAAACAAAGAGGAAGTACGCTGGGCAAAGATCACAGACAGAAAGGGTAGAGGAATGCTCTTTGAGATGGATAAAGAAAACGGCCCGATGATGTTCTCAGCACTTCCATATACTCCTCATGAAATGGAAAATGCCATGCATCCCTATGAGCTTCCGGCAATCCATTATACCGTTGTCCGTGCTGCAAAGGCGCAGATGGGTGTTGGAGGAGATGACAGCTGGGGTGCCCGCACGCATCCGGAATACCTCCTGGATACCAATGGAAAGATGAAATTTTCCTTTGCGTTCAAAGGTCTTTAAAATGTCATAAAATAACAGAACATAAAGTCAGAAAAAAGCTTCCGGCGACTGTCCGGAAGCTTTTTCGTTTCATAATAATGCACAGAAAATAAACAGGTTGAAAAAAAACCTGTGGATATTTCATGAAATGAAAAAAAACTTGGATATGCACTTGTTTTTTCATGGTAAATAGTTTAAAATGATTACATAAGTGGTAGAAAGTGGTGAATAGTGGTAGCGAATGGGGATGAGTGGCAGAACACACCATTTGCGCCCTGGAAACACGAAGGGGAGAATCGTGTTTCACGAGAGTAGGTGGGTTTCATGTTCATGGGCGAGTATAATCATACGATCGACGCGAAGGGGCGTCTGATCATCCCTTCCAGGTTCAGGGAACTCTTAGGGGAAGAGTTCGTACTGACAAGAGGGTTGGATGGTTGCCTTTCTATTTATCCGATGGATGAATGGGTTGCCTTTGAAGAGAAACTCCGAGCATTACCACTTACAAATAAAGACGCAAGAACCTTTTCACGTTTCTTTGTAGCCGGAGCTACAACATGTCAGCTGGATAAGCAGGGAAGAATCCTGGTGCCGCAGACGCTGCGCCAGTTCGCTGGTCTGGATAAGGATGTGGTGCTTACGGGTAATCTGAACCGGATCGAGGTTTGGAGCAAAGAGAAGTGGAGCGAGAACTGCAATTATGATGATATGGACAGCATTGCGGAAAGCATGCAGAACATAGGAATCGTCATTTGAGCATAACGCAGGTAGAAATCCCACAGGAGACGGATATGGAATTTAAGCATAAATCTGTATTACTCGATGAGACCATTAACGGCTTAAGGGTAAAGCCGGATGGAATCTATGTGGATGGCACTTTAGGAGGAGCGGGACACGCCACAGAGGTGTGTAAGAAACTTTCTGCCAAGGGGAGATTTATTGGCATAGATCAAGACCAGGATGCGATAATTGCTGCGAGTGAACGGCTGTCAGCCTTTAATCAGGTGACAATCATTCGCAGCAATTATTGTTACATGGCAGATGAGCTGAGATCCCGTGGCATTGAGAAGGTGGACGGGATCCTGCTGGATTTAGGAGTGTCATCTTATCAGCTGGATAATGAAGAGAGAGGTTTTTCTTATCGGTACGATTCTCCTCTGGACATGCGAATGGACAGAAGACAGAGCCGTACAGCCGGTGATATTGTCAACGGCTATGAGGAACGGGAACTGTATCGTATTATCCGTGATTACGGCGAAGACAAATTTGCCAAAAATATAGCGAAACACATTGTGGCTGCCAGAGAGCAGGCACCGATCCGGACAACCGGAGAACTGACAGAGATCATACGGGGTGCGATCCCCATGAAAATACAGGCTACAGGAGGACATCCGGCCAAGAGGACTTTTCAGGCAATACGTATTGAGCTCAACCGGGAGCTTGACGTGCTCAGGGATTCCCTGGACGGCATGATCGATCTCCTGGATGACGGAGGAAGGATCTGTATCATTACATTCCATTCTCTGGAAGACAGGATTGTCAAGACCATTTTCCGAAAAAATGAAAATCCCTGTACCTGCCCGCCGGATTTTCCGGTCTGTGTATGCGGAAAGAAATCCAAGGGGAAGGTGATCACAAGGAAACCGATCTTACCGGGAAAAGAGGAAATGGAAGAGAATCCGAGATCCAAAAGTGCGAAGCTTCGTATTTTTGAACGGAAAATGTAGTTGAGAGATGGAAGGTAGGCAAATGGCGAAGACAGGAAGAGGGACTACAGCCAGAAGAAATCGAAATACCGTCAGGAACAGCAGAGAAATGTATGTTCAGGGAAATGCGGTAAAACGGCTGCAGGAAGTTCCTCAGAGGACTGATCTGCCCGAGATACAGGAAAGGCGACGGCTGGCTCAGAAAAGAAAACAGAAATCCGCAGTACCTGTGACACCGGCAAAACAGATGGTGAGCAGACAGGCACAGCGGAACCGGGAAAAGGCAATGGCCATGAACAAGGGGTTCGTTCTGTTTCTTACGGCAGTTTCCATCGCAGTACTTTTTACCTGTATCAATTATCTTCAGGTAAAATCCGAAATCACGGCGAGTATGAAAAATGTTGCAAATCTGGAATCTGAGCTTGCACAGCTGAAAGAAGATAACGATGCATATTACAGTCAGGTCACTTCTACAGTGGATATCAGCGAGATCAAGAAAAAAGCTATCGGCGAGCTTGGAATGAAATATCCTTCGGAGGATCAGATACAGACTTATACCACTGAAGGAAACAGTTATGTGAGACAGTATCAGGATGTGGACACACACAAGTAGCAGAAGTACAGTTTTTAAGCAGGTGATCGATTGAGTACAAGAAGGCGCAGGCCGGTAAAAAAAATAAATTACAGTATGAAGAAAAAGCTGGCAGTACTATTTTCCTTAGTGTTGCTGGCTTTAGTCGGTTTGGTGGCAAGAATTACCTATATCAATGCCACCAGCGGAAGCAAATATCGAAAGCAGGTGCTGAGCCAGGCTCAGCAGAAATATGAAAATCAGACACTCCCGGCAAAAAGAGGAGATATCTATGACCGGAACGGAAATATCCTGGCAACCAGCAACAAGGTCTATAATGTGATCCTTGACTGTCTGGAGGTCAATAAGGATCAGGATTCCGTGGAGCCTACCATCAAGGCGCTTGTAGAAGTTCTGGGACTTGATGAAGATGAGATGCGGAAGCTTCTCACCGACAGCGGTACAAAGGAAAGTCAGTATCAGATCGTAAAGAAACAGATCTCCATGGACGACAAAAAAGCCTTCGAAAAATACGAAGATCCGGGAGACGACAGTGAACTGACTGCCACGCAGCTGAAAGAACGTTCCAAGATCACAGGTGTATGGTTTGAAGAAGATTATCTCAGATCTTATCCGTTTAATGAGACTGCCTGTGATACCATTGGATTTACACTTTCCAGAGATGTGGCGGATGCCGGACTGGAAGGATATTACAATGCGACACTTACCGGCGTGGATGGAAGACAATACGGATACATCAACAACAATTCCGACGTAGAACAGACGATTATTGAACCGACGGATGGCAAAAGCATTGAGACCTCGCTGGATCTGGGACTTCAGCAGATCGTGGAAAAATACGTAAATACCTTTGAAGAAAAGATGGGAGCCAAAAATGTAGGCGTGATCATCGAGGATCCGAAAACAGGAGAGATCCTGGCAATGGATGGCGGTGACCGTTATGATCTGAATAACCCGAGAGATCTTTCAAACGTGTATTCCCAGAGTGAGATCGATGCCATGAACGATGAGGAGACCGTAGATGCGCTGAACGGAATGTGGAGTAATTTCTGCGTGACAGATGCCTACGAGCCGGGATCGGTTGTAAAGCCTATCGTTATGGGCTCCGCACTTGAAATGGGAGCGATTTCCGAGAGTGATAATTTTGTCTGTGACGGCGGACAGTCTTTTGGAGCGGAAGGTGCGACTACTTTCATCAAATGTGCGGTATGGCCGGATGCTCACGGGACAGAAGCTCTTTCCGATGTCATTGCCAATTCCTGCAACGATGGTATGATGCAGATCGCAGCAAAGATGGGAAAAGATAATTTCCTTAAGACACAAAGCGTTTTCAATTTCGGAACAAGAACCGGTATCGATCTTCCCAATGAGGGAAGCGGTGTGATCCATACCAGCGATACCATGGGAGAAACGGAGCTTGCATGCTCTGCTTTCGGGCAGGGATATACACTGACCATGATCCAGGAGATCAATGCAATGTGTTCTGTTATCAATGGAGGATACTACTATCAGCCTCATCTGGTGACGAAGATCAAGGACAGCAGCGGCGGAATCGTAAAAACGATCTCTCCGACACTGATGAAGCAGACGATTTCCGAGAAGATATCTGCAGACATCCGTTCCTACATGGCAGCCAGCGTAGACCATGGCACCAGCCGTACCTCCAAGGTGCAGGGCTACAGCTCAGGTGGTAAAACCGGTACTGCCGAGAAGCTTCCGCGAGGCAATGGCAAGTATCTGGTATCTTTTATCGGATTTGCACCGGTAGATGATCCGGCACTTGTGATCTATGTAGTTGTGGATGAGCCGAAGGTAGATGATCAGGCAAGCAGTACGTACGCACAGTACATTGCACAGGGAATCCTTTCCGAAGCACTTCCGTATCTGAATGTACAGCCGGATGAGGCAGAGGATGGAGAAGTTCCGACTACAGAGCTGTGGGAACTTTTTAAGGGAATCAGCGACTCTGCAACAGGAACCGGCGCAGACGGGCAGAAGGAGGCAATTTCCGATGAGAATGTACCAAGTCCGCCGGAAGATGAGTCGGAGGACAGTGATACCGAAGATAATAACGATATGCAGAGCGAAGGTCTTACCAACGAGGAGGCCGGTCTGGAATAGATAAAAAGAATACCCTCTCAGGGGAACGTCATATATTACAGTGACTACCTCTGAGAGGGATTTTTTATGATCCGGACCATGGTTTATCACAGGAAAAAAATATGGGTGGTTTTTCTGATCTGCATAATGCTTCTTCTGGGACTTGTGGGAAGACTCTGGTATCTTATGAATGTCCGGGCAGAATATTATTCAAAAAAGGCGGAGAATCTTCATGAGAGAGAACGTGACATAAAAGCAGCCAGGGGAAAGATCCTGGACATCAGGGGAAATATTCTGGCAGATAACCGGACAGTCTGCACCGTATCGGTGATACACAGCCAGATCAAAGATTCGGAAAAAGTGATCCGGGTACTTTCCGGAGTATTGTCCGTGAAAGAAGAGGAAATTCGGAAAAAAGTTGAAAAAGTTTCTTCTATTGAAAGAATACAGACAAATGTGGAAAAAAGCATTGGAGACAGGATCCGGGAATATGACCTTGAGGGAGTGAAGGTAGATGAGGATTATCGGAGATATTATCCTTATGGATCTCTCGCTTCAAAAGTACTGGGGTTTACCGGAGGTGATAATCAGGGGATCATTGGTCTTGAAGTAAAATACGATGAGATCCTGAAAGGAGAGCCCGGGAAGATCCTCACAGTTACGGATGCACGTGGTGTGGAGATCGACGGAACCGGAGAACGGAGGAAGGAACCGGTGTCAGGAAATACTCTGCGTACCAGTCTGGATGTTAATATCCAGGAATATGTGCAGCAGGCAGCCGGTAAAGTTATGGAAGAAAAACAGGCGGAGAGAGTATCCATACTACTTATGAACCCTCAGAACGGAGAAATCTATGCCTGTGTCAATGTGCCCGAATTTGATCTGAACGATCCGTTTACTCTGAATACAGAAGAAACAGCAGCAGAGGGAGAAAAGAAGCAGGATCTTCTGAACCGGATGTGGAGAAATCCCTGCCTGAATGATACCTATGAACCTGGTTCGACTTTTAAGATCATCACTATGGCAGCGGGACTGGAAGAAGGTGTTGTGTCAACAGAGGATCGTTTTTTCTGTCCGGGCTATAAGGTGGTGGAGGACCGGCGGATCCACTGTGCAAAGAGAACAGGACATGGTGCGCAGAGTTTTGTAGAAGGCGCCCAGAACTCCTGCAACCCGGTATTTATTGAGGTGGGTCTGCGGCTTGGAGCAGACCGTTATTACAAATATTTTAAACAGTTCGGACTTTTAAAAAAAACAGGAATAGATCTTCCGGGAGAGGCAGGAACGATCATGCATAACCCCAAAAATATGGGGGAGGTGGAGCTTGCCACGGTATCCTTTGGCCAGTCGTTTCAGATCACACCGATCCAGCTTGCAACAACCGTCAGTGGGATCATCAATGGCGGAAACCGGATCACACCTCATTTTGGGATCGGCGTGGAAAGTGCGGACGGAACAAAGGTGCGGACACTGGAATATCCGGTGGAAAGCGGGATCGTGTCCGGTGAGACTTCCCGGACAGTACGTACGATCCTGGAAACTGTAGTTTCAGAAGGCTCCGGAAAAAATGCCGGGATCAAGGGATTTTCCATTGGGGGAAAAACAGCTACCTCTCAGACACTGCCCAGAGGCTCAGGCAGATATATTTCTTCATTCCTGGGGTTTGCCCCGGCAGAAGATCCGAAGGTCCTGGCTCTTTGTATCATCTATGCACCTCAGGGTATGTATTATGGTGGGATCATTGCCGCACCGGTGGTACGCAGTATTTTTGAAAATGTACTTCCCTATCTTGGAATCGAGAGGACAGTTACGGAAACTCCATCCGGGGAAAACCGGGCAGATGGGGTTGATTAATGAGGATAAAAGCCTTATACTGTTGAAGAAGTATAAAAAAACGAAAGAATTAGAGGTGTGAGGATGGAGTTTCATGTTGTGATCCCTGTGCTGATCTCATTTGCGATCAGCCTTGTATTAGGACCGATTGTTATCCCTTTTTTAAGAAGACTTAAAATGGGACAGACAGAGAGAGAGCTGGGTGTGCAGTCTCACCTGAAAAAGAATGGCACCCCTACTATGGGTGGAGTGATCTTTCTCATTGCAACAACTGTAACATCACTGTTTTATATCAGAGATTATCCGATGATCATCCCGGTACTTTTCCTGACACTGGGATTTGGACTGATCGGATTTCTGGATGATTATCTGAAGGTAGTCCTGAAGCGTTCTGACGGACTTCTGCCATGGCAGAAAATGGCACTGCAGATCGTTGTGACAGCTGTATTTGCTTTTTATCTTGTAAATTATTCCAACGTATCCCTGACTATGAAGATCCCGTTCTGGAGCGGACATTATCTGAACCTGGGATGGTTTGCGGTTCCGGTACTGTTCTTTGCGGTGATCGGTACAGTAAACGGAGTCAATTTTACGGATGGACTTGACGGACTGGCTTCCAGTGTTACCCTGATCGTGGCAGTATTCTTTACGGTGGTTTCCCTTGGAATGAAAAGTGGTGTGGAACCTATCACCTGTGCAGTTGTGGGCAGTCTTATGGGATTCCTTCTGTTTAATGTATATCCTGCCAAGGTATTTATGGGAGACACCGGTTCTCTGGCATTGGGAGGATTTGTGGCTGGTGTGGCTTATGCCATGCAGATGCCGCTGTTTATCATCCTGGTCGGACTGATCTACCTTGTGGAGGTATTGTCTGTTATGCTCCAGGTATCCTATTTCAAGGCAACACACGGAAAAAGAATTTTCAAGATGGCGCCTATCCACCATCATTTTGAGCTTTGTGGGTGGTCCGAGACACGGGTTGTTGCAGTGTTCTCTGTTGTAACTGCTATTATGTGCCTGATCGCTCTCCTGGCATTATAAGGAGGAACAGAAAAATGGATTTAAAAGGAAAAAAGGTTCTCGTTTTCGGAGCCGGAAAAAGCGGCATCGGAGCAGCTGATCTGCTTGGAAGTGCAGGAGCACAGCCGGTGATCTATGACGGAAACGCAGATCTTGATAAAGAGGTAGTTTTACATAAAACAAACGGAAAATACACCCCGGAGATCTGGGCCGGAGATTTTCCGGAGAGAGCGCTGGACAGTCTTGATCTCGTAGTGCTAAGCCCGGGAGTTCCCACAGACCTTCCACTGGTAAAGAGCTTCTATGAAAAGGGCCTTCCGGTATGGAGCGAGGTGGAGCTTGCCTACCGTACAGGCAAGGGAGAGGTTCTTGCGATCACAGGAACCAACGGTAAGACAACAACTACAGCACTCCTCGGAAAGATCATGGGAGATGCCCGTGAATCTGTATTTGTTGTAGGAAATATCGGAACTGCATATACATCCAAATCATTGGAGATGAGGGAGGATTCCGTAACTGTTGCGGAGATCAGCAGCTTCCAGCTGGAGACCATTGACCAGTTCCGCCCGAAGGTAAGTGCGATCCTCAACATCACAGAGGATCATCTGAACCGTCATCATACCATGGAGGAATACATCCGTGTAAAAGAATTGATCACCAAAAATCAGGGACCGGAAGATGTATGTGTTCTGAATTACGAGGATGAAGTCCTTCGTAAATTCGGTGAAAATATCGTTCCGAAGGTGGTATATTTCTCAAGTCTTCGCAAACTGGATAGGGGAATCTATCTGGACGGAGACCAGATCATTCTCAAAACAGAAAAAGAAGAGATCCCGATCGTAAAAACCGGAGAGCTTAAGATCCTGGGACGTCATAATCACGAGAATGTAATGGCAGCAGCAGCCATGGCATATTATGCGGGAGTTTCTGTGGAGAGTATCCGCAAGAGTGTCTGTGAGTTTGTGGCAGTTCCACACAGGATCGAGTATGTGACAGAGAAAAACGGTGTTGCATATTACAACGATTCCAAGGGAACCAACCCGGATGCGGCCATCAAGGGGATTCAGGCAATGAACCGTCCGACTCTTCTGATCGGCGGCGGCTATGACAAGGAATCCAGCTATGATGAGTGGATAGAATCCTTCGACGGAAAAGTCCGTTATCTTGTTCTCATCGGTCAGACGAAAGAGAAGATCAAAGCAGCAGCAGAACGTCTTGGATTTACAGATATCATCCTCTGCGAGGATCTGAAGGAAGCTGTCCGGGTCTGTGCGGAAAAAGCCAATCCCGGAGATGCAGTTCTGCTTTCACCGGCATGTGCGAGCTGGGGACAGTTTGATAATTATGAGCAGCGCGGTGACATGTTCAAGGAATATGTGAAAGCACTGTAATAATCCGAAAAATACATACATAAGCTGAAATAAAGACCACTGTGGAGGCCATGCATGAAGGCAGGACAGAAACAGACCGGAAAGACAGATACCGTTCTCTGGGTACTGGTTCTGATTCTGGTGGTATTGGGACTCGGGGCGCTTTTTTCGGCAAGTGAATATAATGGCAGAGTACGTTTCCACGACTCTGCCTATTATTTTAAAAAGCAGCTCTTTGCCACGGCACTGGGGCTGCTTGTTATGTATCTGGCATCACGGGTAGATTACCGGCTGGCTGTAAAGCTGGCGCCGGCTGCCTATATTTTTTCACTTTTTCTGTCTGCTGCAGTCCTGCTTTTCGGACAGGAGATCAATGGATCGAAGAGGTGGCTGAACCTGGGGCCGCTTTCCTTTCAGCCGTCGGAGTTTTCCAAGGTGGCAGTGATATTATTTCTGGTTTGGCAGATCAGCAATACAAAAAGCAAAACAACCGGATTCTGGTTTATCTGCAGGACTATGATGACCTTGCTTCCGGTAGCAGGTCTGGTGGGCTCCAATAACTTAAGCACAGCGGTGATCATTCTAGGGATCGGTGTGCTGCTGATCTTTGTGGCCAATCCCAGATATCTGCAGTTTCTCGCGCTTGGAGGTGTGGGGACAGGATTTATTGCGGTTTTTCTTGCCGCGGAGAGTTATCGTCTGGAACGTCTGGCAATCTGGCGGGATCCGGAAAAATATGAAAAAGGATTTCAGACCATACAGGGTCTGTATGCAATCGGAAGCGGAGGAATCTTTGGCAAGGGATTCGGGAACAGTCTGCAGAAGCTGGGATTTGTCCCGGAAGCCCAGAATGATATGATATTTTCTATTGTGTGTGAGGAAACGGGGATACTGGGAGCCTTTCTGACACTTTTTCTGTTTGGCATTCTGATCTGGAGGCTTTGTATTCTGGCATTAAACTGCCGGGATCTGCAGGGAACGCTGCTGTGTGCCGGGATCATGGCACATATGGCGATCCAGGTAGTCCTGAATGTTGCAGTAGTAACGAATACGATTCCCAACACCGGGATCACTCTGCCCTTTGTAAGCTATGGCGGAACTTCTGTTGTTTTTCTTCTGGGGGAAATGGGGCTGGCCTTAAGTGTCAGCAGTCACAGACATGGAAGGATCACATAGAATAACAAGTAAGAGGCCCTTTTAGGAGTGGAATACTTGAATGAGATCGATGAGATCATCGTGACCGGAGGCAGGCCGCTGCATGGAAGCGTCCGGATCCAAGGGTCAAAAAATGCGGCACTTCCGGTTATGGCAGCAGCACTCTTAAGCACCGGGACCAGTGTACTGCGGGGATGCCCGAGAATCAGTGATGTATATTTGATGGAAAAGATCCTGAAATATCTGGGGGCAGAAACCTGGTGGGAAGGTCAAGATCTTTATCTGGACTGCAGCCATGCGGACGGCACCATGATACCGGAGTGTTATTCCGGAAAAATGCGTTCTTCCGTGATCTTAATGGGAGCAATGCTGGGGCGGAGCAAAAAGGCACAGACAGGATACCCCGGAGGCTGTGTGATCGGGAAGCGGCCGGTGGATCTTCATATCCAGGTTTTGCGCCGCCTTGGGGCAGCTGTGGTGGAAAACGGCGGGATGATCCGGGCATCCTGTGGAAAACTCCGCGGTGCAGAGATGTTTTTTCAAAAAAGAAGCGTAGGCGCTACAGAACAGGGCATTCTGGCAGCGGTCCTTGCAGAGGGGAAAACAGTTCTTAACGGCTGTGCCTGTGAACCGGAAATTTATTGGCTTTGCCATTATCTTACCGGAATGGGGGCAAAGATCCGGATTCGTGAAAAAGGCTGTATCTGTATTGAAGGAGTGGAGAAGCTTGAAGCCGGCGATGACTGCATTCCACCGGACCGTATTGTCGCCGGAACCTATCTCATGGCAGCGGCAGCAACCAGAGGAGAGATCATCCTGGAAAATCCGCCTCTGGAGGAAATGGGTGGAATCCTGGATGTATATCGGAAAATGGGTGGACAATGCCGCAGGGTAGGTGGTAAACTAATAGTCAACGGAAAAAATACAGGTTTTCCCCTGGAGCTTCTGGAAACAGAAGTTTATCCGGGATTTCCTACAGACCTGCAGTCTCCTGCGATGGCGGTACTGGCCACGATCCCGGGAGTGAGCAGGATCCGCGAGAAGATTTTTGAAGACAGATATAAAACAGCTTCATGGCTCTGTAAAATGGGAGCACAGATTCAGATCCGAGATGGAGTTGCTGTGATATACGGAGGGCAGCCTCTGACCGGTTGTACTGTGGAAGCAGAGGAGCTTCGCGGTGGTGCGGCACTTGTGATCGCAGCACTTGCCGCGCAGGGGATTACCAGGATTCGGGGCTGTTGTTTCATAGAAAGAGGCTATGAACATATCTGTGAGGATCTGACCGCACTGGGCGGTCTGCTGATAAAGGACAGAGGAACTTTATGAAAACATCAAAAAAAAAGTCACTGAAAGCAGTTGGCGTACTTCTTGTCCTGCTGCTGGCAGGAATTATTTTCTTTTTTACGTATTATCAGGTAGATGAAGTGCAGGTGATGGGCAGCAGCCATTATTCTGAAAAACAGATCAGGAAGATGGTGCTCAGGGGACCGCTGGCATCCAATTCTGTTTTTGCACCGCTTCTTTATACTAAGCAGAACACAAAAGATGTTCCTTTTGTAGAAGGTTATACCGTAACAAGGCTGAACCGGCACACCATCTGTGTCAGTGTGAAGGAGAAGGATATCGTTGGTTGTATCCCTTATCTGGACAGTTATATTTATTTTGACAGAAACGGTATTTTTGTGGAAGGATCCACGGAACGTGACGAAAAAATCCCGTTTTTTGACGGGATCAAAGTCAAAAAAGTGATCCAGAACGAGAAACTCCCCATCAAGGATGAAACAGTGATGAACACGGCAGTTGCTCTTTCTACTATTTTTGCAAAAAATGATAAGGTTCCGGATCACATTGAATTTGAAGATGACGGACAGATCAGTCTTGTTTACGGGGATATCACGGTTAAACTTGGAAAGGATGAATATCTGGAAGACAAAATGACCAGAGTTCTGGCTATCCTTCCGATGATTTCCGGAAAAAAAGGAATTCTCCATGCAGAAAATGTAAATGATAATTCCAAGAACATTACCCTGGAGCAGGAACAGGATGAGAGCCAGACTTCCGCAGAAAACTGGACCGGTGGCTATGATGAGGAGGGAAATTATACCGGAGAAGGCGAATATGACGAAAATGGTAACTATGTAGGACCGAAACCGCAGACGGATCTGGAGTATGCGCAGGAAAACTGGGTGGGTGGTTATGATGAAGAGGGAGATTACACAGGCAGTGGTGAGTACGATGCCAACATGACCTATGTAGGCGAAGCCCCCACAGAAGAAACCATGGCAGAAAAAGGAAACTGGAAGGGTGGTTACCGGGAAGACGGCGGCTATGACGGAGTCAGTGAATATGACCGTGATGGCAATTACGTAGGCACTCTGGAGGATTATCAGGCCTCGGCAGAAAGCTCCGGAGACGGAACAGACTCCGAAGATCCAGATGCTCAGAGTACGGATACCGAAGATCCGGAAAATGAAGAAGATTCTTCAGACAGCAGCCTGGACAGCATCGGGAAAGAGGCTGATTACAGCAGTGATCTGGGAGACGGGTCTGAGGATTATGATGAAAATACGTACAGCGATTACAGTGATGAGTACGATTATGAGTAAAGATAAAAAAAGCTTTCTTAATGCATAGTACCGGTATTTGGGCATTTTGCCAGAGATTGTTTTGTAAATGTTTCGGTTAATAGAAACAGTGCCGAAATTTAGTGAAAAAAGTATAAAAAAACAAAATTAATGGTTGATTAATTACCGAAAAAAATATATGATATAACTATGTGTATATGTAGCTTGGAATAGATTATTACACTGAATCGGATATCAGGTAGAAATAAAGGAGGAAGTACATTGTTAGAGATAATGACGAATGAGGCTGAGTCTTCTGCGAAAATTATTGTAATTGGAGTAGGTGGCGCAGGTAATAATGCGGTAAACAGAATGGTGGAAGAGGCCATTGGCGGAGTTGAGTTTGTAGGTGTTAATACCGATAAACAGGCTCTGACACTGTGTAAAGCTCCGACTGTACTTCAGATTGGTGAGAAAATTACGAAAGGTCTCGGCGCCGGCGCACAGCCGGAGGTTGGACAGAAGGCAGCTGAGGAGAGCATTGAGGAAGTTAAGAAGATCATCGAGGGAGCGGACATGGTTTTCGTTACCTGTGGTATGGGAGGCGGAACCGGAACCGGAGCTGCTCCTGTGATTGCCGGTGCGGCAAAAGAGATGGGTATCCTGACTGTCGGTGTTGTTACCAAGCCTTTCCGTTTTGAAGCAAAGACCCGTATGAACAATGCACTTGCGGGAATCGAGAATCTGAAGAAAGCAGTTGACACTTTGATTGTCATCCCCAATGACAAGTTACTTGAGATCGTTGACAGAAGAACAACCATGCCGGAAGCACTGCGTAAGGCTGATGAAGTTCTTCAGCAGGCAGTACAGGGTATCACAGACCTGATCAATCTGCCGGCTCTGATTAACCTTGACTTTGCAGATGTGCAGACAGTCATGACAGACAAGGGAATCGCTCACATCGGTATCGGTGAGGCAAGAGGCGATGACAAGGCTATGGAGGCTGTACAGCAGGCGGTATCTTCTCCGCTTCTTGAGACAACCATCAAGGGCGCTACTCATGTGATCATCAACATTTCCGGAGATATTTCTCTTATGGATGCCAACGATGCTGCAAGCTATGTACAGGAGCTTACAGGTGAGGAGGCAAACATCATCTTTGGTGCTATGTATGATGATTCTGTTGCAGATTATGCAAGAATTACAGTTATTGCTACAGGTCTTACAGACAATAACCTTCAGAACACACCATTTGGAAACAGAGCTTCCAATTCTGTATTTGGAAACACCAAAAAAACAAGCCAGTCACAGCCAGGTGGCATGAACCTTAACATGCCAAGCTTCAGCCTGCCGACTATGAATTCCACACAGTTTGGAACAAAGGCTCCTACAAGCACTGTTCAGAAAAAGGACATCCAGATCCCGGATTTTCTTAAGAACAGATAATAAATGAACATGATAAGATCCGGCAGAGGTTCCATCTGGAACGTTGCCGGATCTTTTTGACTCTTCGATCAAAAGAAACAGGAATGACTGCTCTGTATGGAAACAGGAGTTCCGTTCAGGATATCAGCATTCGCAGTGAAAAGTATCACATTTTGTATCACAGCAGCGATGAGCATTGGCACCGGATACATTGATGGAAGCTGCGGTGCATTTGCAGTGCTCATTGTAGGTACAGTTGTGTGCTTTGCAGTCGATGTTAACGGTCTCACACCCATAGCAGGGATCTGCGGCATTTTTTACAGAACCTTCTTCCTGAGCACGGAAGCTTTCGCAGGCGGTATCATCTGCATAACGTGCATCTGCTCCTTCAACATTGATGGCTCCACGGGAACAGAGAGAATTTTTGTTATAGTAGCAGTTGTGTGCGGAACATTTAAGATTTGTCATAAAAGTGTCCTCCTGATAATTATGATTTTACCGGAAACCGTCAGCCTGCCGGAATGCGCACCCTGTCTGATCGTCAGCACTGCGATAAAGCCTGACATATTCCGATGTTGCATAGTATGTCCGAAAGAAGAAAAAATCATACTCAAAAAAATACATAATAATATAAAAAAACAGTTGACAAATAGCAGACACCATGGTATCCTCTTAAAGTACGTAGCGAAAAGAAAGCAGAGTTCACTCTCACCTCAGCGCTGAAGATAAGCGACTCAGGTCAATATTGCACAGTACTGCGAACGGATCAACCATCGGTGCGCAGGTGTAATTGTTTGAAGTGTGGACATCTGTCTGCGCTTTTTTTGTGCGGCTTTAGCTACATTAATGAGAAAAAAATAATTCTATCATGTTCATGGAGGTGTACAACAATTAGCGGTTTAATGATTAACGAACAGATCAGAGACAGAGAGGTACGCTTGATTGGTCCGGACGGAGCTCAGCTTGGAATCGTGTCCGCCAGAGAAGCGATGGCGAAAGCACAGGAGGCAGGACTTGACCTTGTAAAGATTGCCCCACAGGCGAAACCGCCGGTATGCAAGATCATCGATTACGGTAAATACCGTTACGAGCTTGCAAGAAAAGAAAAAGAGGCCAGAAAAAAGCAGAAAACCATCGATGTCAAAGAAGTGCGTCTTTCCCCGAACATTGATACGAATGATTTGAAGACGAAGGTAAATGCAGCAAGAAAGTTCCTTAGCAAGGGTGACAGAGTTAAGGTTACACTTCGTTTCCGCGGAAGAGAGATGGCACACATGGCCAGCAGTAAGCATGTGCTTGACGACTTCGCAGATCTTCTGTCCGATATAGCGACTGTAGAGAAGGCTCCGAAGATAGAAGGCAGAAGCATGACTATGTTTCTGACTGAGAAACGGTAGATATCTCAGTCTTCACGGCAACAGCCGGGCAGAACGGGATGCTATATAAAATTTAGAAGTACCAAATCAAGGAGGAATTCATAATGCCAAAAATTAAAACTTGCAGAGCAGCAGCAAAGCGCTTTAAAAAAACAGGTACAGGAAAATTAGTAAGAAATAAAGCCTACAAGAGCCATATCCTTACAAAGAAATCTCAGAAGAGAAAGAGAAATCTGAGAAAATCTACTGTTGTTGATTCTACTAACGTAAAGAGCATGAAGAAAGCATTACCATATTTATAAGATAGAGAAGACGAACAGGAGGAGAATTAAGAAATGGCAAGAATTAAAGGCGGATTAAACGCAAAGAAAAGACATAACCGTACATTAAAACTGGCAAAAGGCTACAGAGGAGCCCGTTCCAAACAGTATAGAGTTGCTAAACAGTCTGTAATGAGAGCACTTGCTAGCTCCTATGCAGGAAGAAAGCAGAAAAAACGTCAGTTCAGACAGCTCTGGATCGCTCGTATCAACGCAGCAGCAAGAATGAACGGACTTTCCTACAGCAAAATGATGCACGGCCTTAAGGTTGCAAACATCGACATCAACAGAAAGATGCTTGCAGAGATGGCAGTTAACGATGCAGCAGGCTTCACAGCACTTGCTGAGATCGCTAAGAAAGCAATCGCATAAGTAAAGTATTAAGAGACGAAGAAGTCCAGGGAGTTTTCCCTGGATTTTTTTTGCGAAAAAATTCAGACAATTTGCCGAAAAACAACACAAGCTGTACAGCGGACAAGTGTCCGTGTTGTGCAATCAGACGAAAAACAGCAGATAACAAAATTTGTCCTTGAAATAAAAAATATGCGATGCTATAATTTTACCATTAAACATTAGTAACGCGACAAAGCGCAGGAGGAGAGATTATTATGAAGAATTGGAAGAAAGTAATCGGCGTTGCATCAGCAGCAGCGATGACAGCAGCTATGATGATGCCTGCATCAGTTTTTGCAGCAGATGAGACATTTAAGATCGGTGTGATCGGACCGATGACAGGTGATTACGCACAGTACGGTACTAACGTATACAACGCAGCAAAGATCGCTGCAGATGAGATCAACGAGAACGGAGGTTTCAACGGATATAAGGTTGAGATCCTTGATGCAGGTGATGACCAGGGAGATCCGGAGAAATCAGTAAATGCATATAATGACCTTCTTGACAAGGGAATGCAGATGCTCTGCGGTACAGTAACATCCGGTGCCTGCATCGCAGTAGGAGCTGAGGCAGCAGAGAGCACATTCCTCTTTACACCGTCAGCTACAGCACTTGACTGCATCACAGCGGGAACCAATGAATTCCGTATGTGCTTCACAGACCCGGCACAGGGAACAAAATCTGCTCAGTTTATTTCCGAGCACAAGCTTGCTACAAAGGTAGCTGTACTTTATGATTCCGCAGCTGACTACAACTCAGGTGTTCATGATGCTTTTGTTGAGGAAGCAGGAAATGTAGGACTTGATGTAGTTGCAGATGAGGCTTATACAACAGACAGCAACACAGATTATTCCGTACAGCTTGCAAAGATCAAGAAGAGCGGTGCTGAGCTTCTTTTCCTTCCGAACTACTATTCTGACAATGCGCTGATCCTTCAGCAGGCATCTGAGGCAGGACTTGATATTAAATTCTTCGGTGTAGACGGTATGGACGGTATCCTCAACGTAGAGAACTTCGACAAATCTCTTGCAGAGGGCGTTATGCTTCTGACACCATTCTCTGCAACAGCTACAGATGAGAAGAGCCAGAATTTCGTAAAAGCATACGGTGATGCCAACAACGGTGAGACACCGAACCAGTTTGCAGCAGATACATACGATGTTATCTATGCTATGCAGCTTGCAGCAGATGATGCCAAGATCACACCTGACATGTCAAACGAGGATATCAGTGCAGCAATGAGCGCTTCCATGGTAAACATTGAGCTTGACGGACTTACCGGAAAAGCGAAATGGACAGAGGACGGCGAGTGCGATAAAGAGCCGAAAGCCTTCGAGATCAAAGACGGCGCTTACGTAGAAATGAAATAAGTGATATCAGTGAACGTTAGGGGTCAGGGGACGGTTGCCTTTAGTGGGAGCCGCCCCCTTTTTCCTTATCAATAAACTATTAAAAGAGGTGCGTTATGAGTTTTATTTCTTATTTGAAAGACGGCATCAGTCTTGGCAGTATCTATGCGATCATTGCACTTGGATATACTATGGTTTACGGTATTGCCAAGATGCTGAACTTCGCACACGGAGATGTTATCATGGTAGGAGCTTATATCATCCTTACCTGTATCACAAGAGGCGGCATGTCACCGATCCTTGCAGTGATCCTTTCCGTGGTGATCTGTACACTGCTTGGTGTTGTCATTGAGAAGGTAGCTTACAGTCCGCTTAGAAAAGCTTCCTCAAACCTGGCCGTTCTGATCACGGCTATCGGTGTCAGTTATCTGCTTCAGAACCTGGCACTCCTGATCTTTGGCGCAGACGCCAAGAGCTTCGTGTCAGTTATCAAGGTTCCGTCCATCACACTGTTTGACGGAGAACTTACCATTAAGGGAATCACTATCGTGACCATTCTTGCATGTATCATCATCATGGTGGGACTTTCTTTCTTTGTAAAAAAGACCAAACCTGGACGCGCCATGCAGGCTGTTTCCGAGGACAGGGATGCAGCACAGCTGATGGGAGTTAACGTTAATGCAACGATCTCCCTCACATTTGCCATCGGTTCCGGACTTGCGGCCATTGCAGGACTTCTGCTCTGCCAGACATATCCGACACTGACTCCATACACAGGAGCCATGCCTGGTATCAAGGCTTTCGTAGCTGCTGTATTCGGTGGAATCGGTTCTATTCCGGGAGCTATGGTAGGCGGTATCCTTCTGGGAATCATCGAGATCTTCGGAAAGGCTTATATTTCTTCCCAGGTTGCAGATGCGATCGTATTTGCTGTCCTGATCGTCGTGCTTCTTGTAAAACCTACCGGACTGTTCGGCAAGAACATCCAGGAGAAAGTGTAAGGTGGCCGATATGAAGAATATGAAGAACAAAACAACAAGAAACAATATGATCAATTATGGAATCGTCATTGTACTTTTTGTCATTGTGCAGGCGCTTTCCTCGACGGGAAATCTTTCCAGACTGCTTATGGGACTTCTGGTTCCTCTTTGTGTTTATACCATCGCATCCGTTTCGTTGAATCTGGTAGTTGGTTTTTCCGGTGAGCTGAGTCTTGGACATGCAGGCTTTATGTGCGTGGGAGCCTTTTCCAGCGCCCTGTTTTCTCAGGTGGCTGCAGATTCTATCCCGCAGGTTCCGCGCTTTATCCTTGCGATCCTTGTAGGTGCGGCAGTTGCAGCCCTGTTCGGTGTGATCATCGGTATCCCTGTACTTCGTCTCCGCGGGGATTATCTTGCCATCGTTACACTGGCATTCGGTGAGATCATCAAGAACCTGATCAACGTGCTTTATATTGGTGTGGATGACAAGGGTATTCATGTTGCAACCAGTGCGGCAGGTCTTCATCTGGAAGCCGGCGGAAAGCAGATCCTCAAGGGTGCCCTTGGTATTTCCGGAACAGCAACCCTTTATAAAGATATCAAGAGTTACTTTTTCCTGATCGGTGTGCTCCTGCTCCTTCTGACTCTGTTTATTGTACAGAACCTGGTAAATTCCAGAAGTGGTCGCGCAATTATGTCAACCAGAGATAACCGTATCGCAGCAGAATCCGTAGGAATCAATATCACCAGATATAAACTGCTTGCATTTACAATTTCCGCAGCCCTTGCAGGAGTGGCAGGCGTGCTGTATGCACATAATCTTTCTCTTCTGAAGGTATCTGTATTTGATTACAACATGTCCATCCTGGTACTGGTATATGTGGTACTTGGCGGGATCGGAAATATCAGAGGATCGATCATCGCAACCATTATCCTTTATGCGCTGCCTGAGCTTCTCCGCGGATTTGCAAACTACCGTATGCTGATCTATGCCATCGTGCTGATCATCATGATGCTCTTTAACTGGGCACCGGCAGCAAGAGACTGGAGAGCACGTATGGTAGAGAAATTCAAAGGCAAAAAAGAGAAAAAGGAGGTGGCCTGATCATGGCAATGCTGGAAGTAAATAATCTGTCTATCCAGTTCGGCGGTCTTCGTGCTGTTGACGGCTTTAATATGACCATTGAGAAGGGACAGCTCTATGGACTGATCGGACCTAACGGTGCCGGTAAGACAACAGTATTCAATCTTCTCACAGGCGTGTATAAGCCTACAGAGGGAATCATTAAACTTGACGGCCAGGACATCACAGGAAAAAGCACCATTGAGATCAACAAGGCCGGAATCGCAAGAACTTTCCAGAATATCCGTCTTTTCAAGGATATGCCGGTTCTTGACAATGTAAAAGTAGGACTTCACAATCATCATCCATATTCCACACTGACCGGGATCTTAAGACTGCCGAAATATTACAAGGTAGAAAAAGAGATGAATGAACGTGCAATGGAGATACTGAGGGTTTTTGATCTGGATAAGGAAGCGGATACTCTGGCAGGAAACCTGCCTTATGGTAAACAGCGTAAGCTGGAGATTGCCAGAGCTCTTGCCACAGAGCCGAAGCTTCTTCTCCTGGATGAGCCGGCGGCTGGTATGAACCCGAATGAGACACAGGAGCTGATGGATACTATCCGTTTTGTGCGGGAGCATTTTGATATGACTGTTCTTCTGATCGAGCATGACATGAAACTGGTGGGGGGTATCTGTGAGGAACTTACAGTTCTGAACTTCGGTCAGGTACTGATCCAGGGTGAGACATCTGCAGTGCTGAAAGACCCGACGGTTATCACTGCATATCTGGGAGAATAAGGAGGAACGAGACAATGGCAATGTTGGAAGTAAAGGACCTCCAGGTCTATTATGGTGTGATCCAGGCTCTGAAGGGAATTTCTTTTCATGTAAATCAGGGAGAGGTTATTGCGCTGATCGGTGCCAATGGCGCCGGAAAGACAACCACACTTCAGACACTTACCGGAATTCTTTCTCCGAAGTCCGGAAGCATTGTGTTTGAGGGAAAAGACCTCACAAGAACACCGGCTCATAAGATCGTAGAGATGGGGATGGCGCATGTTCCGGAGGGAAGACGTGTATTTGCGGATATGTCCGTTTATGAGAATCTGCTCCTTGGAGCCTATACAAGAAAGGACAAGGCAGAGATCGCAGAGAGTCTTGCAAGTGTATACAAGAGATTTCCGCGTCTGGAAGAACGTAAAGGACAGCGTGCCGGAACACTTTCCGGTGGTGAGCAGCAGATGCTTGCCATGGGACGTGCACTGATGAGCAGACCAAGGATCATTTTGATGGATGAGCCGTCCATGGGTCTGTCACCGATCTTTGTAAATGAGATTTTTGACATTATCCGTGAGGTGAGCGAGAGCGGAACTACGGTACTTCTTGTTGAGCAGAATGCAAAGAAGGCACTTTCCATTGCAGACCGTGCCTATGTTCTGGAAACAGGAAGCATCACTATGGATGGAAAGGCTGAGGATCTTCTGAACGATGAGGCTGTTCAGAAGGCATACCTTGGAGAGTAGGGGGAAAGACATGGATAATTTCGTAATTACCATTGCAAGACAGTATGGAAGCGGCGGACGTACCATCGGAGAGGAGCTTGCAAAGAAATTAGGGATTTCTTACTATGACAAGGATATCATCCGCATGGCATCTGAGGAGAGCGGCATTCATGAGCAGCTTTTTGGAAGGGCAGATGAAAATGTCAGCACAAAGCAGAGATTTTTTGCAAAGTCCGGAATCTACAAGGGTGAACTGATCCCGCCTCAGAGCAAGGATTTCACATCAGATGAGAACCTGTTTAATTATCAGGCAAAGGTGATCCGGCAGCTGGCAGAAACAGAGTCCTGTGTGATCATCGGACGTTGTGCAAATATGATCCTGAAGGATTATTCCAATGTTCTTCGTGTGTTTGTTTACGGAGACTGGGATTTCCGTATCCGTGAGGCAAGCAAGAAGCTCAGCGGAACCACAAAGGACATTGAGAAATTCATGCATAAAGATGACAAACGCAAAGAAGATTTCTGCAAACGATTCATGGGTGTTGACTGGACAGACATGACGAAATACAATCTGTGCCTGGACAACGGTACCCTTGGCTATGAGAAATGCGTGGAGGAGATCGAAAGTGCACTTGAGATCCTGAAGAAATAAGACATATATCAGAGAATACTCCCCGGGAAAGAAGAGCAAAAAGTCTTTTCCCGGGGATTTTTTCATATATTGTGGAAAAGTATATTTGATCCGGCGGGAAATATGGATAAGCGAAAAAAATATTTCTGTGTAGTGGCAGTGGTATTGATCCTGCTCAGCGGATATGGAAAAATCTCAGACAGTGCATTTCAAATGCAGGTGACCAGAATGATCGCCGGTGAGGGGATGCTCCGGCTGGTGGCGGCGCAGTACGGACAAAAAGCAGCAGAACCGGTGGCTGAGACAGCCTCTGACAGAAGCGAAAAAGAGGATCGTCCACGTGTGGCTCTTACCTTTGATGACGGACCGAATGCAACATATACACCTCTGCTTCTGGATGGCCTGCGGAAGCGAGGGGTCCATGCCACATTTTTTCTTATGGGAAAAAATATCCGGGGAAATGAGGAGATCGTAACGCAGATGCAGAGAGACGGCCATCTCATCGGTAATCACACGTATGATCACGTGCAGCTTGATAAGCTTCCAGGTGATCAGGCCTGTCAGCAGATCATAAAGACGAATAATGAGATCTACGAGATCACCGGAGAGTATCCCATGTATCTTCGCCCGCCCTACGGTGCCTGGCCGAAGGATCTGGAGCTCTGCGTGACCATGCTGCCGGTATTCTGGGATGTGGATACCCTGGACTGGAAATCAAAAAATGTCCGTTCTGTGGAAAATATCGTAAAAAGACAAGTGAAGGATGGCTCCATTATCCTGATGCATGACAGCTTTTCTACCTCTGTGGAAGCAGCCCTGGAGATCGCGGATATGCTTACGGAAGAAGGATATGATCTGGTAACTGCAGATCAACTGCTTGTAATGTAACTGTGATCTGCCGAAAAGGCAGAAACGATTGCTTTTTTATGTGCAAACAGGTAGAATTATAAAGATAAGGAATCTGTCCGTATGCCGGAAACAAATGAAACGATCGTTGCCGGATACAGATCTATGAAAAGAATACGGATCGTGAATATCCGCTTTTTACAGAAAATACAGGAGTGAAAACCATGGATTTATTTGAATACGCAAAGTCAAAAATGCTGGATCAGGAATCGCCCCTTGCATCCAGGCTGCGTCCGCGAACGCTGGATGAGGTGGTGGGGCAGCAGCACATTGTAGGAAAAGATAAATTGCTGTATCGTGCTATAAAGGCGGATAAGCTGACATCTGTTATCTTTTACGGCCCTCCGGGAACCGGAAAGACCACCCTGGCAAAAGTCATCGCCAATACTACAAGCGCCAGCTTTACGCAGATCAATGCAACCGTAGCAGGGAAGAAAGATATGGAAGCAGTTGTAAAGCAGGCACAGGACGATCTCGGCATGTATGGGAAAAAGACCATTCTGTTCATTGATGAGATCCACCGTTTCAACAAGGGACAGCAGGATTATCTTCTTCCTTTTGTTGAGGACGGAACCATCATTCTTATCGGGGCCACAACAGAGAATCCATATTTTGAGGTAAACGGAGCGCTTCTTTCAAGATCGATCATCTTTGAACTGAAGTCCCTGGAGATACCGGAAATAAAGGAACTGATCCTGCGTGCGGTTAACGATCCGGAACGTGGAATGGGAAGCTATGGGGCGGTGATCGACGAGGATGCTCTGGAATTTCTGGCAGATATGGCAGGAGGAGACGCCAGAAGCGCTTTAAACGCCATAGAACTGGGAATCCTCACCACGCCCCGGGATACAGACGGTAAGATCCATCTGACCCTTGAGGTGGCTTCTGAGTGTATCCAGAAGCGTGTGGTGCGCTATGATAAGAACGGGGACAATCATTATGATATCATTTCCGCCTTTATCAAGAGCATGCGAGGCTCCGACCCAGATGCGGCAGTCTATTATCTGGCAAAAATGCTCTATGCAGGAGAAGATGTGAAATTTATCGCAAGAAGAATCATGATCCTTGCCTCTGAAGATATCGGAAACGCAGATCCCCAGGCCCTCTGCGTGGCGACGGCAGCAGCACAGGCAGTGGAACGTGTGGGAATGCCGGAGTCCCAGATCATTCTTTCCCAGGCAGTTACATACATGGCCTGTGCACCCAAGAGCAATTCTGCAGTAAATGCCATACAGGAAGCCATGCGCTGCGTGAAGGCGAAGAAGACAACCGTTCCGGTGCATCTGCAGGATGCCCATTATGGTGGCCATGAAAGTCTGGGTCATGGTATCGGATATAAATATGCCCATGATTATCCGAACCATTATGTAAATCAGCAGTATCTGCCATCAGAGATCGAAGGGGAACATTTTTACGAACTCAGTGATATGGGATATGAAAAGAAACTGAAAGAACATATGAAGAAGATCCACGAAGAAGCGAAATAAATGAATATAAGTAAAACGGAGGAGCCTCTCAGAGAAGCTCCTCCATTATTTTGTCATAAACATTCTGGTATTTATAAGGCCAGCTTTCGCATACAGATTGTGCAGCAGCAAGATTTGGAACATTGATGCTGAGATCAACGATGCTGACACCGCTTTCAATGATACGCAGACGTACCGAGTAGCTGCCCTCTTTGGTGGGATAGTAATCAGCAGGAGTCAGGAGATGTTCTTCGATCTTGCAGTGGAGAGAATTGAGATATTCTTCCACTTCTTTCTTGATGTCAGAAGAAAGTTCTTTGGAAAAATATTTCAGAGTGTTTTTTCCCTCCGAGGTCAGTCGATAGTAACTGCGGTTGGACTGTGAAGACATTTCCACCAGATCTGCCTCCACAAGTTCGGAAACTGCCTGCTGGAGCTGAAAATAATTGGTGTATTTCCGGTCCAGGATAAAATCGGTGATCTGGGAATTTGTGAGATCCCCATCGGAATTCTGCAGCATATATAAAATAATAAGCTTATAGGTTGTAAAAGGTGATGCCATAAGAATCCTCCTTTTTACTGGCTGCGGGAAAGGGCTTCGAGAGCTTTTCCCTGAAAACTTGCTCTTTCTTTCATCCGGTGATGAAGAAGATTTAAAACTTCTCGTTTGCGGCTGGCCCATAAAGGTGCGATCAGCAGATCCTTCGGTCCGTCGCCGGTGACCCGGTGGATCACGATATCCGGTCTGAGATGTTCCAGGCAGTCAATGACAAGGTCCAGATACTCGTCCCGTTCATAAGTACGGAAAAGACCGGCTTCATGATCAGCGGCAAGATCTGTACCACGCAGTACATGAAGAAGCTGCAGCTTGATTCCCTGGATATCCATGGCGTTCAGATAAGCCATTGTTTCCAGGATATCCTTCCGGCTTTCGCCGGGAAGCCCCAGGATGGTGTGGACGATCACTTCGATGTTGCCTGTACGGAGATTTTTCACTGCGGTATCAAAACAGGACAGTGGATAGCCGCGCCGTATATATCTGGCGGTATCTTCATGGATAGTCTGGAGTCCCAGCTCCACCCACACCGGTTTGATCTGGTTCAGGGAATAAAGAAGCTCCAGTACATCATCTCCCAGACAGTCCGGTCTGGTACCAATGGACAGTGCCACGATATCCGGATGAGAGATGGCTTCTGTGAAGATCTTATGCAGGTGTTCCACAGGAGCGTATGTGTTTGTATATGCCTGAAAATAGGCGATATATTTATGAATCGGGCGTTTGGAAGAGAGACTTTTGATCTGTGTGTTGATCTGCTCTGTAATGGAAAGAGCGGCGTTTGCTGCAAAATCTCCGCTCCCGCCCTGGCTGCAGAAGATGCAGCCTTTTTTGCCCAGGGTGCCGTCACGGTTGGGACAGGACATGCCGCCGTTTAATGCAACCCGGTAGACCTTTTCGCCGTATCGCTCCCGGAGCATATAGTCCAGAGAATGATAAGGCTTGTCGTTCCAGCGTTTCATTATGCCTCTTTCAGTTCGTTTTTCTCTTCGTCATTTTCTTCGTCTTCATCTTTAGGTATATAGTTATCGAAGATCTTTACAAAAATCTTTGATTTCCAGTAGGCCAGCGTGGAAAATCCCATCAGAATAAAGAGCATGATCAGGATGGATGTAAACTGTGCGTAGCTCATATAAGCAAAAAGCCACATCAGCAGGAGCGGAGACGCAGAGATCACAAGCATCAAAAGTGTCAGCGGAAGATGGCGGACGGACATCAGGAATGCATTTACAAAGGTATTCTTGACGGAATTAAAAAATTTGGAAAGGATCGGATAAATGTACAGAAGGATCATCGCATAGATCAGTGCAAATGCAATGAACAGACTGAAAAGTCCTTTGTACATAGCTCCGCTTCCGGCTCTGGCGATCCGAAGATCGATAAACAGAACAGCAGCGGTGAGGAGCATGATGATATTGATGATAGTCGCCTGTTTGAAATTCTGTTTGAATGAGCGGAAAAAGCTGCGGGCAATATAAGATTCTTCGTCTCTTGCCATCTTCAGTGTGACATAGTAGAGAGCTGTTATGGAGGCGCCTGCGGTGACAACCGGAATACAGCAGAGGATGCACAGAAAATTCAGAAGAAGCAGATCTGCTACGCGTCCCATGAACACGAAGAATTTGTTGTCCATGTTGAAAAAACGATTCATTTGATAAGTCTCCTTTTCTTTGGGATATTATTTTAAGTATACCCAATCACAGCAGAAAAAGCAAATCCCAAATGTTTTCCGAGACTGTGGAAGCAGGAAAATCATGTGTCCGCCATAGAAAGACAAAATAGTGAAATAGTTTATTAAATTTCCCTAAAAGACTTGCTTATCACGAATTAGAGTGTTAAAATATCAGTATTGTATTAGACGAAATTTATGTATTTTAAAGGAGCGTAACAATGAGCAAAAAAATCAGGACGGAGGCTGTGGATCATCTTTTTGAAGCGATCCTGTGCCTGAAGGATAAGGAAGAGTGTTATACATTTTTTGAGGATGTGTGCACCATCAATGAGCTGCTTTCTTTATCTCAGCGCTTCGAGGTAGCCAAGATGCTTACCGATAAGCGTACATACCTTGATATTTCCGAGAAAACAGGAGCTTCCACAGCTACGATCAGCCGTGTGAACCGTTCCCTGAACTATGGAAATGATGGTTATGAGATGGTATTTGCACGTATGAAGAAGGATAACGGGGAGCAGGGCGGCGAAGCAGAATAAGGCTTACGTCCATACCGTGGTGATAACGGATAATGCTGTAATGAAAAAGAGACAGGCGATCACACGTCTGTCTCTTTTTTTCGGTGCGTCTGGCGACGCACATTTATGACCGGATGTAAGCTCCGGATATTATTTGTCTTTTTTTGAGGAATCAGTATCTTTTGAGGAATTCATGTGGTCGATCATGTTTTCGATGATCATTTTTTTCATGTATACGTCGAAGCTAAGAAGACAGATGAAGGAAAACTGGTGAAGGAATTCCTTATCCTCCGGGTCGGCGTCCTCAAAGATCTCTCCGGCACTTTTGAAACGGCGCATAAGATCCTTTTCCAGGTAACGGATCTGTGACTGCTCCATACTGAAAACCTCCCGGTAGATGTAAGTCATGTCCTTTTCTGTAACGGACTTGAAGTATTTCTCGGTGATCGGTCCCAGAAGGGTCTGGATATCACTGATGGAGAGGATATTTTTAAAATAGTAGATAAAGATCAGCATCAGCAGATGCTCCCGGGAATACCGCTTTTTTTCCGGCGGGGGAAGGAGCTTGTTCTTTGCGTAATTGTTGATCATGGTCTTAGTCAGGATCTTGTCATCATCATGACGCTTGGTGGAAGCGAGATTATCTTCCATAAAGGTCGTGACCTGATCCATGTAAAGATCGATATTGGGAATTTCATCGGGTTTTATATAATCAAGCTCAGCAATTTTTGCAAAAATGCTGTTCATCATTTCTTTTTCGTTTTCTGTCATTACATTATCACCTCTGCTCCTTATTATATAGTTTTAAATACTACTTGTAAAGAAACTTTTTTCAGAGAGGTGGGTTTACCGGAAAGTAAAGTCATGATAGTATATAAAGATACTGTTCATATGGAAAAAGAAATGGAGATCAAAATGAGTATACATGATGCTTTGGACACATTGAATCCTATGCAGCGGGAAGCTGCCGTACATACAGAGGGACCGCTTTTGATCCTTGCAGGAGCCGGTTCCGGAAAAACAAGAGTGCTGACCCACAGGATCGCCTATTTAATGGAAGAAAAGGGTGTAAACCCATGGAATATCCTGGCGATCACCTTTACCAACAAGGCTGCCAGTGAGATGCGGGAACGTGTAAACAAAATTGCGGGAAGGGGTGCGGAGAGCGTATGGGTTTCCACCTTTCATTCCGCATGCGTTAGGATTTTACGCAGACATATTGAGGTGTTGGGATTCAGCAGTAATTTTACCATCTATGATACCGATGACCAGAAGACAGTCATGAAGGAAATCTTCCGGAAATTCAGTATCAATACAAAAATTTATAAAGAACGTGCTGTTCTTGCGGAGATTTCCCATGCCAAGGATGAGCTGATCACGCCGGAAGAGATGGAGCTGAATGCAGGAAGTGATCCGGATGCACGGAAGATTGCCGGTATGTATAAGGAATATCAGTCTATCCTCCGGGGAAACAATGCGCTGGATTTTGATGACCTGATCGTGAAGACTGTGGAGCTTTTTCAGCATAATCCGGATATCCTGGACTATTATCAGGAACGTTTCAAATATATTATGGTGGATGAGTATCAGGATACCAATACTGCCCAGTTTAAATTTGTAAGTCTTCTTGCTGAGAAATACAAGAATCTCTGTGTGGTTGGTGATGATGACCAGTCCATCTATCGTTTTCGTGGAGCAAATATCGGGAATATCTTAGGATTTGAGAAGGTTTTTCCTGAGGCTAAGGTGGTGCGCCTGGAACAGAATTACCGTTCTACCCAGAATATCCTCAATGCAGCCAATGAGGTGATCGTCAACAACACAGAGCGTAAGGAAAAACGCCTCTGGACAGAGAACGAAGAGGGAGATAAAGTACATTTCCGTCAGTTCAACAACGGATTTGAGGAAGCGGAGTATGTTGCAGGAGAAATCATCCAGGGGCGCCGCAACGGGAAATTCCAGTACAAGGATTGTGCAGTACTTTATCGGACCAATGCCCAGTCCCGTCTCTTTGAGGAGAAATTCCTTCTGGCAAATGTTCCTTATAAGATTGTCGGCGGCGTGAACTTTTATGCCCGCAAAGAGATCAAGGATCTGTTAAGCTATCTGAAGACCATTGACAATGCCAGTGATGATCTGGCCGTGCGCAGGATCTTAAATGTGCCAAAAAGAGGGATCGGACTCACCAGCATCGGCCGGGTCCAGGACTATGCGGATATGATGAACCTGAGCTTTTACGATGCTCTCCGCGTGGTGGAGGAAGTACCGTCCATTGGCAGGGCAGCAGGAAAGATCAATGATTTTGTATCCTTTATCCAGGGACTGAAAAGTAAGGCAGAGGCCTATACAGTCCGTGAAACCCTGGAAGAGGTTATTGAGCTTACCGGTTATGTGAAGGAACTGGAGGCAGAGAAAACGGAGGAGGCCCAGGCGAGGATCGAAAATATCGATGAGCTGATCTCCAAGACAGAATCTTTCCAGGAAGCCATGGAGGAGGCCGGACAGCCGGCAACACTTTCTGCATTTCTGGAGGAGATCGCACTGGTGGCAGATATCGATTCTGTTGATCCGGATCAGGATTATGTGCTGCTGATGACCCTTCACAGTGCCAAGGGACTGGAGTTCCCCAATGTATTTATCGTAGGAATGGAGGACGGTGTTTTTCCGGGATATGCTTCCATCTGGTCCGGTGATCCGTCGGATATAGAGGAGGAGCGAAGGCTCTGTTATGTGGGAATCACCCGTGCCATGAAAGAGCTGACCTTAACCTGTGCAAAACAGCGGATGATCCGTGGGGAGACTCAGTATAACCGTGTGTCACGTTTTGTAAGGGAGGTTCCACGGGAGCTGGTAGATCTTGGACATACCATTCAGGAAAAAAAGCCCAAGGTAGATGATATCGTATCTCCGAAAAGCGCCTATGCCCAGATGAAAATGAATTTCCAGGCAAAGAGCACCCTGCAGAAAAAAGATTTCACAGTGAAGAAGGCGGACAGCCTGGACTATGGTGAGGGAGACACGGTCCGTCATGTGAAATTCGGAGTCGGTATCGTAAAAAATATCGCAGACGGCGGCAGAGACTATGAAGTGACGGTAGACTTTGACAAAGTCGGCGTGAAAAAAATGTTCGCCGGTTTTGCCAAGCTGAAAAAGATCTGAGAGGGATCTCTCCGGGCAGACTATTTCTGCAAAAAACTGTAAAAATCCGGCCTCAAGGTTGTAATTGGAAAACCGGTATGTTAGAATTAATATCAGCGTAATTGAATTACTGTGAAGTGAACAGTATCACCGGCACATATGCTGCCGGATACTGTGAGAGGGAATCGGGTAAAAAGCCTGAGCGGTTGCGGCCACTGTATACAGAAGAAGGGATTTCACATGCCATTGCAGAAACTTATGTGAGAAGGCGAAATCCCGATGTCAGAGAGATTCTGGAGAAAATTCTGATACATCATTCATGATCGGCTAAAAGATGAATGGTGTATCAGTTTTTATTTTGCGGAGTTTTTTCTGAGTCTGTAAGTCAGGAAACCTGCTTGACAGTATGTAAGTGGGAGCTTCCGTACAAAGTGTTCCGTGCAGATTTTATGAAGCCCCATCTTTTCGGTTACCCATAGGCAACAGGAGATAAAACAGGCGAAAAGAGAGGAAATGAAATGAAAAACAAGTATGTATCCACAAGAATCATGGCAATGGTAATGGCAGCGGCAATGACCGTATCTGCAGCTCCGGCTGTTTATGCCGCAGAGAGAGCAGACTCCGAGACCATCAAGGAAGACAACCAGCCGGCAGCAGAAGACAGTACAGAGTCTGCAGACACCGAAGATTCTTCCGCAGAGGCAACCAAGACAGAATATCCTCTGACCATCACAACCTATGATTACGATGGAAACGAAATCGAAACCACTTATGAAAAAGCACCGGAAAAAGTCCTTGCTGTATATCAGGGAAGCATTGAGACTATGCTCGCACTTGGTCTGGAAGACCACCTGGTAGCTACCGCAGGTCTTGATAATGAAGTTCCGGAAGATCTCAAAGAAGCATTCTCAAAAACAAATTATCTTGACGAATTTACCCCATCCCTTGAAACTGTAACAATGCTGGAGCCGGACATGATCTTATCCTGGAGCTCTCTTTTCTCTGATAAGAATCTGGGAAATGTAACAGACTGGATCGACAAAGGCTGCAACACCTACTACAACACCAATACTCGTCCGGACGGCGACAGAACACTGGAAAATGAATTCACAGATATCTTAAATATCGGAAAGATCTTCGATGTACAGGACAAAGCGCAGGCTATCGTTGATGATGCAAAAGCAGTGATCGACAAAACTCTTACTGCAACTGCAGATGTAAAAGACAAACCAAGCGTAATGGTATTGGAGCCTCTTGGAGATGACATCACAAACTATGGCGTAAAGAGCCTTGGCGGAGATATGGTAACACAGTTAGGCGCAACTCTTGCAAACCCGGATGCTTCCACCGTTGGAAAAGAGGATATCATCGCAGCCAACCCTGACGTGATCTTTGTGGTTTATATGCCATATGCAGGAGATGATCCGGAAACTGTTAAGAACAGCCAGCTTGCAGTGATCCAGGATGATGAGTCCCTGAAGAGCCTTGACGCAGTAAAGAACGGACGTGTTTACCCGATCATGCTCAGTGAGATGTATGCAAGTGCAACACGTACCCAGGACGGAATCGAAACTTTTGCAAAGGGATTATATCCGGACGTAAATCTTGACTGATCGGAGAAAATGCAGTGAAAGAAACAGCTTCACAAAGAAAAAAAGATAAGGTGCTCAGAACATCCATGTATGTGGCAGTTCTCATCGGACTTGCAGGATTCCTTATTTTTTCCATACTTGCAGCCATCACTTTTGGAAATGCGGATCTGTCACTGAAGGATGTATACAGCGTTATCGCTTATAAATTGTTTCATATAAAAAGTCTGTCCGCCTATGCGGAAGGCGCAGTTCATGATGTTGTGTGGCTGATCCGGCTGCCCAGAGTCCTTCTGGCTCTGGCAGTTGGAATGGCTCTTTCCGTGTGCGGCGTGGTGATGCAGGCTATCGTGCAGAACCCGCTGGCAGACCCGTATGTGCTGGGTATCTCATCTGGTGCATCTCTGGGTGCCACACTGGCTATCATGCTTGGAATCGGAAGCTTTCTTGGCGGAAACTCTGTGGGAATCACTGCTTTCATTGGCGCGATGATCACTTCTTTTGCGGTGATCGCCATTGCAAACATGGGTGGAAAGGCAACTTCCGCAAAACTGATCCTTGCGGGAATGGCGGTCAGCGCAGTCTGTTCTGCTTTTTCCAATTTTGTCATTTATATTACCAATGACAAAAATGCGGCAACAGAAGTTATGAAGTGGAGCATGGGAAGTCTTGCCGGAGCAAGCTGGACCAGAGTGGGTGTAATGCTTCCGGTCATGCTGGTGTGCGTGGCTGTTTTCTGGACGCAGTACCGGAACCTGAATCTGATGCTTCTGGGAGATGACGTATCCATTACCCTTGGAACAGATCTGCACAGACTGCGGACTTTTTATCTGATCGTTGCTTCTGTTATGATCGGATTTGCTGTGTACTGTGCCGGTGTGATCGGATTTGTGGGACTGGTGATCCCTCATGTGGTCCGGATCCTTTTTGGAACAGATCACAGAAAACTGCTCCCCTTAAGTGCGCTTCTTGGTGCATCGTTTCTGATCTGGTGCGATGTGGCATGTCGTGTGATCCTTAAAAATTCCGAGATGCCCATCGGTGTGCTGGTATCCATTATCGGTGCTCCCTGCTTTATTTATCTGCTTGTGCGGAAATCCTATGGATTCGGAGGTGCCCGGTAATGAAGATCACCACAGAAAATATTCAGGTTGGCTTTCACGCCAGACAGATCCTGAAGGGAATCTCCATGGAATCCCAGGATAAGGAACTGGTAGGAATCATCGGACCAAACGGAAGCGGAAAATCCACTTTGCTGAAATGCATTTACCGTATTCTGAAACCAGACGCAGGAGCCGTGTATCTGGACGGCGAGGAGCTTCATTCCATGAGTGTTCGAAGCTCTGCGAAAAAAATGGCCGTGGTGGCACAGCACAATTATTATAATTTTGATTTTACGGTCCGCGAGGTGGTTCTTATGGGGCGTGCGCCTCATAAAAAGACTCTGGAACGGGACAATGCAAAAGATTACCAGATCGTGGATGAAGCGCTGAAAACCGTACAGATGGAGGCGTTTGCAGACCGTACCTTTTCCACTCTTTCCGGAGGAGAGCAGCAGAGGGTGATCCTGGCAAGAGCACTTGCCCAGCAGACTTCTGCACTGATTCTGGATGAGCCTACCAATCATCTGGACATTACCCACCAGATCATGCTGATGGAGCTGGTGAAAAAACTTAATGTAACCGTGATCTCCGCTATTCACGATCTGAATATTGCAGCAGCATACTGTGATAAGATCTATGTACTGAAGGACGGAGTTCTGGAAGGTTACGGAACGCCGGAAGAAGTCCTGACCCCGGAGCTGATCCGCAGGATCTATAAAGTAGAAGCGGAGATCGTTTACGACAGCCGCGGAAAGATGCATATTTTGTTTTTATGATTCTGGCTGTGAGGCGGGATGCATAGAGGGAAAAAGATGAAAAAGATTGGGATTTTGACATGCCTTAATTCCAATGATGTGTGTACCAGGGCAGGATGTCTGTCTGCATTTCGGGAAAGAAGAGATTTTTTTTCCGGCTATCCGGAAGATACGATTCTGGCAGCTGTGATGACATGCAACGGATGCAAAGAAACCAATGCAAAAGAACCTGCTGAAGATGAGGGGATTTTGGAAAAGGCAGACCGGCTGGTCAGTGAAAAGATCAGCGTCATCCATGTCGGGGTATGCCGTCTGAATGAGGAAAAAAAGGAATGTCCGCGGATAACACAGATCTGCGGTCTGATAGAAGAACGCGGGATCAAAGTGATCCGAGGAACCCATAAAGAATAAGAGAAAACCGCCGTATCTTTCCGGAAATGCCGGAAATACGGCGATTTTTTTACAGAATGTTTCTGCGAAAATTTGTGTAAGTTCTGGTAAAACCATACATATGGTGGTATAATAAGAACATTAAAAAAAGGCTCGGGTGCAGCGACCTCAAAAAACGCTGCGCTGTAGATTTACTGACAGAAAGTACAGCCGAACAGAAAGAAAGGATGGTGCAGTGTTATGAATTTAAATACAACAAAACTTGAAGAACTGCTCGCAACACTGAAGAAAAAAGAAGAAGAGAAAGATAAGAACACAGTCCTTTGGGTACTGGCGATCATCGGTGCTGTTGCAGCTGTTGCCGGTATTGCGTTTGCAGTATACCGTTTCTTCGCTCCGGATTATCTGGAAGATTTTGATGATGACTTCGATGATTATTTCGAGGATGAGGAAGAGTAAGAACTTTCACTGCAGAGGCTGTTTTGAGCAGATCAGAATGGCTGTCTGTTATGTATGAATATGAGAAGCGGATAATTGAAGCCCCGGCGCGATACCGGGGCTTGATTTTTGAAGACGGACCGTGAAACGCTGTACTAGTTATAAAACAGAAAGAGGATTTATGAAAAAAGGTGAAATTTACGAAGGTATTATAGAAAAAGTGGAATTTCCAAACAAAGGTTTTGTTTGGGTTGATGACCAGAAAGTAATTGTAAAAAACGGAATCCCGGGACAGAAAGTCAGGTTTATGATCAATAAGAAACGTTCCGGCCGGGCGGAAGGACGTCTTCTGGAGGTCCTGGAGAAATCTCCGCTGGAGACAAGAGAACCTGCCTGTCAGGAGTTTCCGGCATGTGGCGGCTGCATGTATCAGACCATGAGCTATGAGGCACAGAAGGAGATGAAGGAATGTCAGGTGAGGGAACTTCTGGATGGGGCAGTAAGAGAAAGTCTGGCTAAGATCGGGAAGAACGGTGATGTGACAGAAGAAGCTGAGGCTGCAGATCGTTTATATCACTGGGATGGGATCTACGGCAGTCCCATTGAGTTCGGGTATCGCAATAAGATGGAGTTTTCCTTTGGGGATGAGTATAAGGATGGGCCGCTGTCCCTTGGACTTCACAAAAAGGGAAGCACTTACGATATCCTGAATACGGACGACTGTAAGCTGGTTCATCCGGATATGACAAAGATCCTGGTCTGTGTGCGGGAGTTTTTCCTGGAGCGTAATGCCAGCTTCTATAAAAAGCTGCAGCATGTGGGGTATCTTCGACATCTTCTTCTTCGAAGAGGTGTTACAAGTGGTGAGATCCTGGTCCATGTGGTAACCACCACCCAGGAAGAATATGATCTGGAGCCTCTGAAAGAACAGCTTCTTGCACTTCCGCTGGAAGGGAAGATCGTGGGGATCATGCACATTTTAAATGATTCTTTATCTGATGTAGTGCAGAGCGACGAGACGAAGATCCTTTACGGAAAGGATTATTTCTATGAAGAACTTCTTGGACTGAAATTTAAGATCAGCACCTTTTCCTTTTTCCAGCCAAATTCCCTGGCTGCGGAGATTCTGTATTCCAAGGTACGGGAATATGTAGGAGATACCAGAGACAAGGTGGTATTTGACCTTTACAGTGGAACCGGCACCATTGCCCAGCTTGCGGCGTCCGTTGCCAGCGAGGTGATCGGTGTGGAGATCGTGGAAGACGCGGTAAAAGCCGCCAGAGTAAACGCTGCACTTAACAACATCAATAACTGTCGTTTTATTGCCGGAGACGTGCTGAAGGTTCTGGACGATGTGCCGGAGAAACCGGATGTGATCATCCTTGATCCGCCAAGAGATGGTGTTCACCCCAAAGCCCTTCCAAAGATCCTGGCTTACGGCGTAGACCAGATCGTATACATTTCCTGCAAGGTTACAAGTCTTGTGAGAGACCTCCCGGCATTTTATGAGGCAGGATATGAGATGACCCACGCCTGTGCAGTGGATCAGTTCTGCCAGGGGGTTCATGTGGAGACGGTTGTTCTTTTGTCCCAACAAAAACCAGATGACACGATAGAGATCGACTTAGACCTGGACGAGCTGGATGCCACCAGTGCCGAGTTGAAAGCAACCTATCAGGAAATCAAAGATTATGTGCTGAAAGAATTTGGCTTGAAGGTTTCAAGTTTATATATTTCTCAGG
>OKSH01000039.1_pt1 | contig 107364 bp, 91 predicted proteins | sample 1601231 | NCBI WGS metagenome assembly OKSH01 (sample SAMEA3541596, study PRJEB24748) | human gut metagenome | biome: human gut; feature: human-associated habitat; material: faeces | place: China | collected 2012
CGGATAGATCGATATTGTGGTTCAATGTCTGATCATTTTCTGTTTCAGCGCCCATATACTGACGCAAAGCATGATACAGAGTGGATTTAAAAAGGGGTTTGGAAATAAAACCACTAATACCTGCTTCACGAGCCTCCGCTTCAAATTCACTCCAGTCATATGCAGAAATCAGCAAAATCGGCACTTCATCTCCTAAATTACGTCGGATTTCTTTTGCAACCTGAATCCCATTCATGCCTGGCAGTTTCCAGTCTAATAGAATGATTTGATAATCATCTCTTTTTTTATGGTGTTGAATTACCAGATTTATCGCTTTTTCTCCACTTAATGTCCATTCTGCTTTTATTCCGATAGATTTTAGCGTGTCCGTTGCTGTCTCACATAACAATTCGTCATCATCAACCACCAGCATATTCCACGAGGGAAGGACCATATCCATCTCCTCAGCAACCGCTTTTTCAAAATCAAAGCTGAGAAAGAACTCGGTGCCTTTATCAAGTTCACTTTTTATATCAATGGTTCCCTCCATCGCGTCCACAATGTACTTAGTAATCGCCATTCCCAAACCAGCACCCTCAGTTTTATGTATTCTGGCTCCATCCGCACGGCTATAGGATTCATATATTTTTTTCAGGAAATCTGGCGACATACCAATTCCGTTATCCTTGACCTTAATATGAATTCGGACATAGTTTTCTCCTTTCGGAGATTTTTTTTCAGAGAGGGATAATTGTATCGAACCGCCCTCCGGTGTATACTTTGTTGCGTTCGATAAAAGGTTTAACAAAACCTGATTCAAGCGTACTCCATCGCACCACACATTTTCGGTTAAGATATTTTCAACATGTATGTCAAAGGTTTGCCTTTTTGTCTTAACCTGTGGCTGCATAATATTAACGATTCCTTCAACAACTTCCTTTAATGAAATTTGTTCTGTTGTTAAAGTTAATTTCCCGCTTTCAATTTTAGACATATCCAAAACATCATTGATCAGCCCTAATAGATGTTTACTTGATAATGTAATTTTTCTAAGGCAGTTCTGTACCTGTTTTCGGTCATCTATGTGAGTTGTGGCAATTGCGGTCATGCCTACGATTGCATTCATGGGCGTACGGATATCGTGGCTCATATTTGCTAAAAATTCGCTTTTGGCTTTGTTCGCTTCAAGAGCCGACTGCCGGGCCTTCTCCAATTCATGCACCTGAGAACGGGTTATGGAGAAATACCGAAGAAAAATCAATGTTAGGATAATCAAAACAGAAGCACAAGACAATAATGTCATGAACATACGCTGGCTGCTCAGATTGTTTATGGAATCGTCCAATATACCATAAGGCATAACCGACACTAAATACCACTCAGAACAGGGTAATGATATACCGTATATTTGCCGTTCCTCACCATTCACTTCAAGTGTTGTGGTAAATTCTTTATGGTTTTTTAGTGCAGCACCAAATTCTTTAACTGAATTTTCTACAGATAACTCCTTGGCCGTAGAATCAAGCTGCTTTTGTAGTTGTTCAAAGAAATGACACAACTCCGTGTTAGAGTTCTGTATTACAAAACTACCGTCTGGCCTGATGATATGATAATACATTAACTGCCCGTCATCCGCTGAGAAAAGGAAGTCGGTAACATATTCCAGAGTGACAGCTGCGATCAGGCCCGTGCTCTTATCGCCATTGTTCATCGGATAAGCAGCATCAACGCCAAACAATACCACCTCATTTCCAGAAGAATCAACACCTACAGCGACTCGTTGTTCTCCATGCAATAATGCTTCTACAAAAGGTTCTGGATTAAGTGGCTGTATGGATTCTCCATAAATTGTCTGAAACTCTCCCTCGACAGAACAAAGCGCTAAATAGTCAAATCCCCTAACCTGCGCCCTGAAGATGAGTTCCTCATATAGAGTCTCCTTATCCTGGTTATCTGTTGAAACAACAGAAACAACGCCGCTGACCTGATCAAAACGCAGTTTAATCACAGTTTCAAAGTGTCTGGACATCTCTTTATTCATTCCAGACATATAAATATTTCCAATTTCATAAACGGCATTTTTACTTTTTCGGTTCATATAGATTCCGAGCAGACTGAAAATAATAATACTAAATATTAATAGTCCAATGAAACTGTATATCAGAAAACGTGTTGTAGAATCCTTGGTTTTACTATTTCTCATTGATGTTATTCCTCCCTGGAATTCTTAAAATCTTTAATAACATTGATGGTTTCATAGTAATCCTTTGATAATTTCGGCATCATATCGACAGCCTTATTCCAATCGTTTTCTTTTAATGCGTTTGTTACCAAACTACTGCTTTCAAACAATCTGGTAAATGAAAGATTCTGACAAATTCCTTTGAGTGTATGAACGGCTCTTAGAGCCTCTTCATAGTCCTTATTCTCCATAGACGCTTCAAACAAATGAAAGCTTTTATCGTCCAGGAATTTATACATAAATTTCTGAACGATTTGCTCACGGCGCAGTCTACCCAGCACTTCATCAAAATCGCCGCCAAATTTTATATAACAATCTTTTAGATTCATAATCACAATTCCTCCTTTTTAAATGCCGTCTGCGCTGCCTACCATCTCGTTCAGAAAACAAATGGTCACCTGATTTTTTTGTTTTTTTGATTGATACATCATATTGTCTGCAACTTTGAACAGTTTTTTTGCGGTTCCGCTTCCATATGCTCCACCTATGCTTACAGACATATGTAGTTCTGGATGTCCATCAATTATCAGACCATCAACAGAATACCTGATCCTCTCCAGTTTTTTTTCAAATATCTCTTGAGGTATACCGAAAAAGATGATTACAAATTCATCGCCGCCATAACGAATAACTGCATCTGTTTTTCGCACACAGGATAAAACAGTTTGTGCAATGCTCTGCAATACGATATCGCCTACATCGTGGCCATAATTATCATTGATGTACTTAAAATTATCTACATCTATTACAACCATTGCCTGAATATCATCTGCGCCTTGAAAATGCTCGTCATAATAGCGGCGATTGTAAATACTGGTTAAGGAATCAATATATAATAACTGCAGTTGCTGCTGTTTGCGAGACAAGACGGTGTATTTTTCATAGGAAAACAGCCTATCGTAGTCTATTTTATTTCTTATATCCTGAATATTTTTAGTTTCTTGTTCCTGGGAGACATCCATTAGCTCGTTTTCAAGTGTATCTGCAATTTCTTGCAGGCACAGTAAAAGGGTAGGATTAAATGCACCACATTGTCCTTCTAAAATCATTTTCAAAGCTTCTTCATGTGGATAAGCTTTCTTATAGCATCGCTCACTGGTCAAGGCATCGTATACATCGGCCAGCGCAACCGCTTGAGCGGCTATGGGAATTTCGTCTCCCTTTAATCCATCCGGGTAACCATTGCCATCATACCTTTCGTGGTGCCATCGGCAGATCTCAGAAGCCACTTTGACAAGCGGAGCTTCCTGCTGCTCTATGGGCAGGTCTAACAGCATGTTAGCACCGATCACTGAGTGCTTTTTTATCACTTCAAATTCCTCTGCCGTAAGTCGGCTGGGTTTATTTAATATTGCATCTGAAATTGAGATTTTCCCAATATCATGCAGCGCAGAAGCAGTGCTGATCAAAGAAATATCTGCTTTAGACAAAGGATATTGATCTGTCAGCTGAACCAACTGCTTCAGCAAATATTTTGTAATCGTATTAACATGCAGTATATGTAGGCCGCTCTCTCCATTACGAAATTCCACAATATGAGACAGAATTGAGATCATCAACTTATTATTCTTTTCCTGCTCGTGAAATTGTTCTGCAATAATTTTTTCAAGGCGCTGCTGCCTTGCGTATAAAAACATCGTATTAGAAATTCGACGCTGGACAATGGTTGAATCAAAAGGCCGGCTGATATAGTCAAAAGCCCCCAAGTCATAGGCCCTCTTTATATTAGCAGGAGTGTCATCAGCAGAAATCATAATAACAGCGAAGGTGTCATTCCAATGGTATTTGTTTATGCAAGCTAATACTTCAAATCCGTCCATTTCAGGCATCATAATATCCAGAAGCAGAAGGGAGAAATCAGCCCTTTGCTTTGAAAGGAGAGAAATTGCTTCTACACCATTCTCAGCCTCAACCACATCATATCGCTCTTCCAAAATATCTACCAAAAGAGCTCGATTCATTTCTGAATCGTCCACAATTAAAATTTTTTGTTTATCCATGATACTTAACGCTTTCCTAATATTTTCGCATTTTTATTATAAATGTTATCCTTACATACTGGCAATATCCATATTGGTAAGGTGTACAAATAGGTAAGCGCTTTTTATACTGACAAAATAGACTCATCATGATATAATCAGACAGATAGGAGGCGAGTTATGAAACCACAAGAGACAAAATTTGAATTTGTATATAATGAAATTAAGCAGTGTATTTTAGATGGACAGATACCTCATGGAAATGCTTTGCCATCTTCAAGGATGTATTGCGAACAATTCCATGTTAGCAGGTATACGATTAACCGTGTTTTCGATGCATTGAGAGCGGAAGGACTGGTTGATATCCGGCCTCGCCTTGCGCCGATTGTTGTTTCAACAAAAGATACCTGTAATTCATCAAGCACTGTTCTTGAGATTCTAAAACAAAAGGAATGTATTTTACAGGTATATCAAACTTTTGCTCTAATACTGCCTTCACTTTTGGTTTTTTCCTTACAGGGATGTGATGTGGAGGTACTGCCTTACTATAAACAGGCTGTGAAAGCATTGCGTTTAGGATATACTGCTGGTGGATGGCGTCCTCCCTCTAAATTAGGATACGAGATATTAAGAATAGGCGGTAATTCCCTATTCAGCGAACTCTACTCTACGTTTGGCCTTTATAATAAACTTACATTTTTTACAGAAGAGTGTACTTATTTCTCTAAGCATTTTTCACAGGAAGCGGTATCTGTAGCCAATGTCATTCCAGATGTCTTAAAAGGCGATGATCCACACATAAAGTACAACTTGCTCTCAAATATGTATCAGAAACTTACGGAATTCATTGAAAATACCTTAAATTATCTGTCAGAGGCCACCCCAAAATGTCATTCACAAACTGGTTTGAGGTTTTCATGGAACCCCATGCGTGGTCAGGATTATTGTTACTCAAAAATTGTTGATGACTTGAATTTAAAAATCGGTCTTGGAGAGTATTCTGTTGGAATGTTTCTACCATATGAAAAGCAACTGGCCAACCAGTATGAGGTCTCTATATCGACGGTCAGAAAGGCATTATCAGAGCTCGAGCAAAGAGGTTTCGTAAAGACATTAAATGGTAAAGGCACTATAGTGATAGAACCGGATGATACGAAACTTCATCAGCTGGCTCTTAATTCCGGATATGTAGAAAAAGCACAACGTTACCTTCACGCTCTACAGCTAATGGTATTAATTATTCGTCCGGCAGCATTAGTTGCAGCTCCAAGGTTTTCTAGAGAAGAACTGGACGAGTTGGCAGATAGATTTACCTCTTTTGACTCTATTTATTTGTCGGATATTTTGAAAGCCATAATGAGAAATACCACGTTAGAACCTTTATATATTATATTGTCTGAAACCAATCATCTTCTTGAATGGGGACACCATTTTGCTTATTATCCGTCCAAGAAACATACACTTTCACATCTCAACAAGCAAGTCATTCTTGCGCTTCAACAGTTAAGGGAAGGTAATGCAGACGCCTTTGCGGATAGCATAGCAGATTGTTATCGTTACAATTTGAGTCGTATGAAGAAGCATATGGTAGAAAAGTATAAATTTTATCATGTAGCTAATATTCGGGTTCCAGAAAAATATTAGTTAGCAAGCAATGGAAAAGGATATTCTTTTCCGCTTGTTGGGGAGTTCCCCAAGCCCCCGGCCCAACACAGAAGTGTGTGGGCAGAACACCATGCAGAGCATGGTGGCTGCCGCGCCCTGGCGGACGCTTAAAGGTCAAGGACATAGCAAAAGCCGAGAACGGTGTCAAGGGTAAAATGAACGCGCCACGGCGCGCCCCTGACACCATTCCCGGCTTTTGCTTTTAGGTAGACAAGGCGGTAAAACCACAGTGCGGCTCTACCTGTCCTGCTTCTGATTTTTCTCTTTTTCCTGTTCGTAGTCCTGTACCTCTCAATACGCAGAAGTGCGTCTACACTTGCCTTGACTATCTGCAATTCCAGGCTCTCTTTTCGTAAGCGTTTAAATCCTCATAAGCCGTTTTCTTCTTTGCAAGCAAATCAGCATATTCCGCCTGCAAAATTTTGACCGTGGGCAGTTTCTTTGTGCCTAAATCGTTAAAGGCCCGTTTGGCTGATTCATGCAACAGCAGATCCGCTTCATGGGCAGAACGAAACGTCGCCTTTTCCCTGAGGCTGGCCTTGCTGCCGGATAGATAGATGGATCGGTATCATTCAATTCAGTATTATTCTTATCAGTATTGATTGACTTCCTCCCTCCGAATGAAGTTCTTGACATAGATTTTGGTGGGGCGGCCCTGGTCCTGCTTCTGTGAAGTAGATGAACACCCGGTTTTGTTTGTCCAGCCAGTCGTTGCGTACGGAAAGCCCCATACGGTCCAACATCAAGCCATATAGAATTTTCGCGTCGCCAGTTGTCTGTTTGAAACCGGGGGCGGTGAACAACACCTTGGGAATCGGGTAAAAGGTATATTGCTCTGCCTCGGTGCCATAGAAGTATTCCAATGCGCCCGGCTCGGCCATGTTTTCGCCCCCTTTCCTGGGGACGGCTGCCCGAAAAAAGGGACACCGTAAAAACAGTGTCCCTTTTCGTGCATGTTGCCTTAAACCCTTGCCCGTTTAGCCGTCTGCCTTATTATTTTTTTAGTTCCCTTAATCGGCACCAGCTAATATGCCACGCGGTTTTTTTCTCTGTTATTTGACCGGACCGAACTCCATTGCCTTTTTTTGCAGATATAAGATCCTGTCAAATTTGGCGGCAGGGGGCACTGTGTCCGCAACGGATAATATGAGGTGGTCCCCTCTTCCAAGGTTCTCGAACTTTTCTTCCACAAACCGTTTGAAAGTCAGGTCATTCATAGAATCCTCCAGCACGGAAATGGAAGGGATGCCGCCCCAGACTGTACAGGTATGGCCGAACATACGCCGTGTGTCCTCCAGAGAAATTTTGGTCATGGGAGCAGGACAGATGGAATCAGCAATGTCAAATCCTGATTTCAGGTAAAGCTCCATAAGCCCTGTATTTTCACCATCCGTGTGGGTGGCCAGGAATTTGCCGCGGGCGTGTGCCCTGTCGGATTGTTCCTTTAAGGCGGGCATGATATATTCTTCAAACATAGACGGCGCAGTAAATGAGGTATCATAATTGGCGCCGGAGAGTATTACCTCAGCGGGACTGTTTAATGCGGCATCGAAGAGCTTGCTGCAAAAAGGCGTGATCTGCTCTATGAATTCGTTCATCTCATCCGGATTGTCATATTGTTCATAATAATAGGTATCAAATGCCATCAGCTCTTTGATCAGGTAATGTCCGGGAGATGCCCACATGGCAGACAATGCCACGGCAACACCCCGTTCTCCGATGAAATCCTGCTGGAAATGAGTATAATTGTCATAGTCAGGAATCACTTCCATGTTGTCAAAAATATATTTCATGGCAGGATAATCATCCTTGGATTTAATGGCGTGTTCTTTTATAACATACAGAGTTATTCCGTTTTTTTTCATGTCCTGGCTATGGACTACAGTGGTGGTAATGTCTCCCTTGGGCGTTTCGTATTTTACTTTGAGAATACCGTCACCGCTGCGCTCATACGTACGTTTTACATTATGGAGCTTTATCCGGTAAGGATGTTTTTTTAAGTGGTAGATTCCAAGTCCCACATCCAGATCCCCCTGCTCCGGGTCTGTAAAATCTTTAAAATCAGGAATAATGGCGTGATAGCCAAGCCCCAGATCATCCACCATCTCCCTCAGGGTTGCATGCTGATAAGGCGCAGGAAGAGTACCATTTCCGGCATTTGCATTGTACCAGATATCTAGACGTGGAATGAAAGGCAGAGTATCCGTTGGCTGCCCGTTCAGCGCAGCCAGTATCCGTTCTTTTGGTGTCATAAAATCCTCCTTTACTTTTATCCACTGCGGGGTAGATGGATATTCGTGCTTGATTTTTGTTGAGTATAGCATAAAAAAATAAGGTTTCCCATGGGACAGGAAAACAAAAAAAGCGCAGGAAATTGTGTCGTGAAAACACAAAGACATACCAAAATATTCCAGAAAACTTTTGGCTATGGACAAGATATTTTCGGAATGTTATCATGAAATACAAATGAATTCTGGTAACTATACAGTAGGTCTGCGCATTTAAATTTCGGGCAGCGGCCTGTCTCTTTTGCAGACGGGAATCTTTTTTGAGATTGGAATTGGAAACAGATAGAATGGAGGGATTGGATTGCTGGATAATTTTTTGGCGGAAAAATTTATTAAAAAAGCGGGAGAGTCTACGGAATACAATATCAATATCATGGACGAAAAAGGGGTGATCATAGCCAGCAAAGACGCAGAGCGGATCGGCAATTTTCACGAGGTGGCATATTGGATCATTCATGGTGACGAGGAGATCATTGATGTCCCGGACGGAGGAAAATACCTGGGGGTAAAGCCAGGCGTAATGCTGCCCATCGAGCACAGGGGAAAGAGAACAGGAGCCATAGGTGTGACCGGCGAGCCGGATGAGGTGCGGGATATTGCAAAGGTGATGAAATTTGCCATTGAGACCATGTATGAATTTGAGTCACAGCATGAGATGAACGCAAAGCGAAAGAGCATGAAGGACAGGTTTATTTACGGCATTTTGTCAAATGAGGTTGCTGATGTTGAAAAATTAAGGGAGGATGCAGAGACACTGGGATGGGAGGAATCCTACGTACGGCTGCCGGTCCTTCTTTTTTTGGATGAGATGGCAGATATGCCCACAGTACTGAGAAAGCTGAAGGAGAGCGCATTGTACAGTCATCAGGATATTATATCTGTTGTGCAGGATAAAAATGTGATCATTTTCAAAAGCTTTAAGCCGGATCCCGCCAGTCTCTGCCAGTACAAAGAGATCATTGCGGAATCGGTTGCCTCCTGCAAAAATTACCTGGATATGGCAGGGGCTAAATACCAGTTTCTTGCTGGGACCTTTCAGAACCGCTTTGAAAAATACAGGATCGGTTATCAGCACTGTATCTGGATGAGGGACCGTGTGAAAGGACAGATCGGCTTTTTCTATGAACACGTGAGCGAGTATATAAAATCACTGATCGCTATGGTGGAATACCGGGATATTTACGGGGTTTATGAACGGCTCCTGGATGATAAGGGCAGGGAGAACATACTGGATGTGGTGGAATCCCTGCAGAAAAATAACTATAATTTCAATGCCAGCAGCAAAGAACTTTATATACATAAAAATACGCTGGTATTCCGCTTTAACAAGATAAGGGAACTTCTGGGGGTAAATCCCATGCAGCAGGTGGCAGACCGGGAATTCCTGGAATATCTCCATTATTTTATCAAAAATAACAGGGCGTAGCAGTCTGTAAGATCCGATGTCCCATTTGTTTCCGGAATCCAGGCAGCACAGTGCGGTAATTATGCTGATAACACAAAAATCAAATATATTTTTATGCTGTGGTGTTATGGTAAAGAAATTAGCGATAATGTACAATAACTTTAAAAGAATTACCTGTAAACTGAGTGAAATCACTGAAAATTTCTGCTTTATGCGGGGTGCAGAAACAGATAATCAGACAAGGGCAGGAACGGGTAACTGAGAGCTAAGGAAATCTAAAAGGATAAGGTAAATCTAAAATGGAGGGAAGCAAATGAAAAGAAAACTGGTTTGTATGTGTTTCAGTATGGCTGTGTTTGGCATGGTGCTGTCAGGCTGCGGGGAAGGAAAAGACGGGAAAGATAACGGGGACAGCGGACAGTCAGAGGTGGATGTGGAATCCTATGATTTCAGTCAGGATAAATCCTTTGACATTACAGCCGGGGGAATTCAGGCGGCAGAGGATACAGTCACTCTGGCAATGCAGAAAATGGCAGATGAGGTAAAAGAAAAATCCGGCGGCACGATCACCATTACCGTGTCCCCGGCGGCGCAGCTTGGGGATGCTACCAGTCAGATGGAGGCAGTATCTCTGGGAACCCAGGAGATGTTCGTGGATGCCGGATCCTGGCTCTCTACATTTGTAGATGACGCGCAGGTGACCTCCATGTTTTTCCTGTTTAAGGATGAAAATCATTACAGAAAATTCCTGGAGAGCGATATCAATGCGGATATGGAGCAGCAGCTCATTGACCAGCAGGGAATCCGCGTGGTGGCCAATAACTGGCTCAGATCTCCCAGATCTATTTCCTGTTCCAAAGAAATTCAGTCACTGGGAGATTTAAAAGGCCTGAAGATGCGTGTGCCGGACATCAAGTCTTATATGGAATCTGCCACCGCGCTTGGACTGGGAACCGCACAGGTAGCCTGGGGGGAGACCTACCTTGCCCTTCAGCAGGGCGTTGTGGACGCATGTGAATCTCCTCTGGATTCCATTTACACCATGAAATTCTATGAACCTACAAAACAGGTCACCCTGACAGAACATATCCGTGACAACGCGGCAGTTTATATGAACGATGCCCTGTATGGAGAGCTTAGCAGTGCGCAGAAAAAAGTGTTGACAGAAGCTGCCAATGATGCAGGAGACTGGTATACGGATGAAGTGAAAAAGGTATCCGAAGAATACAAAAAGACAATGGAATCCGAGGGGACCAATTTCACCACTCCGTCAGAGGAAGCCATACAGGAAATGTCTGATGTGATCGCTGACAAAGCCGCAGAACTGGAGGGAAAAGGCGCCTGGAAAAAGGGACTTTTTGAAGATATAAAAGCGCTTGCTGAGTGATCAACTGAACGCGGATGTGCTGCCGCGGCCATGGGGCTGCGGCAGTCTGATATTTGGGAGGTGGTAAGCTATGAAATTTGTGAAAAAATTTATAAAAATCGGCGGTACGGTCCAGTGGTATATGGGGGTTGTCTGTATGCTGGTGATCATGATCTCTGTGACAGCGGGGGTTATCTGCAGAAAATTTTTTAACAGCCCGTTAAACTGGGTGGAAGAGTTATGTACTTTTCTCTTTATCTACCTGGCCTTTTGCGGGGCCAGCGTGGCGGCTATGAACAAGAAGCATGTGAGTGCGGATTTTCTGACGACAAAGTTATCACCAAAGGCCAATAAGATTTTACTGATCTGCCAGAGAGCTTTGATGATTCTGTTGTTGGCGGTCATGTTTTTCGGAGCCATTATCTTACAGCCGAAAATGATGGGGCACTCCAGTACCAACCTGGATCTGCCTAAAAATCTCTATTATATACCCATACTGTTCAGCTCTTTTTATATGGTTTGTGTCTACACAGTGGAATTGATCGAGATGGTAAAGGGCACCTACACAACGGAAACAGGCTGAGAGAGGAGAGAAAAAAATGGGACTAAACATAACGATACTGCTTCTTACATTTTTGATTTTACTTTTTATTGGAATGCCCATAGCCTTTGCATTAGGGCTGCCCGGGCTTGTATATCTTCTGATGCAGGGGGGATCTGTCTCCATTGTCAATCTTCCCCATTCTATGACAACACCCCTGTTTTCCTATGTGCTGATCGCGCTTCCGGCTTTTCTTCTTTCAGGCCGGATGATGAATTCCGCCGGAGTGACAACACGTCTCTTTGACGCGGCCCTTGCCATTGTGGGAAGATTTAAAGGCGGACTCGCCTATGCCAATGTTGTGGCAAGCATGATGTTTGCCTCCATGTCCGGAACGGCAGTGGGTGATACCGGCGGTCTGGGAGCTATTGAGATGAAAATGATGAACAAGGCTGGATATAAGAAATCTTTTTCTGCCGGTATCACAGCCTCATCCAGTGTGATAGGGCCGCTGATCCCTCCCTCTGTCGCCATGGTGGTTCTGGGCGCTTCAGCGGGAATCTCAACAGGTAAATTATTTTTGGGAGGCCTCATACCGGGCATTATCATGGGGCTGGCTCTGATGGTCTCCATCTTTGTCCAGTCAAGGACAACTAAAGAGGGGAAAAACTGGCCGGTCACCAAAATTCCGGCAAAAGAAATCCCCATCAAACTGCTGAAAGCAGTTCCGGCACTGATGTCGCCGGTCATCATTATCGGAGGTATCACCACAGGCATATTTACGCCCACAGAGGCGGCGATCGTGGCTATCGACTATTCTATTATTCTGGGGATCATCTATAAAGAGCTGACATTCAAAAGCTTTATGCAGGCGCTGAAGGACGCGGTGGAGACATCGGGAACCTTTATGCTGATCATTGCAATTGCAGGATTTTTCACATGGATCATTACCAAAGAAGGGCTTGCCACGGTGTTGCAAAATATGCTGTCTCCGCTGTATTCGGCAGGGCCGGTGTTCGTTCTGCTTGTATTGGCTGTCATACTGGTTATCGTTGGGTGTTTCATGGACACCACAGCCGCCATTTTGCTGATCACGCCTATTTTTATGCCAATCATCAATAATCTGGGATTGGACCAGGTACATTTTGGCGTGATGATGACAGTTGCCCTGATTTCGGGCATTGTCACACCGCCTTTTGGAATATGTCTGTTTGTCATGTCAGATGTGTCAGGACTGCCAGTATCTTCAGTGACGAAAGAGTGCGCCAAATATCTTCCGGCCATGTTCCTTGTCCTACTGCTGATCATATTCTGTCCGGCTTTGTCCACATGGCTGCCGAATCTGTTTTATTCCTGATATTTATTTTTCATGACGTTTATTTTAAATGCGTCTGCTGTCTGGTATCCAACATGGTATCAGGCAGCATTTTTTTGCACAGCATAAGTCCGGCAGATATCCCCGTGAGGGGATGCTCTTGCCAGAGCTTATGCAGTAATGATATACTCAAGACAGTATTTTGATTACAGGAATCTAAATCAGTATTGGGGGATAAAAACAATGATATTATCAGGAAAAGAAATCAGGAAACACATGGGCAGGGAAATTATAATTGAACCCTTTGATGAAAAAAGGATCAATCCCAACAGCTATAATCTTTCACTGGCAGATGAGCTTCTGGTGTACGATACACCGGTTCTGGATATGAAGAAACCCAATCCGGTTAAAAAGCTGACCATTCCCGAGGACGGGCTGGTTCTGGAGCCGAACAAGTTGTATCTTGGCAGAACGCAGGAATATACCAGGACAGATTATTATGTGCCTATGCTGGAAGGCCGTTCTTCCACAGGCAGGCTGGGGCTTTTCATCCATGTGAGTGCGGGATTTGGGGATATCGGCTTTGCGGGACATTGGACTTTGGAGATATTCTGCATCCATCCGGTGAAGATATATCCCAATGTGGAGGTGTGTCAGATCTATTACCATGACATTGACGGCGAATATGACCTCTATAAGAGCGGCAAATACCAGAATAACACAGGGGTTGAGGCCAGCAAAATGTATCAGGATTTTGAAAAATAACAGGATTCAAGGAGAAGGATATGATAGAAAGAGCGATCAGGGATCAGGTTGGGAAATATTTTGATAAGGCCAGGATGCTTGCGGATCATCTGACAGAACACCCCGAGATCAGCGGGGAGGAAAAGGAGTCCTGTGAGTATATCACAAGGTTTCTAAAAGAAATGGGATATGAGATAACATCGCCGTATGCGGGGATGCCCCACTCTTTTCTGGCTGTAGACAAGGCAAAAAAGGATTTTACGGGACCAAAAGCAGCATTTTTGTGTGAGTATGACGCTCTGCCTGAGGTGGGACATGCATGTGGGCACTCTTATAGCTGTGCCATCAGCATACTGGGAGCACTTGCTCTGCGGGAGGCATATCCCGACCTGCCGATGCGGATCGATCTCATAGGCACGCCGGGGGAGGAGTTTGTAGGCGGAAAATGTTATATGACCGGGAACGGAGGCTTTGACGGCTACGAGTATGCGGCCATGGTACATCTGAACAATGAGAATGTCACTTATTTTCAGGTACTGGCATCCAATGACAGATATTTTACATTCCACGGAAAAGCCGCCCATGCTTCCGCCTGTCCAGAGGAGGGCCTGAACGCGCTGAACGCTGCCCGCCTCTTTATGGAGGCCATGGATATGTGGCGCCAGCACATTACAAAGGACTGTCAGTTCCACGGCATTGTGGCAAAAGGGGGAGCAGCTCCCAATATTGTTCCGGATGAGGTGTGTCTGGATTATTATTACCGGGCTGCCACTGTGGAGAATTTGTGGAAACTCAACAAGATATCCGAAACCTGTGCAGAGGGAGCAGCTATGGCTGCTGGAACTACGGTGGAATGGTGCCAGCGGTATCCTGATTACGGGGAAATCTTCTGGAACGATCATATGGATGGCATAATGCGGGAACTGTTTCTGGATACGGGAAGAAAGACAGTGAGATCCAAGGGGCCGGGCGGCTCCACGGACCTGGGCAATGTGAATATGAAAATACCGGTCTTTCACCCCATGATAGACATTACAGGGGGAAAGAAAGAGATTGTGATCCACGACAGGGAATTTGAGCGGCTTCTGCATACAGAGGCGGCAGGAACGGTATTAAGAGATGGGGCGGAAATCATTGCGGGTCTGGGCTATAAGCTGGCGGCAGAGCCGAAAGTGATGGCACGGATAAAAGAGGACCATAAAAAATACAGGAAATTGTAAAAACAGCATTTTATATCTGGTGATTTTTTTCTTTTCTGTAATAAGATGGCTGATTATTATAGATTGATGCGGATTTATTTAAGATATTTTTCTGAACAGCCCTGATATAATAAAGGACAGTAACAGGTATGAGCAAATGTATATCAGGGAGGAAAAAGAATGAAAAAGAAAATTGCGGCATCTGTAGTGATCGTATCTATGGTAATGTCTCTTTGTGCCGGCTGTTCAGGCAAAGACGAGCCGTCTGCGGCGAAAGATAAGGGAAAAGAAGAAATCGTGTATTGGAATATCGGAACAGAAAATCCGGATAAAGACATACTCAAATATGCTGTGGATAAGTTCAATGAGAAAACAAACAGCGGATATCATGTCACCAGTGAGGCAATCCAGAATGATACATACAAAGAAAAACTTGTGATCTCCATGAGCGCGGATGAATGTCCCGATGTATATGTCACCTGGGTGGGCGGCCCTATGAAGGAATACATTGAGGCAGGCTACGCACAGCCGATCCAGGATCTTATGGACGCAAGTCCTGTAAAAGACAGGATCATTGACAGCGCCATTGAACAGTCCAGTTATAACGGAGAATTATATGCTTTTCCGTTTATGCAGTTGACCATCAGCGGTGTATTTTATAACAAAGAGATATTTGAACAATACAACCTGGAGGTTCCCCAGACCGTTTCCCAGCTTGAGCAGGTATGTGACACTCTGGTTGAAAATGGAATCACCCCATTCGCGCTGGCGAATGCGTCAAAATGGACAGGTTCCATGTATTTTATGAGCCTGGCAACGAGAAAAGGCGGTCTGGAGCCTATTCAGAAGGCAGTTGACGGAAGCGGTACTTTTGAGGATGAAAGTTTTGAGTATGCGGGAGAAAAGATTCAGGAATGGGTTAAAAAGGGATATTTTCCGGAGGGTGTGAACAGTCTCAGCGAGGATGACGGGCAGGCAAAGCAATTGCTCTATCAGGAGTCAGCAGCTATGTTTCTGGGTGGTTCCTGGAATACGGGAACATTCAAGAGTGATAATGAGGAATTTTATAAGAAAATAGGATGGTTTTCCTTCCCGGCTGTGGATGGTTCTGATGCGGATGCCTCCATACAGATCGGCACCAGCGGTTATTTTGTGTCATTTAATTGTGAAGACGAAAAGTTAAAAGCTGCCTTTGAAATGTGTGAATATTATTATGATGATGAGATAATTGAGAAGATGGTGGAAGAAAACAAAATACCGCCGGTTAAGAATGCAGGGGAACTTATCAAGGATCCTGTGGTAAAACAAATTCTGGAAGCAGCCAACAAAGCAAGTAATATGCAGATTTTCTATGACCAGTATATGCCGCCCACAGTGGCAGAGGTGCACAAGGATACCTGTCAGCAAATCTTCGGTCTGGCTGTTACACCACAGGAGGCAAATGCCACACTGCAGGAGGCTATGCAGACATATCTGAAGGAAAATAAAGAAGAGTAAAAGAGAATAAGAAGAAAAGGGCATGGGGAATCTCATGCCTTTTTCGGCGTAAACACGTACAGATGAGGAAGAAAATGAGAAGAATGATAAAAAAATACATGTCGTATAATTTTGATAAGAAAATAAAAATCTTCATATCACTGGCTATTACAGTTACCACGTTGTGCGTACTGGGGATATCCACTTTTTCTTCTATAAAAATCGTTACGGAAAAATCAGGTTCTTTGGCGGAGATACAGATGGAAACCCTGGCAAATGATTATCAGATGAGTCTTTCCGGATATTATGATATGGCAAAAGGACTTATGATGGATGAACAGGTAAAATCATTTCTCAAGCAGAAAGACAGGACAGCGCCGGAGCTTCTGGAACAGGTCAGACAGACCATCCACAATAATATGAACGTACAGTCCAATATTAATTTCATGGCGATCATAAATGTGAGGACACAGGAGTACGCATATAAAGGAAAGACATCACTGGAATACGCCGGATTAGAAAGAAAGATCCGGGAAGACTATCAGGCAGGCACGCTGGCAAAAAAAGGAGATGTGATCCTGAGCTACGCAGACCGGTACAATGGCAGGGAAGAGTATTCCATGACTTTATATTCCCCCCTTTACGATGTAAACCATGTAAAAAATCTATTGGGTATGGTTTGCATCAACATCAGGGGAAATCTTCTGGAGCGTATGGCAGATACCGATCACGCGCAGATGCCTCTGGAAATCATGATGGTTCACAGCAGCGGTGAAATCTTCTCCGCCGGTGATAAATCTCTGCTGGGCACGGGATTTGCCTTTATGGAGGAGCTTCAGGGAGAAAAAGGGGAGTTTAAAAAAGACAAGTCTCTGTTTGTGTACCGGAAAATGGGCATATGGAATTATTATCTGGTGGGGAGGATCCCTTATAAAGCCTTATACAACGACAGTCTCAAAACAGTGGCTCTTTTGTGTGTATGTATTGTACTGATGGTCATAGCCGGCATAGCGGCAGGCAGCCGTCTGGTCCGCTATTCCTATAGAGTAGTGGAAAAGGTGGTAAACGGTATGAGACGTGTTTCTGAAGGGGATTTGGAACATAGGATAACCCTTGACAATACAGGCGAGGATTTTAAGCAGATGGAGCAGGGCTTCAACTATATGATGGACCAGATGACAGAGCTTGTGGACCGGGTAAAGTTTGAGCAGCACCAGGCTGAGCAAATTCGCTTTAATGCCCTTCAGGATCAGATAAAACCGCATTTTTTGTATAATACACTGGAATGTATCCACTGGCAGGCTACATCCAGGGGGGATGAACAGGTTTCTACTATGGTAAAAGCCTTAGCCAACTATTACAGGCTCTGTCTCAGCAAAGGCAGGGATATCATACCTCTGAAACAGGAAATTGCTCATATTGAGAGTTATCTGACGATCCAGAATTTGAGATATGGTTCGATAATTGAGAGTGAGTTCAGGATAGCGCCGGAAATGTATTCCCTTCAGATACCAAAACTGACTCTGCAGCCTCTCGTGGAAAATGCCATATATCACGGAATCAGGATAGAAGATGAGACGAGAGGTAAGTTAGTGATAGGTGCGGAAGTAAAAGGGGAGAGCGCCGTGATCTCTGTCTCAGACAGCGGTATCGGCATGACAGAAGAGGAGATCGACAGGATAAACGCGTCCATATCAGAGTATGATGAGAACTTTGGATATGGCGTCCGCAATGTACATAAGAGAATCGAACTGCTTTTTGGAAAAGGATATGGACTGTATTATAAAATGAATAAAGAGGGAGGGGTTACGGTGGAGATTACTCTTCCTGCGGGAAAGCAAAAAACAGAGGGAGAAGATCATGTATAAAGCAATCGTTGTAGATGATGAGAAGATGATACGTGAAGGGATACGAGATACGATCCGATGGGAGCAGGTTGGAATCGGAGAGGTCTATACAGCGTCCAGCGGCAGGAAGGCATTGGAAATTATTGCCGAAAAACAGCCTGAAATCATGATAACGGATATCAATATGAGACGGATGACAGGGATCGAGCTGATAGAGCAGGTCAGGGAGATCCTGCCGGAAATGAAGGTGCTGGTGCTTACCGGATACGATGACTTTGAGTATGCCAGAACATGTCTCAGACTGAAGGTCCAAGAGTTCCTTTTAAAACCCGTAGACGAGAAGACCCTTGAGAAGGAAATCCGTAAACTGACAGAACAACTGGAAGGAGAGAAACGAAAACAGAAGGAGCAGGAAGCAGTCCTGCGCACTGCCGGAAGCCGTCAGCAGGAAATCCTGGAGAACATCATGAGAGGCCTGATCTATGACCAGAATGCAAAAGATCTGGTATCCGCAGCCGGAGCCTATGGCATTGAGAGCGGCAAGACCATGCAGTTGGTGATCCTCATATGTGAAATACAGGATGAGGAAAAAGACGGTATTGCCGAAGGACTTTTAAATATGACGATCCGCAATATCTGTATGGGACTTCTCGACGCGCATCAGGAAGGAATCACGTTTTTCGACAGGCAGGACAGGGCACTTCTTTTGCTGTTCGGAGATAACAGCAATATGGAGGCCGTGGAAAAAACGGAGGAGATCGTCAATGTACTGCGGGAAGAACTGGACATTCGTGTGAAGGCTGTCCTGGGGAGTGTTGTAACAGAGCCGGAGGAGCTTTGTATTTCCTACAACAGTGCGCAATATCTCATAGAGTCATCCATGCCGCTCCAGCAGGTCACCCAGACAGTCAAAGCAAAAAACAGACGCCGGCTTTTCATGGATACTTTTACAGAGTTAAAAAACAAGATGCTTGTTGAATTGGGAAATGTGGAAGAGGCAGCCCGGATCATGGATATCTTTGAAATTGCTTCGGATTCTTATAATGTGTCTGACTCGGTAGTGCGCAGATGCTGTTTTGAATTGGTATCCACCCTGTATTTTGCAGTTGTCAGTAATTGCGGGGAGGAGAAGAAGGGAAATCTGGATTCTTTTTCTTATATGATCCTCCATAGCCAGAGAAAAGAGATTTTTTCTTATACAAAAGATTATATTGAAAAATTATTCTATCAGGAGGAGGGCGGCCACCAGATTGTGAGAAAAGTGGAAACCTACATCAAGAACCATCTGGAGGAAGAGCTGTCAGTAGGTGGTTTAGCTGCGCAGGTATATCTTTCACCCAATTATTTTTCAAAGCTCTTTAAAAAATTTACAGGGAAAGGATGTAATGAGTATATAGTGTTCTGCCGCATGGAGAAAGCAAAACAGCTCTTGGAGAGCACAGATCTGAAAGCGGGGGAAATTGGGCAGGCTGTGGGATACCATGAAATCAATTATTTCTCTCTGGCATTTAAAAAACAGACGGGCCTGTCGCCTATAAAATACAGAGAGAAATCCAGGGCGGTTTAGAGAGACTGCGTTTACCGTCCTATGCTGGAGCTTCAGGCAAAGAGCCGGGAGAGGATTTTGGAGAAGGGGTGATATTGTGACATAAGGAGATATAAGGAGGAATACGGAGGAAACGGTCTGATCAATACAGTACCCTTCCTCTGAAATTCCGGTGAAGATATCCGAAATTTCCATGCTTTGCGGCTGCCAGATATTAGAGATGGAAGAAAAAGAGATTTTTGTATTTTTTTGAAAAAAAGGTATTGACATTTGACACAATTTAAGGTTATAATAGCAAAGCAGTCAAGCGATGGCAAAGACTGTAAAACAAAATGGGATCTTAGCTCAGCTGGGAGAGCATCTGCCTTACAAGCAGAGGGTCATAGGTTCGAGCCCTATAGGTCCCATTCTTTTGCCAAAAAGCAGAAGGATTACAGACGGCGAGATAGCTCAGCTGGCTAGAGCATACGGTTCATACCCGTAGTGTCGAGGGTTCAAGTCCCCCTCTCGCTACTATAGAAAGAGGATTTTCAACTTATTTTATTGAGTTGAAAATCCTCTTTTGTGATATTTGGTTCTATTCTCAATTGTTTTCTCTACTTTTTAATATTCGCCACAGTGTACTGCGTCCGATGCCAAGACGCCGGGCAGTTTTTTCTTTGTTTCCCTTTTCCTCGTTTAATATTAATTTAATAATCTGGTAATTGATTTCATCCAGAGATTGTTTCAAATCTATGGACATAGCACGATCAGCGGGGGCAGCAGGAATATAAGGTTCTTCCCGGCGGAGCAGTTGTTTAACACTTTCTACAGAAATATAAGAGGTAGGTGTGATCACCACAAGCTCTTTAATGATTCTTTTAAGTTGATCTAAGTTATTTTTCCAGGGAAAATCCTTCATAATAGCCATAGCATCCCCATCAAATCCTATGATCTGTTTTCCAAGGGCAGCATTAAGCTTGTTGATATATAATGTAGAAATACTGGGTATATCCTCTTTGCGCTCCCGAAGCGGCGGAAGGTTTAAAATAAGGCATGAAAGATGGTTTGCCAAATAATTATAAACTGTTTCCGTTTCAGCATAAGCCTTTTCATTGGTTACCAGTGAAAATATCAGTCGGTTGTGCTTATGCAGGTCAGTCTGTTCCAGATAGGTAAACAATTTGGAAAGCTGGTTTTTATTTAGTGCTCCGGGATTTTTGATGTATATGGTGGTGTGTACGTGAGTCAGAGGAGAATTTTCACTGCCTATTAGCGAATTCCATTTGCGTTCATTCATAAGGGGGCAATCTATCGTATAGAGCGGATTGCTCTCATAGGGACCGTTTTCATATAAAAGATGTGCGGCTTTATCCTTTCCGGTTCCGGTTTCGCCCAATATCAGGACGGGCTGATTTGTTTTACTGTATTCTGTAATGGATTGCTTTACACTGCCTACATTATTTGCACTGCTGTAGTAAGTGATAAAATCACTGGGTTGTCGGTCGGGTTTGTTATAAATGGATATGCTGTTGTCTTCAGGTTCATACAGCGCTTTTTTCTTCTGTATACTGATCGTTGTGTAAGTATGTTCTTCATATAGCAGGTGTCTGTTGGAGAGAATGACGGTTTCATGATCGATTTGCCGTTCCACTGTCTGATCAGGGATTTGGAGAAAAGAATCCAAATAACAATGGACCAGGTTCATCAGATGGGAATCCATGTCACTTGCGGAGAGACTCGAGAACCAAAGCGTACCGGAGGCATCATAGATCAGGAAATCATTTTCACCTTCTGTGAGTATGGCCTGAAACAAATCTTTTTGTTTATGGACATACTGAGAAGAATTTACCAGCTTAACAGCTTCATTTAAGGCTGTATCAATGCTTTCTGTGCCGGAGGAGAGAAGGATTGAATTCAGCCCGAGTTTTTGGGCCACAGTTGAACCGATCATATCGCATAGAGTCAGAGTGCATCCGTGTTCCATAGCATTTCGCAGAGCCGGTTCAGCATCGGTCTCATTGGTAAAGGTGATGATATCAATGTTATACTGCAGCAGATCACACAATACGTGGGCACAGTTGGTAATGCTGGGAAAACCCGCGATGACAAACTTGCCGGAATAATTTTCCGCCATTTTTATAGCGCGAAGTATGTCGTATACGGAGATGGCAACCTCTACTACCGGAAGTTCTACTGCGGCGCGAATCATATCGGCTGTACCGCCTCGGGAAATAATGACATCATAATTATTGTGCGCCAGTTCCTGTGCAATCTTCCGTCCTATACTTAAATCACCAATCTGTACCGTTAAATCAATGTCTTTTCTTCTTTGAGCAGTAGCAGTTATAGATTCTGCCATGCCTTCATAAGGGGCAACTACTAATATCTTTGTTTTCTTCATATATATCCTCTTATTTTAATTAATGTTTTAAAATGAAACCATATACTTATTTTACATTAAAAAAGTATATGTGACAAGGAAAAAAAATAAAAATGTTTCAAAAAGATACGATTTAATTATACTGGACTATTGATAACATATGAATAACGAAGTAATATATAAAAAAGAACATAAAAATAATTAATTGTGTTTCATAATGAAACTATGGAGAGGCATATGATGAACAAAAAACCAATAATTGGAATTACTATGGGAGATCCGGCTGGAAATGGACCGGAGCTTTCTGTAAAAGTTTTGGCAAGGCGTGAAATTTATGAACAGTGCTGTCCTCTTATTATCGGAGATGCAGCTTGCATCGAGGAGGCAATAAAGATTACCGGAAATGAGAATCAATTAAAAATTAATACGGTTGAAGATGTAAAAAATGCAAAATTTGAATATGGTACGGTAGATGTCTATGACATGAAAATCATAGATATAAAAAAGCGTATCTATGGTAAAGTGACTGCCGAATGTGGTGAGGCTGCGTTTCGTTATGTGGAAAAAGTTATTCAGCTGGCTATGGAGGGGGAAGTGGATGCAACTGTAACAAATGCGATAAATAAAGAAGCCATTAATCTGGCTGGTCATCATTATTCCGGTCATACGGAAATTTATGCTCACTACACAGATACAGATAAGTATACAATGATGCTGGCCCATGAGAATCTGCGGGTAGTGCATGTATCGACTCACGTATCTCTTCGTCAAGCCTGTGATAATGTGAAGAAAAATAGGGTTCTGGAGGTTATTCGCATTGCAGATGAAGGATGTAAAGCTTTGGGGATTAAAGAACCAAAGATTGGTGTGGCTGGGCTTAATCCCCATTGTGGGGAAAATGGTATGTTTGGTATGGAGGAGATTGAAGAGATCCAACCCGCAATTGATATTGCCGTAGCAGAGGGTATCAATATACCAGAATTAAGGCCAACTCCTCCTGATACAGTTTTCTCCAAAGCTCTGGGAGGCTGGTATGATATTGTAGTTGCCATGTATCATGACCAGGGGCACATTCCGCTGAAGGTTAAGGGATTTGTTTACAATAAAACTCTGAAGAAGTGGGATGCAGTGGCGGGTGTAAATATTACATTGGGACTGCCGATCATCCGTACTTCTGTAGATCATGGAACAGGATTTGGACATGCAGGTGATGGCAGTGCAAATGAACGGAGTTTGGCTAATGCCATAGAATATGCTGTCAGATTCGCCAATAACAGATAGGGTGAAACCATGGTAAAAATGCTGATAATTGCTGATGATTTTACGGGTGCTCTGGACACGGGAATACAGTTTGCCAAGAAAGGGATAATTACTCAGGTAATAATAGGCTCACGGACAGAGCAGATTAAGGTGTCGGAAACCGCACGTGTTCTGGTGGTGGATTTGGAGACTAGGCCAATGAAAGCAGAAGACGCTTACAGTGCAGTCTATCAGTTGACAAGATGGGCCATTCGTTTCAGTATTCCTATCATCTATAAAAAAACAGATTCAGCGCTCAGAGGGAATGTTGGTGCAGAGCTAAGTGCAGTTGTAGATGCATCAGAAGAAAATCTGTATTTCATTCCTGCTTTTCCTGATATTGGGAGGGTAACCTTAAACGGCATACATTATATTGGTGATGTCCCTTTGGAAAGGAGCGCGTTTAAAGAAGATCCTTTTGAACCCGTGCATTTTTCTTATCTTCCGGCTATTTTGGGGGATTTTGCTAAAAATAAGGTGAAATGTATTGAGCGCATGGAGAGTAAGGAGGCCTATATAAAGGAAAAGAAAAAAATAATAATCTTTGATGCAGGGTCAAATAAAGACATAGAAGTGCGTATACAGGAACTGAAGGAGGAGAGAAAACTCAGTTACCTGGCCGGTTGTGCCGGATTTGCAGCTTTTTTGCCTGCGGCGCTGGGACTTGAGGGAACTGTTTATCGTAAATATGAAAAAAAGAAAGGGCTGTATGTGGCCTGTGGAAGTTTAAATCCCATTACGAAAACTCAGGTTATATATGCGGAGCAAAGTGGTTTTTTAAGAATCAGTCTGACACCACGTCAGAAATTGGATATTGGATATTATGAAACAGAGGAGGGAAAAGAATTTCTGGAAAAAGTATATCAACAATGCATTTTTAATCCTCGGGTCATTGTTGATACTTTTGACAGAAGAAAGGAGGAGACCAGAAAATATGCACAGACGATGGGTATTGATACGGAAGAAATCAGATTCTCTATAACAAAATGCCATAGCATAATAGTTCGCTATCTTATCGAGAAGGGAGTAGATTACACGATATTTATGACCGGAGGGGATACACTCATGGGACTTATGAAGACTGTGGAAAATCCTGAATTTATACCTGTTTGTGAACTTAGTCAGGGGGTGGTGCTGTCAAGACTTAAATGGAAAGATAAAAATCTGCAGATTGTATCAAAATCAGGAGGATTTGGCGCAGAAAATGTATTAACTGAAATTGCGGATAAATTAGTGGAAGGCAAGGGGGAAAATTATGAGGGCAGCGTACATAACAGGCGTAAAGCAAACGGAAATACGTGAAATAGACAAACCTGTACCAAAAAAAGGAGAAGTGCTTATAAAAATTGAATCAGTAGGAATATGTGGTTCGGATCTGCATCTTTTTCTGGGAGTCCATGCGTTTCGGAAGCCGCCCGTTATTCTGGGGCATGAAATGTCAGGTACGGTCTGTGAGCTGGGAGAAGGTGTAACAAAATTCCTGATAGGTGACAGGGTGACTGTAAATCCATCCGTCAGTTGTGGTAAATGTTTGACATGCAAACGTGGATTGGAAAATATTTGTGAGCAGAGAAAAGCGCCTGGAACAGATGACTGGATTGGATGTTTTGTGGAATATTTTCCTGCGCCTGAGGAAACTGTTTACAAAATTCATGATGATGTGGAGTTCTCCAGGGCAGCACTGACAGAACCGCTGTCTGTAGCCACACACATTCTTGGACGGGCGAGTGTACAAGATATAAAGACAATGGCGATTATCGGCTGCGGAACGATTGGTTTGATGACCTTGTATCTTGCAAAAAAGAGGGGGGTTGGGAAGATAGTATGCAGTGACCCAGCCGCTTACAATCGGGATCAGGCATTGCGATTTGGTGCTGATCTTGCAGTAAATCCATTTACGGAAGATCCTGTAAAGGCAGCTATGCAGATTACAGACGGAGAAGGTGTTGATCTTTGTATTGTGGCTGCCGGAGCATCCATGATTTTAGACCAGGCTTCACAGATGACCAGAAAAGGAGGAGAAATCGGTCTGGTCGCTATGATTACAAAACCAATAAATTTTTATTGCTATTCAATTGTATTTCGAGAGCAGCGTATTTTTGGAAGTCAGATTTACCAGACCGGCGATTTTGAAGATGCTTTAGAGGTAGTTCAGACGGATGAGAGGCTGTCCTCCTTTGTTACACAGCGTATGTCTATGGATGATGTACAAAAGGCAATGGAAATGCTTGCTGAAAAAAAAGAAAATATCATTAAAATTATTCTCGAGTGGAAGAATAGGAAGGGAGAAGGCAAAGAATGAAGGATGTCATGTGCGGTGTGGTAAAGGATAGGCCGGAAGCAGGAGCTGTCTGGCATGAAGATTTATCTGTTCCTAAAGTTGGACCCAGGGATGTACTGGTGCGGGTGCGCGCTGCGGCTATTTGCGGGACGGATCAGCATATTTTTTCCTGGACGCCCTATGCGCAGTCTCGTTTAAAACTGCCTATGGTATTTGGACATGAATTTGCAGGAGATATCGTGGAAACAGGCTCACAGGTTACTGAATTTCATCCTGGACAAAGGGTGGCAGGTGAAACACACATACCATGTAATGAATGCTATATGTGCAGATCAAACCGGAGGCACAATTGCATGAATATGAAAATTATCGGTGTACATGCAGCAGGGTGTTTTGCGGAATATATTTCCTTTCCGGCTGACTGTGTTTATGTGCTGCATGATGAACTGAGCTATGAGCATGGGTGTATGTTGGAACCAATGGGTGTAGCGGTCCATGGTGTATCAAGAGCAGAGGTAACAGGACAGACCGTACTCATCTATGGAGCTGGCCCGATTGGATTAATGGCAGTTGGTGCTGCAAAGGTAAGAAAGGCAAAGAAGATATTCTGTGCGGATTTATTCGATTCAAAATTAAAAGTAGCTAAAGCGGTTGGGGCGGATGTTATAGTTAATACGAAAGATGAAGAACTTCAGGATATCATTTATCAGGAGACAGAAGGTATGGGGGTGGATGTAGTGATTGATTATACTGGAAACAATCAGGCCCTAAAATCAGGTTTTGCCTGTTTGAGAAAAAATGGCACTTTTGTGGTGGTGGGCCTTCCCTCAAAGGATATTACGCTGGATTGGACAAATGATATTATATACAAAGAGGCATCGGTATATGGAGTGACAGGACGTCTGATGTATGAAACCTGGGATGAATGTATTGAAATCCTCAATTCTCCGGAGTATAAATTGGATAAAATGATTGGTGGTATTTATCCGCTGAAGAATTATGAAAAAGCTTTTAAAGATATTGAAATGGGAATACCCGGAAAGCTTATATTGATACCATGACAGCAGCAGAATTATATTGGGAGGCAATATGAATAAAAAAGAAAGATTTTTAACAGCTATAAAAGGCGGAACCCCGGATAAAGTGCCGTATGCGCTTATTTCTCTATATCAAAACGTACAAGAAGCAATCATTGGTCATGAAATCACACTTCCTGTATACAATGGATTGAATAATGCGGGATGGCTTGGTTCACCAACAGAGGAGGCAAAGGTGGAACCTGTGTTTTGCTGTATACCGGAAACAGCGGAAAAGTTAAATCTGGATGCTATGACGATCCAGGTAATACCGCCCATGTTTGTAAAAAAGGAAATCAGAGGTAATGATGCCTGTGTGGCTGGTGGAATCATTGACAGTGGGAATGTGCTGAGACAATGCGAAGAGGCCATGCCGGATCCGGATGATTCAAAATTGTTAGAAGAGATTAAGAATATGGTAGATATGTGCAGAGACTATGAATTTGCCGTCGGTGCTAAAATTCGTCTTGGAGCGTCTCCTACATTGCTGAGTCTTGGAATGGATAACATCGCTATGATGATTGCAGAGGAGGATGATACCTTTGAGAGATGCATTGAGATGTATACCAACTGGACACATCGGTTCAATAAAAATCTTATGGAGTTGGGGTTTGATTATTTTTGGACTGCAGATGACATCGCGTATACAAAATCTATGCTCATTTCGCCTGTAATGTTTCGTGAGTATTTTAAAGATAGAATGAAGTATGCTATGGAACCAATTAAAAAGCCTTTTATTTATCACAGTGATGGGAATTATTCTCTGGTCCTTGATGATCTTATTGAGATAGGTGTGGATGCAATCCATCCAATAGAACGCGGATCTATAGATCAGGATTGGCTGCTAAAAAACTATAAAGGAAAACTGGCCATGGTAGGAAATATTGATATCAACCATATTTTGTTTGATGCATCTGTGCAAGAGGTATACGAAGACGTACGGACGAGAATTGAGACTTTTGGACCCGGAGGTGGTTATGTCCTTGCGGATTCCAACAGTGTTCCCGGATGGTGCTCACCCCGAAATGTAATTGCTATGAGCGAAGCAGTGGAAAAATATAGATATATTTATTAAATACAGGAGGAAAAAAATGAAGAGGATAAAATTAACAGTGGCTGTTTGTATGATTTTAACTTTGATATTGTCCCTGACCGCCTGCGGCACAGGAAATGATTCCACAGCGCAGACAGAAAAATCTCCCTCCGATTCAAAGCAGGAAGAGAAAACAGAGCAGACAGAGGAAAGCGGAACATATGTATTAAAATTGGCTACATCTATGAGCAAAGAAGAAGCCATTGGCCAGCAGATGGAGATTCTGGCTGATAAGATAAATGAATATACGGGAGGGCAGGTGACTGTAGAAAGATATTATAATGGCGAACTTGGGACAAGTAATGATGTGAACGAGATGGTACAGCAGGGGGCTAATATTTTTAGCTTTGAAACTATGGATTTTTATGCGTCCTATGCATATGATTTGGGTATTCTGGACGGACCGTTTTTCTTTTATGAGCCTGAAGAAATGAGAACTCTGGAAAAGTCTGACTGGTGGAAGGAACAGATGGATACTTTAGGTGGATCTAATCTTTACTGCCTGGGTACTATTTATTTCGGCAGCAGAAATGTGATCCATAAAGTAGGACCAGATGCTGATTCTCCTAGTGATTTTAAAGGTGTGTGTATGCGTACAGCCAATACGCCTATGCGGTATGCCATGTGTGAGGCTATTACCGGTAATGTGACAACAGTAGCATGGTCAGAAATTTATTCTGCATTAAATACAGGTGTGGCAGATATGTGTGAAGCGCCACTGGGTTCTATAGTGGGAACTAAGATTTATGAAGTCTGTCCTTATATTACAATGGATGAACATATCCATGCATTTATAGGTGTATCCGCGTCAAAAACATGGTTTGATACACTGCCTGAGGATACTCAGAGTAACATCCAAAAGGCAGTTGATGAAGTATGTGCTGATTCCATTGAATTCGTAAAAGCAGATGATATCAAACAGCGTGAGTTTTTGGAATCTGAGGGAGTGACCTTTGTGGAGGTACAGGATAAAGATGAATGGGCAGAAGCGACTAAATCAGCCTATAGTAAAATGGATTTTACAGAAGGAACTTATGAAAAATGCATGGAGATACTTGGACATTGACAAAAATTGATCAAAATCTTACTAACTGCAGCCGATACATGGCATGGTCATCTCATGAATCGGCTGCTGAAAAAGGAGGTTTCTTATGGATAAGATAGATAAATGGATCACGCGTGCTTGTAGCGTATTCGGTTGTCTGTCACTGGTAAGTATGATTTGTCTGATAGCTGTGAATGTTATCTTACGCTTTGCACTGAGCAGCTCTATAAAATGGGCAGAGGAATACTCCTATATTTTTTTCTGTTACGCAGTTTTTTTAGGGACAGTTCTTATTTATCAAAGTAAGGAAATCATATCTATCAATGCATTTGTACTCATGTTGCCCAGAAATATTCAAAATATGGTCTTTTATCTGAAAAGATTTTTTCTTGTGATCATAAATGGGGTTTTGCTCTATTTGACAATTGAGTTTACCAGACAGGGGAGCGCAAAATTTACAACTTTAATGCGTATACAGTACACATATATCGATGCTTCTATGGCAATTATGTTTTTTTGCATGACATTGATAGCGATTAAAGATTTTATTTATGCAGTTAAGAAAAAGGAACTTGCAGAAACAGAGAGAAAGACTGAATAGGAGGACATTGTATGAACCTTTGGCCTTTATTACTGCTTGTGGTATTAATATTATTAGATTTTCCCGTATCGTATTCTTTGATGCTGTCTTCTCTTTTCTATTTCGGATTTTTTAATACAGGTATGTCTGTGGTAATGCTGTTTCAGAGAATGATCGCCCAGTGTGAATCATTTACGCTGCTTGCAGTCCCTTTTTTTGTTACTGCTGGCGTTATGATGGAATATTCGGGGGTTGCCACCCATATGTTAAACTTTGCCGATTTATTTACCGGACGTATGCGGGGCGGGCTTGCTCAAGTGAATGTTCTGCTCAGTACATTGATGGGTGGATGCTCTGGATCTGCAAATGCTGATGCTGCGATGGAAGCAAAGATGCTTGTTCCGGAAATGACAAAAAGAGGATATGACCCTGCCTTTTCGGCTGGCGTAACAGCTACATCGGCTTGTATTACCCCAATTATCCCACCGGGTATTACATTGATTCTCTATGCAACGCTGGCAAGTGTATCAGTCTCTGATATGTTTTTAGCAGGATATTTTCCAGGAGCTATGATGTGTATTATTTTAATGGCAGCGGTATCGATCATCTCAAAGAAAAAAGGGTATGCGCCAACACGTGATACATGGCCTTCCTTAAAGGAAATCGCTGCCACCACAGCAAAGTCAATTTGGGCATTATTTATTCCTCTGGGCCTTTTAATGGGATTACGAATTGGAATGTTTACTCCCACAGAGGGTGGGGCAATGGTATTTATCTATTGTGTACTTGTGGGATTCCTTGTGTACAGAAAATTAAAAGTGCGGATATTGCCCAGAATATTTATGGAGTCTTTGAAAACTACAGCAAACATTATGTTCATTATAGCAGGTGCAGCTGCGTTTAGCTACTATCTGAGCTGGGAACGTATTCCACAATTGGTATCTGCCGGCATTTTGGGACTAACAACCAATAAGTATGTATTTCTTTTGATCATAAATATTTTTCTGCTGATTTGTGGAATGTTTCTTGAAGGTACGGCATCTACCATTATTCTTGTGCCGCTTTTGATTCCTGTTGTACAGGCTCTGGGTATCAATCCGGTTCACTTTGGTATCCTGTTTGCTATTAATATCCAGATTGGAGGTACAACACCGCCGTTTGGAACCTTCATGTTTACTACATGTGCGGCCACAGGGGTATCGATACAAGAGTATACAAAAAAGACATGGCCGCTTATATTGGCGCTTATTTTGTGTCTGCTCTTGATAACTTACTTGCCGGGTATTTCTTTATTTTTGCCTAATCTATAATCAAGGAAATACGGGCGATGGATACACAAAAAAGGGAGACTGACGTACGGCAGAATATTTTTCTGCTGGAGCACAGTCTCCCTTTATCATTCGTAAGCTTGAAGTATGAAATAGATTCACTAAGCAGGCGGTTCCCTTTTTTCCTGATACATTTGCGGTGTAAACATTAGTTTTACTGCGCTTATCATAACAAACAGCAGGAAGATCGCCGCCGGAAGGCCGCCAATGTTGGATATCATTTTCAGTCCGTCAACCCCGCTTCCAACATTCATCATAATGAGAGTGATCAAGGAAATCTCCCCTGCCCAGAGAATTTTGATCCAATGGGGAGACTCAGCTCCTTCACTTTCCAAACCGTGGGTAGACAAGTCGGAGATAGCGATAACCGTTGAGTCTGCCGCTGTTACAAAGGAGAGGAATACTGCTATGAGGAAGATAAAAACAAGTAAGCCGGTGAACGGCATGTTTTCAAAAAGCTGATAAATGGTGTTTTCGATTCCAGACTGAAACGCTTCGACCATTCCGCCATTTTGTTGGTCCAGGGTAAAATGAATAGTGGAGCCGGACATGATGGTGAACCACAGGATACTGAATACAGAAGTGGAAAACAGATTCATGGCTACTAAATCCTTGATCCTTCGTCCATATGCAATTTTTCCCAGAAAGATTGCAGTGATGGGAGCCCAGGACATCCAACTGGCAAAGTAAAAAACAGGCCACTGAGCCGTCCAGGAATCTGTGGCGAAAGCTCCTGTATAGAGTGATTTTGTGAAAAAATTATTGAGATAATCCCCCAGACATTCCACACCAAAATTGCATATAAAATGCGTTCCTCCAAATACCAGCACAAAACCGATAATGATGAAATAAATATAAACGTTGATATTTGATAATCGCCGCACGCCACGCATGATTCCGGAGAGCGCGGAGATCAGAAAGGTAATGATGACCACAAGCATGATAACAGACCACAGAAACGGGGTAGAGTCAATTCCGAACAGTTTATGAAGGCCGCCGCTGAGATTGAGAACGCCTACGCCAAGTGAACCGGTAAGTCCGGCCACAAGAGTGAACAGGCAGATACTGTCTATCACTGCGTTCATGTATTTGTGTTCCCGCCCTCCAAGCAGAACGGAAATCATGGTTGTCAGTGAAAAGGATTTCTTTTTATTGTAATATCCAAAGGCGAACATGACAGCCGGAAGTGTATAAATGGCATATGGCAGCACAGTCCAGTGGGTGTAGATGGCTGACATGGCAAATTTTGCGGCATCCGGCGACATAGCTTCGATGTGGAGGCTGTCAGGAGGATGCAGCAGATGTTGAACCGGTTCAGCGGCTGACCAGAAGATAATGCCGCAGGCAATGGTGGTACAGATATTAATACTGAACCAGGACAGAAGGCTCATTTTAGGCTTGGCCTCCGGTCCTCCGATCCTTACTTTTCCGAATCCGGAAAAGTATATGGCAATACATACAAAAAATATGAGGACAGGAAGTAAGATGATCAGCCAGCCAAATTCATTGACAATGAAAGAATTGGCAGTATTGACAATCCTGGTAAACAGATTACTGTCCGCAAGATTTATTATAATACACACCAAAAACAGAAAAAATGGTGGTAAAAAAACTTCTGGTTTTATTTTTTTCATGCAGTACCCCTCCCCTGAGAGTTGTTTCTTATCTTTCTGTTCTTCTGAAAACAAAAGTGAAATAGGACTGTATTTTTTTCTCGTCCATCTTCTGTTTTCAGAAGAGTGTTCACAGAGCATATGGTCAGTGCAGTAAATGCGCAGACTTATTCTAACTGTTTCGGCCATCCATCTTTATGTATCGTTTATTTATAATGAACGCAATAATGATAGCAGCCAGACCGCACACAGCCATAAAGGCAAAAAGCTTATTAAAACCTCCCGTAATATCTTTGTCCAGCCAGACACCCACCATAGATGTAATAAAGGCATCCGGTATATATGCAATAAAAGCAATGATACCGCTGGCAGCACCTGTCAAATCCCTTGGAATGACTGCCTCGTCCATAATAGAATAATAGATGGATTTTATCATATAATTTATTCCGGAAATGATCACGGAAACAACAATAGCTACCCATAAGAAGTTACCCAGGAAAGGCATTACGGCACTGGCTGCCGTGGCTGCGATCAGTACACAGATGAGAAATCTGGAGCGGTATTTGAACCTGTCGGCCACAATTCCTCCGATGACACCCAGACCGATGGCCAGAATATAAGTCCTTAAAATCTGAAGGCCGCTGGATACCGCTGTACTGGTGTGTAGCACTTGTGTGGTATACGTGCCGAAATAATAGGCTCCGCCGCAGTTAAGCGCATAGCAGAAGAAAATGAACAGACCTACCAGCCACACACCGGGAAGTTTTAAAGCCGCAAGAATACTGCCCTTTTTTGCTGCTTCTTTCTTTTCTGCCTGAACGGTAGAGGGAAATACAAGCAGTGCCAGAACCGCAAAAACGAAATAAATGACAGCGGCAATGATCAATATCATCCGATATCCGCCCATTTCATCAGAGAACAGGCTGAAGATCCAGATAAAAAGAAATCCGACAGCCGCAGAAACAAGGCTTCTCAGGGATTCACTGATTCCGAACAGTCTTCCCTGCTCTGCATCAGAGCCAAAACTCCTCATCAGGGTTATATAGGGAGACCAGAGTGTCGCCGTAGTGAATACAGCATAAAGCGCAAAGATGATTATAAGACTGTTATAAGACGGAAAAGACGCCTGCCACAGCGTTGTGGCGCCGGTGCCTGCCAGAGAGATTCCGATCAGGATCTTGGGACTGAACTTCTGTGCAAGAATTCCCCCTACAGCATAGCAGAAGATTGCCAGGGTTCCGTATACGGAGCCAAGGAATCCCAACTGCGTGTTGGTAAGGCTGAGTGCGGCGATCGTCTGGTCATAAAATGAGATACGGATAAACGGAATGAAATAAATCATTCCCACCATAAAACTTAAAAGGGTTACTAATAAGTTGCGTTTAGATTTGGAAAGTTCCATTCTTATTCCCTCCCTGTTTGACATAAGATCACGAGTCAATTGCCATATCAAGATATTTTTCTTCAATATTCTGTTTTAGAAGCAGTGTTTTTAAATCCCTGCGTATTTCTGCAGGTACTTCAGGTTTTTTATATGTTTCAAGAAGCCGGGTCATACGTTTTTCAATGTTTACGTCAAGCTGCCCGCGGGGATCTGCAACAGCGCCTCTCACACTTACATTGGGGGCAAATAATTCTTTGCGGCAGTATTCCAGCGTGTGTTCTTCTATGAGATATTGACCGGCGTGCCCTACTTCATGGATGAGGTCAATGGGGATCGTGTCTGCGTCTGCATGGATGTCCTTCATGTACCGGTCCGTAAAATCCAGAATCTCAAAATCGGTTATGAGCTTTTCATAAGATACGGCCAGATAGCTGTTTATGATTCCGGCGCTTTGTGTCATAATGTTGATCCCGCTTTCCTTGCAGGCCATACAGGTCATCATAGATTCATAACCGGCCTGTACATTAAATGTCTTCGCATCGCTTAGCGAACCACCTGCCCGGCTTGGGAGTCCATAGAATTTTGCCATTTTCGCACAATACTTATAGCTGAGTGCGCCTTCCGGGGAGCCGATAGCGATCGCGCCGGTTGCCATGTCAGCATTTGTGGACTGGGAGCCATAGATGACAGGGGTTCCCGGCTCTGCCATCTGTGCCAATGCGATCGTGGCAAGAACCTCTGCATTGACAAGGGCGATCATACCTGCCAGTGTGACAGGGGCGGTAGTACCTGCCATTGCGGCGGAGGCGATGATAACAGGCTGGTGGTATTTGGCCATGGTGAGTATGGTCTCTGTCATGGTTTTGTCCAGATACAGGGGCGTGTTTGTATTTGCAATGGTGCATACACGCGGTTTTTCTTTCAGCTCCTCTGCCGTGACTGCAAACCGGATACAGGCCATTTGAATCAGTGTTTCCATAGATTCATAATCTCCCGCAGCGGCGAAGATACATTTCTGTGTATGCAGCATACTGGCCAGGGCAAGAAGGGTTATGTAGGAGTCTGTGGGAATATCATCAGGCTGACAGGCTAGTCCACCGTTCAGACAATAAGACGGATTTCCCTCGAAAAGTTTTATCAGCTTGATAAAATCTGAGAACAGGGCATGTCTGGTCTGTCCATCTTTGTCCATAATGAAAGTGGCACCGCCGCATGGGCCGTTATAGCGCCTGTTTCCGCCAATCTGCATGTCATACCTGGAATCTGAAGCGTAGAGCGGAGCAACAGATGGTGCCTTTTTGACCCAATCCATGATCTGTTCTTCTGTAAAATACGCCACATCTCCATCTGTCCTGATACCGTGGTTTTTCAGTATTTGGACAGCGTCGGGATGACAGAATTTCATTCCTGTTTTCTGCAGGATCATCATGCTGGCTTCGTGAATCTTTTTTACATTGTCATTCATTTGGAAAAAACCTCCTTTTCTTTTGGTGAACATGTTAACCTGTAGGGTAAAAAAAATTGGGCAGGATAAGAAATCCGGACAATCAGCTTCAGATTTCTTATCCGATTCCGGGCAGATGTTCAATATCTGCCGTATGTTCCATTTCCGGGCAGATGCTCAAAATCCGCCTTATGTTCCGTCCATGACAGAACACAGACCATTCATATGAGATACATGCGGATGTTTTTTTCAATCAGAGCATTGCAGTGGGAAACTGCTTTTTTGTAAGTGTCAGGGTCTTTTGGAGTGTTGATGTATTCACTTAAAAGTCCCCTGGCGATCAGGCAGTTGATCTGACTTACATATTCCGCATCATCATAGCTGAGCCGTCCTTCTGCAGCAGCACGGCGAAACCAGATGTAATCTCTGTCTTCAATACATCCACTAAAAATGGAGCAGTAAAACATTGCAGTATTGCTTCCTTCCACAAAGACAGGGTACATTTTAAGATATTCCTGCAGTATGGATTCCAGGTCGTTGCGTATGTTGCCCCAAAACAAATTTAAAAATATGTAGGGATGCATAAAAGCATATTTGTTAAAAAGTCTCCAGGCATTTATCTCTGCTTCGATGATATCGTCTGCATTTTTTAGATTTTCCTCCAATTCTTCGATGTAAGGCTGGAGAAACCTTACGGAGGCCAGTGCCAGTAAATAGTCCAGGCTTTCAAAGTGTTTGTATAAGGCGGCGGGCGAACAGCCGACCCGCTTTGACAAATCACGTACACGGATATTTTCTGCGCCTTTTTCCAGGATCATATTATAAGCTGTTTCAATCAGCATTTTTTTGGTGTTATTTTCCGGATTCATTTTTTACCTTCTATATTATGATTATTATGGATACAACAGTTCAGTATTCTCTCAGAAATTCTTATTTTATAAATACAGCAGTTCAGCATCCCCTCAGAGATTCTTATTTTATGGATACAGCAGTTTAGTACCCCTGCAGCTATAGGTAAAATTCATGTGAACCGCCCACGGCGGTGAACATGTTTACCATATAGCTGAATCATAATCTATATTTAAGATTTTGTCAAGACATAACTGTATTTTCAGCGTGTAAATATATCACGTTTCGGGGGAGTAGGGGATACATAACTGTCCAGTGTCAAATACTGTCTGGCATACTGTTTTGGTGATATGCCAACCGTTTTTGTGAAGGTATGTATAAAATGATTGTTACTGTTAAATCCGGCACGCTCGCCGGCCAGCATAACAGAAAAGCCCTGCCGCAGATATGATTTTGCCAGGGTAAGACGTCTTTTGATGATATAATCTGTGATAGTCATCCCAGTCAGATCCTTAAAGCGATGACTTAAATAATATTTGCTCACATAGAAATTCTGAGCGAGGCAGTCCAGACTTATTTTTTCAGTTATGTGCTCATTTATATAGTCGATAACAGGATAATAAGCAGATAGCTGCTCCTCACTGGGTACCTGCGAGAGCAGCGGTGTATCATAGAGAAAGTTGATGTAGACCAATACCTCGGCCAGCAGGGTCTTTGCAAAAATGTCTTTGCCAAAGGCAGAACAGTCTGAGGCAAGATAATATTCTATCTTGTTGATCAGCTTCAGCAAATGGTCTATCTGGTCAATGTTAAGTTTGTTCATGTGATTGAACCGGTTGTGGTTTCTGAAACATTTCAGCAGATCAAATTCTTCTGTGGAGATTCCTTCCACTTCCTCCTGATAAAAACGAATGGAATAATACTGGTAAATAGAACGGGGTTTCGGCACACTTCTGTGCAGGTCACTGCTGTTCAAAATAAAGATGCTGCCTCTGGAAATGGGGTATATCTTGTCGCGGATATAGAAATTTTCGCCTTCGGACATGATGAGCAGTATTTCCATCTGGTCATGAAAGTGAAATGGACTTTCCTGCCAGATTTCTTTTGTAAAAAAGCGTATCTCCATATCTGTTTTCCCCCTCTTTCTCTGTATTGCACATTACTTTTTGAAAAGTATATCCCAGGCCGTTTCTTTTGTCAATAGATGTCAAAATAAGTAAAAATGGTAAATAATTCCACAATGGAATCGCAAAATAACACATATTTATCACAAAAAAAAGCAAGATTCAGGAACCGCGAAAAATCAAAAAGGGGAAAGCGGTACGAATTTCTGCGGGGAAAATAAGGTTTTCGGGATTCCTGTCATCTATAGGGAAAAACAGCAAATTTAATGTCTTAACAAAGCAAGTTAAAAGAACATTTAAACAAAACGATTAGGTATAATTGAAAACAGTTAATAGAAATTTAATACAACAATTTAATATTTACTGATTTTTCCCAGGAGGTGTGATTTTGGAAAAACTATTGGAAGTGAATGATCTGAGAACCTATTTTTTTACTCCGGATAAGACAATACCGGCAGTAGACGGGGTGAGTTTTCATATCAACAAAGGCGAGACGCTGTGCATAGTCGGGGAATCGGGAAGCGGCAAAAGTGTGACCTCTCTGTCAGTCATGCAGCTTGTGCCCACGCCTCCCGGTAAATATGTGAGCGGCCAGATACTGTTTGAGGGGGAGGATATTCTGAAAAAAACGGAGAGTGAAATGTGCGCCATAAGAGGCAATGTCATCTCCATGATATACCAAGAACCCATGACTTCGTTAAATCCGGTCTTCTCCATTGGACATCAATTAATGGAAACACTGCAGATCCATCAGAAACTGAATAAAAAGGAGGCTGGAAAAAAGGCAGTCCACATGCTGAAGCTGGTAGGAATCTCAGACCCGGAGTCGCGTATGAGGGAATACCCTCATCAATTATCCGGTGGTATGAGACAGAGGGTCATGATCGCCATGGGACTGAGCTGTGAACCTAAACTGCTGATCGCGGATGAACCTACCACAGCGCTGGATGTGACCATACAGGCGCAGATACTGGATCTGATGAAAAAGTTGAAACAAGAGTTGGATATGACCATACTCTTTATCACTCATGACCTGGGCGTAGTGGCTGAGATGGCACAGCGGGTGATCGTGATGTACGGGGGAAGAGTTGTGGAGGAGGCAGAGGTAAAGGAAATATTTAAACACCCCAGACATCCCTATACCCTTGGCCTGTTAAAGTGCATTCCCAGAATGGACAGTAGACAGAAACTGGAAGTGATCAAAGGTATGGTGCCGTCACCGGACCAGTTTGCCAAGGGATGCCGTTTCCATCCCAGATGTCCCTATGCAAAGGAATTATGCTCCCGCGAAGAACCTCCCCAGCAGATGATCGGGACCACAAGGGTAACATGTCATTTTCCGCTGCACACAGATAAGGAGGGAGCGTGAATGGGAGAACGTGATAAAAATACACCCCTGCTGGAAGTAAAAAATCTGGGGAAAGATTTTGTCAGTAAGGGGAGTAAAGGAAAAAAGACCGTACATGCTCTTAATGGGATCTCTTTCACGGTTTACAGGGGGGAAACCTTTGGGCTTGTGGGAGAGAGCGGATGCGGCAAGACCACTGCAGGCAGAGTCATCAACTGTCTGACAAAACCTACCCAGGGCCAGGTGTTATTTGAGGGGAAGGATTTGTTTCAGATGTCAAAAGCGGAGATGAAAAAGGTAAGAAGAGAAATACAGATGATATTTCAGGATCCCTTTGCATCCCTGGATCCCAGAATGACCATCGGACAGATCATTGAGGAACCTCTTATTATCCACCGTATGGGCACCAGAGCGGAGCGCAGGGAAAAAGTAAAGCAGATGCTGGAGCGTGTTGGACTGCAGCCCGATTATTATAACCGCTATCCCCACGAGTTCTCCGGTGGTCAGAGACAGAGGATCGGGATTGCCAGAGCACTGATCTTGAATCCGAAACTGATCATATGCGACGAACCGGTATCGGCGCTGGACGTCTCTGTACAGTCCCAGATCCTCAATCTTTTGGATGAACTGCAGAAAGAACTGGGGCTGACCTATATCTTCATTGCTCACGGATTAAGTGTTGTAAAACATATTTCAGACAGGGTAGGGGTTATGTATCTGGGTAAAATGGCGGAGGTTGTGAACGCGGAACAACTGTTTGAAAATCCTGCCCATCCCTACACACAGGCTCTTTTGTCGGCAAATCCCATACCGGATCCGGATTATGAAAAGCAGAGGATCATACTGGAGGGGGATATCCCTTCCGCGTCCAACCTGCCGTCTGGATGTGCCTTTCACACCAGATGCAGATACTGCAGACAGATTTGCAGGGAACAAGAACCGCCGTATCGGCAGATAGGAGACAGGATCGTGGCATGTCACTTTCCACTGGAATAGATGAGAGAGAAAACGGGAATTGAGAGACTGGTTACATTTCTTTTTGACAATGAAGATGCTCTGCGGTCTGTGGAGGCAGAACAGGCAGCCAGAATGTGCATTTTGGATGAGATCGGGTGCGGCATTTACGGCAGCCGGACGCAGGATGGGCAGAGAATTATCAAAGCTGCTGCAGACCTTGGAAGCTGCGGTGAGATTCCTGTATGGGGCACCGGCCACTTGTTTGCTGAGGATACGGCCGCCATGGTAAACGGTGCGCTGTGCCATATCAGGGAACTGGATGATGTCCACTATGCCATTTTACATACAGGAGCCGTATGCGTGCCGTCAGCCCTGGCCGCAGCACAGCGCTGTGATTCTTCATGGGGGCAGTTGCTGTGGGCAGTCACCGCAGGGGTAGAGGCAGCGGTGAGAATTGCGGAGGGTATGGACTTTCTAGATCACAGGGAAAGAGGCTGGCACGGAACGGCTACCTGCGGAGTGTTTGGCGCTGCCGCTGCTGCTGGAGTGCTGATGGGACTGGATAAGCAGCAGATGATTAACGCTCTGGGAATCGCAGGAAGCAGAACAGGCGGAAGCTGGGCCTTTGCCGCGGACGGAGCTATGACAAAACGAATCCATCCCGGACAGGCAGCCAGGGACGGCATATGGAGCGCATATCTGGCAGAGAACGGAGTTACAGGACCGCATTATATACTGGAAGCAGAGGATGGGGGCATCTACCGCATGATGAGTAAGGCGTATTGCCTGGAGGTTCTGGATGAGGTGAAAGAAAAAGCCGCCATAGAGGAGGTGGAGTACAAATGGTTTGCATCCTGCAAATCCGTACATTCCCCCTACTCTGCAGCTTATGAGATTTTTAAACGCCATGGATTTAGAGAACCTTCGGATATTGTAGCAGTACAGGCAGAGGTGAATCAATCAGCCATAGAGATGGCAGGAGGGATCTACCGGCAGGATTCTATTGTATCCGCACAGATCAGCATTCCCTACGGTGTGGCGCTTGGTTTGATGGGCTGCGGGGGGCAGGCATCAGATTATACGGAAGAACGTCTCAGGGATGAGAAGATCCTTGCCATTGCTAAAAAGGTCAGGGTGACGGAAAGCGGGGACATGAACCGCCTGAGAAGAGATGAAAAGCGCAGTGCCGCTAAGGTCACAGTTCAATGGAAGGATGGAAGTATGGATACGGAAACTGTGACAGCTCCAAAGGGATCCATGTTCAATCCTTTGTCAAAAGAGGATATTACCGGAAAATTTATGGATCTGACCAGCGGCATAGTGGGAGAGAAAACATCCCGGGAAATAGCGGATGTGGTTCTTAAAAGTAGTGCCTTTGAAAATATCCGGGAGATCACAGAAATTTTAAAAAGGAAGTATTAGGAGGAAAAATGGAGAACAGGGAGAAAAAGGGAGGATTTTTTGAACAGATACAGGGAAATATCAATCCGGTAGTTCTGAAATATTATTATGGGCCAAAAATGAAGGAATCAGATACGTCATTTCCCTATCTGGTCCGGGTTATGAAAGCCCATGTCATCATGCTGAAAGAGCAGAGCATTATCCCGGAAGAGGCAGCGCGCAGACTGCTTTGTGTCATGGAGGGATGGGGGGAAGGGATTCCGGAGCTGGACCCTTCTCTGGAGGACTTGTATATCAACCTGGAACACCTGATCACTTTGGAGGCAGGGGAGGATATATGCAGTTACCTGCCAGTTGCCAGAAGCCGTAATGACGTGGAGGCAGCCATGTGGAGGATAGAGCTGCGGGAAAAACTGTTGTTTTTAGCAGACGCGGTACTGGAACATGTGGAGGTGCTGCATAAGCGCGCAGAGGAAACGGTAGATCATATTTTCCCTGGCTATACATACGGACAGCAGGCACAGCCTGTCAATATGGGATTTTATCTCTCGGGAATTGCAGCGCCGCTTCTGAGGGACGCGGAGAGGATCATCCAGTGTATTGACCGGTTTAATAAAAATCCACTGGGGGCAGCAGCCATGTCAGGGACCGAGTACAACATAGACCGGGAACGGACAAAAGAGCTTCTGGGGTTTGAGGGTGTATGGGAACACACCGGGGATGCGGTGGCCAGTGCTGATTATATGATGGAGGCAGCAGGTATCGGGATCTCCGTTCTTGTCACTTTGGCAAGACTGGCGGAGGATATTATCAACTGGTGTTCCAATGAGGCAGGATTTGCTGATCTGTCAGATGATCTGATCGATTCAAGCAGTATTATGCCCCAGAAGCGGAACCCTGTTATCTGCGCAACGGTGCGTTCCCAGGCAAGGCTGATGTCAGGGCGGTATGCCGGCATATGCTCTGCCTGTTCGGTAGAATTTCAGGCAAGCAGAGATATGACTGCGGCCTGGACAGATGTACTGGAGTGTGTGGAGACCGCAAAAGGCATGTGCAGGATCAGCGCGGAATATGTAAAATCATTAAAGTTTAATAAGGACGTCATGGAGGAGATCTTGTATAAAGGTTTCTCAAATGCCACGGAGCTGGCGGACAGCCTGGTGCTGGAAGGTAAATTGTCTTTCAGGCAGGCGCACAGAGTGGTAGGCGGAGCAGTCAGTGAGCTTTTCCGCGGGGGAAAAGGCCAGGATGACCTGACCTGGGATCTGCTGGATAACTGGTGCCGTGAAATCTGTAAAACCGGCCTGCCCCTGTCAAAAGAGCAGGTGGATAAGGCTAAGAATTTTAGGATCGCAGTGGAGAGAAGAGACTGTCAGGGGGCAGCGGCACCGTCCCAGGTGCACAGGATGCTGGAGCTGCAAAAGGAACAGAGCCATTTGGTGCGAGAGGATGCCGTGAGGAAAAGAAGCGTATGGAACGATGCGGAGAAGAAGATGCGCCAATGTGTGCAGGCATTTATCTCAGAGGAAAGGCCGTAAAGGCGAGGAGGGTTTAGCTGATGAAGAGAAGAATGTGTTCCATGATTTTAACCGGGATATTGGTATTGGCATTATCAGCCTGCGGAGGCGATTCCGGGAGTAAGAAAGAGCAGAACGGGGAACAGGGCCAGAACCAGGAACAAAACCAGGGGGATAAAACAGAACAGTCTGACAGCCAGACTGCCCAGGTGGCAGACGAGCTTATTGTGCTGACAGGAAGTGACGCGTCTACCTTTGATCCGCACTTCTGTACGGATTCCGCGACAGAGATTTTTAACAAAAATATTTTCAACAACCTGGTGCGTTTCAATGAAGAAATGGAGATAGAGCCGGATCTGGCAAAGGAATGGTCTGTCTCGGAGGACCAGCTCACTTGGACCTTTAAGCTGGAGGAAGGTGTAAAATTTCATGACGGCACAGATTTTAACGCAGAGGCTGTGAAGACATCCTTTGAAAGAGTGCTGGACGAAAGCCTGGGTTCTCCCAGAAGGTCTGTCCTGGCGGCTATTACCAAGATAGAGGCCGTGGATGAATATACAGTGAACATATCCACAGACGTGCCGTGCGGTGCTTTGCTGCAGCAGTTATGCCATCCGGTAGCGGCAGTGATCAGTCCAAAGTCCCTGGAGGACTACGGGGAAGATATCTCCACACACCCGGTGGGGACAGGCGCATTTAAGTTCGTGGAATGGAAAACAGGAGAAGAGCTTGTTCTTGAGAGAAACACAGATTATTTTAAAGGCGCGCCGGCTGTGGAAAAGGTGTATTTCAGAGTTGTCCCCGAGGATGCAACCAGAGCGCTTCTGCTCCAGTCAGGACAGGCAGATGTGGCTCTGAGGCTCCCTGTGACAGAGACGGACAGACTGGAAAGTGACCCCAATGTGACGATCCAGAAGGGGGATACGGTCATGACCATGTATGTTGCCCTGAACAACAGCAAAGGCGTGCTAAAGGACGAGAAGGTACGTCAGGCTATGAACTATGCGGTGGACAAAGATGTGATCGTCAATGATATCCTCGGGGGCATGGCCACGGTTTCAGACTCACCGATCTCCCCGTATACCTGGGGATACAACTCCAGCATGAAGTATGCGTGTGATGTGGAAAAGGCAAAAGAACTTCTGACAGAAGCGGGATATCCCGACGGCATAGAGCTTGAATTGTGGACTCCTGTGGGCCGCTATCTCATGGATACACAGGTGTGTGAGAACCTGCAGGCACAGTGGGAGAAAGCAGGGATCCATGTGAATATCCGGCAGTGGGAATTCCAGGCACTGATGTCAGAGGTGAAAAACGGAGGATTTGACATGGTCCTGCTCGGATGGAGCCCATCCACCGGAGATGCGGACCAGGGATTATATCCTGTATTCCATTCCTCCCAGTTCCCGCCTAATTCCAACAGGGCATTCTATAATAATCCGGATGTAGATGCGCTGCTTGACCAGGCAAAGACAGAGGTGGATGAAACTGCCCGCAGGGAAATGTACGCAAAGGCGGAAAAGACCATCATGGAAGATGCAGCCTGGACCTTCTTGTATTATCCGAAGCAGGCATTATCCTACCGCAGCAATATTTCAGGTATTGAGATGCTGCCGACAGAACACATTATGCTGGAAAAAGTCACTAAGCAGTAGATTCAGATTACCGGCCTGCGGACATCCGCAGGCCATACAGGTCAAGGAGGCGGTTGTTTGCTGAAATATATTATAAAGAAAATCATTTTTACCTGCATTGTATTAGTGGGGGCTGCCACATGTGCCTTTCTGCTCCTCCACGCAATTCCGGGAGATACTGCGGAGGCGCTGGCAGGGCCGCAGGCAACCGTGGAGGATGTGGATAATCTGCGCCGTGCCATGGAGCTGGACCAGCCCTTAGGAAAGCAGTATGTGAGCTATATGGGGAATCTGCTCCACGGTGATTTGGGATACTCATACAGGACCAACAAGCCGGTTATGGAAATCCTCAGATCCGCGTGGCCGGCAACCCTTCAGCTTGCTGTGTGTAGTATGATCGTGGCAGTGCTGCTGGGCGTTCCCATCGGCATATTTGCAGCCATTCACAGGGGGAAGATAGGAGACACCATAGCCATGGTGGCTGCCTTTTTAGGGGTGTCCATGCCCTCGTTCTGGCTGGCGCTGCTTCTGATCATAGAATTTTCCGTGAACCATAACTGGTTTCCTTTCTACGGCAGAGAGGGGATTTCCAGTTTTGTCCTGCCGTCACTGACCCTGGGGCTTGGAGTGGCTGCCAATATCGCCAGGCTTACCAGAACCAGTATGCTGGAGGTTCTGGGACAGGACTATATCAGGACGGCAAAAGGAAAGGGCGTTAAAAACAGAAAGATCATATGGGTCCACGCGCTGAGAAATGCAGCAGTCCCTGTGGTCACTATCATCGGTCTGCAGTTTGGAGTGCTTCTTGGAGGGCAGGTTGTGACGGAAACTGTATTTTCATGGCCGGGTATCGGCAGGATGATCGTGGATGCACTCAACACAAGAGATCTGCAGATCGTGCAGGGAGGTATTTTGATCCTTGCGGTTACTTTTACATTGATCAATCTGATAACGGATCTGGTGTATGCACTGCTGGATCCTCGTATCAGGTATTCTTAGAAGGGAGGGAAGAATGTGAGTACATTTCGTAAAATATTGAGAAACCCCAGCGCGGCTGCGGGGCTTTGTATTCTTCTGCTCCTGATCGTTGTGAGTATAGCAGGGCCTTTTCTGGTACAGTCCCCCTATGAACAGAATACAGCCATCAAACTAATGCCGCCTTCTTCGGAACACTGGTTCGGCACAGATGACTTTGGGCGTGATGTGTTCAGCAGGATTGTCACAGGGGCGCATTATTCTCTTCTGGCAGGTTTTATATCCGTGATCCTGGGCCTCACAGGAGGACTTTTGCTGGGGGCTTTTGCCGGATTTTACGGCGGACTTTTAGATCAGATCCTCATGACAGTCTGTGATATACTGCTGGCGTTTCCAAGTGTCTTGTTGGCAATGGCAATTGTCATGGTAATGCAGCCGGGAATCTATACGCCTATGGTGGCGGTGGGGATCAGCTCCATACCCGTGTTTGCCCGCCTTGTGAGAGCACAGTTCATGTCACTTCGGGAGAGCTGCTTTGTGGAGGCTGTGCGCTCGGCGGGGGCGGGAGATCTGCGGATCATTTTCCGGCATCTGCTGCCGAATTCCATCGGTCCCATTATCATCCAGGCCACGCTCAGGATCGGTTCCTCCATATTGCTTGCGGCGACATTGAGTTTTTTGGGATTGGGCGCACAGCCGCCTACACCTGAGTGGGGAGCCATGTTGAGCGCTGCCAGAAATTATGTATGGACAGCCTCTTATCTTGCTTTGATTCCGGGTCTGGCCATCACCATCACCGTAGTGGCAGTGAATTTGATCGGAGATGCACTGCGGGACTATCTGGACCCCAGAACAAGAAATATGTAATGTCTGCCGTAAGAAAAAGATTCGGGCGGGTAGCTGTTCGGCAGGTATGCGCATTTATGTTGGGAGGATAAATATGGCGAAAAAAGTACAGGTTACATTGACGGGAAATGAAGGGAAGCGTCTGATCGCAAAAGCGGCAGTCAGGATGCCGGAGATACAGGAGCGTCTGGAGAAGAATAAGATCCTTCTGTGCGGAGGCACTACCGTGTCCGCGCTCTCGGAGGAACTGGGATTTGGACCTCTGCGCATTTCCGGAAGAATTGATGCCAGCGGCACGAGGACTGCCCTGAAAAAGGCAAAGGCGCCTCATAATCTGCTGCTGGATCAGGGAAAAGGAGTGAATGTAGACGGCAGTATCCAGAAGGTTGCAGAATCACTCAATGACAAAGACCTGGTTGTTGTGGGAGCAAATGCCATTGATCCCATGGGAAGAGCGGCGTTGGCTTTTGCGGCACTGGGCGGAGGCAGCAGGGGATATGCCCTCCACGGCGCGTATATGCAGGGAGTGCCCATGCTGATCCTGGCAGGCATCAACAAATTGATCCCGGATCTGGGAGCAGCCCAGGCTCACAGCGGAAGAGCCGGTATTGATCTGTCCATGGGAGCTGCGATCGGATTGTATAATCTCTTCGGCCCTGTCATCACAGAGCTGAAAGCGTTTGAGACCCTTTTCGGTGTGGAAGCGGTGGTGATAGCCGGAAGCGGATTCGGAACCGGTGACGGAACCAGGACGTTTGTTCTGCACGGGGAAGAAGCAGCCATCCAGCAGGCATGGGAACTCTGCCTGGGATTAAAAGGTGCGGGCGTGTCCGCATGTGAGGACAGTCTCTTCACCTGTGTGGGGGGATGCAGACACTGCCAGCGTCACGTTGGCTGTTATTATAAAGAACTGGCTCAAGGCGAAGACTGAACCCCGGGATGGGGTTAAAATCTATGGGATAAAAGTCTGTAGTTGGCAAAAAACCTGCCGATTACAGGCTTTTTTTTGTTTGAAAAACCTTCTTTTTAAAACCCCGGGGGCGGCTTGCGGGTCATTTTTCCCTCTGCTATACTCCATTCATGAAAGCCCGGAAGCGGGGAAATATTCCGGGAAGAGACAAAGTAAATACAAAACAGAAAAAGGAGCAGAACACATGAAGAAAAAGATTGCGGCAGTTCTCTGCTGTATGGCAATGACCGTATCCCTGCTTACAGGCTGCGGCAGCGGAGGGGATTCCGGTACGGATTCCGCAAAAGAGGCAAAACAGAAGGGGACGGAAGCGTCAGCCAAGGCGGATGCTCCCAAAGAAGAGCAGGAGGGGACTTCTGCAAAGGATGAAGTTACCATTGGATTTTCAAATGACGCGGATAGCTGGGACCCCTGCACCGGGTTCGGCTACACCGGTTCGCCTCTCTATTCCTCCCTGGTGAAAGTGAACGGAGATGACAAACTGGAAAATGACCTGGCCACAGAGTACAGTGTGAGCGAAGATGCACTGACCTGGACGTTTAAAATCAGGGATGACGTAGTATTTTCAAACAAAGAGCCGCTGAAGGCCTCAGACGTGGCTTTTACATTCAACACCACGAAAGAAAAGGCAACTTACATGGATCTTACCATGCTGGAGGAATGTACGGCAAAGGATGACACAACTGTAGAATTCAAGCTGAACAAGCCGTGTGTGACCTTTATCTATACAGTAGCCCAGATCGGGATCGTACCGGAAAAGTCATACAGCGATAATTTCGGACTGTCTGCTGAGGAGACCATTGGTTCCGGACCGTACAGGCTGACCCAGTGGGATAAAGGCCAGCAGTTTATCATGGAGGCCAATGAAAACTACTACGGGGAACAGCCGGCCATCAAAAAAGCAGTGTTCCTGGTACAGGAGGAGGATGCGCGGTTTGTATCTGCCAAAGCAGGGGATGTGGACATCGCACTTACCTCCGCGACCATTGCCACCAATGATATAGACGGCATGCACGTGGAAGAGGTGGAATCTGTGGACAACAGAGGGATCACGCTTCCCACCGTGCCGGATGAAGGTAAAACAACAGAAGATGGTTACAAGATTGGGAATAACATTACCTCAGATGTGAATGTCAGGAAGGCTCTGTGCTATGGCATTGACAGGGAAAAGATCATAACAGAGGCTTTAAACGGCTTTGCAAAACCGGCCTATACAGAGTGCGACGGTATGCCCTGGTGGAATGAGGATACTGTTATAGATACAGATGTGGACTATGCAAAACAGCTTCTGGATGAAGCGGGATGGAAGGACGAAGACGGCGACGGGATCCGTGAGAAAGACGGGACAAAGCTGGCCTTTCATCTGATGTATTTTGCAGGGGATTCCATGCGCCAGGCAGTTGCCATGTCCGTGGCAAATCAGGCAAAAGAGAATATGGGATTTGATATCACAGTGGAAGGCGTCAGCGCGGATGACACGGTGAAGAGAATGTTTTCAGAACCCATGATCATGGGCTGGGGTTCCGATAGTCCCATGACCTCCTATATGCTGTACCACAGCAGTAATGCGGGCAAGACGGATTTCTACAATCCTGAATTCTATACCAGCGAAAAGACAGATGAATATCTGGACAAGGCCATGAATTCCCTTACCATAGAGGATTCCTACCAGTGGTGGCAGAAGGCCCAGTGGGACGGTGAGACAGGTACATCTATGAGAGGTGAGGCGCCCTGGGCGTTCTATGTTAATATGTCACATCTCTACTATGTAAAGGATGGGCTGGATATAGGAAAACAGAGAATTCATGCGCACGGTGCGGCGTGGCCTCTGGTTGCCAACCTTGCAGAATGGACATGGAAATAAAATAAGTCGGGAAATACTGCTCCGGGCGTAAAATCTCTCAGATTTTACGTTCGGGGCTGTTCGTGTTCCAGCGCGTATTTTACAAGATTTATAAGAGAAAATCGAATGGAGAAGCAGAATGAAAAATAAATATTATATGAAATTGACAGGGAAATATCTGCTCCGCATGGTGACACTTCTCATAGCAGTCAGCATCATCAGCTTTCTTCTGGTCAGTATGTCTCCGGTTGACCCGGTGCAGCAGTATGTGGGAGCAGTGCCAAATGTGAGCATGGAACAGAGGGCAAAGATAGCGGAATACTGGGGGTTAAATGACCCGCCTGTGGAACGCTTCTTTGCATGGGCAAAGTCGGTGCTGCATGGAGACTTTGGAGTGTCTCTGATCTACCGAAGGCCGGTGCTGGATATCATCAAAGAAAAGTTTGTCACTTCTCTGGCTCTCATGGCGGCTGCCTGGCTGTTTTCGGGGATCATTGGATTTACCGTGGGCTGTGTGATGGGAGCATTTCACGGGAAAGGACCGGATAAAGTCCTGAAAAAGGTCTGTCTGATCATGTGTTCCATCCCGACTTTCTGGATCGGCATTGTGTTTCTTATGATTTTTTCCGTGAAGCTGGGATGGTTTCCCATGGGAATGAGCGTGCCGAAAGGCGTTCCCACGGACCAGGTGACCGTACTGCAGAGGATCCACCACCTGATCCTGCCGGCTCTGACCTTGAGTTTTCTGTCTTTTGCCAATGTGGCGCTTCACACAAGGGAAAAATTAGTGGATGTGCTGGAAAGTGAGTATGTTCTTTTTGCAAAAGCCAGAGGAGAATCCGGGTGGAGTATTTTAAAAAGGCATGGTCTGCGAAATATTATGCTGCCGGCTGTGACTATGCAGTTTGGTTCCTTCAGTGAATTGTTCGGAGGCTCTGTGCTGGCGGAAACGGTGTTTTCCTATCCGGGTTTAGGTGCCGCGGCTTCTGCGGCGGGTATGGGGTCTGACGTGCCCTTGCTTTTAGGGATCACCCTGTTTTCGGCACTCTTTGTCTTTATGGGAAATATGCTGGCAAATATAATATACGGGGTTGTGGACCCGCAGATAAGGGAGGGATACATAAATGAGTGATATGACCGCAGTGGTGTCCGGTGTACGGGGAAGAAGGACGAGAGTGAACCGGAGGACCAAAACGATTATTTTTGCAGCGCTGATTTTCCTGGTGATCCTGGGGGTATATCTGTCAGGGGCTTTTTTAAGTGATGACCTTATCCAAGCTGATTTTTCCAAAAAAGCACTGAAACCCTCTTTAGAGCATCCCTTTGGAACGGATCTTCTGGGGCGGGATATGCTGGTGCGTACCATAAAAGGGCTGTCTGTCAGTATATCTGTGGGCATGATCGCGTCAAGTGTGAGTGCGGTGATCGCTTTGTTTGTAGGTGTGGCAGCAGCCACGGGACGTTCCTGGCTGGATCACTTTATCAATTGGCTGATCGATCTTGTTATGGGAATTCCCCATACAGTTCTGCTGATCCTCATTTCCTTTGCCTGTGGAAAGGGGCTGAAAGGCGTTCTGATCGGGGTGGCAGTCACCCACTGGACAGGACTTGCCCGTATTATAAGAAGTGAGGTTCTCCAGATACGCTCCCAGCAATATATAGGTGTGTCAAAGAGACTGGGACATTCAAGCTGGTGGATCACGGTCCACCATATTCTGCCTCATATGGTGCCCCAGTTTATCATAGGCCTGATCCTTCTCTTTCCCCATGCCATCATGCATGAGTCGGGACTTACATTTTTAGGGTTCGGCCTCTCACCGGAGCAGCCTGCCATAGGGATTATTTTGTCGGAATCCATGAAATATCTGTCATCGGGCATGTGGTGGCTTGCGTTTTTCCCGGGTCTAATGCTTGTGATCATTGTGCTGCTCTTTGACCGTCTGGGAGAAAATATGAAGAAAATATTAGATCCGTACAGCGCACATGAATAGGAGTAAAACATGAAGAGAGAAAAAATAGAGAGAGAACCGATCCTGAAGGTGGAGGACTTATCCGTAGCGTTCCATATGTATGACAGGGGACTGGAGCAGTATGACCTGAAGGTAATATCTAACTTGAGCCTGGATGTGAAACCGGGGGAGATTGTAGCCATCGCCGGCTCCAGCGGTTCCGGAAAAAGCCTTCTGGCACATGCCGTTATGGGAATCCTGCCGGAGAACGCAGCGGTTACGGGAAAGGTCATATACAGGGGAGAGTGTCTTGACCAGAAGAAGAAGGAGGCACTCAGAGGTACGAAGATTGCTCTGGTGCCCCAGTCTGTAGCCTATCTGGATCCCCTTATGAGAGTGGGAAAACAGGTGACAGGCAGTGACAGCGGTAAAGACAGGAAAAGATCCCAGAAAGAGATTTTCAAGAGATTTCATCTGGATGAAAAGGTAGAGAGATATTATCCCTTCCAGATATCCGGGGGAATGGCAAGGAGAGTCCTGGTGTCAACGGCTGTTATCAGCAACGCCTCCCTGATCATAGCGGACGAGCCTACACCCGGGCTGGATCTGGAGATGGCACTGGAGGCACTGAAGATATTCCGTGAGCTGGCAGATGAGGGGAAGGCCGTGGTGCTCATCACCCACGACATTGATCTGGCCTTTAATATTGCGGACAGGATTGCCGTGTTTTATGCGGGTACCACAGTAGAGATGGCAAAGGCTGAGGACTTCAGGAGAGGGATGCAGGAACTGCGTCATCCCTATTCCAAGGCGCTCTGGCAGGCCCTGCCCCAGAATGGATTTCAGCCGATCCCCGGATTTCAGCCCTATGCCAAATATCTGCCAAAAGGCTGTCTCTTTTCTCCCAGGTGTCCCCACAGAACAGAAGAATGTGAAAAAGATATCCCCATGAGAGAGATCAGGGGAGGATATGTGAGGTGTATACATGCGACTTGAAGCGAAAAATTTAGGATTCCGCTATACAAATGGGCCGTGGATACTGAAGAATGTAAACTTTTCCATAGAAGAAGGAGAACGCGTGGGCCTGGTTGGACCAAGCGGTTACGGCAAAAGCACTCTGGTAAAGCTTCTGGGAGGTTATCTGGAACCCTGTGAGGGGGAAATCCTGTTGGATGGAAAGCCTATGGAGAAGAAAGGAATCTGTCCGGTCCAGCTCATTTACCAACACCCGGAGAAGGCTATCAATCCGCGATGGAAGATGAAGAAAGTTCTGGAGGAGTCAGGCATGTTCCGGGAGGAGGTGCTGTGTGCACTGGGAATTGAGAAGGAGTGGCTGGAGCGGTATCCTCGGGAACTATCCGGCGGAGAACTGCAGCGGTTCTGTGTGGCGCGCTCTCTGTTTGACGGAACCCATTTTCTGCTGGCGGACGAGATGAGCACCATGCTGGATGTGATCACCCAGGCACAGATATGGAATCTCATGCTCCATGAGGTGGAAAAGAGAAAAATAGGGCTGCTGGCAGTCACACACAACATGGCTCTGGCAGAACAGGTGTGTACCAGGAACATAAATCTGGCGGAGGTGAATCATATAAAATCTACAGAGGAAAGCAGGTGTAAAAATGGATGTGAATATGGTACTGTTTGATGATTTTGAGGCCATGGATGTATTTGGGCCGGCAGAGATACTGGGGAAACTGCAGAAGTATTTCCACATCCGTTATCTCTCTGTGTCCGGGGATGTGATAAACAGTGTACAGGGAGCCAAAATCTGGACAGATTTCCTAATCCCCGAGGAAATAGAGGGAATCCTGCTGATCCCCGGGGGAAAGGGAGCAAGGCGGCTGCTCTGGCAGGATGAGCGCACTTTGAACCTGGTGAAAAGAGCCGCAGAGAATGCGGATACCTGTATGATGGTGGGCAATGGTTCCGCGATCCTGGCACAGACAGGGCTTCTGTATAGGCGGAAGCTGGCAGACTGTCCTCTTGACAAGAACTGGAACAGGATGTTCACGGCAGGGATCGAGAGGATAGAAGGGGCCAGAGTGGCGGCTGACGGAAAATATTATTCCTGCAGCAGTACGGCTGCAGGGCTTGATATGACACTCTGGATGGTGGCAGATCAAATTGATATTGACGTGGCGGCAGAGGCTGCCCGGCAGATGGGATATGCCTGGGATCCGGCCGGAGGGGAAGAGATCTATTGCTGAAAAAGGCGGGCAAAGTGAGAAAGGATCTGTGCGATGAGAGAGGATAAAAAAGATACAGGGACAAAGTATGACAAGAGCATGGTCAACCGTCTTGCCAGGGCTTCCGGCCATCTGAAGTCCATACGAGGTATGGTGGAACAGGGCCGTGACTGCAGCGAAGTCCTGATCCAGCTTGCCGCTGTGCGCTCAGCTGTCAATGGCGCGGGAAAGGAAGTCCTGAAGCAGTACATGGACGAATGTATTGAGGAAGCATTGGAAAAGGGGGACGAAAAGAGCCTGGAGCGGCTGAACAAGGCCCTTGATTCTTTCCTGAAATAGAATTCCCGGAGAGAGACGCCAAGGAGAGAACCCCGGGATGGGGAAATAGGGTGTGAAAAAACTGCCGGAAGGGAAGGCGAAAGCTCTTTTTTATTTTTAACCCAGGGGGCGGCTTGCGGGAAGCAATCAGGTGTTATATGATGATATCACGGTTAATCTTCCTCCAAAAGTTGACCGGAAAATTTACAGTATTGGCTTTTGTGCCGTTCCCTCCGCTTATTAACGGCACGTGAAGTCTGATTTGAATTCACAGACACTCCAAGTTCAAGAAGCCGCATCCTAACGCCGGGATGCGGCTTTTTGTATGTCATTTTTAAACACGGTCTTGTAATATAAGGGCAGAAATGGTAATATTTTAGTAAGGCACAATATTGAACAGAGTTCTTATATACGGAACAAGCGGTGCCGCCATGAATATTAGGAGGGAAACCACTATGAGTGAAGAGAAAGAGATCAAGGTAAAGAGCCTGCAGAAGGCTCTGGAGATTCTGGGATGTTTCGTGGAAAAACAACCTCTGGGTGTAACGGAGATCAGTGAAAAGCTGGGATTATACAAGAGCAACGTGCATAATATTTTAATGACCTTTAAGGCCATGGACTATCTGGAGCAGGATCCGGAGACCGGCAAGTTCAGGCTGGGAACGGCTGTGTTCACCCTGAGCCGTGCGCTGAGGGAGAGCCTTACCATTACCCGGGTGGTGCTTCCTTATATGCACCAGATCGCAAAAGAAGCGGGAGAGCTGGTATATCTGGCCATCCCACATGAAGACGAGGTAGTGTATCTGGAAGGTATCTATCCGGAAGGCCAGATGCTGCCCGGCAGATCAGTGACAGGAGAGCGCTCCAAGATGTACTGCACCAGTGTGGGGAAAGTCATCCTTTCCCATATGCCGGATGAAGCGGTGGAGGAGATCCTGAGCCGTGAGAAAAAAGCCTTCACAGATTATACGATCACGGATAAGGAGAAGCTGTGGGAGGAAGTCAGGAGCGCACGGAGGGACGGCTATGCAGTGGATAATATGGAGAACACCTTCGGCGTCAAATGTGTGGGGGTGCCTCTGCTGAATCATTTAGGAAAAGTGGAAGGCGCCATAAGTATCAGCACTCCGTCTCTGCGCATGGATGATGAGAAGCGTGACATTTTTGTACAGATCCTCAAGAGGTATGCCAATGAGATTCAAAGACGTCTATAGAAAATAAAGAGCGGAATTTGGATGGTTTGCACAAAAAAGAAAAAGATTAAAGTAAGATATTGAAAAAACAAACAAGGTGTGATATGCTCATATCATCAAAAAAGAACGAAGTTCTTAAATACAGAACGAATAGTAAAAAGAAATAATATAATTACTCGGCGAAATGCCGAGTAAAAAAATTAAAACTATGAAGAACGAAGTTCTGTAATAGAGAACAGATTAAAAAATGGGAGGATTTTTACAATGGCAAACAAACCGTATTTAGTAGTGGAATGGAACGACACAGAGACAGATGCAAAGGGATGGATGTGCGCATACAACTTCGTTAATCATTATTGCGGAGGCGGAACAAGAATGCATCCGACGGTTACAAAAGAGGAGGTTATCCGTCTTGCAACGACTATGGGGTACAAATATAAGGCATGTGAATCCCTCACAACAGGTGGATGCAAAGCGGGAATTGCATATGACTATAAAGCACCGGATGCCCTGGACGTTCTGAGGCGTTTCCTGACTGCTACCGCACCGGTGATCAATGCAGGTGTTTCCATCGGCGGAGATTTAGGTGTGGATTACTCCGACGTTTTAAGGATCTTAGATGACCTGGGAATCGGTATTCCCCAGACAAAGGCCATGAAGGAAGATCCTGATATCCATCAGGGTATCGTAAATCATGACAGAGCAGAAAAAGAACTGACCTACGACGGTTTCAAAATGTATGATATGATCACCGGCTACGGCGTTGCGGCGGCAGCCGACGAAGCTTGGAAGATGAAGGGCGGCAAAGAAGGCGCGTCTGTTGTTATCCAGGGATTCGGATGTGTAGGCGCAAGCTGTGTAAACTCCCTGAACAATATGGGCTACAAGGTTGTGGGCATTGCTGATGTAAACGGATTGGTTTACTGCAAGGACGGCCTGGATATTCCCAAGCTGGTAGCTACCAGACTTCCAAAAGGTGAGATGAACAAGGAAGCTTTTGAAGATAATTATGAGATCTATCCGAACAGCCAGTGGCTGGAAAAAGAATGTGATATCCTCATTCCCGCAGCTCTGGAAGATGTGATCAATAAAGACAATGCTGACAAGATCAAAGCATCCCTGTTAGTGGAGGCAGCCAATATCCCGACCACACCGGAAGCAGACGAGATCCTCCGTAAAAACGGTGTTGATGTAGCCGTTGACTTTATTTCCAATCTGGGCGGCATCCGTATCTATGAAGCGGTTATCTTCCGCCTTGTAAAGATCGAAGATATGAGTGATGAGGATGCGGCAGCAGCTATTGTGAAAGACACAGTAGACTTGATCCGCAAACAGACACGCCGGGTATTTGAAGAGTCCAAAAAGACAGGTGAATTCACCCGTGACGTAGCCAGAAGGCTGTTCACACCGGACAAATCCGACACTCCGGATATGTAATCCGTTATTCTGCTGGATAGGGTGGGGATGCGAAAAAAGCATCCCCATTCCATGTATATGGAGGTTTTTATGAATTCTAAAGTGAGAAAATACCTTACGGTCATAACACTTGGCCTGGCAGGAGGTTCCATCTATTTTCTGCCCTACGTGAAATACATTTTTTATGACGCACAGCTTGCGGCCATGCATATGAGCAACACCCAGTCCGGCCTGCTGCTCACCATGTACACGGTGGGAAATATGATCCTCTACATACCGGGCGGTATCATTGCTGACAAAGTATCCCCGAAAAAAGCACTGATGATCTCCCTTCTGAGTACATCGGCACTTGCCTATTTATATGCCTTTACCATGAACTTTAAGATCGCCATGTTCATCTGGATGGGACTTTCCTTCAGCACGGCTTTTGTGTTCTGGTCCGCGCTTATGAAAGCTGTCCGTATTATCGGAACAGAGGAAGAACAGGGATTCATGTATGGCCTTTACTATGCCTGCAACGGAATCACGGCGGCCCTGACCAACACACTGGCCCTGAATATTTACAAGACAGCCGGCGGAGATATGGAACAGGGATTCTTCCGCGCAGTTTTAGCCGGCGGTTCTGTGGCGATCCTTGCAGCGGTTCTGCTGTTCTTCCTTATGAAAGACAGTGACAAACAGGAAGAAAAAGCCGGCGGCGGGGAACCGAAATTCAACATGGGTGATGTGGGAAAACTACTGAAAAATCCGGTGGTATGGATCGTTTCCTTTACTATCTTCTGCGGATACGGATTTTATACCAGCATCTCCTATTTCAATCCTTATCTGACAGAAGTGATAGGTGTATCCCCGGAAAGCTCCGGATTTATCTCCATTGTCCGCAACTATCTGCTTCTGCTGCTGGCTCCTGTGGGAGGCATCATTGCAGATAAAGTATTTAAGTCCACATGTAAATGGCTCTCCACGGCATTTATCATACTGGCAGCTCTGTTCGGAGCGGTTCTTATCCTGCCCTCCGGCATCAGCCCCATGGCAGCCAGCCTGTATACCCTGATCCCGGGAGCATTTGCCATGATGATGTACGGAGTTGTGTTCTCCACAGTCAGTGAAGCGGGAATCCCCAGAGTGATGACAGGAACCGTGATCGGAATCGCGTCTATTATCGGCTATCTGCCGGATTCCATCTACTCTGTGCTCTTCGGAAAGTGGCTGGATTCTTTTGGCGGCACAGGATACAATTTTATCTTTGGTTTCCTTGCAGTCTCAGGACTGGTGGGCGCCACACTTGCAATGTTGATCTACAGACACGGTAAGAAAGCAAAACAGGGAAATGCGGTCTGATGCGCGGCTCTTGACGGTACGTGAAAAAGACAAGGAAAGCAGTACCCCCTGTGAATGATCATAGAAAGGAAAATGAAATTATGGGAAAAGAAAAAGTTTACACCAATCCCGTCCGCTGCAAAGGCTGCGGTTATTGTATGAATGCGTGTCCCCAGGAGGCCATCCGGGAATCCGGCCATGTGAATGCCAAGGGGTACAATACGGTTGAAGTGGATGCAGAAAAATGTGTGGTATGCGGCATGTGTTACCGCGTATGCCCGGACTATGTATTTGAAATACGATGAGGGAGGTTCATTATGGGAAAAGTATTATTTAAAGGAAATGAGGCTCTGGCAGAGGCGGCACTGGCGGCCGGATGCCGCTTCTACAGCGGATATCCGATCACTCCGCAGACAGAGATCCTGGAATATCTCTCCTGGAGAATGGAAGATGTGGGCGGTGTATTTATCCAGGCAGAGTCTGAACTGGCAGGCGTAAATATGGTATTGGGGGCATCCGCAGCAGGCGCAAGGGCGCTGACCACATCTGCAGGCCCCGGATTTTCTCTGAAACAGGAGGGGATTTCCTATCTGGTGGCAGCAGATCTTCCGGCTGTGATCGTGGATGTTATGCGTATCGGCACAGGCTTGGGAGATATTGCCCAGGGGCAGGGAGATTACTGGCAGCTCACAAGAGGCGGCGGTCACGGCGATTATCACACACTGGTACTGGCACCTGCGTCTGTCCAGGAAAATGCAGATCTGATGGTGGAAGCTTTTGATCTGGCGGAGAAATACCGTCATCCTGTTCTCATTGCCTCCGACGCGGCTATCGGGCAGATGATCGAAGCTGTGGAAATCCCCGAATTCAGGGAACACGACATCGACAAATTTGACTGGAGTATCAAGGGCTGTGAAAAAGGCTGTGAGCAGCGTAAGATCCAGAATGTTTATTACACCCATCCGGATTATGAGAATTACCTGAGAGAAAAATACGATGACATGGAGCGGGACGAACAGCGCTTTGAGAATATCCAGGTGGAAGACGCAGATCTGGTACTTGTGGCTTATGGGATCAGTTCAAGGGTATGCCGTGAGACAGTTGAGCTTGCAAGGGAAGAGGGCCTGAAACTGGGGCTTATCCGTCCCATTACCCTGTGGCCGTTCCCGGTAAAAGCCTTTGAGGAGGCAAAGAATGTAAAAGCCTTCCTCACAGTGGAGATGAATATTTTAGGTCAGATGACAGACGACGTGCGCCTGGCTACCGGCGGAAAATATCCGGTTGACCATTTTGGTTCTATTTTCGAGATTCCGGAATCTGACGGAATCATTGCAAAAGCAAAAGAAATGCTGAAAAAGGAGGGAGTATAATATGAGACTGGTAGCTCCTGAAACCGTAACATTTACGCAAAGCGGCTTCTGTCCCGGATGCGGACACGGCCTGGCAGTCCGTCTGATCGCTGAAGTAATGGAAGAGATGGGCTTAAGTGAAAAACTTCTGGCTGTGGTAGATGTGGCCTGCGGTTCTTTAAATATTGATTCCTGGAGATTTGACACAGTTATGGCAGCTCACGGCCGTCCCGTGGCCACAGCGGTAGGCATCAAGAAAGTACGCCCGGATAATCCGGTGCTTGCCTATATCGGTGACGGCGCAGCGTACTCCATCGGCATGGCGGAGACGATGCACACTGCACTGAGAAACGACAATGTGGTGACTGTAGTCATCAACAACAGCTTATACGGCATGACCGGCGGGCAATGCGCACCCACATCTCTTCCGGGCCAGATCACCACTTCCACACCGAGAGGAAAAGATCCCGAAAAAATGGGAATGCCTTTCAGAGTTGAGCAGGCATTTACAGGCTTTGACATTGCCTACCTGGCAAGAGGGACCATGGCAGATGCCAAGGGGATGATCCAGTGTAAAAAATACATCAAAAAAGCCTTTGAAAAACATATGAAGGGCCAGGGATTCTGTCTGGTTGAACTGCTCTCCCCGTGTCCCACAAACCTGAACATGACTCCTGTAAAGAGCATGGAGCACCTGAAAAATGAGATGGAAAAATACTTCCCTCTGGGTGAATTTAAAGACAAAAAGGAGGAGGAATAGACATGGCAAAAGAAATTATTTGTGCCGGATTCGGCGGACAGGGAGTGCTGACAGCCGGAATGCTGCTCATCAATGCCGGCATGGAACAGGACAAAAATGTGTTATTCTATCCCTCCTACGGTTCGGAGATGCGGGGCGGAACTGCCAATTGTACGGTAAAGATCAGCGATAAGCTGATCGCCAGTCCGGTATCCAAGCACCCGGATATTCTGTTCACCATGAACACTCCGGCTATTGATAAATTCGAGGAGCGTCTGAAACCCGGAGGGCTTCTGCTGGTGAACTCCTCCATTGTACCGGAGGACAGAACCTACAGGGAAGATATCACGGTAGTAAAGATTCCCGCCACAGACATAGCCGCGGAAGTGAAAAATCCTAAGGGTGCCAACCTGGTCATGCTGGGAGCACTGGCTGCCCACAGTGATTTGTTTACGATCGAATATATGGAAACAGCCATTGTCTCCTTTTTTGAAAAAAAGGGAAAAGGCAAATTCAATGAAAAGAATGTAGCCTGCTATCGCCGTGGGGTGGAAGGTAAATAATAAAGGGGTTTGAGCAGGAGGGCGGAATTGGCCGCCCTCTCACAGGAGGTAAAAAACTATGGATTTGACAAAACTGCTGAAACCGAAGTCCGTAGCAGTCATCGGTGCCAGTGAGAAGGAAGGCTTCGGCGGTGATGTGTGCCGCAATATCCTTACTTATATGGAAGACAGAAGCCATGTATATTTTATCCATCCAAAGCGTGACCAAGTATTTGGAGTTCCCTGTTATAAGAGCGTATCGGATGTGCCGGGAAATGTGGATATGATGGTCATTTGTACTTCCCAGAAAACGGTTATCCCGCTTCTGAGAGAAGGCGCGGCAAAGGGCTGCGGCGGTGCGGTGGTATTTGCCAGCGGATATGGTGAAGTGGGGACGGACCAGGGAAGAGCCAATGAAAAGGAACTGATGGACACAGCAAAAGAGCTTGGGATCGCTGTTATGGGTCCAAACTGTGCGGGATTTGTCAATTATGTGGACAATGTGCAGGCCTTTGCGTTTATCTCTGACAAGAGAGACAGAAAAGGCAGTGTGGGTGTGGTATCCCAGAGCGGTCAGCTCTGTCTGTCCCTGATGGACTGCCCCGGCATGCGTTTTTCCTACAGCATATCAGCCGGAAACGGAAAGATCGTCCAGATGGAGGATTACCTGGATTTCCTGGTTGAAGATGAGAATACCAGGGTGGTCAGTGTTTATATCGAAGGTGTTAAGAATGCGGATAAATTTGCGGCTGTTCTAAAAAAGGCCGCGGACAAGAGAAAACCTGTTGTCATTTTAAAAGCGGGAAGAAGTGCCAAGGGCGGCGCCATTGCTGCCTCCCATACAGGAAGCCTTTCCGGTTCCGATGCGGCCTTTGATGCTGTGCTGAAAAAGTTCGGAGCGATCCGTGTGGATGACCTGGAGGAGCTGATGGCCATGTCCCTGATGCTCTCCACTTTAAAGCAGATGCCGAAGCAGGCCACATTCGCGTCTATGAACCTCTCAGGGGGGGAGACAGGGATCTGTGCCGACGTGGGCAGCTTAAACGGTATCGAGTACCCGGATTTTGCAGAGGAGACGCTGGCCTCATTAAAAGAGCAGCTTCCCTCCTACGCATCACCTAACAATCCCCTGGATATGACGGCAAGCCTTTCCTATGACGCGGACCTGTACGCAGGAGCGCTGCGGACTGTAATGGATGACCCCAATATCGGTATGGTCCTGATCGGCTACACACTGCTTCTGGATATCGCAGACCCGGCTATTCACTATATGTATGAGGGAATTGAGAAGGTTGTAAAAGAAAAAGGGGATAACTGCAAACCCATTGCCATGATCCCTTTTGCAGAAAATACCAGGAACCCGGAATACCAGGAAAAGCTGTTTAATATCGGTGTGCCGGTACTTCCCCCTACTGTCTATGCATTTAAGATACTCCGCCATCTGGCTGATTTTATTTCCTATACACCGGATAATAAGAGCCTGAGCCTTGCGGTAGGACAGAAGAAGAGCAATGAGACATATGCTCTGTCTGAGCATGACAGCAAGAAAGAACTGGGCGCCTACGGGGTTCCGGTTCCCAAGGAAGTCATTGTCAACTCTGCAGAGGAAGCGGCAGAATTTGCAAAGAATACAGAGGAAGCCCTTGTCATGAAGGTGGAGTCCGCCGATATTCTGCACAAAAGCGATGTGGGCGGTGTGAAGCTGAATATTCATGGTCCTGAAGAAGCAGTTCGGGCATATAATGAAATTATGGACAGTGTGTCATCCAAGCGTCCTGACGCAAAAATTAATGGGATATTAACAGTTCCCATGTTAAAATCAGGAGTAGAGATGATCATTGGTGTGAATAACGACCCGCAGTTTGGTCCTATGGTCATGGTGGGAATGGGCGGCGTGTTCGTTGAGGTGTTCAGGGATGTGGCATTGTACCCGGCTCCGATCAGCAAAGCGGAGGCCTTAGACATGCTCAGATCACTGAAATCTTTTAAATTATTGAACGGATATCGCGGCGGGGCCAAATGTGATATAGACGCTCTGTGTGATACCATTGTAAGTATTGCTGATTTCGCCAGTGCAAACAGGGATACCCTCAAAGAGCTGGATATCAATCCGCTGTTTGTATACCCGGAAGGGGAAGGAGTAGGTGTTGCTGACGCCCTCGTTGTCAAATATGGCAGCTTAACTTGACGGAATGATCGGCATCCATAAAGGAGGGACACGATGTGAAACTGTTTGAGAAGATTGAAAAGAAAGTTTTCATCCCGGCTGTGGTGATCCTGGCAGTCATTATTATTCCGCTGTATCTGGCACCGGAGATTTCCAACCAGATAATTTCAAGCGTATTTGAGTTCTGCACAGGAAGACTGGGTTTTCTGTACCTGCTTGCCTGCCTTGTGTCTTTTGGATTTTTGATCTGGCTGACAGTGAGCAGGCACGGGAATGTAAAGCTGGGCAGCGCTGAGGATAAACCGCAGTATTCCAACGTTTCCTGGATCGCCATGCTTTTTACTGCGGGTGTGGGAACGAGCATCGTGATCCTGGGCTTTCTGGAGCCGATCTATTATGTGAGCGGCCCTCCTTTTGATCTGGAGCCATTCAGCAAGCAGGCGTATGAGTATGCGCATATGTACGGGCAGTTCCACTGGGGACTGAGCGCCTGGGCATTCTATAATCCGGCTATTATTGCCACGGCTTATATGATGTTTGTCCGGAAAAAACCGAGTATGCGCCTGAGCGTTGCCTGTGAACCTGTACTCAAAAAGCAGTCCAGGGGATTTGTGGGAAACGTGATCGACATGCTGGTCATCTTTGGCATTGTGGGGTCTATTTCCACATCTCTTGGGATTGGAGCGCCGGTACTTTCTGTGATCATACGGGAGGTATTCGGAATTCCGCAGAATTATGACTTTGTTGTGCGTATTGTAGTATTGGTCATCTGGGTCTGTATCTTTGGAACCTCAGTGTACCTGGGATTGGATAAAGGGATCCAAAAGCTCAGCAATATAAATGTAGTGCTGGCGTTTGTCTTTATGGCGATTGTACTTTTTGTGGGACCGACAACAGATATCTTCAAAATGGAAATAAATTCTCTTGGTCTGTATGCCTCTGATTTTGTCAAAATGAGTACATATACGGACCCCTTCGGAAGCGGGAAATTTACGCAGGAATGGACCGTTTTCTACTGGGGATGGTGGCTGGCTTTTATGCCTATGATGGGAATGTTTGTGGGACGTATTTCCAGAGGGCGCACCATAAGAAATGTCGTGTGGGGACAACTCATATGGGGAAGTCTGGGCTGCTGTGTAAGCTTTATGATATTCGGAGGATACTCTTTGTTTCTGCAGGAGACAGGCAGAGTGGATTTGGCATCTATTCTGCAGAGCCAAGGCCAGAGCGCTGCCATTGTGGCAATTCTTCGGACTTTGCCTATGCCGAAGCTCATGATGATATTTTTATGCATTGTCTGTTTTGTATATCTTGCAACGACAATTGATTCCTGTGCCTATGTTCTGGCCGGGACCACCATGAAGCGTCTGAAGGGAAATGAGGAGCCTGCCAGATGGAACAGGATATTCTGGGCAATTCTGTTCTGTCTTTTGTCGATCGGCCTAATGCTGATCGGAGGACTGGAGGCGGTAAAAACCATTTCCGTACTCACAGGGCTGCCGCTGATCGCGGTGCTGATCCTGCTGATCGTTTCTGTGAAGAAAATGCTTACCGGGGAAGATAAAAGCAAAAAGGACGGCAGTGCCGAAGGTGAGCCTTTAGAGTTATCTAAGCCGGAGCAGGAGAAGAAGATACAGACGAAAAACTGAAATTTTTTCAAAATTATCCCCTGGGGTGGCTTGTAAAACGGGTGGTGGTTAGCTATGATATAGACATAGCCGCATCCTCCGCAAACTGCGGCTCCAAATGGATTTGAATTCACGCATGACATACAAAGGAGGCTGTATCCGCTTTGGCGGGGCAGCCTCCTTTGTATGTCCGTTTTGGTCACAGGTGGTCGTGACAAGAAGATCCGGTCTGCGCAGAATTAAGACAGGTGCTTAGATCAACTTGAAAAACCGGTAACACCCATTACACATACCCACGTGGATATATCTCTCCCCTTTTTCATTCTTTGCCGGGCAGTATATTTCTCCTGTTTCTAAATCCTGTATCCCCCGGACGTCCTCCCGATTCAGCACCACATCCATATCTGTGGGATAGTCGTGATAAGAAAAAATACCAAAAGTGTCATTGTCATACAAAAACAGGTTACATTTTGCCTGCACATTCAAATAGACATCCAGACCCTTAGAAAACAGTCTGTGAATGATTCCGTTTACTTTTCCCGGCAGCAGATACAAGTCTGCAAAATCATCGGGAATATCCAGAACATACAGGTGTCCTTTCCCATAAAAATCATGTGTCAGCAGCGGGAAATTGCTGTCCCTGGAAACAAAAGCCAGCTCACACCAGGTGGCGTTTGTCTTATACTGCAGCACATCTGCAAATATGGGTGATACGCCTTCGATACAAGCCGGCGGTCCGCTCTGGAATACGTCGGCCCAGTATTGTCTTCCTGCGGCCTTTCGTCCTGTGCAGGTGACCGAGGTCATATCCCGGATACCCTTATCCTGCACAGCCTTTAAAAATCCGCTGGTAACCGCGGCACTCCTGCCGGATCGGACGAAAGCCTTTAGCTTTTCCACGATATCTTTGTCACATGCCGCGCTGGCTGTGAGCAGAAGAACATCAGCGTTCTCATCAAAGAATGGCGTAGGCTCCAGAGGAAGTCCCGTCATACCCAGATAGTTCATGAGCTGATCCTCCCCATCCGCGTCAAATGGCTCATACATAGGGATACCCACCGGATTTCCAGTCATGGACAGAATCCTGTCGATCCGTTCCAACTGCTGGCCGAGAGGCGGCAGCGCAGGCATACCGATCAATTCAGAGAAGCTGAATAAGGTCAGTTCCCTGGCGCCTGCAAATAAAGTGAGATAAGCCTGCTCCAGCCATATGTTCAGGTTGGCATTGGAATCCCCTTGATCGATCCATCCTCCGCCGTTTTTTCCCGGCGCTGTATTCTCCATCAGCCGTATCATGCTGTAACTCAGATACCTCTGCAGATGCTGCTGGCTGTAGGTGGAGTGGCGGGACTCTGTACCTGTATAGATTCCGTCAAAGATATCCCTCTCTTTTTTAGGGTTATATCCGGTTTCCTGGTAGGACTCATACCAGTTTGGAAATTTGATGATGAATTTGCAGTTGGGATTCACAGACTTTGCGATAGAGACGATCTCCCGGGAGACTTCTTCCATCTGATCCAGCCGAAACTCTGCCCATGTTTTCTCTCCCTTGGCCTGAAGACAGTCACCACAGCGGCAGGAAGTATAGAAGAAATCATCCAGGATGATCTCATCAAAAAGGGAAGCGGTATATCGGACGATGTCATAGTATTTTTGCCGGTAAGCCTGATCTGTGAAGCAGAAGGCGTCAAATATGCGGAATTTTGTATCATTCTCCATACGTATGGTGGAGGTGATAGCTCCGGATACCTGGATACCCTCCTTCTCAAATAATTCTTTGACCTGCTTCATTTTCTCCTGAGGTACGTCAAAGGTTTCCCGGTGCGTGTCCAGATAAACCTTATCAAGTGGAAGGTATTTTGAAAAATACCGAATTCCTTTTTCCACCTCTTTCATATCTGCCTGTGCCAAAAACTCTCCGCGTACATAGGATGCCAATTTAAAATTCTTGTAGTGCTGCATAAAATCCTCCTCGTTGATATAATAAATTTACACAGGACCGCTGATTTTTTGCGTTCCTGTTATCTATGATAAAAGGGAAAACCGGATAAGGTTCTGTCCTCAAATCATTTTTTTGATGTATTCCGTGGGTGTCATACCTGTGCATTTCCGAAAGAGCTGGCTGAAATACTGGGGATTGTTCCCGCAGCCCACGGCTTCTGCCACCATGTATACCTTCTCTGTATTTTTCTCCCCATCGCAGTGGAGCAGCAGCTCCTGGGCTTTCTCGATCCTGATCCGGTTCAGATAGGCGGAGAACTTTTCCCCGGTCTGTTTATAAAACTGCTTGCTCACATAGTCCACATTCATGAAGAGATAATTATTAGAAAGCCATTTTAAAGACAAAGTGGAATCTGACAGGTGTTCCTTTGTGTAGGACAACAGTTTTTCAATAAACGGTTTATAGCTGCTGGAATGAGATGTGGGGAAAAAACGGTTAAAATTTCCCCGGAAAGAGGAGAGAATCTCCTCTGTGGTCTGTGCTCTGTTGATCAGGCGGAAGAATTCCGCTCCGGTGACAGCATCCGGTTCTGAGGCTGTCTGTGATTCCTGAAAAATAATATTGGTGATCAGAAGATTTAAGAAATCCCTGTCCTCGATGGTCTCCAGAAGGGAAAATAGTTCTTCCGAAAAGGCCTCGTAGGCAACAGCTCCTGACTCGTATCTCTGGATCATGGATCTGGCGCTCAAAAGACATCCGTTATAGTTGCAGATGGGAATTCTGGTATCCCCATCCAGATAGTAGATCTTGTCATAACGGATTGATTTTTGTATCAGTGTAATGAATAGTCCGGTCAGATTCTCAAAGTGTTCTTTTTCATGCTTCAGAGACACTGTCTCCCGGGGAAAATGCAGGCTGTCCAAAAAAGCATCGCAGCCTGGACACTCACCGTGGATGTCCTTTAAGACAAACAACAGAGTGTTTTTTACATAGAACAGATGAAATAAAAATCCCGGAAAATTTTCCTGCATATATTCACTGATTTTTAAAACACAGTCCCGCACATACTGCTCCTCCAAAAAAAACAGATAGTGAAGATCATAAGAGGTGCTGTGGAAATCCAAATAGCACTGGTAGGAATCAGCGATTTTAGAAGGATCTACCCCTCCTGTCACCCCGTCTGTCACCATGTTCCGAAACAGAGACTTCTCGAATTCAGCAGTCTGTTCCTCCACCACGGCAGACTGCTGCTGGATCAGGCAGTCTTTTTTTACATCTTCGATAGCGTCTATGATCTGTTTTTCATTACAGGGTTTCAGAAGATAGTGCCGGATTCCGTAGCGCATGGCCTGTTTGGCATACTCAAACTCTCCGTATCCTGATAATAGGATAAATTGAATGTGCTCCCGGGTATCCCTTAACTTCTCGATCAGTTCCAGTCCGGAAAGTCCCGGCATCTTAATATCAGTGAGCACGATATCCGGGTATTCGTCCAGGATCGCGTCGTAAGCCTCCAGACCGTTTTTGCACACATCCACAACCTCCACACCCAGGCTCTCCCAGTCGATCAGACTGCGGATAGATTCCCGTATGATCTTCTCATCATCCACAATGATCAATCGTAACATCTATATCCCTCCTATACTGTTTTCACCGCTGCTGTTGCTGCGTTATATTCCCGATTCCTTCTGCTGCTGTTCCCTGAAAGGGAAGCCGGATCATGGCCACAGCAAAGCCATCCTTGTTAAAGAATTCAAGACCATACTCTTTTCCATAGGTCAGTTGGATCCGTTGGTTGATATTGGTAAGACCAATGCCGAAGCCCTCCGGTTTGATGGTCTTGTCACTTAATTTTTCCAGTAAATGATTCGGGAAAGAAGAGCCGCTGTTCTCCACCTGAATATACAGATACCGGCTGTCGTGATACACGCGGATCAGGATCCGGCAGGTATCTACCATCTCCTCCAGGGCATGCTGAATGGCATTTTCCACAAGAGGCTGAATGAGCAGTTTGGGAACAGGTACTTCATTCAGAGCTTCGTCCACCTCCATAGTATAGACAAGCTGATCCTCGTAGCGTGTCTCCTGGATCGTCAGGTAGCAGTGGACAAAATCAAGCTCCTGCCTGAGCGGAACGGTTTTGGAAGACTGGGACAGAGCGGCTCTCAATAAAAAGCCAAGAGCTTCTACCATTTTGGAAATATCCTTCTCTCCGGAAGCTTTTGCCCGCCAGTTGATGGATTCCAGAGTGTTATATAGAAAATGGGGGTTGATCTGTGTCTCCAGAGCTTTTAGCTGCGCGTCCTTGACCAACAGCTCATTTTTATAGTTTACATGGATCAACTGCTGAATCTGCAGGGCCATCTGATCAAACTGCTGGTGCAGAAGCCCCAGTTCGTCTTTTCTCTCTGTATAGTCAAAAGGGAAATCGGCGGGGGAAAAGGTTGCGTCTTCACGGGCAAAGGACTGGATCTTGCAGATCAGGTTGTCAATGTGCCTGGTCAGGGAGCGGATAAAGTGCGTGGAGAGCAGGAGGCTTAACAAGATACTCAACAGAACAATGGCAACGAACAGGATTCTGGTGACTAGGATCGAATCATAGACCGTACCATAAGGAACCAGGCAGAAAAAGTCCCAGCCCACATTGGGGACTGTATTTTTGACCACAAAGTATTTGTCTCCGGACAAATTCTGGATGCGGTAGGGGTGCTCAAAGGGTTCCAGAAGCGTTTTGGAATCCTGTTCCGACAGGGTGATGCTGCTCTGGATCACGGAATCTTCGTTCGCCAGCAGATAGGAGGCCTGCCCGTATTGATTGGAAAAATGGCTGCAGTCTTCTAACATCCGTCGGCTATTTACCCGTATGATGACATATCCCAGAGAGTCCAGGCGCGCATTTTTGGTCCGCCGGATCTCCCGGACGAGAAAGAGACCATAGTCTTCGCTGTATTGTGTTACCCATGTGGAACGGCCCATGTGTCCTTTGGCGCTTTTTATCAATTCCCGGATCACCTCAACCGGGAGCCGGTCAGACAGAGGAATATAGGTTTTGGCCATGACCTCATCCCCGGCCAGCATGATATAGGAAAGACTGTTGTTTTGGTACTGCTGCAGATAGGACTCCAGGGTGGTGCACAGAGTGCTGTAAGAGGAAGGGTCCAGCGGCTTTCCGGAATCCTTGCGCATAGACAGCATGTCCTGTAACGTATCATCCGCGATCATAGCTGTGGAGAGTGCCTGGATATTGTCAATGTGGCTGCTCAGGTTAGAGGCTGAGTAGGACAGATTATCAGCAGTGCTGCTGTATAACAGATGGTTATTGCTGCGGACAGTAAAGTAATAAGCGAGCATGGAAAACCCGCTGATCAGAAAAATACATGCCAGCACGATCAGCATGATCTTGCGCCCTAACTTAAAATTGGATATGTTTTTCTGTATTTTTGTACCTATATTTTTAATCGTAAACATTGACGGCATCTCCCTTTTTCTCTCGTTAAAATGTTAGCTAAATTATATAAGAAAGTGTAAAGGAAAACAATAAAATAGAGCATAAAGTCGGTTTTTTTACATGGGACCTCGGTTTTTTTTATTAAGTTCTAAAATTCGGAATGCTATAATGCAACCAGAAACAAGGAAACAGGACAATGTGACAGAGCAGTGGGAACAGGTCATATAAAGAGCCATAGGGGTAGATTTGAGATTGAAATAATGGGAGGGAAAAAAGTGAGAGGCACAGAGAAATTAGACGCGTTGCTGAAGAATTTTGTGGAAATGGAGAGAGGGCCTGCGGGATGTGCGCTGACAGTGAGGCTGGGTGAAGAGATCCTCTATGAGGGATATCAGGGATACGCCGATGAAGGTGCAGGTAAAAAAATCGGAAGAGATACCGTGTATCGCATGTATTCCTGTACAAAACCCATTACGGCCGCTTCCGCTATGATCCTTTTGGAGGAGGGAAAGATTCTGTTGGATGATCCGGTGTGGTGGTATCTGCCGGAATATAAAAATCTCACCTGCTGCCATTACGCAGGAAATAACATGGAGACCCTGATACCCGCTGCTGACATGACCATCAAGCATCTGCTCACCATGACATCGGGTTTTACCTATGACGGGGAATGTAATGGTACCCAGCGGGAGACAAAAAAAGTGCTGGATGCCATCAAACAGGAAGGTTTTGTATCCACCAGAGAATTTGCAGGAAGGCTTGCCCGGGTTCCTCTTGCTTTTCAGCCAGGGAGCCATTGGAATTACGGACTGGGACTGGATGTGATGGGAGCTGTGATCGAGGAAGCAAGCGGTATGGGATTTGGAGAATTTTTGAAAAAAAGGCTGTTTGAGCCTTTGGAGATGCCAAACACAGGATTTTTTAAGGAAGAAATCCCCCGGGAGCAGTTGGCGGTGATGTACCGGTATCAGGACGGAAAAAGACTGCCAAATGAGTCGGAAGAGTATAAATTTTCTTCTGTATACCGTCTGGAAAGCGGAGGCGGGGGATTGTTATCCACCGTGGAAGATATGTCACATTTTGCCGGAATGATGGCCAAGGGAGGCATCTGGAAGGATAAAAGGATTTTAAATTACAGATCCATTGAACTGATGAGCAGGAATCATCTCAGGGGGGAGGCCCTGGAAGATTTCCAGGATACGCACCGCCATGGCTGGAACTTTATGTCCGGTTATGGGTATGGATTAGGCGTGAAGACCCTGATAGACCTGGCAGATTCCAACTGCCTGGGAAGTTCCGGGGAATTCAGTTGGGCCGGGGCTGCAGGGACACTTTTGTCCATGGATCCGGTAAACAGGCTGTCTGTGGTATATGCCCATCAGCTTATGCCTGATAACCGGGAGGAGTTCTGCCATCCACGGATTTTAAATGCGGTGTACAGTATCATCTGAGGCAGACAGCAAGTGTAAAAATATAGGAGGACAGAGGAATATGAGTAAATCAATCGCCATTGTGGAGACCAGCGCGGTTTCCTTTGCAGAGTTAAAAGAGCTGTGCCGGGAGATCATCCCTAATGTGAAAGTGACACAGATCATAGATGAGAGCCTGATACAGGAAGTAAATCAAAACGGAGGCCCCACACCTTTTGTAAAGCGCAGGATGTTTGAGTATTTCAGAAATGCCCAGGAGCTGGGAGTGGATCTTATCGTCAATCAGTGCTCCAGTGTGGGGGAGGCAGCGGACCAGATCGCCCCGTTTCTGAATGTTCCTATCCTGAAGATTGATGAGGCCATGGCTGAAAAAGCGGTACAGATGGGGAGAAAGATTGCAGTGGTGGCCACGGTGGAATCCACCACAGGCCCCAGTGTCCGGCTGATCGAGAAAAAAGCAAAAGAGCTGGGCAAAGAGGTGGAGGTGGACCTGCATCTGGTGGAAGGCGCGATGATGGTTCTCATTGAGAAAAATGACGCTGAGACACATAACAGGATGGTGCTTGGGGAAGTGGAAAAAGCCGCCAAAGAAAATGACGTGGTGGTGCTGGCCCAGGGAAGTATGACGGTGCTTCTGCCGCTGGTAAGCAGTATAGAGACACCTGTGCTCACCAGTCCAAGGCTGTGTATCGAGAGAGTAAAAGAGATTCTTGGAGAATAGGAGACCGGCATGAGACGAGAAGAAAAGCCCATTGACTGCCTGTTTATCGGGGGCAGCACCCAGGATCTCATGATGCGGGTGGAGCAGATGCCGGGCAGTGACCAGAGAGTACAGGCGTCTGAGTATGTGCAGTGCTGCGGCGGCGTATCTGCCACGGCAGCGGCGGCCCATCAGAGTCTGGGAGGCGTCACAGGCATGATCACCATTGTTGGAGAGGATGAGGCGGGGACATTTATCCGGCAGGACCTGGCGAAGCAGGGGTTTCGGGCAGTGCAGATGATCGAGACATCCCATTCCAGATCTTCTGTGAGCATGATCCTTGTGGACAGAGATGGAAGCCGAAGCATTACCCACTATGGGGGATGTATCTATGATCTGGAATTTGAGATGCTGGATAAAAACCTTTTAAAAAGCGCGAAAGTCATCCATCTTGGTGTGATGGGGGAGAAGCTGATGGTGGATCTTGCAAAATTCTGCAGGGAAGAGGGGGAAGTCCTGCTCTCTATTGACGGGGGAAATCTTCCGAGAAAACTGGCAGATCAGCTCCTTCCCTACACGGATATCTGGATCCTGGATGAGGCCACGACAGAGAAGACTCTGGATCTGGACGCGGAAGAAGCCTGCAGATACTATGCCTCCAGGGGAAAACAAGGGATGTTCACCGCAGTGACAAGAGGAGAAAAAGGGGCTGTGGGATTTGATGGGGAAAGCTTTTTGTATATGGAATCTATAGACGTACCTGTGGTGGATACCACGGGGGCGGGGGATAATTACCACGGTGCTTTCCTGTATGCCCTGGGACAGGGCTGGGAGCTTAAAAAATGTATGGAATTCGCAGGTGTTTTTGCCAGCCTGACCTGCGGCCAGATAGGCGGAAGAAAAGGGATACCTGCACTGGAAGAAGTGATAAACCGGATCGCTTGACCGGCTGTCCATAAGGAGGAAAACTATGAAGCTTGGAATGTATTCAATTGAATTGGAACGCCCTACAGTGGAAGAACTGTTTCAGTCTGTAAAGTCATATGGATTTTCACAGATGCAGTTTGACTTTGGATCTGTATGTGAAGAGCAGATGCCAGAAAGGCTGGATGACAGCCTGCTCTGCAGGATACGGGCAGCCGCGGATGCCAATCAGATCCAGATCGTATCCGTGAATGGGACGTACAACATGATCCATCCGGATCCGGCAGTGCGGGAGGAAGGCACCCGGAGACTGGAAGTGATCGCAAAGGCCTGCAAGACATTGGGATGCGGTATTGTCACCCTGTGCACGGGAAGCAGAAATGCGGATAATATGTGGAAGGGCCATGAGGATAATCAACTGCCGCAGGCTATGGAAGATCTGAAAAAAACTGTGACAGAAGCACTTGCGTCTGCCAGAAAGTATGATGTGGTCCTGGGTATTGAGTGCGAGCCAAACAACTGTATTGACTCTGCTGAAAAAGCCCAGGAGCTGTTGGAATATTTCGGATGGGACAGCCATCTTAAGATCATCATGGATGTGGCAAACCTGTTTCCGAAAGGACAGGCAAAAAAAGAACATGTGAGAGCATATATGGATGATGCATTTGAACGGCTGGGACAGCAGATCTGCCTGGCCCACGGCAAGGATATTTTGGAGGGGGAAACGCTTCAATATACCTACGCCGGCCATGGAATCGTAGATTTTCCGTATTTTATAGAAAAGCTTGACAGGGCCGGATATCAGGGGGGAATGATCCTTCATGGGATCAAGTCCGAGGAGGACTTCCAAAAAGCAGTTCATTTTATGTGCGGGCTATAAGTTTGTGACATAGGAAGATAAAAAAAGAAAGAGAGGCAAAGAGATGTATCAGGTATTGGATGTGCGTTTGCTGAAGATTCCGGGAACAGTGGAGGAACTGGCTCCGCTGGCAAAAAAACATGGTCTGGAGGGACTGGATGTCCCGGCGGCTATCCTGGATGATCCGAAGCGGGTAGAATCTGCCCAGGAGGCAATGAAAAGATATGATCTGAAATGGGGACTTTTACCCACGGTGGAAGATTTTTTTGACGACAGCGTGGATGAGAGACGTCTGGAAAAGGCAATAGAGATTCAGAAACGATGGGCAGAGACCGGAGAAAAAATGGGGGTAAAGTATGCATACAACCATATCTGGCCCAGCAGTGTGAGGCCCTTTGATGAGAACTTTGAATGGCATGTGAGACGGCTTGAAAAGCTTCAGAAAGTGTTTACGGACTATGGAATTCTGTATGGATTTGAATGTCTGGGACCATATGAGCTGCGGGTAAAACACCCTCATCCATTTGTACATACCATAAGCGGTGTGCTGTCCATTGCGGACGCGGCGGGAGGAAAGACGGGATTCCTGTTTGACACGTATCATTGGTTCTGCGGAAGCGGCAGGGAGGATGATCTCTACTTTGCGGCAGCGAACTGTGACCGTATGGTGAATTTGCATCTGAATGACGGAGCTGCAGGAAAAGGGCCGGATGAACAGGAAGATCAGGTCAGGGCCATGCCTATGACTACAGGGGTCATCGACGCCGCGAGAATCTACCAGCTCTTTGAAAAATACGGATACCAGGGGCCGGCTATGCTGGAGCCTATGATCCCCACCACAGACCGGTTTGCCGTTCAGGATCCTGAGACCAGTATTATCCAGTCGGCAGAAGCCTTCAGGCGTTGTGAAAGATGACAGCAGAGGAGAGATGAGATGAGTGTAAAAGAAATTTTATTAAAAGCAAGAGATGAGAGATACGCGGTGGGGTCTTTTTCAGCCAGATATCTTACGAATATCAGCCCTGTACTGCAGGCAGCCCAGAATTTAAATTCACCGGTGATCGTACAGGTATCCCAGAAAGAGCTGAAACGGTATGGAGGCAGTTGTGAGGAGTTTGCGCGGGAATACAGGCGCTGTGAAAAAGAACTGGATATCCGGGTGCCAGCAATACTGCATCTGGATCACACAAAGGATCTTCAGGTGATCCGGGATGCAGTTGCAGCCGGTTTTGACAGCGTGATGATCGATGCCTCGGAATATGAACTGGACAAAAATATTTCCATTGTAAAAGAGGTGGCGAAATACGCTCACAGCTACGGTGTGGAAGTGGAGGCAGAGCTGGGAAAAATCTCCTCCAATGACAGGATAGAGACGGATTCCAGTACGGAGCTGTACACAGATCCCGATGAAGCAGCAGAATTTGTGGATGCAACGGACGTAGATCTGCTGGCAGTCTCCGTGGGAACAGTACACGGGGCTTATCTGACTAGAAAACCCCATATCGAATTAAAACGTATTGAGGAGATACGGAGAAGGGTGGATCTGCCTCTGGTACTCCACGGGGCCTCCGGGGTTCCGGCACAGTTGGTGCAGGATGCTATTACACTTCCAAATGGCGGGGTGAGCAAGATCAATATTGCTACGGATCTGGAGCAGGCCTTTTTAAACGCGCTGGGTCTGTCACAATCCATCACCAACGAAGACGTTCCGAAAATCGGAGAGGCAGAGTTAAAGCTGGCGCACCAGGCTGTGACAGAGCTGGTGGAGGACAAGATGACACACTACCTTTTAAGCAGCGGACGGGTTTAAGAGAGGAAGAGGGATCCAATACTATGGGAATCAGAGAGACGTATAAGGAGAGATACCGGGTCAAACTAGGGTTCGTCCCCACCAGGAGGGAAACCTACAGTGATACCGCATTCCGTCTGGACCGTGCCGCGCAGACAAAGAAAAAAGTGGAAGCGCGCCTGAATGATCTGGGAGTGGACTTTGTAAACATCGACTTTCTCAACGAGGAAGGGCTGCTCTATAGAAGCAGGGATGCCGAGGCGGTGGCGGAACATTTTAAAAAGGAAAAAGTGGACACCATATTCATTGCACATGTGAACTTTGGATGTGAGGAGGCAGTCTGCCGTCTGGCATCTATGATGAAGAAGCCGGTGCTTTTGTGGGCAGTGAGAGATGATGCCCCGGAACCGGAGGGCTTTCGTTTCCGGGATGCCCAGTGCGGGGTGTTTGCCAGCAGCAAGGTACTGATGCGGTTTGGCCTTCCGTTTACCTACATCACGAACTGCTGGGTGGAAGAGGAGACGTTTAAGAGCGGAGTCACAGACTTTTTGTCAGCCGCAGGGGTGGCCAAGGCCATGAACGCTCCCAGGATCGGGCAGATCAGTGTACGGCCGGCAGCCTTCTGGTCTGTAAAAAGCAATGAGGCGGAGCTGTTGGAACGGTTTGGAGTGGAAGTGGTTCCGGTGACTCTGGTGGAGATGCAAAAGCGGTTTGAAAAGATCCTGGAAAAAAAAGACAGCCTGTTCCAGGAAGAGCTTGAGGGTATCCTGGGAAAGGCTAAGCAGGAGATCGTGGGAAGAGACGCAGTGGAGCGGATCTGCGCCATGAAGATGGCCATACGGGAATGGGCGGCAGAAGAAAATTTAAGTGCCGCCGCAACCCAGTGCTGGGCACCTTTCACGGATATTTCGGGGATCGCTCCCTGTTATCTCATGGGGGACAGCACAGATGAAGGATTCCCCATTGCCTGTGAGAATGACATTCACGGCGCAGTCACCTCCATCATGGCTCTGGGTGCCAACGGGGCATCCGCTCCCCCCTTCTTCGCGGATCTTACGGGGCGTCATCCCACGGATGACAATGCAGAGCTTTTGTGGCACTGCGGTGTATTTCCGCCCAGCCTTGCAGGGAATCAGGGTGTGACCATCGGATGCCATCAGGGAAAAGGTTTTAAGGGGGCAGGGCAGTTTGAGTTAAAACAGGGAGATATCACACTGCTTCGTTTTGACTCGCTGCGCGGAGATTACAAGCTCCTGTATGGGGAGGGAAAGACCACCACAGGACCATACAGCAAAGGAACTTATGTGTGGGCAAAATTCAGAGATTGGCCTGCCTGGGAGCGCAAGTTTGTCTGCGGGCCGTACATTCACCACTGTACCGGTATCTACGGAACGTACGCCCGTATTTTCCGGGAAGCTGTAAAATACCTGAACGGCGTGGAGGCAGACCCGGTGGAAACGGAATACCCACAGCCCGGTGAGAGGCTGTGGTAAAGGAGGAGGAGTCAGTTTGTATGGGGTAAAAACAAAAACGAGAAAAAATATTACAATGAACAAAAAGAGTAAAAGTGTGCAGTTGTTTCTGATGGTCCTGCCATTTCTGGTACTTTTGTTCCTGTTCAGTTACCTGCCGCTCTATGGATGGATCTATGCGTTTTTTGATTACAGACCCCCAAAAAGCCTTTCCGACTGTGCCTTTGTAGGACTGGATTGGTTTAAAAGTATGGTGGGCACGCCGGAGAAACGACTGCAGATACTTCAAGTGCTCCGCAATACCTTTGTCATGAGCGGACTGGCGCTTCTGACCTCCTGGCTTCCCATGGCATTTGCAATCCTGCTCTCAGAGATCAAGGGCAGACGATTTAAAAAAGCAGTCCAGACTTTTACCACGATCCCCAACTTTATTAGCTGGGTGCTGGTTTACTCCATTGCTTTTTCTCTGCTTTCCTCAACGGGTATGGCAAACCATCTGCTGCAGGCTTTAGGGATCACCACAAAGCCCATCCAGTTTTTGCAGGACAACTCCCATACGTGGCTGAACATGTGGCTGTGGGGACAGTGGAAAGGACTTGGCTGGGGAGCCATCATGTATCTAGCCTCTATAGCCGGTATCGACCAGGAACTGTATGAGGCGGCCAGAGTAGATGGAGCAGGAAGGTTCCGGCTCATCTGGAATATTACGATTCCAAGCCTTCTGCCCACGTTCTTTGTACTTCTGATCATGAACGTGGCCAACTTCCTGAACAATGGTATGGATCAATTTCTGGTATTCCAGAACGCGTTTAACACAGATAAGATCCAGGTGCTGGATCTGTACGTATACAATTTGGGTATCAAGACAGGCAACTATTCTCTGGCCACGGCGATCAGTATGTTAAAGAGCATCATCAGTGTCACTCTTTTATTCTGTGTCAACGGGATTTCCAAGGCGGTGCGCGGTGAGTCTATCGTTTAGAGAGGAGGGAAATTAAATGAATAAAAAGAGAAAACGGATTACCGGAGACAAGGTGTTTGACTTCTGCCTGATACTTTTTTTTACCGCATTCACAATTGTCTGCATCTATCCTTTTTACTACCTGATCATCAACACCATCAGCTCTAATGAACTGAGTGCTAACGGGGATATCATATTCTGGCCCAAGGGCATACATCTGCAAAACTACATAGATGTATTTAAGATTCCTGCTCTGGCAAACGCCGCATTTGTGACGGTAGCCAGAACCGTGATCGGCACGGTTGTCACAGTTCTGGGTTCGGCTTTTCTGGGATTTATGTTCTCTCAGCAGAATATGTGGGGGAGAAAGTTCTGGTACCGTTTTACAGTGATCACCATGTATTTTAACGCGGGTCTGATCCCCTGGTACATTACCATGAGGAACCTGCATCTGACCAATAACTTTTTGGCCTATGTGCTTCCTGCTATTGTGCAGCCGTTTAATATTATCCTGGTAAAAACTTATATGGAGTCTATCCCCACGGCTCTTCAGGAGGCCGCTGAGATCGATGGCGCCAGTGTGTTCAAAGTTTTCTATAAGATCATGCTGCCGCTGGCAAAGCCAATTATGGCCACCATCGCGATCTTCTCTGCTGTGAATCAGTGGAACTCCTTCCAGGATACCCTGATCCTGATGACAGAGCCGAAGCTGTACACCCTGCAGTTTTTACTCTACCAGTATATCAACCAAGCAAGTTCCCTGGCAGCCATGATGAAAAACGGAGCTGTCATGAGCACTGCCTCCCTGGCTACCATGCAGACGCCTACCTCCATACGCATGACGGTATCCGTGGTGGTGATCCTGCCCATTCTTCTGGTGTATCCGTATTTCCAGAGATATTTTGTAAAGGGTATTATGATCGGCTCTGTAAAGGGATAGAGACAGGCGTGGCCAGCGTGATATTTGGCTTGTGTAGGGGATGGATATGACATAGAATTAGTAGGAGGTGACAGCTAAACAAGGGGGATCAAAAGAATCTTTAAAAGTAAATGTATCCATAAAAATAATGAAGAGGAAAAGCAAAACAAGAAAGGGAGAAAGTTATGAAAAAAAGAATGAAAAAAGTTACAGCACTGATGCTCTGCGCAGCTATGACAGCATCTTTTGCGGGGTGTTCCTCAGAGAAATCAAATAATTCCGCAGATTCAAAAGACGCTTCCGCAGCGTCGAAAGAGGGCAAGGAAGACCTGCTCACCATTGATGTGTTTTCCCGTAATGCCAACTATCAGGGAATCCAGAGCGGCTGGTTTGCCAAGATCATAAAGGATAAGTTTAACATTGAGATGAATATCATCTCACAGAATATTTCCGGGGAATCCGTCTATCAGACACGCTCCGCAGCCGGCGAACTGGGGGATATTATCTGCCTGGATGCGGATAAGATGAAGGACTGTGTGGAAGCCGGGCTGATCTATGACATGACGGATCTGGCAAAAGACAGCGATGTGTTAAAACCTTTTGAAGAAGGTGCCGATGCATTTTCCGATTATTTTGGTACAGAGGGAAAGATTTACGCTTATCCGGTCAATGCTTCCGGCATTGCAAAGAACACAGATGCGGCTCAGGTGAGAAACGGCGCACCAGAGAACGGCTTTTATACCCGATGGGACTATTATTATGAATTGGGCGCGCCGGAGATCAAGAACATGGATGATATCCTGACTGTGAGCAAGCAGATGCAGGATGCCCATCCAACCAGTGATTCCGGAAAACCGGCCTATGCCTTTTCCCTGTTCCCGGATTGGGACGGAACTTCCATGACCTGTGCCGATAAATACGCGATCATGTATGGGTATGGACGCAATGACAATGGATTTGTGAATTACAAAGCAAACGGCAAAGATTACTTTGTGCTGGATGACGATGACGGAATCTACCACAAAACACTTGAGATGTATTTTAAGGCTAATCAGATGGGAATGCTGGATCCCGATTCCAGCACACAGTCCTTTGATGATCTGAATGCGAAAGTAGCGGACGGCGCGGCGTTCAACTCTCCGTTCCCCATCTACCAGTACAATACGCCGGAACACATCAGCGAGGGCAAAGGACAGGTATTTGTGCCGGTGGGCGATATGGATTATGCTCCTCTCGGACATTCCGTTCACGGCCAGGGCGCAGCTATGGCCATGGGTTCCACAGTGAAGGATCCGGAACGTGTATTTAAATTCTTTGAATGGCTGAATTCAGAGGAAGGTATGATGCTCACATTTGCAGGCCCGGAGGGTCTGACCTGGGAGGAAAAGGATGGAAGGCCATATCTGACTGAATATGGAAAAGAAGCGCTGCAGGGAGGAGATCCGCAGAATATCCCTGTGCCGGAAGAGTGGGGCGGCGGTAACTTCTCAGACGGAGGAAACCGTATCGTATCCTCAGTTGTCTATAAGATGGATACCAATCCTACATACAATGAGCCATACGATCCTTCCATGTGGTCTACCACAATGGACGAGAACCGTTCTAAAATTGACGAGCAGTGGACAGAAACCTTTGGGGCAAAATGGCCGCTGGATTATCTGAAAGAAAAGAATGCTCTGGATCCTATGCCCGGCAATTCCTTCCGGAAACCGCAGGATCCCGGTGATATCAAAACAAAACGTTCCGAGTGCGGGGAAGTGATCAAGGCTTATTCCTGGCAGATGATCTATGCCGAGGACCAGAGTACCTTTGATTCCCTGTGGAGCGAGATGAAAGATAAGATCAAAGGATTTGGCTACGATGATGTGGTGGCCTATGATATGGAGAACTTCCAGGAAGCAAGCCAGGCAATTCAGGAAGCAACGAAATAATGTAAATAAGGTATAAACAATGGTAACTGTTCAGCACCGCGGTTGGCGATGGGATTATTACCTGGCCGCTGATCAGTTACAAACGATAACATAATAAATAGGAGATAATGAGATGAAAAAAGGTATTATATTAGCAATCCTCCAGAAATATATGGGAGATAAAGAAAAACTGGATGAAGTGTTGGGAAAGGCAAAAGAGATGGGATATGAGGCTGTACAGTATATCATCCCAGACTATGTGACACCCGAGGAATACAAAGCACTGCTCGACAAACACGGGATGAAATATCTCTGCTGCGGTGCCAGCTTTGAAAAAATGTCAGAAGATCCCCAGGCGATCCAGGATGCCATCAAGATGTCCGATCTGTTTGAGACGGATTATATCGATGTGAACACCATGCCCGTGGAATACCGGAGCACAAAAGAGGGATTCAGGGAGTATGCAGACAAGCTGAATAAAGTGGCTGAAGTGGCGAAAAAAGCAGGAAAAACCATTCTCTATCATCCTCATGCCCTGGAGTACGCTTCCTTTGGTGACGGAGAGATCGGTATGGATATTCTGATCAATGAGACAGACCCGGAAGGTGTGAACTTTATCTTAGATACCCACTGGATGACCTGCGGCGGCGTCGTGCTGGCAGATTGGATCCGCAAAGTAAAAGGGAGAATGAAGATCATACACTTTAAGGATTATGCCATCGTTCCGGGTATCGAGAGCTGTGAACAGGTTGAGAAACGCTTTGCGGAAGTGGGACAGGGAAATATTGACTGGCCGTCTGTAGTGGCAGCCTGCAAGGAGATCGGTGTGGAGTATGCTGTGGTGGAGCAGGATTCCTGTTACGATATGGAGCCTTACGGATGTGCGCAGAGAAGCTATGACGGAATGGTAAAATTCGGGGCATAAAGGACAGGAGGAACCGAGGATGAAAGAAGTATTTAAGATAGGTATTATCGGCTGCGGGGACATCAGTACGAGAAATTATGTGCCAAATATCACCAGCCGTTTCCGAAGCATGGAAATCTATGCTCTGTGCGACCTGGATCTGGAACGGGCCAAAGCTCTGGCAGACCGCCACGGAATTGCCCATGTACTTACTTTGGATGAGATTTTTCAGGAACCCGAGATCGATGTGATCGTAAACCTGACCAATCCCCAGGCCCACTACGATGTAAATATGAGGGCGCTTCGCGCAGGAAAACATGTTTATTCAGAAAAGCCCTTGGGACTTACCCTGAAGGAGGCTTCCGATATCACAGAGCTGGCCAGGGAGAAAAATCTGTATGTGGGATGTGCTCCGGATGTATTCCTGGGTGCAGGGGTGCAGACCTGTAAAAAGGTCATTGAGGATGGTGTGATCGGCGAAGTGCTGAGTGCAAAGGTTGCCAATATGTATCACGGACCTGAGAATATACATCCCGCACCGGATTTCTTTTACAGAAAGGGTGCCGGTCCTATGCTGGACATCGGTCCTTATGGAATCTCGGAAATGCTGTATTTTATGGGGCCGGCAGTGGAGCTTTGCTGCTACGGGGGGATTGGGATCCCCCACCGGCCCATCAAGGATCACTTTGTGGACGTGGAAGTAAACACGAATTACAACGGTATCGTTAAATTCGCAAACGGAACCAGTGCCAGTGTGAATTTTAGCTGGGATACCTGGGGTGCCCAGAACGGTCCCTGCGTCCAGGTCTACGGCACAAAAGGCTCTCTGTTTTTATCCGATCCCGACAATTACGGCGAGGGAAGCAGAGTTCACGTGCTGCTGGAGGAGGATTTGAAGGGGGAAGACGGAAAGATTTCCAGGGAGAGATCCAGCAATGCAGATGCTTACAAGAAGGATATTCCGCTGATCTTTTCCTCTCCGGCTGAGAACAGGGGCCTGGGGTTGTGCGAGATGATCGAGGCGATCAAGGAGGGCCGGACAGCCAGGGCCAACGGCGATTTTGCCTGTCATGTGACAGAGCTTTTAGACGGCTTTAACATCGCCATCGCTACGGGAAAACCGTATCAGGTCCAGACGACTTTTGAGGGGACAGAACGTCTTCCGGAAGATTTTTATGAGAAAATGAAATAGGAATATAGGAGGATTTGACGTGATAAAAGGTGGATTACAGGCTTGTTCCGTGACGGATGCGTTTTTAAATGATCCTTATGGGACACTGAAGGAGTTGGCTGGCTACGGCTATCGATACATTGAGTCCGCAGGAACCATGTTTACAGAGGAACTGAAAGCAGAACTGTGTGAGCTGAAAAAAATGATGGATGATCTGGGCATCGTCCATCCCTCCAAGCACTTTAATATAGGAGATGACATTTATCAGGATATTGACAGGCTGCATATCATAGGCGGAGAATATTTGGTATTGGCTTCTGATTTTTTCAGGAGCAGGGATGACGTTCTGGAGCGCTGTGAGAAATATAATCAGCAGGGAAAGCTCTTAAAAGAGAATGGGCTTAAATATATCTATCACAACCATGCCCATGAGTTTCAGAAATTTGAGGGAAAATCCGCATTGGAGCTGCTGGTGGAGAATACTGACCCGGACTATGTGAATTTTGAGATTGATACCATGTGGGTATTCCGCGGCGGAGAGGATCCCGTGGAGGTCCTGAAAAAGTTCGGAAACCGTGTGAAGATGCTCCACGTGGATGATTTCCATCCGAAATATATGGAGCACAGAAGCTTCTTTGACGGTCTGCCCGAGAATACCGTCATCGACGGCGAATTTATGGGAAAATATAATTTTGATGTGGCGACAGATATCGGAACGGGAGTGATGAACATACAGGAAGTTCTGGATGCGGCTGCTGCATACAATGATGTGGAATATGGTTTTATCGAACTCAGCAGTGCCAATAGCGCGTACAAAGAAAATATGCTGAAGGCAGCGGAATTTGGAATCCGGGCATTGGAAAAATATAACGGTGTCTGCTTTGAATAAAAGGAAAAGCAGTGGCAACAGTTCAGCTTGTCTGAGCTGCTGCCAACTGCAGACAGTCAATGACAGATAGAGAAGAAGGGAGACTAATCATGGTCGAGAGAGTGAAGGTCGGTGTGATCGGCGCCGGCGGAATCAGCTATACATACTTAAAGAATATGACACAGACATTTCATATCACTGAGGTGGTGGGAATTGCCGATATAGTGGAGGAGAAAAGCAGGAGAAGAGCGGAACAGTTTCAGGTTCGTCAGATGACCGTGGATGAGATCATAAATGGTCCGGATATCGAGATCATAGTAAATCTCACTTATCCGTTATCCCACTATGAGATCAGCAAAAGAGCGCTGGAGGCAGGAAAACATGTCTTCTCCGAGAAGATGATGTCCACGGATTTTGCGTCTGCCAAGGAGCTTTATGACCTGGCAAAGAGCAAAGGACTGCGCATAGGCCAGGCTCCGGATACCTTTCTTGGGGGCGGGCTGCAGACAGCCAGAAACCTGATCGACAAGGGGATGATCGGCGAACCGGTGAATGCACAGGCTATGGTGGCAAGATGTTATAATCTGGCTCAGGATGAGAATCATCCGGATCTGCCGTTTGTGTTCACTGCGGGGGGAAGTATTCCCTATGATATGGGGTGCTATTACCTTCACGCACTCATCCATCTGCTTGGCCCGGTGGAACGGGTGACAGGATTGTCAAAGGCATTCCATGCCAAGGAGATGCAGCGCAATCCCAGAAATCCGGGATATCAGAAACCTTTTGATATGAAATTCCCAACCTCTGTGACAGGAGCACTTGATTTCTATAATGGGTGTTACGGAACATTTACCGCAATCAGCGACAGTCACAGGGAACAGACAGCCCGCCTGGAGATCTATGGAACGGAGGGTACACTGATCCTGCAGGATCCCAACTATTTTTACGGACCGGTGAAGCTGGTCAGAGGAGACCGGGAGGAGGAGACAGTGGCAGTACCGCTGACTCACGGATACGGAAAAATGATACCGGAAACTCCCGATATGACCGGAGAGGAGAGGACCTGGAAAGACAGCTACCGGGGAATCGGTGTGGCTGACATGGCCTGGGCCATCAGAAACGGACGTGCCCACCGCTGCAGCGCTGAACTGGGACTGCACGCCATCGAAATCATCGACGGGATCGGAGAGAGCTGCAGAGCGGAAAAAATGTACCATATGACAACAAAGCCGGAGCAGCCTGTTATGATCCCACAGGGATTCATCTACGATACGGCGGCGGAAGCTTGTCTTGATACAAAATAAAAGTCAGAGATGCAGAGGAGACGGGAGTTGAAAGCTACCCGTCTCCTGTTTCTTTTTATTGTGTAAATCCTGGTGAAAAAGCGGATGAAAAAACGGATGGAAAAGCGGATAGGAAAACGAATGGGAAAAGAAAACGGATAAGGAGTTTAGGGATGAGAGAAGATGAGATTATTTCTTCAGGAAAAGGCTGTTTAGAGGAGCCGGAAGAAAAAGCGTATCTGGATGCCGTAAAAGGACTGGATGCAAAGATCGTGGTGTTGGATGATGATCCGACAGGAATTCAAACCGTGCATGGAATCTATGTGTACACAGACTGGGACCTGGAAACCATACGAAAGGGATTTGACGGGGATGAGAAGGTTTTTTATGTATTGACCAATTCCCGGAGCATGGGGGAGGAGGAATCTGTCAGGATCCACAGGGAGATTGCCTACCATGTGGCGGCTGTGTCAAAAGAGACAGGAAAAGATTTTCTGCTGGTAAGCAGGGGGGATTCCACTTTGAGGGGGCATTATCCCGCAGAGACAGCGGCTTTAAAGGAAGAATTAGAGCAGCAGGGATTCCGGACAGACGGGGAGATCCTCTGCCCATTTTTTCTGGAAGGGGGAAGATTTACCATTGGGGATATCCATTATGTGAGAGGTGCAGACGGCACTCTGACTCCTGCGGGGGAAACGGAGTTTGCCGGGGATGCCACGTTCGGCTACCGCAGCTCTGATCTAAAAGACTGGGTAGAGGAGAAAACCCATGGAGCTGTCAAAAGGGAGGAGATACAGTCCATCACAGTGGAAGAACTGCGGGAGGGGCGGATCGATGAGATCATCCGAAAGCTGATGGATGTCAATGCTTTTGGAAAAATCATAGTAAACGCGGCCTGTTACGGGGATCTGAAGGTATTTGCGACGGCGTTTGCCGGAGCCGTTTCCCAGGGAAAACGCTTTATGCTGAGAACGGCGGCCTCGGCGGTGAGAGTGCTTGGGGGGATACCGGAAAAGCCACTTCTTACCAGGGAAGAGCTGGGCGTAGAGGACAGGGGGACGGGCGGACTGATTGTGGTGGGTTCCCATGTGAATAAAACCACCAGACAACTGAAAGCTCTGGAGACATATCCCGGAATCTCTTTTCTGGAATTTCATGTGGGGATGGCGGCAGATAAGACCGCATTTTTAAAGGAGCAGAAAAGGGTAAGAAAACTGTGTGCAGAGCTGCTGGAGGAAGGGAAAACAGTGGTAGTCTATACAAGCAGGGAGAGGATAGAGGCAGGGAAGGCTGACAGGGAGGAAAATTTAAGGCTGTCTGTACAGATCTCTGACGCAGTGACGCAGATCGTATCCACCCTGCCTGTAACTCCAAAATATCTGGTGGCCAAGGGGGGAATTACCTCCAGTGATATTGGAACCAAGGCGCTGAAGGTGAAAAGGGCCTATGTACCGGGACAGATCCTGCCCGGGATTCCTGTATGGATGCCCGGAAGTGAGAGCCGTTTTCCCGGAATCCCTTATGTGGTATTTCCGGGAAATGTGGGAGCAGATACGGATTTGCTGCGTGTGGTATCCATACTGGAAGGAAGACAAGGAGGAGTTGTGTGATGAGAACAATGAAATTGGGAAAAACGGGGCTTTCGGTGCCGGTGATCGCATCCGGCTGTATGCGGCTTAATGGATTAGATGAGAAGCAGGCTGCATCCTATCTGCACAAGTGCCTGGAGCTGGGGATTTGTTTTTTTGATCATTCAGATATCTATGGAGGCGGATACTGCGAAGAGATTTTCGCAAAAACGTTTCCCATAACATCTTCGGTGAGGGAGAAAATTATGATCCAATCCAAATGCGGTATTCTTCCGGGAGTGGGATATGACTGCTCCAAAAGCTATATCCTTTCCTCTGTAGATGGAATCTTAAAGCGTCTGCGCACAGACTATCTGGATGTATTTCTGCTTCACCGGCCTGATGCCTTGATGGAGCCGGAGGAGGTTGCGGAAGCTTTTGACCGGCTGGAACAGTCCGGGAAGGTCAGGGTCTTTGGTGTATCGAATCAGAATTCTTCCCAGATCCGCCTGTTAAAAAAATGTGTGAGGCAGCACATTGCTGTAGATCAGCTTCAGTTCAGCATCCCATTTTCCCAGATGATCTCCAGGGGAATGGAAGTGAATATGGATACAGACGGAGCAGAGGATCGGGACGGAGGCATACTGGACTACTGCAGGCTGGAGGATATCACGATCCAGGCATGGTCCCCTTTCCAGGCGAGGGACGGAACAGGTACTTACCTTGGAAATGAAAACTATTCGGATCTAAATTCAGTGATGGATGAGTTGAGTGATAAGTACCGGATCACGCCTGCGGCTGTGGGGGCAGCCTGGATCCTGCGCCATCCTGGAAAAATCCAGGTGATCGCCGGGACCATGAACGAAGAGAGGCTTGCAGAGACTGCAAAGGCGGCGGATGTTAAGCTGACCAGAGAAGAGTGGTACCGGCTTTATCTGGCGGCAGGACACAGACTTCCATGAGATTTTTATCCTGCCGGCGCATTGGACAAATACGCTCCGCTTTGCCATCTGCCGTGTTTTTGGCAGTCAGCAGAGGAACCTTTACAAATACCGCAGTTAATGATAATATCAAAAAAACGAAGAGAGGATGATAACAGTGATGCTCTGCATTTTAAAAGCTCCATGCAAAGTCTGAGATGCGGACGGATTTGTATGGAGACGAATTTTGGGTGTAATGCCTTTTCGTCCGTCAGACTTTGCGTTCTTTGAATAAACCAAGTTTATGAAAGAAAGGGCAAAGTCAAAATGAAAAAACAAAATAACGTAAAAGCACTATTTGAAGGACTACATACTTTTATTCTGCTGTGGGCGACCCAGGCGCTTTCCGCGCTGGGCAGTTCCATGACAAGCTATGCCTTAGTGATCTGGTCGTATCAGCAGACCGGTTCGGCGCTGTCTACTTCCCTTCTGGCAATCTGTTCCTATGCTCCTTATGTACTTCTGAGCATTTTTGCCGGGGCTTTGAGTGACCGATGGAACAAAAAGCATACCATGCTTGTGTGCGACACCATTGCGGCAGTCAGTACAGCAGCGGTATTTTATCTGCTGAGGGCAGGAAGCCTGGAAATTTGGCACCTGTATTTTATCAATGGGCTGAACGGCCTGATGAATACCATTCAGCAGCCTGCCTCGGATGTGGCGGTGAGCCTGCTCACACCGAAAAAACAATACCAGAGGGTGAGCGGTATGCGTTCGTTTTCCAACTCTCTTATCACTGTGCTGAATCCCATTGCTGCCATGACGGTTATGTCCTTTTGGGGGATTGGGGCGGTGATAGCCATTGACCTGACAACCTTCGCCGCTGCGTTTTTTACCCTTGCATTTTTTATCCGGATCCCGGAGAACAGGCCGGTATCCGGGGAGCGGCCGGGTTCTCTTATAAAAGCGGCCGGGGAAGGCCTTGGATATATGCGGGAGAACAGAGGGATCCTGGACCTGATCCTTTTTCTGGCAGCCATCAATCTGGTGGCATCCATGTACGACGCGGCATTGCCGGCTATGCTTCTGTCCAGAAACGGAGGCAGTAAAATGGCGCTTGGATGGGTGAACGCCTGTGGAGGAATTGCAAATCTGGCAGGCAGTATCTGGGTATCTATGTCCGCACCACCGAAGAGCAGAATGCGGATCATCTGTAATTCCCTTTTGTTTTCCATGAGTACAGAGAACTTTTTTCTGGCCTTTGGGAAAAGTACACCGGTCTGGTGTTTGGGGGCGGTGCTGGGATGGCTGTTTATTCCCTTTATGTCAGCCAATATGGATGTGCTGATCCGTTCCCATACCCCTCTGGAAATACAGGGACGCGTGTATTCTGTGCGCAACACTCTGCAGTTTTTTACAATCCCGGTGGGATATCTTTTAGGCGGATTGTTTGTGGATAAAGTGTTTGAACCTATAATGGGCACACAGGCATCGGGAAGTTATCTGGTGCGTGCTTTTGGGAGCGGAAAAGGTTCCGGGGCTGCAATGCTGTTTTTCTTTCTGGGAATAGCGGGTGTGCTTATCTGCCTGTATTTTAGAAAGGACAGACATCTGTGGGAGTTGGAAGAAGAAAGGTGAGGACAGAAGTAATATGAAGATGCAGATTTTTCAGATAGATAAGATACCGTCTGTTCTATATGGTGAGCAGGCGGACAAGGTGATCGTGGCAGTACATGGAAACCAGTCCAGCAAGACAGATGTACCTGTGCGGATCCTGGCAGAGACAGCTTCGGAAAAGGGGTATCAGGTACTTAGCTTTGATCTGCCGGAACACGGGGAGAGAAAAGAAGAAGGAATTCCCTGTAAGGTGCAGAATTGTGTGGAAGAACTGAAAGTAATCCTGGGATTTGTCAGAGAAAAATGGAACACAGTGGGATTATTTGCCTGCAGTTTGGGCGCGTATTTCGGTCTCCTAGCTTATAGGGAAGAGGAATTTGAAAGATGCCTGTTTTTGTCCCCGGTGGTGGATATGGAGCGGATAATAGAAAATATGATGGCCTGGTTTCACATTACATCCGGTCAGTTAAAAGAAAACGGAGAGCTGGATACCCCCATTGGACAAAAGCTTTACTGGGACTATTACTGCTATACAAAGGAAAATTCTATTGTGAAATGGAATTCTCCCACAAGTATCCTGTATGGCAGTGAGGACGATTTGTGTGAGTATGACAGGATACTGGCATTTACAGAACGCTTCTCGTGCCGCCTGGAAGTGGTGGAACAGGGGGAACACTATTTTCATACTGAGGGGCAACTTGAGCGGTATAGAAGGTGGCTGCGGGAAGAGTTCGGAGTGTATCCGATGTAAAAGAAAAGAGTAACGAAAAACAGCCGTGCAGCAGATAAAAATGTTGTACGGCTTGTTTTTATATAATCCTTAAGGTTAAAGCAGAGGGGAAGAAAATCCATTCAAGTGTGTTTCCAGAATCGTATGTTACATTTCTTCCCGGTCCAAGGTATGTTGTTTCACAGTCTCAAGCAATGACAAATAAATATCTTTTTCAATGACATAAAGGTCTGCGATGGCGGCTGACATTTTTATTAAAAGTTCCGTGTCTGGGTCAAGGGATAACTGCCATAGATCTAAAGCCAAGGAATCCCATTGCCGGGAGGCATAGAGGAAACGCTGTCCTGAGTCCACAAGCCTTTCATCCTGAAAAACAGGTGCGCATTCTATGAGAAAATCACCATACATTCTGCGGAAAATCCCTCCGCCGGTGCCGCCTGCCTCATTGATCTGAAAATAATTGGTGGTACCTGCCAGCCGAAGCTTTTGGGAGCTGAACTGTTTCCATTTCAGGATTTCTTTTGAAAACTTTTTGATGCCGTTTATACCCAGCAATTGTGCGGAGGGAAATAGCATTGTGGTACAGGTTTCTTCTATGGCCTGACACAGGACTTTTTTTTCTGCCTTTTTGTATCCGCTAAAATCAAATGTCAAATACTTGTTGTTGGCCGGAAATGGTCTGTGTGAACTCCTGCGGGCCTTTTCAATTTCTGCATAATCTACCATGTGATAATCCTCAGCTATCTGACCTGAGGGGACTTTGATGGGAAAATCGTGGTTATCTCTGTCGCTTACAAAGAATTTCTGCGCAGTATCATCGAAGCCAAACAGAACCACGGCATGTCCTCCAAAGTGGCTGTTTGGATCCATGCCCAAGTATTTCAGATACGGCATATCCGTGTAGATAAGAACGGGGTTTTGTTCCTCAATGAGCTGCTTTGTGGTTTCAAAAATCTGAGGATAATGTCTTCCGGATTTACATTTGATGGAGATACCAAGGCGCTTTGCCAGTTTTTCTTCAAATTCAAATACTTTTATCCTGCCATTTACCATAGGGCTGTCTGACTGGTTAAGGTAGAGGAAGGACAAACCGGATGCCAGACCGAATATCATTTCCTCTGACATGGGATATCCGTAATAGGTAAAAATCTGTTTCAGAGAATTGGTGATACAATGTTTTCCACCCTGAGGGATAAAATCTTCAATTATTGTTTTCATATTTTTACTCCTTTAAAGAATTTCAAAGGGTAAAAGAATCTCTGTAGTATAGTTGGCAGGATTTCCTTTGAAAATCATGCCGGGACTTTTTAGGTATACCTCTCTTGTGGGAACCAAAATTTTATAGTTGTTGGCGTTGGCATAGGCAAAGACAGATTTATACGCAAGATATAAAGTATCGTAGCTGCCATAATGGAGGGTACGCAGTGCTTTAATGCCGGGCAGTTTTTTGCAAGTCACAGATGGATGGGTTATTCTGCATTTGACGGGCAGGCAGAGTTCAATATCTGCCTGTTCCACACAGGCGTCATCATAATAACAGTTAAAATGTCTGCCTGTCTTGCAGTCCTTCACTGCCTGATAGAGAAGCGGCACATACTTTCCAAGGTCACTATATCTGCCTGTAAAGCGAATTGTGGCTGCAAGCATTTCTTTTACGTCTGTAACGTCAATCTTGTATGGCAGAGCAGGCTGTTTTGTTTCATATGCAGGGAGTCCTTTGCTGATTTTTCGTATGAGTTCTTTTTCCTTTGAAATATTCTTTTCAATTATTTTTATTTTCTCTCTTAGTATAAATGCCAAATCATTCTCAGTCTCTGAAGTTTCCAGAATTTCTCGGATTTCCATTATTGAGAAGTCCAGGGAACGAAGATATTTGATGAGCCGGGCTTTTTCAAAATCCGCATCATTATAATACCGGTATTGATTCTCCTCATCCCGGAAGGATGGTGACAGAATCCCTTCTTTATCGTAATAACGCAGTGCTTTCACAGTTAGATCGGAAATTTTGGAAAATTGACTGATTTTATACATATAACCTCCTCTTATTCTAGTTTAAACCGTCCCCTGCAGGGGAAGGTCAAGAGAAACGAAAGTATTTCGCAGGAATTTCTCTGCCTGATATAAAACAAGTCTATCACAGACGGTGGAGAACTGTAAATGAGTACGCAGGCTTTTGTGATATGTCTGCAGGAAATGCAGAGGTTCCGTTGTCAATAGATAAAGAATCTTGTATAATCAAAACAAAGGAGTTCTGACGAGACAAAATACCAACTCTTTGATAATAGGTTACAGGATCATATCCAGTTTTTCACGGGTCACTTCTATGCAGCAATTTTATTTCCGGTCTTCTTTGCCGTAACAGAAGCTTAAGAGCACTTACAAATAAACGAATGATAAAAATAATCTGTATGAAATCTATGCCAATTGGAAGAATACGTCAACACGACTTAATTGGCATTATTTAGTAGCACGTGATTTAAATAAAACACGGCGAAGGAGAAGGGACAATAATGAAAAAGAAGAGCAGGGTTATTATACTGGGAGTGCTGATTTCAATCTTTTTTATAGCTCAAGATGTCATGGCAGACTCTATAGAAAAATTAAAGGACTCCGAGGATTATGATTCAATATATAATATTGAAAGTCAAATTGTTCAATTTGTAAATAATGGTCCAACGACATCATCAGGAGGACGACAAATAACAATTGAGGATGTTGACCTTGATAATGCGGTTAAGGAATACTTGGATACACCTCTAATTGAAAATAAGCTTATTGATTATGCAGAAGTAATGGATGCTTTAAACAAAAGTCCGTATATGTGGATAGTTTCTATTCGTGCTGATGAAGTTTTGTATGAAGCTTGTGTTACAAGAGAACGAGATGAAAATGGGCAGCAGATTGGCCCATGGGGAGTGGAAGGGGTGTATGTTTACGAACCCGGAAATTTAACACTAGAAGAACAGTTAAACGCATCTCTGGAAAAAAACGAAATTGGAATTAATGCATATCGATTTTTTTTGGTCGGTGGTGTAGCTCCTATTAGACAGCCTTTATTCATGGCACTTGATAACGAGAGAATTTTGTATGTGATTCCAGCACGGACATCTGCTGCTGCAATGATAACTGACAGCAGTAAAACGCGTAGTAATATATATTCAGATGAAGAACTGGAGCCTTCAGATCCAGATGGCTTTCAAGCATACGATTTTAAAAGCGTAATGCAAGCGGCGGCCAATGTTCCGGATACATTTGGGCAAGGGGGTGGATCAGCAGTAATAGATATTGGAAAAAAGTCACAGCCGATTGCACAGTATGTGATAACAGCCTCTGCAGTTATTGTATTTATAATTTTTGGAGTGATATTTTTGAGAAGGAAAAAGTTTAAGGATAAATATAAATTGTAATAATTTATAAGATTTATTAGTCTACATTGACAATATAAATTACTTTGTATCATAAATAAAAACAGCTCTTTTGGGGTATGAATCAAAATGCGGCATTTCTTACCTCAAAGGGGGCATTTTTATGCCCATAATAAAGGGGAAACTTCTAAATCAGCTTACACACGTTGCGTTACGGACACAAGTCTATTACAGACGGTGGAGAACTGTAAATATGTACGCAGGCTTTTGTGATATGTCTGCAGGAAATGCAGAGGTTCCGTTGTCAATAGATAAAGAATCTTGTATAATCAAAACAAAAGACCAGGTACCGCTGTCCTGCCGATTGTAGTGCTGTTTTGTGTGTTCAGCAGATGGGGTTAATGGAAGATGAGACTTATCAAAACGGCTTTGGGGAACGCACGGTACAGGCATGGCATGGATTTTTGTTGGTAACAGTGAAGGGATTAAGCAGTTACAAGAATAGCTGAATAAAGAAAGGAGCAGCAGGCCGGAAAAAGCCGTGGCTTCTCACCGTATAGCATCAGTGGGAAAAACCTGCAATCAGTACATATGAAAGACGAAAAACAAAACTGGTTAGATTGGGCAGTGGAACTGCAGAGTCTGGCCCAGAGTGCCCTGTATTACTGCAAAGATAAGTACGATATAGAACGTTTTGAACGTATCCGTGAAATCTCTGCGGAGATCATCAGCCAGCAGGCAGAAATGCCTTTTGAGAAAGCAAAGGATTTGTTCTGCTGTGAGGTGGGGTATCAGACACCGAAAATGGACTGCAGGGCAGCGATCATTGAGGGGGACAAGATCCTTTTGGTGAAAGAAAATGACGGCAGATGGTCCATGCCCGGCGGATGGGTGGATGTGGATCTGTCTGTGAAGGAGAATACCATCAAAGAGGTGAAGGAGGAGGCAGGCCTTGATGTGACGGCTGATATGGTTATTGCCATACAAGACAGGGAAAAACACAATCAGCCCCGGTACGCCTATAAAATTTGCAAAGTGATTGTGTTGTGTACAGTAATAGGCGGACATTTTGAGAAAAATCTGGAAACTGTGGACAGCGGTTATTTTTCCATGGATGAACTTCCCCTGTTGGCAGAAGATAAAAATACAAGGGAACAGATTGCTATGTGTTTTGAAGCAGCCAGAGCGGAGCACTGGAAGACGCAGTTTGACTGATGATTCTGTTGATACCTTCCATCCGTCATGCTATACTGCATCTAAACAGATTCAGAAGATGAAATCAGCAGATAAAACAGCAGAAACATTTTTTGCGGACAGAATAAAACAAACATAAAGAGGAGGACAGTTTGATGTTTACATATAAAGAAATTGAAAAAGATGATTTGGCAGCTCTTGCGGCCATGTATGTGGAAACCTTTAATGCCCCGCCCTGGAATGATGCGTGGTCCCAGGAGACCGCAGAGATCAGGCTTAGGCAGATGGCAGAGGCAAAGACATTTTACGGTATCTGTGCGTTTGAGGGGGAAATGCTCTGCGGTATGATATTCGGATTTGCCGAACAGTTTTATGACGGGGTATTATTTGAAATAAAAGAATTTTGTGTGAAAAATACCAGCCGGGGAAATGGCATCGGTTCGGCTATCTACCGGGAATTTGAGAAAAGACTGCGTGAGAGAAACATTAAAGAAATTATGCTTATGACCCTGCGCGGGAATGCCACAGAGCATTTTTATGAAAAGAACGGTTTTGAGACAGAGAAAGATTTGATCTTTATGAAAAAGCAGCTCTGACCACAATAGAATGAGAGGCAGTTATGGAAAGAAAGCTTCCGGAAAGTATAAAAAGCAGCTTTTTGAGGAGTTGGGAATTGTTCCGGACTGGGATAAGATCAGATATGGATGAACTATTTTAGAATACTGATAAAGGAAGGGGAATGAAAATATGCAGCACAAAGGAACAGAGAAACTCCAGACAGAAAGATTGATCCTGCGGCGTTTTACCATACGGGATGCAGCAGCTATGTTCCGCAATTGGGCAAATGATGACCAGGTAACAAAATACCTTATGTGGCCGTCCCACAAAAGCCCGGAGGTGTCCCGAGAAGTTTTGGAAGACTGGATTTTCCACTATGGTGAGAAGGATTTCTATCAGTGGGCGATCACTGTAAAGGAAAACGGGGAGGAGCCTATAGGCTCTATTTCAGTTGTTTCCAAAGATGACTCCATAGAGATGGTTCACATCGGTTACTGTATTGGAAAGAGATGGTGGCATCAGGGTGTGACTTCGGAGGCGCTTAAAGAGGTCATCCGTTTTTTCATGGAGGAAGTGAAGGTAAATCGTGTAGAAACCCGCCATGACCCACGAAATGTCAATTCTGGAAAAGTAATGAAAAAATGCGGTATGGTTTACGAAGGTACCAGAAGACAGGCGGACAGGAATAACCAGGGGATATGCGATGCATCAGGGTATGCCATATTGGCAGAGGACTATTTTAGGTGATCAGCCAATTTGGTATGCTGAACATTTTTTACGGTCAGCGCAGTAATTGCGCTGACCTGCTTGAGCGTTATTATTTTCCGCTCACGATCAGTACTGTTTTTCCATAAAAAGCAAAGCCATACTTTCGGATTTTCTTCCTGCAGAAGCCTTTGGCTAACAAAGAAGAAGCATAGTCTCGTTCCTCTATCTGACGAAGGGCGGCCGAAGCCGTATCTGACAGCCCGCGTTCCTTTGATTCTTTCACTTTGAACTCCAAAATAATAGGCATATCCTGGCTGTTTTTCGGTTCCAGCATAACATCGTATCGCCCAAATCCACTTTCACGATTAGACGTGATCATAAAACGATCTTCCAGATCAACCATCAGTCCAAGTACGAATCCATGATAGAACCGTTCCGGTTCACTCTCAGCGGAGGGCCTATTCCCACTGTCAAAAAAACTGAATGTTGCTAATGCTATTCTATTCATATATACGTTCATAGCATCCACATCATCTTTTAACAGTGCTTGGATAAAATCGTTATAATTAGATGCTGTGGAAGCAAACCAATCTTGTACCAGACTGCGAAACATGATCATGACTTCCAGATTGGTGACTTCCAGTTTATAGATCTGTTTCCAGTCATTGGCAGATGAAGTGCATACCTCGCAGTCTGCTATTTTAAGGTAGCCGCTTGCGAGCAGAAGACTCCATATGGCACTCTCATCCATATCAAGTTGGTTGTATATAATTTGTTCATTGATCTTAGTAACGATACTTTTGCCTGACAGCAAAATCTCAAAGGACTCTTTTATCTGCCTGCTCCCTTGACGGATCACATTGCTAATAAGACGGTTACTGCTTGTATTTGTCCAATACGGTCCGACTTTGCCTTTATCCAGGTAATTAATGATAGACCATGGATTATAGATATCACTTACCGTCCCAAACGTAAATCCGTCGTACCATAGCTTCACCTCTTCCATTCTATCAGAAAGGCCAAATTCCGCCAGAGATTCCAGCACCTCTTCTTCGGTAAATCCAAAACAATCCGCATATTCTTCAGAAGTAGCTGTCACCACTTTTAAATTATTAAGATCCGAAAAAATAGATTCCTTGCTGACACGTGTGATCCCTGTCATGATCGCACGTTCCATATACGGATTACTCTTAAAAGTAGCATTGAACAAATTCCTCGTAAAAGATGTAAGTAGTTCCCAGTAATCGTTTACATAGGATTCCTGCATTGGTGTATCGTATTCATCCAGGAGGATGATCACCTTTTCTTTATAGTATTTGTATAGATAATTTGACAATCTCCGAAGTGAGATACTTATTTCATAATCTTCCATATCTGAAGAGATACTATGGAAATATTTCTTTTCTCTTTCATTCAATATCGTACCTTCTGCGAGATAATCATATTTGTTATAAAGATCAACAATACATTCGCCGATTTTTTTCCGGGCCTGTATATATGACGTCTCTTTAATATCGGAAAAGCTCAGCGCTATAACAGGATATTTTCCCTGTAACTGCTGGTATTGCTTGTCTTTCCAAATATCCATGTCTTGGAAGATATCTGATCCAGCATGGTTCACCGAAAAAAACTGCTCAATCATGCTAAGGGTCAGTGTCTTGCCAAAGCGCCTGGGGCGCGTGATCAAGGTAACATCGTCCTTGTTGTCCCACCATTCTTTTATAAATATTGTTTTATCTACTAAGAAAATATTTTGTTTTTTTGCTTTTTCAAAGTCCTGCAGTCCAATCCCAACTGTTCTTGCCATAAAATCATCACCTGCCTTTTAATATTTTGACCTTTCTTAGATCCAATAGACTCTATCCTTAAGTGCTTCTCATAAATACTTCTATATTTACTGTAATGCAAGGTTTCCTTTATTATAACATAAACTTGGCGTTTCCAAATTCATGTTTTCATATATATTACTCTATCTATGAATATGTCACTCACGGGCCAATCTGCAGGCTGTCCGGTTTGGATACCATGAAGGCTTGGCGGTTATCTGCTGCCATTATAACACATAACTGCTTCTCAGAACATTGTTTCCGCTTATCCGATTCACATTTCGTGAAGGACTATTTTGGGGTATCCGCGCAGCGGAACTTTTGAGGCGTCATTTTATAGTGCTGCCGGAAGGTTTTGATAAAGGCAGCACTGCTTGTATACCCCACAGCTAACCCAATCTCCCGGACACTCAGGGAGGTGGAGGTGAGCAGGTCGGCAGCCTTAGCCATACGGCATTCTTTCAGGTAGCGGCCAATGGTCATGTGAAAGCACATGGAAAAACCTGCTTTCAGCTTCTGTTCATTTAGACAAACCTGTTTACTGAGTTGTGAGATGGTTGGAGCATTGGCCGGATTTTCTGTCAGTATCTGTTTAGCCTGCTGAACTGCCGACAGATCAAACTCGTCAAAGGTGATTTTTTTCCTGCCTAAAAATACGCTGGGCATTACATCCGGTGCACGGAGTGCCCCCTGCCTGATGGACTCGGTCAGTATTCCCATGCACTGCAGCAGACAGCCTTCCAGCATAAGCGGGGTGAGGCTGTCTGTTTGTATTATTGGTAATAATTGGTGAAATATGGTGATGATTGCCGGGGGTAATGAATGGTAAGTGCGGTTTTTGGAGAGACTGTCCAGTACAGAAGCATGCGGGTCGATTGTTTTTAATTGTTTTAAGAAAGCAGGGAATAAGGCAAATTCAATTCCCCTGCAGTACTGTCCTGCATTCCAGAACTGCCGGCCCTTTATCTTCTCCTCCCGTACCAGAAAGGATGAAGGGGAGGAGGAGTGTGACGTAATCCCTTCAATTTCAAAATGGGTTTTGCCGTCGTAGAAACTGCCGAACCGGAGCACGGTCTCCTCTGATTCAAAGGCAAGAGAAAAGGAGGTTGCAGCCGTATAGTCTGCCGCGGCAAGTGAGTAAAGACCGGGCCGTTCATATAAAACAAAAATTCCGTCCTCTGGGTGGCTTTTGTTGGCAAAACGGGTGCAGTGATTACCTTTGACCGAATGAAATCCCAGGTTTTGCAGAATATTATTTTGAAGGTCACGGTGACTGTGTATACTCATTTTTATACTCCTTTTCCGATGATGAAACGACTTATCAGCAGCCATAACCGTCTCGTAGACAGCAGTTCGGATCATCCTGCATCGGCATTCTTATTATCCAGATGTAATCTTATTATTCCTCAGCTTCTGTGATTTACCACATAAATCATGTTTTTTAATACGGTGACAGATATATTCTATTTAGGTGCAATTATAAAAAAATGTTGCCTTAAATAGTATAGTATGCTAGAATGACTGCTGTCAATTAGCTATAACTAACTAAAGAAAATTATGGTATGGAGAAAGGGCAGACATTATGATGAATATGAGGAATAAACTGGTACCGTTTTTTGCTGTACTGACTGCTGCGGGCCTGCTGACAGGCTGTTCGGGACAGAGGGCAGATGCAGAAAAAGGAAAGGTGGGTACAGGTAACGAGAGTACGGTTCAGGGTGCAGAAAGTCCTGATAAGAATATTTCCTCTTCCGCAGTGAAGGAGGGAATGCGCACAGTCCAGACAGATAAAGGTCAGGTTGAAATTCCTGAAAATCCACAGACCATTGTTTCTGACTATTATCTGGGTGAATTTTTGGCTGTGGATGTAAAACCGGCCATAGCCTCTCCTTATTCTCTGTCTAATCCGTTTCTTTCAGATAAAACGGAGGGCATTAAAGAAATGGACATTACCAGTGCGGAGACTTCTCTGGAAATGATAGTGGCCAAGGAGCCGGATCTGATCGTGACGATTACAGAGGCGGATTATGAGAAATATTCTGAAATTGCTCCCACTGTTTATATTCAGGACGGAAAGAGAAGTGATGAGGAAGTCTTCCGCTATATTGCCGATCTGGTAGGAAAAAGCGGGGAAGCGGAGGAGTACATTGCTGATTTTAAGGAGCGTGCGCTGAGTGTAAAAGATGAGATACAAGGGATTGTAGGTGACAGGACCGTATCTATAGTGGAGGTATGGCCTCAGCAGATTTACACCATGGGCAGTCACTTTGCAAGGGGCGGCTCCATTCTCTACGATATGTGGGAACTGAAAGCACCTGAGGCAGTACAGAGAGAAATGGTGGACGGCGATACCCAGTATCAGGTGGTATCTCTGGAAGCCCTGCCGGAATATACAGGGGATTTTATCCTGTATGGCGTTCTGGCTGATACGGACGGATCCTATGTGGATGATTCCCGGCTCTGGAACAGTCTGGAAGCTGTACAAAAAGGGCGGATACTTCCTTATGAGCAGGTGTCCTTTATGCACAGGGACCCCATCACCTATAATGCACAGCTTGATATCTTTATTGATTTCTTCCGAGGATTTGAGGGAAAATAATGGGCCTAAATGCAAAAAAGAGAACAGTATGGTTTTTGACAGCAGGAGCTGCGGCGGTTTTGACTGCCGCAGTCCTTTCCATATTATATGGAAGCACCGGTATTCCTCCCCGGCAGGTTATGAATGCATTGATAAACCCGGATCTTACAGACCAGCAGCATCTGGTCATTCGGGAGCTGAGGCTGCCGCGGACAGCGGGATGTATTCTGGTAGGCGCAGCATTTTCAACAGCAGGTGCCATGATGCAAGGAGTGACAAGAAACCCTCTGGCAGATTCCGGGCTTCTGGGCATCAATGCAGGCGCTTCTTTTGCGCTGGCGCTCTGCCTGGCCTTTCTTCCGGGGCTGAGTTTTTCCGGCGTGGTAGTTTTTTCGTTTTTGGGGGCAGCGGCAGCTATGCTGGTGGTATATGGTCTTATGAGCCTGAACAGACGCAGACTGGACCCGGTACGGCTTGTGCTTGCGGGAAGTGCTGTGAGTATATTTCTCACCTCTCTGAGTCAGGCAGTGGCGATTTTGTATAAAATCGGATATGATCTTACCTTTTGGACTGCAGGAGGTGTGGCGGGGATACGAAGAGAGCAGCTTATATTTGCAGGACCAGTGATCCTTTTGGGGCTTGCAGGGGCAGCCGCGCTTTCCGGCAGGGTTTCTCTTCTGAGTCTGGGGGAGGACGCTGCGAGAGGTCTTGGCCTTTCTGTGGAACACTCCCGCGCAGTCTGTCTTTTGACCGTGCTGCTGCTTGCCGGCGGCTCTGTGGCGCTTGCCGGTCCGGTGGCTTTTGTGGGGCTGATGGTGCCTCACGTTGTGCGGTATTTTACCGGTGCGGATTACAGGTCAGTTATCCCCTGCTCCATGGCAGCGGGGGCTTTCTTTATGCTGGCGGCAGACATTCTCTCAAGAGTTATCAACGCGCCGGGAGAAGTGCCTGTGGGCCTGGTATTTGCTGTGATCGGTGTGCCGTTTTTTATCTGGACAGCCCGGAAGGAGGAGAGGACTTTTGAGTGAGAGAAGACGCAGGATCCGTACAGGTACGGTATTTATCCTTTTGACCCTGCTGCTGCTTTGGGGAATATGGCTGGAGATAAACGCGGGTTACCGGAAGATAAGTCCGGAGGAAATTTGGGAAATCCTGCGGGGCAAAGGTGCAGAAGGTGTACGTTATACACTTATTAACCTGAGGCTTCCCAGAGTTTTTACCAGTCTTCTGGTGGGTGTGGGCCTGGCAGTCTCCGGCTGTGTGATCCAGGGAGTATCCGGAAACCATATGGCTGAACCCGGAATCCTGGGAATCAATGCAGGAGCCGGACTTTTTGTGGCGGGATTTCTGGTATTTGTACCGCAAAGTCCAGTCAGTTTGACCGTGCTGCTTCCTCTTCTGGCCTTTGCCGGTTCGATAGCAGTGGCAGCGCTGGATTACAGACTGGCGCTTACAAGACAGGGGATTTCTCCTGGCAGGCTGCTTTTGATGGGCGTGGCAGTTTCCACTGCTGTGTCAAGTGTGACTACCATATTAATGCTGCGCCTGCCTGACAGCAATCACGCATTTGTGCAGAAATGGCTGTCAGGCAGCATCTGGGGTGCTGACTGGAAGAATGTGCGGCTGCTTTTTTACTGCCTTCTTATTCTTGGGCTGTTTGTCTTTTACAAAAGCCGTACCCTGAATGTGCTGTCCCTCAGTGATCAGACTGCGGCAGGACTGGGAGCAGACGTGCCACGACAGACGGTGATCCTTCTGGGAGCGGCCGTTGCCATGTCCGGTCTCTGCTGTGCAGTGGGCGGCGGACTGAGCTTTGTAGGACTTGTCTGCCCACATATGGCACGCCGCCTGGTGGGGCCGAATTTCAGGATACTGGTTCCGGCTGCAGTGCTTACGGGGGCCGTGCTGATGACATATTCCGATATGATCTCACGTACACTGTTGTCACCAAATGAGATTCCTGTTGGAATCGTGGCGGCCGTGATCGGTGCCCCGTATTTTCTGTATCTGCTGATCAAAACGTAAAGGAGAATTTTAATATGGATGCTGTACTTTCAGGAAAAGGAGTTTCCGTTGCATACCATCAAAACATTGTCATCCCCGCCATGGATGTGCAGATTCCAAGAGGACGTATTACTTCTGTCATCGGTCCTAACGGATGCGGAAAATCCACCCTTTTAAAAGCCCTGTCCCGTATGACACCCATTCGGGAAGGCCATGTACTGCTGGACGGCAGACAGATTGCCAAGATGTCCACTGTGGAGGTGGCAAAGAAAATGGCGATTCTTCCACAAGGGCCTCAGGCACCGGGGGGATTGACCGTAAAGGAACTGGTGGCTTACGGCAGATATCCTCATCAAAAGGGATTCGGACGTCTGAAGAAGGAAGACCAGGAAGCAGTGAAGTGGGCGTTGTCCATCACCGATATGGAGGAATTGGCAGACAGGGATATAGATGCTCTTTCCGGAGGGCAGAGGCAGAGAGCCTGGATAGCTATGGCTCTTGCCCAGGATACGCCCCTGATCCTTTTAGATGAGCCGACCACGTATCTGGATATGGCTCACCAGCTTGAAGTGCTGGAGCTTTTGGAGGAATTGAATAAAAAACAGAAGAAAACCATAGCCATGGTCCTTCATGATCTGAATCTGGCAGCCAGATTTTCGGACTGGATGATAGCCATGCGCTCCGGCAGAATGCTGTATGAGGGAACCCCAAAAGAGATCATGACAAAAGAAACTCTGGCGGATGTATTTTCCTTGGATGCCTGTATCAGCCGGGACCCGTGGACGGGTAAACCCATATGTCTGTCTTATAAGATGATGAAAAAAGATAGGAATGAGATGTAGCAGATATGTCGTGTATGGAATAAAAAACTTGCATTTCTTCTGACAATCCATAGAATGGAAGATGTATGAAACTATAGATTCTAACCATTTTAGTGCGGATAGATGGTATTAGAGCGCGATTGAGAACAGGAGATTTTAAAATGAGAAGTGTGGAAACCCCGGTAAAGAAAATCAGGCGTGAAGTATTTACAGAAATCTGCAAGGTAGCTTTTGAATCCACAAAGGATAATTTCAATGACGAGATAGAAGCCATTCCGTATCACATTGTGAAAGAGCGGGCCTCCTACAGGGAGAGCATTTACAGGGAAAGAGCGGTTGCCAGCGAACGTGTCCGCCTTGCCATGGGTATGTCCCTGCGGCCGGAAAATGAAGCCGTTCACATCACTGCCGGAATGGAAAATAGCAACATAGATGAAAAGTATTATGAGCCTCCCCTTATGCAGGTCATCCCCTCTGCCTGTGATGCCTGTGAGCCGAACAAATATCAGGTCAGCAATATGTGCAGAGGCTGTGTGGCTCATCCATGTAAACAGGTCTGTCCCAAGGATGCCATTTCCATAGTGAATGGAAAGTCTGTGATCGATCAGGAAAAATGTATCAAATGCGGTAAATGCAAAGCAATCTGCCCTTATGATGCCATCTCCAAAATGGAACGTCCCTGTGCCAGGGCCTGCGGTGTCAAAGCCATCGGCAGCGACAATCTGGGCAGAGCAGCCATTGACCCGGAGAAATGTGTATCCTGCGGCATGTGTATGGTGAGCTGTCCTTTTGGGGCAATATCGGATAAATCCCAGATCTTCCAGCTCTCCAGAGCGCTGCGCGAGGGAAAAAAGATCATTGCAGAAGTAGCGCCGGCATTTGTAGGGCAGTTCGGAAAGGATGTAACCCCGGCAAAGTTCAAAGCAGCACTGATAAAACTGGGTTTTCAGGAAGTATACGAGGTAGCGCTCGGAGCCGACATAGGGGCAATTGCGGAAGCCCATCACTATGCGGAAAAGGTGAGCACCGGAGAACTTCCGTTTCTGCTTACATCCTGCTGCCCTTCATGGTCTATGCTGGCTAAGAAGCAGTTCCCGGATCTGATAGAAAGTGTGTCCCAGGAACTGACTCCTATGGTGGCTTCTGCGAGAAGCATTAAGCAGAAATACCCCAATGCAGGTGTGGTCTTCATAGGTCCCTGTGCGGCAAAAAAACTGGAGGCATCCAGAACCGATGTCCGCAGCGATGTGGATTTTGTCATTACCTTTGAGGAACTGCAGGGCATGTTTGACGCAAAAGAGATAGACCCGGCTTTGATGGAGGAAGATGGAAGCCTGCACAATGCCACCGCAGCCGGAAGAGGCTATGCGGTAGCAGGAGGCGTGGCACAGGCCATTGAGGAATGTCTGCAGGAATACCACCCGGATGTCCCGGTACATATTGAACATGCAGAAGGCCTGGCAGAGTGTAAAAAAGTGCTCACCCTAGCCAAGGCAGGCAAAATGAAAGGATGTCTCATAGAAGGCATGGGCTGTCCCGGCGGATGTATGGCGGGAGCGGGAACCAACATTCCGTTAAAGGAGGCGGCAGCGGAGTTGAAGAAGTATAAGGCTTCCTCTACCAAAAAACTTCCGGCGGCAGAACTCATAGAGATAGAATTGGATTAACTAAGAAAAAGTGTATACCTTTATGGTATGCGCTTTTCTTTTTTAAGGATGAAAAAAACGTTATACATTCGGGCCGGCAGTATTCCAATGCCGGTATTTGATTGTAATCACTAAGGGAATCCGGTATAATAAAGCAATAGAAAACAACTGTCGTATACATATATTTGGTAATAGGACAGAGAAGGCATCCGTTCATATTAAGGGGACAGAAGGGAGAGGAAAGATGCAGAAGCCGCAGCAATCAAATTACGATAAGCTCAGTGAAACCTGGAGAGAAAAATTTTTACAGATGGACCAGGAAGCGCTGATGAGGAAACTGCCGGAAATAAAAGCAGAAGGTGAGTACCTGACTGTTTTACATTTCGGAAGGAAATATGGCATCCACAGAAAAGACGGATATATAAAAGCCATGGAGGACAGCAGTCCCATCAGTAACGGGACCAGGATGAATATTTACAACCTGTTCTGGTATTCCAAGGAGAATGTGAGTTTTGCAGATCGCTGGGTGCCTTTCAGAGATGTAAAAAATGCCGGACCTTTTGCGCCGGCCTTTGAAAGAAATATATTGAAACCTTTTGCCATGACCTTTGCAGGGAAGACCCGGGAACTGAAGTATGCCGCCGAAAAAATGGGCGGCAGGCCGGTCCGGCAGGGGGATGCGGGATATATTCTGAATGCCTTTTCCTGTATTCCCATGCAGTATCTGTTCTGGGACCAAGATGAGGAATTCCCGGCACAGGGAAATATCCTCTTTGACTATAGCGTGACGGATTTTATCCATGTGGAGTCCACAGTGACGCTGGCTGAGGAGGGGATCATACGGCTGGCAGAATTGGCGGGGGCAGAGTTAAAAGGAAAAATGTTTGCAATGTAACATATGCGGCAGGAGAACGGTAAATGAGGACAGTTGGAAAAAATATGACACACGGTTGTCATGTTTGGGCGTGTATACTGTTCTTGATCGATAGGAAAGGCGGGCAGCAGGAAATGATAGATTTCAGGCAGCTGATGCGCACAGAAGCTTATGATTTTCTGAGGGAAGACAAGAGGCTGGGGGACAGGATCATTCTTTTGGGTTTGGGCGGGAGCTACGCTTACGGGACAAATAATGAGAACAGTGATGTGGATTTCAGGGGAATTACCCTGAACCTGCCTTCTGACCTTTTGGGACTGACCGTGTTTGAACAGTATGAGGACAAGAAAACAGATACCGTGATCTACGCTTTTAATAAGATAGTCAAATTGCTGCTGGACTGTAATCCGAATACCTGTGAGATTTTAGGCCTGGACGAGGAACAGTATCTGATCAGGACAGAGCTTGGGCAGGAGCTTCTGGACAACAGGGGGCTGTTTTTATCAAAGCGGGCAGTCAAATCTTTTGGCGGCTACGCAGGAGCGCAGTTGAGAAGGCTCCAGAATGCCGCTGCCAGGGATGCACTTCCTCAGACGGAAAAGGAGAAGCATATTTTGAATTCCGTCAGAAACGCGCTCAATGATTTTGAACGGCGTTACAGCAGTTTTGACAAGGGCAGGATACATTTATATATAGACAAATCGGAGAACCCGGATCTGGAAACGGAAATTTTTGTGGATGCGGATTATCAGCACCTGCCTCTGCGTGACTATGAGAATATGTGGTCAGTCATGCATAATGTGGTCAAAGACTATGATAAAGTGGGGAAACGCAACCGGAAAAAGGATGATGACCATCTGAACAAACATGCCATGCATTTGATCCGGTTATTTATGATGGCCATTGATATTCTGGAAAAAGGGGAAATACGGACAAATCGGAAGAAAGATCTGGATCTGCTCCTGAAAATACGGAACGGAGGATTTCAGAAAGAGGATAAAACATTCTCCAGTGAATTTTATGATATCCTGGCAGACTATGAGTTGAGAATGGAGAAGGCGTCCAACGAGAGCTGTCTGCCGGACAATCCTGATATGGAGAGGGTGGAGGCTTTTGTGGAGCATGTGAACAGAATTGCTGTTGACATGTAATGCGAAGGTACCATCTGCTCAGAAAAACACGTATGATCCTACATAGATCAGAAGGGAGTGAAAATAAAAATGGATAAAAAGACATATGAACAGATAGAGGCGTATATGAAATCCTGTATGCAGGACAGTGCACACGATGTGGAACATATTTACCGTGTTCTTTATACAGCTCTGGACATTGCAGAACATGAGAAAGATGTTGATCATGATGTTCTGATCTGTGCCTGTCTTCTGCACGATATCGGCAGGAAAGCGCAAGCGGAGGGGAAAAAGATATGCCACGCTGTGGCAGGCGCGGAGATGGCCGGAAGATTTTTGGCAGAACGGGGCTGTGACCGGGATTATATCGCCAAAGTAGAACATTGTATCCGGGCGCACAGGTTCAGGAAAGGGAAAGGAACACAGCCGGAAAGTACAGAGGCGAAAATATTGTTTGACGCAGACAAAATTGATGTGACCGGCGCTGTCGGGGCTGCCCGGACACTTCAGTATGGGGGACAGGAGTCCGAACCCATATATACACGTCTGCCTGACGGACAGATGTAGGACGGATTTTGCGGACATTCAAAATAAAAAAGAATGTGGAGGTAACAGACAATGGCAAAATCATTATTTGAGGAACTGGGCGGCAAATACGAAAGGCAAGGGGATTATTTGATACCGTGCTTAACTGTACCCGCCGAAGAAGAACAGGCAATAGGCATCTGGGGGCAACGGCATTTAGATTATCTAAAACAGTACCGTAAAGTTACATACACCAATCTTCTTACAAGCGGCAGGCTAAACGCCTACCTTGCCGACATCAACAGACAGGCACAGGAACGCTTTGAAAGGCTCATAGAGGGTATGAAACAGGCACAGGGCATAACGGAACAGCTAAAGGCAGAAAACGCCTTAGAATGGACAGGATGCCTCAATAACATAAGGGCTTGTGCGAGGGAGATTGTGGAAAAGGAAATTATTTTTGCATAAACAGATGATTAGTGGCAGGGGGAAATCCTGCCGCTTTTTCTGCTTTAGTTTGTCAGCTTGACAAATAAAGGGTTAAGGAATATAATTAGATTCAGTTTTATACAAGGAGTTAATAAATATGCGGCAAGGTATTCTTAAATAAACTGTCAATTTGATAGTGGGAACAAAAAGTAGCAGTCCCGTTTCACTTTTAATATGGGGCTTAGTTTTTTGTACCCAGTTTAAGAATACTTTTATCATGTAATTTTATATGCCCGAAAACATATAAGTGTTTTGGGGCTATTGGAGTTATTTACCCAGTGATAGGAGTATTTATCACTGGGTATTTTTATGCCCTTTTTTGGGTGTTGATAGGAGCTAACTATATAAAAATCAAGTAGTTTTTAGAAAAAATTGAAATTTGGTTAGCAAAAGTATGTACCTTGAAAATATGTGAATAATTATGGATTTTGTGGCACAACAAATAAACCTTTCAAAGAAGGCTTGTTATATAAGATTGGTTGTATGTATGGCTATATCAGTAACGCAGAATCAAAGTTCTGTCCGGTACTTAAAAGATGATAGATGATTCTTAAAAGTTTCCTGATACAGTGTCCCTGAGCACAACGGTGACCCTTGCCTTCGGTTAACTTTTTGTTGTAATAAGCGGTAAAGACCCTATTGTGATTTATAACCGGCAAAATAATCTGATACAGCGTTTTTCTAAGATACCGGGAACCTTTCTTGGTTATTGCAGTGTGCTGGGCAGTAAACTGACTGGATTCGTAGTGATATGGGGCAACACCTGCAAATTTAATTATCTGAGATGCTTTTGTATAGTTGCAAATATAGTGGTTCAGTTGTCAAGACAAAAATCTAAGCTTTTTATAATGAACTGATAT
>OKSH01000040.1_pt1 | contig 106335 bp, 97 predicted proteins | sample 1601231 | NCBI WGS metagenome assembly OKSH01 (sample SAMEA3541596, study PRJEB24748) | human gut metagenome | biome: human gut; feature: human-associated habitat; material: faeces | place: China | collected 2012
TATAATATATAATAAGGATAACAAAGGAGGAGAAACCCTTGCTAGAAATTAAAACGAACGAATCAGAAGCAGCGGCAAAAATAATTGTTGTTGGAGTCGGAGGGGGCGGAAATAACGCTGTCAACCGAATGATCGACGAGCAGATTGCCGGTGTTGAATTTATAGCTATTAATACAGATAAACAGGCATTGCAGTTATGTAAGGCTCCGACGCTTATGCAGATTGGGGACAAGATTACCAAAGGACTGGGAGCAGGCGCAAGGCCCGAGATTGGAGAAAAGGCAGCAGAAGAAAGCGCAGAGGAGATATCAGCCGCATTAAAAGGCGCGGATATGGTATTCGTAACCTGCGGCATGGGCGGCGGCACAGGTACCGGAGCGACGCCTGTAGTTGCGCGGATTGCGAAAGAACAGGGTGCGCTGACGGTAGGCGTTGTGACAAAGCCTTTCCGCTTCGAGTCAAAGACACGTATGAACAATGCCCTTGCGGGAATTGAAAAATTAAAAGAAAGCGTGGATACTCTGATTGTTATCCCGAATGATAAACTGCTGGAAGTAGTAGATAGACGCACCACTATGCCGGAAGCCCTTAAGAAGGCGGATGAAGTATTGCAGCAAGGTATCCAGGGTATTACAGACCTTATCAATGTACCTTCGCTTATCAACCTTGACTTTGCCGATGTCCAGACGGTTATGACGGACAAAGGAATCGCGCATATCGGTATCGGACAGGGACGTGGCGATGATAAGGCTCTTGAGGCAGTTAAGCAGGCTGTTGCCAGTCCGCTTCTTGAGACAACCATTGCCGGAGCTTCTCATGTCATCATTAACGTATCCGGCGATATCACCCTTATGGATGCATCGGATGCGGCAGAGTATGTACAGGAACTGGCAGGAGAGGATGCCAACATCATCTTCGGTGCCATGTATGATGATTCCAGGGCGGATGAGGCGACCATTACGGTTATTGCCACAGGCCTTCACAATGTGGGAGGAAGCGCTTCCAAACTAAAAGCAAGACTTGAAAACCCAAGAGTTTCTTCCGTGCCGCATACAGCGGCGACGCATGCCCAGGGATATGAAAGACCGGTACAGCCGGCGCAGACTTCCCAGGCATCTCCAAGGATCGACTTTGGCATGGCGCCTACGAAAGGCGGCGGCACTACCAATGCGGCAAAGCGTCCGGTAGGAGGAACTACGCCATCCTTAGAGACGCCAAGAACCCCAACTAGCAAGGTGAAGGAACAGTCTATCAAGATACCGGATTTCTTCAAGAAATAATAATAGCAAGCCAGATGCATGATTTTCATGTATCTGGCTTTTTTTTCTATTTTCCGTTCTATTTTTCTATATATCCTCTTATTACGACAAGTTTTGTCAAGAAATTCTTTTTTTATTCCACAAAATTCTTTCTTTTATGCCAATGAAGGATACAAAGTGTTGTATGCCAGCATAAGACAAATCCGAAAAAATCATCTTATGGGAATCTATATCTTGTGTCTTGAAGGTGCTGTCGAACGAAAATAAAAATGGACTCCATCATCTGACAAAATCTTTTTGGAGCAACTCGTATAATGAATCTTGCCCACGTACCAAATCGATTTAGTATACCCAAAGAGAAAGAAGGTGGAACGTGTATTATGAATTGTACATAGACGTGTTTTTCACGGTGAACTTTACGATGGATTATATCCTTCTTGCGGCTGTAAGGAAGATGCTGAAATGTCCAGTCAAGTATGGACGCATTGCATTAGGAGCGCTCCTCGGATCAGCACTGACTTGTCTGGTTATAATTCTTCCAGTTCCCTATACGTTTGTCAAATTCGTACTGTTCCATGGCATGGTGAATGTTTTAATGATCAGGGCAGGGCTTTTAGTCAAGTGGGGATCAGATATGCTGAGGGCATGGATACTGCTGTATATCAGCGGGTTCCTGACAGGTGGGGTATTTCAATTCCTCGGACAGTATATGCGGATCGGAAGCCTGTTCTTTGTACTGGCAGTAGCCAGCTACTATGCGGTATCCGGCATCTGGAGCCTGATTTCCTATCTTTCCAGGCAGAACCAGTACCGATGCCAGGCAGAACTTTATATGAATGGAAGAAAATGTCAGGTACAGGCGTTGATTGATACGGGAAACAGCCTGAGGGATGAACTGACAGGAAATCCGGTATGCATTCTGGACCAGGATGTGGCAAGAGAGCTTCTCGCGGGGAGCGAGGCAGTCAGATTACGCTACATTCCCTATCATTCCATCGGCAAGAAGGAAGGGGTCATGCCTCTTGTGACGTTGGATAAAATGTGCATACGCAATGACAAAAAGCAATGGATTGCAGAACCGATGGTGGCTATTTGCGAGAATGAGATGACCGCTGATAAATATAAGATGATTATAAATCCTGAGATTTTGGTAGGAGGAATAGATGATGATGATAAAAGTAGCAGTACCGCATCAATTTAAACTAAAGGTAATACCCGACTTCAAAGCGCTGCTTTTCCCGGACAAGAAGGATGTCCATTACATAGGCGGCTCCGATATACTGCCTGCGCCCCTTAATACGGAGGAAGAGACGGCGGCTATCAATGACTTGGGATCGGAGGACGAAGAGGAAGCAAAGAAGACGCTGATCGAGCATAACCTGAGGCTGGTGGTGTATATCGCGAAGAAATTCGACAATACGGGAGTCGGAGTAGAGGATTTGATTTCTATAGGCACGATTGGATTGATAAAAGCAATTAATACGTTTAATCCGGAGAAGAATATCAAGCTGGCAACCTATGCTTCCAGGTGCATAGAGAATGAAATCCTGATGTATCTTCGCAGGAACAACAAGACCAAGATGGAGGTATCCATCGATGAGCCACTGAATGTGGACTGGGACGGGAATGAACTGCTGCTCTCGGATATTCTGGGGACGGACGAGGATACCATTTATAAAGATTTGGAGAACGAAGTGGAACGGAAGCTTCTGGTCAAAGCCATCAGCCGCCTGTCCGGGCGGGAACGGACCATTATCAAGATGAGGTTTGGTCTGGGAACGCCGGATGGCGAGGAGAAGACCCAGAAAGAAGTAGCAGATATGCTTGGGATCTCCCAGTCTTACATCTCAAGGCTTGAGAAAAAGATCATGCAGCGGTTAAAACGGGAGATGGTAAAGTATTCATAGCGCAGGCCCTGAAAAGATGATACAATAGAAGAAAAAAAGGGGTTGGGTATATGAGGCTTAGCTGTATTGGTGCAGCCCACGAAGTAACTGGAAGCTGTCATCTGTTGGAAGCATGCGGGAAAAATATCTTGATCGACTGTGGTATGGAGCAGGGGCCTGATCTGTATGAGAATCAGGAACTTCCTGTGACGGCAAAGGAGATTGACTATATTCTTCTGACCCATGCGCATATTGATCATTCCGGAAAGATTCCGCTTCTTTGCAGGCAGGGATTCAAAGGCGATGTTGTGACGACCTTCGCTACTTCGGATCTGTGCAACATCATGCTGCGAGACAGCGCGCACATCCAGGAATCAGAAGCGGAATGGAGAAATCGCAAGGCTAAGAGAAGCGGCGAGGAGACGTATGAGCCGCTCTATACTATGGAAGATGCGGATGCGGCCATCAAATTGCTGGCGCCCTGCGATTACGGGCAAAAGATCACATTATGCGAAGGCATGGAAGTCCGATTCAATGATATGGGGCATCTGCTTGGATCCGCCAGCATTGAAGTGTGGATTACGGAAGATGGGATTTCTAAAAAGATAGTATTTTCAGGAGACGTAGGAAATACCAACCAGCCCATTATCAGAGATCCGCAGAAGGTAGCCGAGGCAGACTACGTGGTGATCGAATCCACTTACGGAGATAGGACCCATGGCGATGAGGTGCCGGATTATATCGGAGAATTTACGAAGATATTGAAGGAGACCTTTGATCAGGGCGGCAATGTGGTCATTCCGTCTTTTGCGGTTGGCCGAACCCAGGAACTGCTATATTTTATCAGAGAGATCAAGGAAAAAAGGCTATTGCCCCAGTACCAGGGATTCGAAGTCTATGTAGACAGCCCGCTGGCGATTGAAGCCACCAACGTATTTAATAAGAATGTGAAATCCTGCTTTGATGAAGAGGCGATGGCTCTGGTGGAGAAAGGAATCAATCCGCTGATCTTTCCTGGACTTAAGACTACGATTACAAGCGACGAGTCCAGGATGATCAATTTTGATGATAAGCCCAAGGTTATCATCTCTGCATCGGGAATGTGCGAGGCTGGCCGTATCCGCCATCATCTGAAGCATAATCTGTGGCGGCGCGAGTGTACGATATGCTTCGTAGGCTACCAGGCAGTAGGAACGCTGGGGCGCAAGCTGATCGAGGGCGCGCAGAGCGTCAAGCTCTTTGGCGAGAATATTACGGTGAATGCGCGGATCGTGGATGTGAAAGGAATCAGCGGCCACGCAGATATGAACGGGCTGCTGAACTGGCTGAAAGGATTTACTCAGAAGCCTGACAGGGTGATCGTAGTGCACGGCGAAGATACGGTGACGGATCACTTCGCGGACTTGGTGGAAGACACGATCGGCTGTCCGACCTTTGCGCCGTATTCAGGCGGATGCGTGGATCTTGCCTCCAACGAGATCCTAAGCGAAGGCGTGAAGATGCCTAAGAAGGCGGCAGAGAAGCCGGCAAGAGCCAAGGCGACGGCGGCATTTGGGCGAGTGGTCGCTGCGGCGAAGCGGCTGCTTGACGTGGTATATAAGAACGAAGGCATTGCCAACAAGGATCTTGCGAAGTTTGAGAATCAGATCCAAAATCTTGCGGATAAATGGGATCGCGACTGATGTGCCTCCAATCCGGGATATTGGGAAAAATAATGGATTTGCAGCAAATTGCTGCAAATCCATCTTTTGTTATTCTACATATCAGCATATAATTCAGCCAGATTAAGGGCATAGTCGCCAATTCGCTCAAAGTCCGTGAGCAGTTCGGAAAAGAGGATGCCGGCCTCCGCCTTGCAATTTCCTTTGCGAATCCTTTTTATCTGCCGTTTCAGGTATTTCTTCTGCATATCATCGATGAGATTTTCATATTTCGCGGCCTGCTCCAGAAGAAACTGGCTGTTTTCCTCATCCGCACGCTCCAGACATTCCAGGATCTTAAGGCTCACCTGCTTCATCTTGCGTATCTCCGAGATGGCGTTATCGGAGAAGCGCACGGACCATTTTTTCAAAGACTTCAGATATTCAGCGATGTTCATCGCGTGGTCTCCGATTCTTTCTATATTGCTGATGATCATGTAATAATTATTGATACACTTGGAATCTTTCTCGGACATCTCCACAGACATCAGGCTTACGATATATTTTGCAATCTCCTCATTCAGGTAATCTATGTAGGACTCCCGTTCTTCTATGGCTTCCAGGGCTTTCGAGTCACCATTTAAAAGCGCGTCATAAGCGGCTTCTACATTGTCTTTTGCCATGCCGGACATTCTGGACACTTCATTGCTAAGCTGGGAGAGGACAACGGCGGCATGTCCCATGGAATAATGGCCTTCAAAAGGCGCAATGTATTCCAGCTTCCTTTTTTGAGGCTCGCTGGCTTTTGTATCCGGGAGCAGCCGGACGGCTGCCTTGGCCATGAGGCCGCCAAAGGGCAGAAGGATCAGCGTGGTTACAATATTAAACGTGGTGTGAACGTTGGCTATCTGTGCCACAGGATTGCCAGTCAGCGTCTCCATAAAGGATACGAAAGGTGTTGCCATGCAGATGCAGGTAAAGATCAGCGTGCCTATGATGTTAAACAGCAGATGGATCACTGTGGTACGCTTTGCGTTGACTTTTGTGCCGATGGAAGCCAGGACAGCGGTAATGCAAGTGCCGATATTCTGTCCGAACAGGATATAGACAGCGCCGGATAAGGGGATTGTCCCCGTGGCCGCCAGAGCCTGCAAGATTCCCACCGAAGCGGAGGAAGACTGGATGATAGCAGTAAATGCGGCACCGATCAGTATGCCCGCAAGTGGATTCTGGAAGGTAGTCATAAGCTTCAGAAAAGCAGGGGACGACTGCAGCGGCGCCATCGCCTCGCCCATCATATCCATGCCGATAAACAGTACGCCCAGTCCCGCAAAAATGGAACTGATATGCTTTACTTTATCATTCTTGGAAAACAATATGACGGCAACGCTTATAAATGCGATCAAAGGCGCGATCGCCCCGATATCCAGCGCAATCAGCTGTCCGGTAATCGTGGTTCCTATATTGGCTCCCATAATTACCCATACGGCCTGGCTTAAAGTCATAAGGCCAGAATTGACGAAGCCTACGACCATGACGGTGGTGGCGGAAGAAGATTGGATGACAGCTGTAATGGCAGCGCCTGCCAGAACACCTTTGAAGCGATTGGAGGTCAGTTTCTCAAGGATCGTCTTCATCTTGTTGCCTGCGGCGGTCTCAAGACCGGTACTCATCATCTGCATGCCATACAAAAATAGAGCCAGCCCGCCAAGCAGCATTAAGAGATCGTTTATTTCCATAGTATTCTATTCTCCTTTATATAAAATTGCTGGTTTTATACAAAGGAGAACGCTTTTTTCCATCTGCCTGGTGAATGATCCAAATCTGGAGCATGAAAATCATAGAAGCCAAGAGGCTGCCTGTCGGGTGAAAAAGACGACTGTACTTTGCGGAAAGCCCCAGGAGGTAAGGAATCCGGCAGCATGCGTACAGGACAGGAAGACGCAGCATCAGGGAGCCTCCTCTTCTGAAAGACGCCTTTTTTTGAGAACCCGGATATACGCTTGAGGCTTCCATATAAGGCGTGATAGCCGCCGGCTGGCAGATATAGCCCTCTGCATGGGAGGCAGGCCGCTCTTTGTAAGAGGATGCATTGTGAGAATTGTTATCAATAGAAACAAAAAACAGCCCGGCAAAAAAGATGAGCAATAAGAGTAGTAGCATCTGGAATCTTTTCATAGGGGCCGCCTTTCAAAATGATTTCAATAATTTTTATAATTATAGCATGTGGCTTTTTGGGTTTCAATGTTTTGTCAAGGTCTAAAACTTTTTTTATTTTGGCGGTGTAAAGAATAACAAAAGAGCTTATGGAGAATCATTTTACTAGATATTAATTATTCATTCATCTAGTAGGAGGGTTCTGACAATGGCACAGGGAAAAGTTGAAATATGTGGTGTGAATACGGCAAAGCTTCCAATCCTGAAAGAAGAGGAAAAGGAAGCTTTGTTTGCGCGCATAAAAGCGGGGGATGCAGAGGCGAAGGAAGAATATATCAAAGGAAATCTACGCCTTGTGCTCAGCGTGATAAAGCGGTTTGGAGGAAGCAATGAGAATCCGGATGACCTGTTCCAGATCGGCTGCATCGGCCTGATCAAGGCGATCAATAATTTTAATACGGAACTGGATGTGAAGTTTTCTACTTATGCGGTGCCCATGATCATCGGCGAGATCAGGCGCTATATGCGGGACAATAATTCCATCCGTGTCAGCCGGTCGCTTCGTGATACGGCGTATAAGGCAATCTATGCAAAAGAGAATTATATCAAGCAGAACCTAAAAGAACCCACAGTCCAGGAGATTGCGGAAGAGATCGGAATATCCAAAGAGGATATCGTGTTTGCCCTGGACGCCATTCAGGTTCCCATGAGCCTTCAGGAGCCGGTATATAATGACGGAGGCGATGCCCTGTATGTAATGGATCAGATCAGCGATACAAAGAATAAGGAAGAAAAGTGGGTGGAGGACTTGTCATTAGAAGCGGCGATGCAGCATTTGGGAGAACGGGAACGGTATATTATCAAACTGCGGTTCTTTGAGGGGAAGACGCAGATGGAAGTTGCCGATGAGATCAAGATTTCCCAGGCCCAGGTAAGCCGTCTGGAAAAGAATGCGCTGCGGCTGATGCGCCAGTATCTCACTTAAGGGGAATGGATTGCGAAATTCCCCTTGAATTTTTCCTATAGTCATACTATGATTATTGCATGGAGGATATATGTATTATGAAAACTTGTATATTTGATCTTGACGGAACTTTGACCGATACATTGGAATCCTTGGCTTTTTCGGTGAAAGAGACATTAAAAGAGATGGGACTTCCCCAGATTACTACTGATGAGTGCCGCAGTTTTGTAGGCAACGGCGCGAGATATCTGATGGAACGTGCCTTAGAGGCAGCTGGAGATAGGGAACTTTCAAGAATTGAGGAAGGAATGGAGGTATACGGACGTATATTTGATGAAAACTGTACATATCTTGTAACACCCTATGAAGGCATCACCGAAACGCTTAAGCAGATGAAAGACAAGGGAATAAAGCTGGCAGTTCTCTCCAACAAGCCCCATCAGCAGACGCAGAAAGTGGTAGAGCGTATCTTTGGAGAAGATGTGTTTGACTGCGTGCAGGGACAGAAGGAAGGAATTGCGAGAAAGCCGGATCCTGACGGAATCTACAGACTGCTGGAGGAGATGCAGGCTGGCAGGGAAGAATGCCTGTATGTGGGGGATTCCGAAGTGGACGTGGAGACAGGCAGAAACGCAGGGGTTCGCATGGTGGGCGTATCCTGGGGGTTCCGGTCAAGAGAAGCATTGAAGGCTGCAGGCGCCGGAACTATCATAGACAGTCCGGAAAAACTGATGCAGTTCGTATGAAGCAAGGAAAAGAAATTAAGGGAGGTTAGAGAAATGTATGAGTACGATGAGGAGTGCCTGAAGACGTTCCTGAAAAACCAGGCACAGTTGTTTGATGAGCCGGTCGCGGAGACGCTGGAAGAGGCGGAAGCATTCCTGGAGGATTGCATGGCAGCGGTCGTGGAGAACATCGATGAAGTGAAGGAGTTTCTAGAAGAGGAAGGTCTGGATGTAGACAGCATGTCTCTTGAAGAGATTGAGGAAGCATCAGAAGTATTCCCGCTTCCGGGTGGAAGATATCTGATCGTAGAAGGATAGGAATCATTATGAAGAACATATAAAAAGCCGCAACTACTTGGTAGTTTCGGCTTTTTTCAATGCCTCGTCAATGGCATTTACAATAATCTGGGAAGTATAGGGGCTATCTTCGGACAACTGAATGTTATCCAGAGACTGGGAGTCATATACTTGTTCGGCAATGTCCTCGATAGTCGGCTGGATCAGAGGAAACATGGTAGTTACCGACTCATCCAGGTTGGAGAAGCGGATGGAATTGATATGTGTCTCATCCACGGTCACTTCCACCTCCAGGGCGGTGTTGTTAAGCGTGACGGTGGATGTGTATACTCCTGGCATGTATTTCTCCTCGTTGGTTTTGGACTCTTTATTTTTGGGAAGGAACATGAATACCAGCAGCAGGATAAGTATGATTGCCAGTGCGGCGAAGACTGCCGTGTAAATAATCTCCTTCATATGCAATACGACGATTTTTGTTTTGGAACTCATTGAGACCCTCCTGTATTGTGTATGATATTTTTTACTTTCTATAATGTATGAAAAAAGACAGCAAATTATTCATTTCTTTTACGTGACAAATATGACGGCTTCTTGTAGAATGGAAAGGAATAGAAACTGAGGTGAGAAGAATGTTTATTATAGCGGGACTTGGAAACCCTACATTACAATACGAAGGCACGCGGCATAATGCCGGCTTCGATGTCATAGATACGCTGGCTGGCAAATATAATATATCTGTAGACGGCAGGAAGAACAGAGCCCTGATTGGAAAAGGAATCATAGAGGGGAAGAAAGTAATTCTGGCTAAGCCGCAGACCTACATGAATCTTAGCGGCGAGAGCCTGGGCGGCCTGGTGGATTATTATAAGGTTGATGAAGAGAGCGAGTTTTTGGTTGTCTACGATGATATCAGTCTGGATGTCGGACAACTTAGAATCCGTAAAAAAGGAAGCGCCGGCGGCCATAATGGAATGAAGAATATTATCAGCCATCTTGGGACGGAAGTATTTCCAAGAATCAAGGTTGGCGTAGGAGAAAAGCCGAAGAAATATGATCTGGCAGACTATGTCCTCAGTCGTTTCTCGAAAGAAGAGCGCGCCATCATGGAGGAAGGATACCAGAAGGCTGTGGAAGCGGTGGAGATGATCCTCAGAGGAGAGATGGATGAGGCCATGAATAAGTTTAACAGAAAAGTAAAGCCTAAGGAGGCCTAAGATATGCAAGCCTTAATCAGGCCATTGAATGAATTAGCAGAATTTGAAGAAATTAGCAGGGACATAAGAAAAGGCGCAGGGATGATACGAGTCTGCGGATGCGTGAATTCCCAGAAAACCCATATGATGTATGCGTTGAGCGATGGCTGTAATTACAGAGTCATCGCTTGTTCAAGTGAATCCAAGGCAAAACAAGTCTATGAAGAGTATCGCTTCCTGGATCCGAATACCTATCTGTATCCGGCTAAAGACCTGCTCTTTTACCAGGCAGACTTAAGGAGCAAGGAACTGGTAAGTCAGAGGATGGAAGTGATCCAGGCGGTGGCAGCAGGCGAAGAGGCTACGGTGGTCACCAGTTTCGATGCGTTCATGGACTCCCTTCTGCCCAAGGATGTAATTGTTGAAAAGACGGTGCGGATTGCAAATGACAGTACCCTTCATCTGGAAGAGATGCAGTCCAGGCTGGTGGCGCTGGGCTATGACAGGGAAGTGCAGATTGAGGCTCCTGGCCAGTTTGCGGTAAGAGGCGGCATACTGGATGTCTATCCGCTTACAGAAGAACTTCCGATCCGGATAGAACTGTGGGGAGATGAAGTGGATTCGATCCGTACTTTTGACGTGGAGACCCAGAGATCCATCGAGAATCTGGAAGAGGTGTCGATCTGTCCGGCGGTGGAATTTCCGCAGGAAGGGGAGAAGGGCGTCTCCTTTTTGGACTATTTTCCAAAGGAAGAGACGATCCTGTTCTTAGATGAGCCGGTCCGCCTGATTGAAAAAGGGCAGGGAGTGGAAGAAGAGTTTCTGGAAGCCCAGAAAAAGAGGGTGGAAAGCGGATACGAAGTTACGGACGCGGAAGTGCAGCTGTATCATACGGAAGAGATCCTAAAGAAAATGAACGCTTATAGCAGCGTCGGCTTTTTTGCCCTGGATATGAAGTGCAGGGGACTGGAGACAAAAGCCTCCTTCAGTCTTCAGACGAAAAGCGTCAATCCTTATAACAGCAGTTTTGACATGCTGACGCAGGATTTGAAGCGTCTGAAAAGGAATGGATACAGGGTGGTTCTCCTATCCGGATCCAGGACCAGGGCGAAGCGTCTGGCGGAGGATTTAAGGGATTATAATCTGAGCAGCTATTACAGCGATGAGCTGGACCGGGAAGTGGCGCCCGGAGAGATTATGACGGCTTATGGACATGTGGCATATGGCTATGAGTATCCGATGCTGAAGTTTACGGTGATCTCGGAGACGGATATCTTCGGAAAGACGAAGAAAAAGAAGAAGCGTAAGACCTATGAAGGGCGAAAGATACAGAGTTTTGCGGAACTTAAGGTCGGAGATTATGTGGTTCATGAGAACCATGGCCTGGGGATATACCAGGGCATCGAGAAGATCGAGGTAGATAAGATATCTAAAGACTATATGAAGATATCCTATGCCCAGGGAGGCAACCTATATATCCCGGCTACCCAGCTGGACCTGATTCAGAAATATGCAAGCGCGGATGCCAAGAAGCCCAAATTAAACCGTCTGGGCACGCAGGAATGGACGAAGACCAAAACCAGAGTCCGAGGGGCAGTAAGAGAGATCGCGAAAGATCTGGTCAGGCTGTACGCTGCAAGACAGGAGCAGGAAGGCTACGTATATGGAGAGGATACAGTCTGGCAGAGGGAATTCGAGGAAATGTTCCCCTTTGAAGAGACGGAGGACCAGCTGCTTGCCATCGAGGCCGTCAAGCGGGATATGATGAGCCATAAGATTATGGACCGCCTGATCTGCGGGGACGTTGGATATGGAAAGACGGAGATTGCCATCCGGGCAGCCTTCAAGGCAGTACAGGAGGATAAGCAGGTCGTCTATCTGGTACCCACCACGATCCTGGCCCAGCAGCATTACAATACATTTGCCCAGAGGATGAAGGACTTTCCGGTTCGGGTGGATCTGATGTGCAGATTCCGGACTCCGGCCCAGCAGAAGAAGACCATCGAGGATACCAAGAAAGGCCTGGTGGATATTGTGATCGGTACCCACAGGGTCTTAAGCGACGATCTGAAATTCAAGGATCTGGGACTTCTGATCATCGATGAGGAGCAGCGTTTCGGCGTCCAGCATAAGGAAAAGATTAAGAAATTGAAGGAAAATGTGGATGTATTGACTCTGACGGCAACGCCGATTCCGCGGACGCTTCATATGAGCCTGATCGGAATCCGGGATATGAGCGTGCTGGAAGAGGCCCCCAACGACAGGATGCCGATCCAGACCTATGTCATGGAGTATAACGACGAGATGGTAAGAGAAGCGATCGAGAGAGAATGCGGAAGGCAGGGACAGGTATACTATGTCTATAACCGGGTGGAGGATATAGCGGAGATAACAGGCCATATCCAGAAGCTGGTTCCGGATGTCACGGTGGAATACGCCCATGGGCAGATGAAGGAGCACCAGCTGGAGAGGATCATGTACGACTTTATCAACGGAGAGATAGACGTGCTGGTATCCACAACGATTATTGAGACTGGGCTGGACATTTCCAATGTAAATACGATGATTATCCATGACGCCGATCATCTGGGCCTGTCCCAGCTCTATCAGCTGCGGGGAAGGGTAGGGCGCTCTAACCGAATGGCTTATGCCTTTCTCCTTTACCGGAGAGATAAGCTCCTCCGGGAAGTTGCGGAAAAAAGGCTGGCCGCGATCCGGGAGTTTACAGACTTGGGATCAGGATTCAAGATTGCCATGCGGGATCTTGAAATCAGGGGAGCCGGCAATCTTCTGGGCGCTGAGCAGCATGGCCATATGGAGGCTGTGGGATACGACCTATACTGTAAAATGCTCAATGAGGCAGTGAAGCATTTAAAAGGCGAGATGGAAGAAGAGACCTTTAACACTACGATGGATCTGAACGTGGATGCATATATCCCGGATTCCTATATTCCCAACGAGTACCAGAAACTGGATATCTATAAGCGGGTGGCGGCCATTGAAAATGAAGAAGAGATGGAAGACATGCTGGAAGAGCTGATTGACCGTTTCGGAGACATCCCCAAAAAGGTGGAGACTCTCCTGGCTGTCGCAAGCCTGAAAGCGATCGCTCACAGCGCCTACGTGACGGCGGTGGAGCAGAAAGGGGAAAGATTTACCTTCTCCATGTATGAGAAGGCCAAAGTCCAGCCCCAGAAGATTCCCGGACTTCTGGAGCAGTTTAAAGGGGATCTGACCTTTAAGGCAGATGCAGAGAACCCTTGCTTCTTATATGAGAAGAAGAGCCGCAATAAAAAAGAGAAAAATACGGATGTGCTGGCGGTTGTGAAAAATGTGCTAATTGGAATTAAAGGATTGATTGACCAGTAAAAAAAGGATATAATAGAGAAGTTAACGGTACTAAGGAGGGTATACAAGAATATGAAAAAAAAGATATTGATACTCGCAATGGCAGGGATGCTTGCAGTGACTTCCCTTACCGGCTGCGGATCGTTCAAAGACGACGATGTGGTTGCCACGGTAGGCGACAAAGAGATCACAGCCGACATTGCTAATTTCTATGCAAGATATACACAGGCTCAGTATGAGACTTATTACGCAGGATATCTGGGAGAAGACATGTGGAATTCCGAAGCGACGGAAGGCCAGACTTACGAAGAATCCGTCAAAGACTCCGTGCTCAAGCAGCTGGAGACTATGATTCTTCTGGAAGAGCATATGGGAGACTATGAGGTCTCTCTGTCTGACAAGGAAAAGAATGCCATAGAGAGTACTGCAAAAGAGTTTGACGAGGCAAATGCCCTGGAAGACAAGGAAAAAATCAGTGGCTCGTTAAAGACGGTGAAGCGCGTGATGACGCTTATGGCGATCCAGCAGAAGATGACGGAGGCAATTCAGGCCGGCGCTGATACGGAAGTATCCGATGAAGAGGCAGCCCAGAAGAGCATGCAGTACGTGCTGTTCCCTTATACGACTAAGGATGAGGAGGGCAAATCCGTAGATCTGTCTGATGAAGAGAAGGCAGAGGTCAAGAGCAAGGCAGAGAATTTTGCGGAAGCAGCCAAGACGGCGGAAGACTTCGGCGCGCTTGCCACAGAACAAGGCGTGGAAGCAAGCACAATAACATTTGACAAGGATTCATCCACTCCGTCAGCAGATCTGATCGCGGCGGCAGACAAGCTGGGAGAAGGCGAAGTGACGGAGATGATCGAGGCTGAGAATGGATGCTATATTGGAAAGGTCACCAGCCTGTTTGACAGAGAGGCCACGGATACCAAGAAGCAGTCTATCGTAAATGACAGAAAGACGGATCTTTACACCAAGACCTGCGAGAAGTGGCTTAAGAAGGCGGATATCAAGGTCAATAAGAGCGTTTGGAAGAAAGTTGATTTTAATGATCTAAGCGTTACTATGAAGGTAGAAGAGCAGGAGCCGTATGCGAATGATGTCAAGACGGATGATCAGGTGGATACGGATAGCGAGGCACAGTAAGTTCAAAAGCCGCTGCCCTATAGGGCAGCGGCTTTTGCCGTTTGAGTCATTGGCTGTATGTCTATTGTATTTTAATGCATCCGTTTGCCTCCAGCGTTTTTTGAACATCATCGGAGTTACCTAAGGATGGGAGGATATAGCCTGGCGAGAATTGATTTTTGCTTCCGTTCATATTCGGATAAAAATACCATGATCCATTATAATACAGCAGGTTCGTCGGATCGTGGGTGCGGTCATTCTCCAGTCCGTTGGTGGAGTAATACATGATAACTTCCCCTGTTTTTCCTGTTACATAAGGAACAGCACTATATTCCTTTCCCTGAAATGCGTCAAAGGCAGAAGTCAGCGTATCACGGGAAATACCGGTCTTTTTTGCAATTTCGTCAATCAGTTTCTCGCGCTGGGATGAACTGATCGCATCGTCTACTTTCACATTTTCAAGATTTTTCCCATATTTTTTAAAATACTCTCTTAAAATGTTGTCATTATTTATCCTTTTCCCGGACCAATCCGTCTCGATAAATTCCTGAAGTTTTTTAAATGTATCGGATCCGGGGAATTTGCCGGAACTTCCGGAATCTTTCTTGCCATCGTCGTGGTATGTACACCGGATCGTGATGACTCCATCCTTATCCTGCTTGATATAGAGTTCCCCGTCGCTGGGGCAGGAAAAATCGGATATAAGGCCGGACTTCTGAAGGTCGCCGATGTCCTGATCCTTGTCCGGATCGATCACTCCTTCCGCTACGCCAGCGGAATATTCCGTCAGCAGAGAACTCATGCCTGACCTGCAGTTCGCCTCTTTGGCCTTCTCTACATAGCGAAGCAGGAAGGGGATGAGAAGCGCTGCAAGAATCAGGATGATTACGATTACGACAATCAGTTCTACTAAGGTAAATCCTTTCTGCTTGCTTTTCCGTTTCATAATTTTATCCCATATAGGTCATGAGAAGTTCGTTAACCAGTTTGCCGTCGGCCTTTCCCTTTACCTTTGGCATCAGAACTTTCATAATCTTTCCTTTATCTTTAGCAGTTGGCGCATCCAGGCCAATTTCTTTTAAAGTAGCCTCGATTACGTCCTTGATCTCTGACTCGCCCATCATCTTCGGGGCATACTGCTCCAATACGGACAGGCGCTTGTTGCACTCGTCAATAATCTCGGTCCGGTCCGCAGGGGTCATATCCAGTGTTTCTTTTGTCTGTTTTATTTCTTTTAAGATCACCTGGATTTCCTCTGCTTCCGTCAAGTCTTCCCGCTTGTCAATGGCCTTGTTCTTAAGGGCAGCCAGCAGCATGGACAGAGTCTCCTTGGTTTCCTTGTCTCCGGCTTTCATGGCTTTCACCATATCGCCTCGGACTTCTTCAATCTTGCTCATCTTTATCCCTCCTAATTTCATACTTCTTATTATTATACAGAACTGTGCTTTAAATATCCAGCCCAAAGTAGGATATATAAATGATATTTATTTTGGCCGCAGGTATAAAAAACTTGATTTTACAAAGACTACCACCATACAAGAAAATGGATAGATTTGTAAACGGAGGAAAACTTATATGAAAGCTACTGGAATCGTAAGAAGGATAGATGATCTGGGAAGGGTGGTTATTCCAAAGGAAATAAGAAGAACTCTTAGAATCAGGGAGGGCGACCCTCTGGAAATATTTACGGACAGGGAGGGGGAAATCATACTGAAGAAGTATTCTCCCATCGGAGAACTCTCCGCATTTGCAAAACAGTATGCAGAGAGCCTTGCCCAGACAATGGGCTGCCTGGTATGCGTCTGCGATATGGATCAGATCATTGCGTCAGCAGGCACAGGCAAAAAGGATCTGCAGGATAAATATATCAGCAGGCCGCTGGAGAAGCAGCTGGGAGACAGAAGCCAGATCATGGCCGCACTTGGCGATAAGAAGTATGTTGCCATAACCGACAGCCAGGAAGAAGAATACGAATATGAGATCATCTGCCCTATCATCTGCGAAGGCGATGTGATCGGCGGCGTCATCCTGCTGTCCAAGGACGCGAAGAAGAAGCTGGGAGAACTGGAGCAGAAGATGGCAGCCTGTGCCGCAGGATTTTTAGGAAGGCAAATGGAACAATAGTGGAATAAACCTGGAAGTTCCATCATAACTTGTGATAGACAAGGAGGGATGGGATGGAAAGACAGGTTCGAAAAGACTCAAAGGTTATGTGGGTGCTGAAGGCGCTGCTGGCTTCTTATATTGTTACGGGGATATTGCTTTTGCTGCTTACGATGGCGCTATATAAGATGGAGCTGAACGAGAAGATGGTATCGGCGGCGATCGTAGCTATCTATGTCATGGCGACCTTGATCGGAGGAATTCTGATCGGCAAGATGGCCAAAGTGAAGCGGTTCATATGGGGCCTTGGTCTTGGCATCGCGTATTTTGCCCTGCTTCTGCTGATCACGCTGGGGGTGTACCATACGCTGAACGGAGACGGCGCCAATCTCGTGACCACATTTATCTTATGCGCGGGCGGCGGAATGGCCGGCGGAATGATATCGTAAAAGAGACAGACACTTCAAAAAAGTGTCTGTCTCTTTTGGCATAGTTTTGTATGGTTCATAATCGTAATTACGAATGCATATGTCCCTTACAGAAAGGTGATTACAGTAACTGCGGCTATCTATCGCTGCCATAGAAACGATATGAAATTGTTATTGCTGATGAATCTGGTCCATGTATTCTATGAGTCTGAAAATCTGGCTGGTATAGCCCCACTCATTATCATAGAAGCAGATCAGCTTAAAGAAATGGGAATTAACCTGTATCCCTTCCCGCGCATCGAAGATGGAGGCGTGGGAGTCTCCGATAAAATCAGAGGACACGACTTCGTCATCTACGTAATCCAGGATGCCGGACAAATATGTCATGGAGGCCTCGTGGACTTTGCTGCAGATATCCTCGTAGGATGCGGGGCTCTTAAGCGCTACGTTCAGATCGACGATGGAGACGTCCGAAGTAGGAACCCGGTAAGAGATTCCGTTCATCCGATCCTTCAGAGAAGGGATGACCAAGGATATTGCTTTCGCTGCTCCGGTGGTGGAAGGAATCAGATTGCCAAAAACTGCCCGGCCGGTGCGCCAATCCTTCAAAGACCGGCTGTCGACTACTTTCTGCTTGGCGGTTGCCGCGTGGATTGTGGACATCAGGCCATATTCGATGCCATAATTGTCCTCCAGGACTTTGCAGATGGGCGCCAGACAGTTCGTGGTACAAGAAGCGTTAGATATGACCTTCATATCCGGCGAGTAATTGGTGTGGTTGATGCCCATGACGAACGTGGGGGTCTCCTCATCCTTGGCTGGAGCCGAGATGATGACTTTTTTTGCCCCGGCCTTGATATGGGACATTGCTTTTGCAGTGGTGCAGAAAGCGCCGGTTGCATCGATAATATATTCGGCGCCACAGCTTTCCCATGGGATGCAGGAAGCATCGCTCTCGGAAAAGACAGGGATCTTCTTTCCATTTACGGTAATCCCCTTCTCGTAAGTGCCAAGTTCACCGCGGAAGCGGCCGAATATGGTATCGTACCGGATCATATATACCATATAATCAAGATCTGCGTTACGGACATTGATTCCACACAAGTGGAAGCGTTCAGGCTGACTGATGGCGATACGGAATGCGACTCTGCCGATGCGGCCGAATCCGTTGATGCCAATTTGAATTGCCATTGTACAATTACCTCCTATAAGACATACATTTGTAATAATACTTCTTAAAAAGACTATGGCAATAGATAGCAGTACCTGGCGTTCGCGCTGTAATCCACCGATAGTGTATCATAACTGCCGTAAAAAGGCCATAGAATGGGGAGTAATTAAAGTTTTAACAAGAGATATAAAATGATTGCGAAAATAATAATGAAATGGTATAATAGCATAAGTTAAGCAAAGGTAAGGAGGAATAGAGCATGAAACATGTAAAAACATTAAATACACAGACTATGAACAGCAATTTGAAGAAGAGCGGATGCGGAGAATGCCAGACATCTTGCCAGTCAGCATGTAAGACTTCCTGTACAGTAGGAAACCAGACTTGCGAACAGAAGAAATAGTTTTGAATTATATGGAATACTCGGGACAGCGGTCTTAAGGGTCGCTGTTTCTTGTTGTTCATAAGAATGGATGCAGGGGGCGGCCCCTGATAATGTATATAGGAAAGGGGTATATAGCCTTGATTCACCAATACCAGAATAATGGATACAATATCGTCATGGATGTGTACAGCGGCGCGGTCCATGTAGTGGACGAACTGTGCTATGACGTGATCGCGAAATTAAGCGAAGAAAATGAAGCCCATACCGCTATGACGCTAAAAGAGCCATGCGTGCTTAAGGGCCTTAAGAAAGAGTTGGGACAGAAGTACGAAGAGAGCGAGATTGAAGATGCCCTCTCGGACGTAATCGAACTGACGGAAGCAGGAAGGCTCTTCGTTGAGGATGCCTATGAATGCATGATCGAGGAAGTAAAGAAGCGAAAGACGGTGGTAAAGGCACTATGCCTTCATATTGCCCATGACTGCAATCTGGCCTGCAAATACTGCTTCGCGGAAGAAGGGGAGTACCATGGCAGGCGCGCCCTTATGAGTTTTGAAGTGGGAAAGAAAGCGCTGGATTTCCTGATCGCCAATTCCGGGAACAGGCATAATCTGGAAGTGGATTTCTTCGGCGGAGAACCGCTGATGAACTGGCAGGTGGTGAAAGACCTGGTGGCTTATGGAAGAGAGCAGGAAAAGATCCACGACAAGCATTTCCGGTTTACGATTACCACCAATGGCGTCCTGTTAAACGACGAGGTGCAGGAGTTCGTGAACAAGGAGATGGACAATGTTGTCTTAAGCCTGGACGGCCGCAAGGATGTCAATGACCGTATGCGTCCCTTCCGCAATGGAAAGGGAAGTTATGACCTGATCGTTCCCAAGTTCCAGAAACTGGCAAAGAGCAGAAACCAGGAGCGGTACTATGTGCGGGGAACGTTTACCCGCGATAATCTGGATTTTTCCAACGATATCCTGCATTTCGCGGATCTGGGGTTCAAGCAGATGTCCATAGAGCCGGTGGTGGGAGATGAAAGCGATCCCTACGCGATCCGGGAAGAAGATATCCCGATGATCAATGAAGAATATGATAAACTGGCAAAGATAATGATCGAACGTGAAAAGGAAGGAAAAGGTTTTAATTTTTTCCATTTTATGATAGACTTAGACGGTGGGCCCTGTGTGGCGAAAAGGCTGTCCGGATGCGGCTCCGGGACGGAATATCTGGCCGTGACCCCTTGGGGAGATCTCTATCCTTGCCATCAGTTCGTGGGGCAGGAAGAATTCCTGATGGGAAATGTAGACGAAGGAATCGTAAGACCAGAGATTGCGGATGATTTCCGCAGCTGCAACGTGTACTCCAAGGATAAGTGCAGGGACTGTTTTGCCAAATTCTATTGCAGCGGAGGATGTATGGCGAATTCTTACAATTTCCACGGGACCATTCACGATACATATGATATTGGCTGCGAGATGCAGCGTAAGCGCGTGGAATGCGCGATTATGATGAAAGCGGCGCTTGCAGAAGAATAAAAAGGGATTAAGAAGAGACAGAAAGGAAGTAAACCATGAAGAAGAACAAAGGCATACTGAGCCTGATTCTGACCGCCGTGCTGGTCGTGCTGCTTGGCTTTACGGTTCTGGTCGGTTTTGGCAAGACGGGAACCGGCGCAATGAAGAACATTAAGCTTGGCCTGGATCTGGCAGGCGGCGTCAGCATTACCTATCAGGTTAAGGATGACAATCCGACAGAAAAAGAGATGAGCGACACCATTTATAAGCTTCAGAAGCGTGTGGAACAGTACAGCACGGAAGCAAGCGTGTACCAGGAAGGCGACGACCGGATCAACATTGAGATTCCGGGCGTTACGGATGCCAATGCGATCCTGGATGAGCTTGGAAAACCCGGCTCCCTTGAATTCAGGACGGAAGACGGAGAGACGGTGATCACCGGATCCGATGTCAAGACCGCTACGGCAAAGGCCGGCGAGGATGATATGGGCAATAAGGAGTACTCCGTGGAACTGAGCCTGAATAAGGAAGGCACAAAGAAGTTTGCGGATGCCACAGAGGCCAATGTAGGAAAGACCATTTCCATCATCTACGACGGAGAGGCGATCAGCAGCCCGAGAGTCCAGACAGCGATTACCGGAGGGCAGGCATACATCACAGGAAATTTCTCGTATGATGAGGCAGAAAACCTGGCATCAACCATCCGTATCGGCGGATTGAAGCTGGAACTGGAAGAACTCCGCTCCAACGTGGTGGGCGCCCAGCTGGGAGAACAGGCAATCAGCACCAGTCTGAAGGCCGGCGCGATTGGACTTGCCATTGTATTCATTTTTATGATTTTTGTATATTTTCTGCCGGGACTTGCTTCAAGCCTTGCGCTGGTTATATATACGGAACTTGTGCTTCTTATATTAAATGCGTTTAACGTGACTCTTACCCTGCCGGGTATTGCGGGTATCATCCTGAGTATCGGCATGGCGGTGGATGCTAACGTCATCATCTTCGCCCGGGTGCGCGAGGAGATGTCCCGCGGCAAGAGCGTGAAGAATGCATTAAAGACGGGCTTCCAGAAGGCTATGTCAGCGATCGTGGATGGCAACATCACCACTTTGATCGCGGCTGCTGTCCTCTGGTTCAAGGGCTCGGGAACGGTAAAGGGATTTGCCCAGACTCTGGCAATCGGTATTATTGTATCCATGTTTACCGCCCTTGTCATTACCCGTATGATCGTGTATGCGTTCTATGCGGTAGGGCTTCGGAAGGAAAAGTTATACTATCGTGCTAAGAAGGAAAGGAGCACCATTGACTTCCTCGGAAAGAAGAAATGGTTCTTTACCGTATCTACGGCAGTCATTGCCGCAGGACTGATCTTCATGGGCGTGAATTCCTCCAAGGGGAATGGAGCATTTGCATACAGCCTCGAGTTTGAAGGCGGAACATCCACCAACGTGACATTTAATGAAGATTATACGATTGAAGAGATTGACAAAGAGATCGTGCCTGTAGTAGAAAAAGTGACCGGCGATCACAATGTCCAGACGCAGAAGGTGGCAGGTACCAACCAGGTAATCATCAAGACGGTTACGCTGGAACTTGACCAGCGTGAAAAACTGAATCAGGCTATGGCAGATAATTTCGGCGTGGATGAATCCAAGATTACTGCAGAGAATATCAGTTCTACAGTAAGTAACGAGATGCGGCAGGACGCGGTTGTCGCAGTTATTGTCGCAACCATATTCATGCTTCTGTATATCTGGTTCCGCTTCAAAGATATACGTTTTGCAACCAGCGCGGTAACAGCTCTTTTGCATGACGTTTTGGTCGTGCTTGCATTCTATGCGGTTGCAAGAATATCAGTGGGCAATACATTTATCGCCTGTATGCTGACCATCGTGGGATATTCCATCAATGCGACGATCGTCATATTTGACCGTATCCGTGAGGAGCTTCATTACCAGACCAAGTCTACAGATCTTGCAGAAGTGGTAAATAAGAGTATTACAATGACGCTTACCAGAAGTATTTATACTTCACTGACCACCTTCATTATGGTGGCGGTGCTATACGTAATGGGAGTAAGCTCCATCCGCGAATTCGCGTTGCCGCTGATCGTGGGAATTGTATGCGGAGCATATTCATCCGTGTGCATCACAGGAGCGCTGTGGTATGTTATGAAGACAAAGATTGGCAAGAAACCAGCTGCCCAGTCAAGCAAGAAGAAAAAGAAATAATAGAGAGAAACGATGAAGCAGCCATAGCCATATTTATATGACGTGGCTGCTTTTTGCTTTCAAGATACATAGGGAGGACAGAGGATGGAACAATGGGTGCTTCTAAGAAAAGGCGCGGATTTTGAAGGAATTGGGAAAAGGTTTCAGATCAGCCCCAGGCTTGCCTGCTTAATCCGTAACAGAGATGTGATCGGCGATGAGGCAATCGCGCAGTACCTGAATGGCACGATTGCCGACCTTTATGACGGCATGCTGATGAAGGATATGGACAAGGCAGTGGACATCTTAAGAGAGAAGATTGCCGAGCAGAAGCGGATCCGGGTCATCGGAGATTACGATATTGACGGAGTGAATGCCACCTACATTCTGCTGGAGGGTCTGGAGAAGCTGGGAGCGGAAGTGGACAGCGATATTCCCAGCCGCATGAAGGATGGGTATGGGCTGAACGTCGAATTAATCGAACGGGCATACCGGGATGGAATAGATACGATCATTACCTGCGACAATGGCATTGCGGCGGCTGGGGAGATTGCTTACGGAAAGCGCCTTGGGATGACGATCGTGGTGACGGATCATCATGAGGTGCCCTTCGAGGAAGAAGAGGACGGGAAAAACTATCTGCTTCCGCCGGCAGATGCTGTCATTGATCCAAAGCAGCCAGGGTGCGAATATCCATTTAAAGGGCTGTGCGGGGCAGCCATCGCCTATAAATTGGTGGAAGCCCTGTGGGAGGCCACGGGCGGCGACGCGGAGGATCTGGATTATCTGATCGAAAATGTGGCGATCGCTACCGTGGGCGACGTGATGGAACTGGAAAACGAAAACAGGATTTTCGTAAAGGAAGGCCTGCAGATGCTGAAGCGGACGCATAGTCCCGGACTTCGTTCTTTGATCGCGTGCACGGGAGTGGATAAGGATCGAATCGGCGCCTACCATATCGGATTCGTTCTTGGGCCTTGTATGAATGCAAGCGGCAGGCTGGATACGGCAAAGCGGACGCTTGATCTGCTGCGGGCGAAAGCCGGAAAAGAGGCGGACATACTGGCAGGGGATCTGAAGGCGCTGAACGACAGCCGAAAAGAGATGACGGATATCGCGGTGGAACAGGCAAGGCAGATCGTGGACACGACGAAGGCGGGGCAAGACCGGGTTCTGGTCCTCTATCTGCCCGGCTGCCATGAAAGCCTGGCCGGAATCGTGGCAGGCCGGATCCGGGAGCGGTATTACAGGCCTGCCATCATACTGACGGATGCCGAAGAAGGCATTAAAGGTTCGGGTCGTTCCATAGAGGCATATAATATGTACGAAGAACTGAGCCGCTGCAAGGATCTCCTTACCAAGTTCGGAGGGCATAAGCTGGCGGCAGGAATGTCCCTTGCCAAGGAAAACATAGAAGAACTTCGAAGGACGCTCAATGATAACTGCCGGCTGGAGCCAAAAGACATGGCAGAAAAAGTAGTGATAGATATGGAATTGCCGTTTTCCTGCGTGACAGAGGAACTGGTGGAGGAACTGACTCTTTTGGAGCCTTTCGGAAAAGGGAATACAAAGCCGGTCTTTGCCGCCAGAAATGTAGAACTTATAAGCGGGCGGATTCTTGGCAAGAATAGAAATGTACTGAAGCTTCAGGTAAAAGATTCCAGCCAGACGGCAATGGAGGCCGTGTGCTTCCGGGGAGCAGAGCAGATGCTTTCCCTTCTGGAAGAGCGGTATGGGAAAGAGGCTGTGGATCTTCTGATGAAAGGAAGAGGAAGCCAGATGAAACTGTCCGTCACTTATTATCCCGACATGAATGAATATATGGGAAAGCGTACAGTTCAGATTGTGATTACGCACTACCAGTAATGGCGCGGGAAATGTCTAGAATTGTTTGAAAATTACGTAGACTAATGCTATACTTATAAGGTATTTTAGTGAGAATGGAGAGATTGTGTATGAAACCGATTGAAGAATACGTAAGGAGTATTCCGGATTTTCCGGAACCAGGGATTATATTCAGAGATGTGACCAGCGTGCTTCAGGATGCCGACGGGCTGGCGCTTGCCATAGACCTTATGCAGGAAAAATTAAAAGATGTGGAGTTCGATGTGGTTGTGGGGCCGGAGTCCCGGGGATTTATCTTTGGAGTCCCCATTGCCTATAACCTTCATAAGCCATTCATTCCAATCCGGAAAAAGGGAAAACTTCCATGTGAGACGGTTTCAATCAAATATGAGCTGGAGTATGGCGTTGCCGAATTGGAAATGCACCGTGACGCGATAAAGCCTGGCCAGAAGGTGGTTATTATCGATGATCTCATCGCCACGGGAGGAACCAATGAGGCTATGATCAAACTGGTGGAAGGCCTGGGAGGAGAAGTCGTAAAGACCGTATTTTTGATGGAGCTGGAGGGCCTTAAGGGTAGAGATAAATTAAAAGGATATGACGTTGAGTCTGTAATTGCATATCCTGGTAAATAATGACAAAAGAAAAATATGTAACAGGAAGGAGGCGTTAATATGTCAGAAAAAACCACATATGAGGCAATTGACGGGCGTATTGCGCCAGAATCGCTGACGGCAGATACATCCGCAGGACTGGAAGTCGTTGACGGTCATGCCGTCAAAGCGCCGGGAGACTATGAAAATCCGGATCTCTTATATGAAATGTTAATTGCCCGCATCCGAAGGTATCACCCTTCTACGGATGTTTCTATGATTGAAAAAGCATACCAGCTTGCGAAAAAAGCCCATGGAGGGCAGTGCCGCAAGTCCGGGGAGCCGTATATCGTGCATCCTCTGTGGGTAGCCATCATACTGGCGGACCTGGAGATGGATAAAGAGACGATCGTATCCGGCATGCTTCATGATGTTGTCGAGGATACGGAAGTAAGCGAAGAGGATATTAAACGGGAATTTGGCGAGGAAGTAGCGCTTCTGGTAGATGGCGTCACCAAGTTGGGAAGACTTTCCTATTCTTCTGACAAGCTGGAGGTACAGGCGGAGAATTTAAGAAAGATGTTCCTGGCAATGGCAAAGGATATCCGGGTCATCATTATCAAGCTTGCCGACCGCCTTCACAACATGCGCACGCTGGAGTTTATGACGCCGGCCAAGCAGAAGGAGAAAGCCAAAGAGACCATGGATATCTATGCGCCGATCGCCCAGCGGCTCGGTATATCCAAGATTAAGACGGAACTGGATGACCTGGCTCTTAAGTATTCGCAGCCGGAAGTATTCTTTGACCTTGTAAATCAGATTAACGCAAGGAAGACGGAGCGGGAAGAATTCGTCCAGCAGATCGTGGATGAAGTGTCCACCCACATGAAGAACGCCAGCATCAAAGCGGATGTGAACGGGCGTGTCAAGCATTTTTTCAGCATTTACAAGAAGATGGTCAATCAGGATAAGACGGTGGACCAGGTCTATGACCTGTTCGCGGTACGGATCATCGTGGACTCGGTAAAGGACTGCTATGCAGCGCTGGGCGTCATCCATGAGATGTATACGCCGATACCGGGACGCTTCAAAGACTATATCGCGATGCCCAAGCCCAATATGTATCAGTCCTTGCATACGACGCTGATGAGTTCCGTGGGGCAGCCTTTTGAGATCCAGATCAGGACGCAGGAAATGCATAAGACGGCAGAGTACGGTATCGCCGCCCACTGGAAGTATAAAGAATCCAATGACGGCAAGAAGAGCGTGGAGGCGCAGGAAGAAGAGAAGCTTAGCTGGCTGCGCCAGATACTGGAATGGCAGAGAGACATGTCGGATAACCGGGAATTTTTAAGCCTCATCAAGGGCGATCTGGACCTGTTTGCAGAGGATGTATACTGCTTTACGCCCCAGGGGGATGTGAAGAATCTGCCTAATGGCTCTACGCCGATTGATTTCGCATACGCCATCCACAGCGCGGTGGGAAATAAGATGGTAGGCGCCAGGGTAAACGGCAAGCTGGTGAATATTGAATACAAGATACAGAACGGGGACAGGATCGAGATCCTGACCTCCCAGAACTCCAGAGGCCCCAGCCGGGACTGGCTGGGAATCGTCAAGAGCACCCAGGCAAAGAACAAGATCAATCAATGGTTTAAGAAAGAATTCAAGGAAAGCAACATCATTAAGGGAAAAGAGATGATTGCCTCTTATTGTAAAGCCAAATCCATTAATTTGAGCAATATCATGAATCCGAAATATCAGGACGTGGTGCAGAAGAAATATGGATTCAAGGACTGGGAAGCGGTGCTGGCTGCCATAGGGCATGGGGGGCTGAAGGAAGGCCAGGTGGTAAACCGACTTGTAGAAGAGTATGACAAAGAGCACAAGCAGGAGATCACGGATGAAGTGGTTCTGGAGCGGGTTGCAGAAGCGTCCAAGAACAAGGTGCATATTGCCAAGTCCAAGAGCGGAATCGTGGTCAAGGGAATTGACGATATGGCCGTACGTTTCTCCAGATGCTGTAATCCGGTGCCCGGGGATGAGATTGTGGGCTTCGTTACCAGAGGCAGAGGCCTTTCCATCCATCGCACGGACTGTGTGAACATGATCCATCTGACAGAATCCGAGCGCGCCCGCCTGATTGATGCGGAGTGGGAAAGCGACGTGGCAGAGAAGGCCGGCGGGCAGTATCTGGCTGAGATCAAGATGTTTGCCCATGACAGGCAAGGCCTTTTGATGGAGATGTCAAAGATCTTTACGGAAGGAGACGTGGATGTCAAGTCCATGAATGTGCGCACCAGCAAGCAGGGAACCGCTACCATTGAGACGGGATTTATCGTGCATGGCAGGGAAGAACTGACAAGGATCGTGAAGAAGCTTCGTCAGGTGGAAGGCGTAATTGATATTGAAAGGACGACAGGATAGAAAAGATGAAAGTAGAGAGATTTGTTACTGGAATTATCAGCACTAATTGTTATCTGGCGATAAATGAAGATACAAGACAGGCGGTCGTGGTTGATCCGGCTGCCTGCCCATCCTATCTTCTAAGCCACATCAAATCGGAAGGAATCAAGATAGAGGCTCTTCTACTGACGCATGCCCATTTTGACCATATTATGGGGATTGACGGATTTGTGGACGAATTCCATGTGCCGGTCTATGTCTATGAAGAAGACGCGGATGCAATGACGGATCCGAAGTTGAACCAGTCTTCTGTCTATACCGGGGGATATACTTATGAAGGAGCTAGGAGCATCAGGGAAGGACAGATTCTGAAACTGGCTGGCTATGACTTTGAGGTGTTCCACACGCCGGGCCATACCAAGGGCGGATGCTGCTATTATGTCAGGTCCGAAGACGTCTTATTCAGCGGGGATACGCTGTTCCAGAATTCGATCGGGCGTACGGATTTTCCAGGCGGAAGCATGTCCGACCTGGTGCGGGCCGTGAAGGAGAAACTGATGGTTCTTCCAGATGAGACCCTTGTATATCCGGGGCATATGGGCGAGACTACGATTGGTCATGAGAAGACGCACAATCCATTTCTGTAGCGGGGTATAAGAATGATTCAGATTATATGTAACAGCGAGGCATATACTTATAATACGTACCATATGATTAAGGCTTTTTATCCATCGGCACAGGCTGTGTGCCGGGTGGAGGAAAAAGCCTCTAATTATGTAACGGTGCTGCTGGAAGATGGCCGGAAGATCACGGTGGGTGCGGCGGATATGCCGGTCGAAGCTCCAGGTACAGAGAAAGAGGCTAAGATCAAACGACAGATTGATGTAAAGTTATACGGACTGCTTGAAGAAGAGACGGGGAACTCTCTTTCCTGGGGGATTCTTACCGGGGTCAGGCCCACGAAGATTGCCATGAAGAAGCTGGAAGAGGGGATGGACGAGACGGCATTTATCTCCTGGTTTCACGAGACCTATATGGTAAGCAATGAGAAGGCTTCTCTGGCATGGGAGATTGCCGGAAGGGAGAAGGAACTGCTAGAGCGGCTGGACTATGACAATGGGTACAGCCTTTATGTGGGTATCCCGTTCTGTCCCACCGTGTGCAGCTACTGTTCCTTTAGTTCCGGGGCCTTAGCCGACTGGGAGAGCAAGGTAGAGGATTATCTGGATGCCTTGTGCAAAGAGTTGAAGTTTATCGCGCAGAAGTCTTCCTTAAAGAAACTGAATACCATCTACATCGGAGGGGGTACGCCTACCACGCTTACGGCGGGACAGCTGGAACGCCTCCTGTGCTGTATTGATGAGAACTTCTCAAGGGAGCATCTTCTGGAATATACGGTGGAGGCCGGACGGCCGGACAGCATTACCAGGGAGAAACTAGAAGCGATCAGACGTCACGGCGTCACCCGGATCTCCATTAATCCGCAGAGCATGCAGCAAAAGACGCTGGATGCCATCGGGCGCAGGCACAGCGTAGAGCAGATCGTAACGGCATATGGCATGGCGAGGGAGCTAGGGTTTGACAATATTAATATGGATATTATCGCAGGGCTTCCGGGAGAGGAACTCCAGGATATGGAAGATACCCTGAGGCAGATTGGCCAACTTATGCCAGACAGCCTGACGGTGCATTCCCTTGCCATCAAAAGGGCGGCAAGGATGGAAATGGAAGATCTGAAACGGGAGGACGGGAAGACAAATGAAGTCATGTCAGGCATGATTCGGTCAGCAGAGCGCATGGCAAGGAAGATGGGACTGGCCCCATATTATCTGTATCGCCAGAAGAATATTGCGGGGAATTTCGAAAATGTTGGCTATGCAAAGGTTGACAAAGCGGGAATATACAATATACTTATTATGGAGGAAAAGCAATCCATAGTTGCCGCTGGCGCGGGCGCATCTACGAAGATCGTGCTAAAAGACATGATACCCATGCCTGGCAGCAGAAAGAAAAAGATGACGAGGCTGATGCGGATCGAGAATGTAAAGGCGATCGATGCCTATATAGACCGGATTGATGAAATGATAGAACGAAAAGGAGAATGGCTATGGCATTAAAGAAGAAACCGGTTACCGGAATGAAGGACATGCTTCCAAAAGAAATGGAGATTCGTGATTATGTGATCCACCTCATAAAAGAAACCTACAAGACTTATGGATTCTCATCAATGGAAACCCCTTGCGTGGAGCATATCGAGAATCTCTGCAGCAAGCAGGGTGGGGACAATGAAAAACTGATATTCAAGATCTTAAAGCGCGGCGAGAAATTGAAGATAGACGAGGCAAAAGAGGAAAATGATCTGGTCGACGGAGGCCTGAGGTATGATTTGACCGTGCCTCTTGCAAGATATTATGCAAATCATATGAGCGAACTGCCATCGCCATTCAAGGCAATGCAGATTGGAAATGTATGGAGGGCTGACCGTCCGCAGAAGGGCAGGTTCCGCCAGTTTATGCAGTGCGATATCGACATCTTAGGCGAGCCGGGCATACTGGCAGAGATCGAACTGATTCTCGCCACCACGGCTATGCTGGGGAAACTGAACTTTCAGAATTTTACCGTATGCATCAATGACAGGAACATCCTGAAGGCAATGGCCGCCTACAGCGGGTTCAAGGAAGAAGATTATGACGAAGTCTTTATTGTCCTTGACAAGATGGACAAGATTGGAAAAGAGGGCGTGGCTGCGGAACTGCAGGAACTGGGGTATGGCAAAGAAAGCGTGGAGGCCTACCTTGGCCTGTTCGACGAGGTAACGCCGGATGTGGAAGGCATCCGCTATCTGAAAGAGAAGCTTGGCAGCTGCCTTTCGTCAGAGACAGCTGAGGGGATGGAGACGATCATCTCAAGCGTGGAAGAAGCCAGGGAAGCAAAGTTTGGCATCCGGTTCGATCCGACGCTGGTAAGGGGACAGTCCTATTATACAGGGACGATATTCGAGGTGACGATGGACGACTTCGGCGGCTCCGTGGCAGGCGGCGGACGCTATGACAAGATGATCGGGAAGTTTACCGGCCAGGATACGCCGGCCTGCGGATTCTCTATTGGGTTTGAGCGGATCGTCATGCTGCTGCTGGAAAATGGATACGAGGTTCCAAGAAAAGGCGCTAAGAAGGCCTATCTGCTTGAAAAGAATATGCCAAAGGAAGGAATGCTCAAGGTATTATCCATGGCAAAAACGGACCGGGAAGCAGGAAAACAGGTACTGATCGTCAACATGAAGAAGAACAAGAAGTTCCAGAAGGAGCAGCTGCAGGCAGAAGGCTATGAAGAAATCATCGACTGTTATGCAGATTCTGTAGATCAGCTGTAAAGTGGCAAAAGAATAGGATAAGAGGAGAAGAGCAATATGGCAGAGTCAATGAATGGATTAAAGAGAACACATAGATGCGGGGAACTGTCTATAGCCAATGTAGGCGAGACAGTCACGATCATGGGATGGGTACAGAAGAACCGGAATAAGGGAGGCCTGGTATTTATCGATGTCAGGGACCGAAGCGGCATCATCCAGGTGGTATTTGAAGAAGGCAGCACGGATGCGGCGCTGATCGAAAAGGCAGCGAGGCTGCGTTCAGAATACGTGGTTGCAATCGTGGGCACGGTCGCAAAGCGCTCTGGGGCAGTCAATGAGAACCTGTCTACCGGCGAGATCGAGGTGATTCCGACGGAACTTCGGATACTGTCCGAGGCAGAAACGCCTCCGTTCCCGATTGAGGAGAATTCCAAGACGAAGGAGGAACTTCGCCTGAAATACCGCTATCTGGACTTAAGAAGGCCTGATCTTCAAAGAAACCTCCTGCTTCGCAGCAGGGTGGCTACCTTGACCAGGCAGTTCCTTTCCGAGGAAGGATTTCTGGAGATTGAGACGCCGATCTTAGGAAAAAGCACGCCAGAAGGCGCAAGAGACTATCTGGTTCCAAGCCGCGTGCATCCAGGACAGTTCTATGGACTTCCGCAGTCTCCGCAGCTGTTCAAGCAGCTGCTGATGTGTTCCGGATGCGACCGCTACTTCCAGATTGCCAAATGCTTCCGGGATGAGGATCTTCGCGCTGACCGGCAGCCGGAATTCACGCAGATCGATATGGAACTGTCTTTTGTGGATGTAGATGATGTCATCGATGTCAATGAAAGACTTCTTGCAAAACTGTTCAAGGAAGTGCTGGGCGTGGAAGTTTCTCTGCCAATCCCAAGGATGACCTGGCAGGAAGCAATGGACAGATATGGCTCAGACAAGCCGGATACCCGTTTTGGAATGGAACTGAACGATGTGACGGAAGTCGTGAAGGACTGTGAGTTCGTCGTATTTAAAGGAGCCATTGAAAATGGCGGAACTGTGCGGGGCATCAATGCCAAAGGCCAGGGAGGCATGGCCAGAAAGAAGATCGACAAGCTGGTGGACTTTGCCAAAGACTTCGGAGCAAAGGGGCTGGCCTATATTGCAATCCAGGAAGACGGAAATGTCAAATCTTCCTTCGCCAAATTCATGAGCGAAGCGCAGATGGATGCGCTGATCCAGGCAATGGAGGGAGAAGCCGGAGACCTGCTGCTCTTTGCCGCCGATAAGAATAAAGTGGTCTGGGACGTTCTTGGCAATTTAAGGCTGGAACTGGCAAGGCAGATGGAACTTCTCAACAAGGACGAGTATAAATTCCTGTGGATTACGGAGTTCCCGCTCCTGGAATGGAGCGAGGAGCAGAATCGTTATGTAGCCATGCACCATCCATTTACGATGCCGATGGAGGAAGACCTTATCTATCTGGAGAGTGATCCCGGACGCGTGCGCGCGAAAGCCTATGACATTACCTTGAATGGCAATGAGATTGGCGGAGGCAGCGTGCGTATCTTCCAGGATGACGTTCAGGAGCGGATGTTCGAGGCGCTGGGCTTCACCAAGGAGCAGGCGCAGGAGCAGTTCGGATTCCTGCTAGATGCTTTCAAATACGGCGTTCCGCCGCATGCAGGGCTTGCCTATGGCCTTGATCGCCTGGTGATGCTGATGGCTAAGGAAGACAGCATCCGTGATGTAATGGCATTCCCGAAGGTAAAGGATGCCTCTTGTCTGATGACCGCGGCGCCTAATCTGGTTGACGCAAAACAGCTGGATGAATTGGGGCTGGCGTTAAAAGAAGAAGATCCGGAATAAGAAAAAATTTAGATGTTATAGTGGACAGCCGGATATAGTATAATTATTTTATAGAAGTCATAGATTTCTTGAAGAGAACGAGCGACGGTTCTGACTCGTTGGAAAAATAAAAGTGACCGTGCGAAGAGATGTGTGAGAGGCTTTATGGCCTCTCACTTTTCAAACTAAGGAGAAAAATGAATATATGATTTCTTTATTTGTATTCTATATAGGTCTGAAATCAATCATAAGTATGCATATCATTTCAAACATTCAAAACGTTCAAGGGACCATACATCTGGTCTGGATTACACAAAGGTGATAATAATTAAAGATTTGTCGTTAAAAAATACATAGACGAGAATATAATAGAAGATATAAGTTCAGCTGCCTGAAATATTTTCGTGACGAACTGTCTATATGAATCTATATATAGTATGAGAGGAAAGTAAAAAAAGGAACTGCATATCCATGCAATTCCTTTTAAAAGAGCGACAGACGGGGCTCGAACCCGCGACCCCGACCTTGGCAAGGTCGTACTCTACCAACTGAGCCACTGTCGCATATCTTGTGTTTTGTGTTCCTCAGAACAATAATTAATATACTATATAAGCCATAATTTGTCAACAACTTTTTTGAAAAAAATCTAGAAAAAGAAAGAAATTGAAAAATCCGATATCTCTGTGGTATACTAATCCAATACGAATAGAGCAAGGGAAGTGAATATATGGAAGAAAAAAGAAGCGTAAAGGTTGCACTGCTGGGCCTTGGAACCGTTGGAGGCGGCGTGTATAAGCTGCTTGAGCGCCAGAAGGAAGAACTGATCGATAAGGCAGGCGCCAGCCTGGAACTTGTAAAGATACTTGTCCATAATATGAAAAAAGAAAGAACGGGCGTGGATGCGTCCTTATTGACGGATAAGTGGGAAGAGATTATCGAAGATCCGCAGATCGAGATCGTTATCGAGGTGATGGGCGGTATCGAGCCGGCCAGAACCATGATTCTGGAAGCGCTCAATGCGGGAAAGAACGTGGTAACGGCAAATAAGGATCTGGTGGCAGAGTACGGAAGGGAACTTCTGGACGCGGCTCAGAAGAATCAGGTAGATTTTCTGTTTGAGGCAGCTGTTGCCGGAGGAATTCCGATTATACGCCCGCTAAAGCAATGTCTGGCATCCAATGAGATTGACGAGGTAATCGGCATAGTTAATGGGACGACCAACTATATCCTTACCAAGATGTTTGAGGAAGGGATGGATTTTGAGGAGGCGCTGGCAAAAGCCACGGAACTTGGCTATGCGGAGGCAGATCCGACCGCGGATATCGAGGGTCTGGATGCAGGCCGGAAGGTGGCGATCATGGCGTCTATCGCCTTTCATTCCAGGGTCACGTTTTCAGATGTATATACAGAAGGGATCACAAAGATATCCGCGAAGGATATTGGCTATGCCAAAGAGTTCGACAGCGTAATAAAACTTCTGGGGGTTGCCCATAATACAGAGGGAGGGATTGAAGTGGCCGTGCATCCGATGATCATTGCCCAGGATCATCCCCTTGCATCCGTCAGGGATTCTTTCAACGCCATATTCCTGCACGGAGATGCCGTGGACGATGTGATGTTCTATGGACGCGGAGCGGGAGAACTTCCTACGGCAAGCGCTATTATGGGTGACGTGATCGATGTGGCCAGGGATATCCAGTATCAGTGTACCGGCAGAATCAGCTGTACCTGCTACAGGGATACGATGGTGAAGGAATTCAAGGACGTTAAGAACAAGTTCTTCCTGCGTATGCAGGTAGATAATAAGCCGGGCGTGCTGGCTGCTATTGCGAGCGTTTTTGGCGTGCATAAGGTTAGCATATCCAAGGTGATCCAGAAGGTAATTACGGATGGAGTGGCAGAACTTGTCATTGTAACAGAAGCGGTAAAGGAATACCATATGGAGGATGCGCTTGAACATCTGAAGGATATGGATACGACCCGCGAAATAAGCAGCGTGATCAGAGAGTATTAGTAAAATGAGTGAGACAGCAGTACAGGAAAATCCTCTGGCGACCGAGAGGATCGGAAAATTAATTGCAAAGTTTGCGATACCGGCAATCATCAGCATGCTGGTCAGTTCGCTATATAATATCGTGGATCAGATTTTTATCGGGCAAGGCGTGGGGATGCTGGGAAATGCGGCGACAAATATCGCATTTCCGGTATCTATCATCTGCACGGCAACGGCGCTTCTGCTTGGAATCGGGAGCGCGTCAAACTATAATCTGGAATCCGGGGCAGGGAATAGCAAGAAGGCCAGCCAGATTGTCGGAACCGGGCTGGCAGTGCTGATCATCAGCGGCATATCCATTGGCATAATTGTCCTGGTATTTTTAGACCCGCTTCTGCATCTGTTCGGCGTTACGCCGGACGTGCTGCCCTTTGCCCAGGATTATACAGGAATCACCGCATTTGGCATTCCCTTCCTCGTTCTGACGACAGGAGGGAACCATCTGATCCGGGCAGACAGAAGCCCTACTTATTCGATGGCCTGCATGCTGACAGGGGCAATCATCAATACGATCCTGGATCCTTTGTTTATCTTTGGGTTCCACTGGGGAATCAAGGGAGCGGCCTGGGCAACCGTGATCGGACAAGTCATATCCGGCTTTCTGGTGATCCTATATTTCTGTAAATTCCGCAATCTGGAACTGACCAGGGATATGCTGAGGCCGAAGGGAGCGATGCTAAAGGCGATCGCCTCTCTTGGCTTAGCCGCCTGCATCAACCAGATCGCAATGGCTATCGTGCAGATCACGATGAACAATACATTGAGACATTATGGGGCATCTTCCATTTATGGCACGGATATACCGCTGGCATGCGTAGGCGTTATCTCAAAAGTCAATATGGTGTTCATGGCAATCTGTATCGGAATATCCCAGGGATGCCAGCCAATCTGGGGCTTTAACTATGGGGCGGGCAGATTTAGCCGTGTAAGGAAGACCTTTGTGATGGCATTCAAGATATCCTTGCTGGTCGGCATCATATTTTTCTTATGCTTCCAGTTCTTCCCCCGCCAGCTGGTGAGCGTGTTCGGGACAGGAAGCGAGGAGTACTTCCATTTTGCGGAGCGGTACTTCCGCATCTTTATGCTTATGACATTTATTAATGGCATCCAGCCTATGTCTTCCGGCTTCTTTACATCCATTGGAGAGGCCAGGCTTGGAATCGTGGTTTCTTTGACCAGACAGGTAATCTTCCTCCTGCCGCTGATCCTGATATTTCCCCTTTTTATGGGGATTGACGGGGTGATGTACGCCGGGCCTATCGCGGATGGCGCGGCAGCGGCAGTGGCAATCGCCTTTGCGATCAGGGAACTTCGGAGAATGCAGAAATCAGAGCGCCGGCAGGAAGAAGAGGCGAGGACGGAGAAGTTCTAATTGCTTTACGTCATTGAATGTGATAGAATGAAGCCGTAACGAATAGATAAAGATAAAGCAGAGTAGGAAAACGTGCGTTAAGTGCCAGCCGGACGGGGAGTTGCCGGCGGGACGAAAAGTAAGGATTACTTGCGGTACGTTTTTCGCATCCCGCTGCTACACATAGACAGATAGACTGTAATACCTGCTGTGCGTAGCTTTAAGGACTACTGCAAAGGAGGTATTATTTTTATGAAAAAACTGAATATCAGAAACATTTCCATGATGGGAGTATTGATTGCGCTGGATATCGTGGCAACAAGATTCCTGGGGTTCAGCGCATTGACGATCAGAATTAGTTTTGGCAGCGTGTTCATCATACTGGCCGGACTGTGGTTCGGGCCCGTGGAAGGGGCGCTGGTGGGAGGCATCGCGGATACGCTGGGATGCCTGATTGCAGGGACCGGCTTCTACCCGCCGCTTATGATCTCCCCGATCGTGCTTGGAATCTTGATCGGGCTTGGAAGGCCTTGGTTCCTTAAGAAGCCCGGAATCGCCAGGCTGGGAATTCTGATAGGGGGCTCATATATGATTACGACCCTGTTTATCGCGTCCTGGGCCCTGTCCATGCTGTACGGCTCTCCTTACCTTGCGCTGGTAGCAAGCCGCATTCCGCAGTATCTGGTAAATGCTACCGTATGTACCGTGCTTTCATATGTGATTTATAAAAGCGCGGTGACAAGAGTAGCAACCGGCAGTTTTCAGGCAAGCTAAAGAATCCATTTGGCATCTTGACAAGAGAGGCTAAATATAGCATGCTATATTTAGCAGCAGAGGAGAGTCCGGCTACAAGGGGATGAATAGATGAAAGAACGGATGCCAATTGGCTTTATGTTTAAGCAGATTAACAATGTATATGAGAAGGATTTTAATAACAGGCTGAAGACGCTGGGAATTACAGCCTCCCAGTGCGCCGTGCTGGATTACCTGTTCCACAGCAGGGAAGAAGAGGTGAACCAGAAGGATATCGAGAAAGCATTAAGCCTTCAGAATCCCACGGTGACAGGCCTGCTGAAGCGCCTGGATGAAAAGGGGTATATATTATCCGTGCCAAGCAACAAAGATAAGCGGTGCAAGAATATCTACCTGACCGAAAAGGCCTATGATATCCAGAAGCGGATGGAGGCGGATCGGAAGAAGATTGATAAAAGGCTGACTTTGGGAATGAATAAAAAAGAGGTGGCAGCATTGGAAAAGATGCTGGATCGGGTGCTTTATAATATAGCCGAACCGTAATGGTTCGGCTATATTTGTGTAATAAAGGAACGGATTTGAGAAAATACTAGGTAGGAAGGTATTGCCAGAAGCAGAAGGAATGTGATACACTATTAATGCAAATGATAATCAAAATCATAAAATAAAAACCAGGGAGGTCTCATGCCAGTAGAGGTTGTTTCTTACATGCTGTCTAACAAGGATATCAGGATGCGTATTGGGTTCCAGCTGATCCTTCAGTGCGCTCCGTTTTTAAAAGGAATAAAGGTCGCCAGTATCACGAATGTTGACAGGCGGCATTTAAAGGAATTTTGGCGGGTGCTTGACGGAACCGGGATTGATGGTAAGATTCTTACAGTCAGCCAGGAAAGATGCATGGTCTTTATTTACCGGGAGGCTGCATTAAAAGAATACTTGCGACGCAGGGAGGTCAGAGGATTTCTGGAGCCGTATGGATATGACAAGAAAGATTTGGACTGGATTCTTCAAAAACTTTCTGCAAGGGTCTGTCAATATTCTTGTGACGGTAGGGGCTTTCCCCATGAAATCGGGGCGTTTCTGGACTATCCGATTGAAGATGTCAAATGCTTTATCGACAAAAGGGGACAGGACTGCCTAATGACCGGCTACTGGAAGGTCTATCATAATCCGGAAAGAGCCAGGATGATATTTTTGGCCTACGATAAGGCGAAGATCAGCGCGGTCAATGAATTCCTGGCCGGAAAAAGGATACGGGATATTGTATGCAAGGCAGCATAGACGGCAAAGACGAAAAGGAAGGATTGGTGGTTTATGAGCGTCGTGATTATAGGCGGAAATGAACGGATGGAACAGCAGTATAAGCAGATATGCAAACGTTACCGATGCAAGGCAAAGGTGTTTACCAGAATGTCGGGAAACCTCAAGACGCAGATCGGGCAGCCGGATCTGATCATTCTATTTACTTCGACGGTGGCCCATAAAATGGTACACTGCGCATTAAAGGAAGCACAGCGCTATAATATTCCGGTTGAGCGCGCCCACAGCAGCAGCGCCAGCGCTTTGGAAAATGTGCTTCTGGAGTGCTGCCGGTAAGCGAAGGGCCGTCAGATATCTAAGAGGGAGCAGTCCCTCTTTTTTTTACGGCCGAAACATGGTACAATGTGGTATACGCGGGCGGAAGGCTCCTGCAAAAGGCAACAGAAGGAGGATTTAGCGGATGAGTTATGCAGATAAAGTATTTATTGATATGTGCCGGGATATTATTGACCACGGGACAGATACCAGAGGAGAAAAGGTGCGTCCGGTATGGGAGGACGGGACTCCGGCCTATACCATCAAGAAATTCGGCGTGGTGAACCGGTATGACCTTTCAAAAGAGTTTCCGGCCCTGACTCTTCGCCGGACTGCTATCAAAAGCTGTACGGATGAATTGCTGTGGATCTGGCAGAAAAAGTCCAATAATATTCACGAGCTGCACAGCCACATTTGGGACAGCTGGGCGGATGAAGACGGCTCGATCGGAAAAGCCTATGGCTATCAGATGGGAGTAAAGCACAAGTATAAAGAGGGGATGTTCGATCAGGTAGACCGGGTGATCTACGATTTGAAGCATAATCCTTACAGCCGGAGGATTATGACGAATATCTACGTGCACCAGGATCTCCATGAGATGAATCTGTATCCCTGCGCCTACAGTATGACGTTCAATGTGACCAAGGAGCGGGGGAGCGACAGGCTGACGCTTAACGGAATCCTGAACCAGCGCTCCAATGACGTGCTGGCGGCAAATAACTGGAATGTATGCCAGTATGCCGTACTGCTTCATATGCTTGCCCAGGTGTGCGATATGCAGGTGGGCGAGTTCGTGCATGTGATCGCGGATGCCCATATCTATGACAGGCATGTTCCGATGATTGAAGAACTGATAAAAAGAGAGCCGCTTCCGGCGCCGAAATTCTGGCTGAATCCGGAAATAAAAGACTTCTACCAATTTACGAGGAATGATGTGAAGCTGATCGACTATGAGACGCATGAGCAGATCAAGGATATTCCGGTTGCGGTGTGAGCGAAGAGACAGGAGGGTATAGTAGGATGAATTTGATAGTTGCAGTCGATAAGAACTGGGCCATTGGGAATGGCAACAAGTTGCTGGTGAGCATTCCGCAGGATATGAAGTTTTTCCGGGAGACGACCAAGGGAAAGGTGGTTGCCATGGGAAGAAAGACGCTGGAAAGCTTCCCGGGAGGGCAGCCCCTTAAGAACCGGGTGAACGTCGTGCTGACTACGGACCAGAACTATAAGGCGAACGGCGCGGTCATTGTCCATACAATAGAGCAGATGCTTGCAGAACTAAAGAAATATGCATCGGAAGATATCTTTGTGATTGGCGGGGAGAGCATCTATCGCCAGCTGCTTCCCTACTGCAGCAAGGCCTATGTTACCAGGATAGATCACGCATATGATGCCGATACTCATTTTCCGGACCTGGATGCCGATCCGCAATGGGAGATGACCAAGATCAGCGATGAGCAGACCTATTTTGATCTGGAATATGTATTTACGATTTACGAGAGGATATCATGAAGATTCTAAGCATTACGGCTCAGAAGCCTAACAGTACGGGAAGCGGCGTCTATCTGACGGAATTGGTGCGGCAGTTTGCTAGAGACGGGCACGAACAGGCGGTAGTGGCCGGCGTATATGAAGAAGACCGGATAGAATTGCCGGAAGGCGTAGGGTTCTTCCCGGTGCTGTTTGAGAGCAGGGAACTCCCCTATCCTATCGTCGGGATGTCGGATGAGATGCCCTATAGAAGTACGCGCTACTGTGACATGACACGGGAGATGACGCGGCAGTTTCAAGATGCATTTCTAAAGGCTATCGAAAAAGCGGTGGATGCGCTTGAGCCGGACTTGATCCTGTGCCATCACCTGTACCTGCTGACCGCAATGGCAAGGGAGCGGTTCAAAGAGCAGAAGATCTATGGATTCTGCCATAATACGGATCTGCGGCAGATGAAAAAGACAGGACTTTGGAGAGACTATATCCGGGAGCAGATCAGCGAACTGGATGCCATCTTCGTTCCTCAGTCAGCCCAGAAGGAGGGCGTGATGGAGATATTCGGGATTGGTGCCGGGAAGATCCGGATTCTGGGGATGGGGTATAGCCAGGAGATTTTCTGCGGCCCGGAAAAGCCTGATAACGCAGCCAGGGGGAAAGACGGAGCGATCCGCCTGATCTATGCAGGAAAGATTGCGGAGAAAAAGGGAGTCAAGAGTCTGATCAAGAGCCTTTCCTATCTGCCTTATCCAAGGGATGGGCTGAAACTTTCGCTTGCAGGCGGTGCAGGAAATAAAACGGAGTACCAGGAGATTGAAGAACTGGCATTGAAGGCGCCCTATCCGGTAGAGTTTCTGGGGAAGCTTCCTCAGCCGGAACTGGCAAAGGAGTATCAAAGGAGCGATATTTTTGTATTGCCATCCTTTTTTGACGGGCTTCCGCTGACGGTGATCGAAGCGATTGCCTGCGGGGACAAGGTGGTAGTCACAGACCTTCCGGGGATCCAGGACTGGCTGAAAGAGCAGGCGCCCGGCGCAGTGGTGAAGTATGTGCCATTGCCTGCCATGCGCAATACCGACGAGGCAGTATCAGAGTCTCTGCCGGCCTTTGAGAAGCAGCTGGCCGCCAAGATAGAGGAGTGCGCCAGGGAAGAAGGGCAGAGAAGGGTGGATCTGTCCCATCTGTCCTGGAAGAATATTTGTAAGGAAATATTGAAAAGCAGTTGACATCTGTGAGGTAAATCTACTATAATAGCATTAATTATCAGAGAAATGCTATGACAAGGAGGAGTACATAATATCCTGATGCCAAGAGAGAAGATGGACGGTGGGAATCTTCGTGATGGAGTTATGGAAGTAGCCTTTGAGCAGTGGACCGAAAGGACAGTTATCTGATCCGAGTAGACTTCAACGTATTCCCGGCGTTATATGGGAGCGGTATCGGAAGCGCGCTTTAGCAGGATTCCCGTATCGGCAGAGAGCAAAGAGGAGACTCTTTGAATTTAGGTGGTAACACGGATGCATTATTCGCCCTAAGCGTCAGGCTTAGGGCGTTTTTTTCGCTACGTAGCACACGTCATTTGCAAACAGGAGGTATGTATATGAAGAAAATCAGCGGAAACAAATTATTGGTAAAGGCATTGAGGGAGGAAGGCGTAGATACCATGTTCGGCTATCCGGGCGCCTGTACCATTGATCTCAGCGATGAATTATACAAGCAGGATTATACCAAGGTCATCCTGCCAAGACAGGAGATCGCGCTTGTACATGAGGCAGATGCCTACGCGCGCTCTACAGGCAAGGTTGGCGTATGCCTGGTAACCAGCGGGCCTGGGGCAACCAACCTGGTAACAGGCCTTGCGACGGCCAACTACGACAGCGTGCCGCTGGTATGCTTTACCGGCCAGGTGGCAAGGCATCTGATCGGAAATGATGCGTTCCAGGAGGTTGACATCGTAGGGATTACCAGAAGCATTACCAAATACGGGGTAACTGTGCGTAACCGGGAAGACTTGGGAAGGATCCTCAAGGAGGCGTTCTATATCGCCAGGACAGGGCGTCCGGGACCAGTGCTTATCGATCTTCCGAAGGATGTAATGGCCGAGCTTGGAAGCGCAGATTATCCGACGGAGGTCAATATCAGAGGCTATAAGCCGAGCACGCATGTACATATCGGACAGTTAAAGAGGGCCATCAAGATGCTTGGGAAGGCGCAGCGTCCTCTTTTCCTGGCAGGCGGCGGCGTAAATATCGCCCATGCCAGCCAGGAATTTACTCAGCTGGCAGAAAAGACAGGGGTTCCGGTAGTTACTACCATAATGGGAAGAGGCGCCATACCTACCAGCCATCCGCTGTATATCGGCAACCTGGGAATGCATGGGGCATATGCTTCCAACATGGCTGTCAATGAATGCGATCTGCTGTTTTCGATCGGCACGAGGTTCAATGACCGTATTACCGGAAAACTGCATTCATTTGCCCCCCATGCCCAGATCGTGCATATTGATATCGATACGGCAGCCATCTCCAGAAACGTGCAGGTTGACGTGCCCATCGTAGCAGACGCAAAAGAGGCGATCGAGAAGATGCTGGAATATGTGACGGAGTGCAATACGCAGAAATGGCTGGAGGAAGTGGGCCAGTGGAAGCAGGAGCACCCTATGGAGATGAAAAAGAAGCCGATCATGACGCCACAGGATATCCTGGAGACGATGAACCGGGTATTTGAAAAAGCCATCGTGGTTACGGATGTAGGCCAGCATCAGATGTTTGTTGCCCAGTTCATGGAATTGGATGCCAATAAGCAGCTTCTGATGTCCGGAGGGCTTGGAACCATGGGTTATGGGCTTCCGGGAGCCATCGGAGCCAAGATTGGCAATCCTGACATGCCGGTGATCTCCATATCAGGGGACGGCGGAATGCAGATGAATATCCAGGAACTGGCAACAGCCGTGCTAGAAGAACTTCCGATCATATCCTGCATTTTCAACAATAATAACCTTGGTATGGTGCGTCAGTGGCAGAAACTCTTCTATGGAAAGCGCTATTCCATGACCTGCCTGCGTTCCGGAGCAGCATGCCGCGGCAAATGCGGGGAGGTAGAATGCCCTACGTACACGCCTGACTTCGTGAAACTGGCGGAAAGTTATGGAGCGAAGGGAATCCGGGTAACGAAAAAGGAAGAGATCGAGCCCGCATTCCGGGAGGCAATGAAGAGCACGAAGACGCCGATCGTCATTGAGTTCGAGATTGATCCGGAAGATCTGGTATATCCGATGATTCAGCCGGGCGGAACTTTGGAAGATATGATACTGGATTGCTAGAAGGGAGGATATGAATATGAATGGAAATGGAATGAAGAAGCGTTGGATTTCGCTGTATGTAGAAAATCAAGTAGGCGTACTGTCAAAGATCTCGGGCCTGTTCTCGGGAAAGTCATATAATCTGGACAGTCTGACGGTGGGAACCACAGAGGATCCTACCGTGTCCCGCATGACCATCGCGACGGTCAGCGACGATGAGACTTTTGAGCAGATTAAGAAGCAGCTGAACCGGCTGGTGGAAGTAATAAAGGTCATTGATTTTACGGATGTATTTGTCCGGATGAAGGAGATTCTCTATGTAAAGGTGCGCAAATGCACGCCGGAAGACAAGGTGGAGTGCTTCCAGATAGCAGAGACCTTCAAGGCAAAGGTGATCGACTATGGCAAAGACAGTCTGTTGCTGGAATTTGTGCAGACGGCCACCAAGAACGATGCGGTAATCAAGCTGATGAAGGAAGAATTCGCCAGCATCGAAGTAGTCCGGGGAGGAAGCGTTGGAATCGAATCTATCAGCATGATGGAGCGCTAGCAGATCTGATACAGATTGTTTCAATGAAAAAACAGAGCGCGCTCTTGAATTTTGGAAAAGCCGGTATTATAATAAAAAAAGGAAAAATTAGTTATAAAAGGACGGAGGAATTTAAAATGGATAAGAAAAACATTGACTGGTCTAGTCTGGGCTTTGGATACCTGCCCACAGATAAGAGATACGTTTCCAACTATAAGGATGGTGCGTGGGACGAAGGGACTCTTACCTCCGATGCCAATGTCGTGATTAGTGAATGCGCAGGGGTGCTGCAGTATGCGCAGACCTGCTTTGAGGGGATGAAGGCCTATACGACGGAGGATGGCCATATCGTCACGTTCCGGCCGGACCTGAATGCCAGGCGGATGGCAGATACGGCCAAAAGGCTTGAGATGGCGCCATTTCCGGAGGAGAGATTCGTAGAGGCCGTCAAGCAGGTGGTGGCCGCCAATGCGGCGTACGTGCCGCCCTATGGCTCCGGCGCGACCCTCTATATCAGGCCCTATATGTTCGGAAGCAGTCCGGTGATTGGCGTTAAGCCGGCAAGCGAGTATCAGTTCCGGGTATTTACCACGCCGGTAGGCCCATACTTCAAGGGCGGCGCAAAGCCGATCACCATCAAGGTGTGCGACTTCGACCGGGCGGCGCCTCGTGGAACCGGCCATGTAAAGGCCGGGCTTAACTACGCGATGAGCCTTCACGCCATCATGACGGCGCACCGGGAGGGATACGACGAGAACATGTACCTGGATGCGGCGACTAGGACGAAGGTGGAGGAGACCGGCGGTGCCAACTTCCTTTTCGTGACCAAGGATCACAAGGTGGTAACGCCGAAGTCCGACACGATCCTTCCGTCCATCACCAGGCGGTCCCTGATGTACGTGGCGGAGCACTATCTGGGGCTTGAAGTAGAGGAGCGGGAAGTGCCTTTGGCCGAGTTGGAAGAGTTTGCGGAATGCGGCTTGTGCGGCACGGCAGCGGTCATCTCGCCGGTAGGAAAGGTCGTGGACCATGGCAGGGAGATCTGCTTCCCCAGCGGAATGGAAGAGATGGGACCGGTCACGAAGAAACTGTACGAGACGCTGACAGGAATCCAGATGGGCCAGATCGAGGCGCCGGAAGGATGGATCTGCAGAATTTGTTAAGGAAATAACGGGACACGTAACAAAATGCAATTTTGTTACGTGTCCCGTTAAAAATATCACAAGAAAGGGACAGACAATGGCAGGATATAAGAATATTGATAAGGAAGAAATATTGGAACTGAAAAATCTGGTAGCGTATCAGGAGGGACAGGTAGTCAGCAAAACGCTGGTGCAGAATAGCGCGGTAAGCGTGACCTTGTTCGCTTTTGAAAAGGATGAGGAGATCAGCACCCACGAATCCGGCGGAGACGCTATGGTTACCGTGCTGGAGGGTGCCGGGCGCTTTACGATTGATGGCAGGGAGCATATCCTAGAAGCCGGGCAGAGCATTGTCATGCCAGCCAGGAAGCCTCATGCGGTCTACGGGGAGGAGCGGTTTAAGATGCTGCTGATGGTAGTATTCTAGCAGCAGCCAAAAACAGAAGAAAGAGGAAGAGCCAGCTGGATTCAGCTGGCCTTTTTTTGCAAAAAAATTTATAAGAATAAACACCATAAAACAGTTGACAACAGTTAACTACTGTTATATACTGTTTATAACGAAGGAGGGGTAAAATGAAGTTGATTATCAACCATTCCTCCATGCAGCCAATCTATGAACAGATTGTAGAACAGACGAAAGAGAAGATCATGCATGGGGAATTAACGGAAGAGACGATGCTCCCATCAGTTCGTACTTTAGCTAAAGATCTTAAGGTCAGTGCACTGACCGTCAAAAAGGCATACGATGCCCTCGAGCAGGAAGGATTTGTCAATACGGTACATGGCAAGGGAAGTTTCGTAGCCTGTGCCAATCAGAACTTGATGCTTGAGGAGAAGAAGAAGGAAGTAGAAGCTGATTTGGAAAAGGCCATCCGAAAAGGCAGAAGCTGTGGAATGAGTAACCAGGAGATTACGGAATTATTTAATATCGTTTTGGAGGATTAGTGTCATGTTAAGATTAGAGAATGTAAAAAAGCATTATGGCGAATTCAGCCTGGAGTGCTCTTTGGAGGTACAGGCAGGATGTGTAACCGGCCTGATCGGGAAGAACGGGGCAGGCAAGAGTACGACATTTAAAGCCATTCTTGGGCTGATCTATCCGGATGGAGGCAAGATTGAGGTATTTGGAAAGCCGGTAGAGAAACTTAGCATAAGCGATCGGGAGCAGATCGGAGTGGTCTTGTCGGATTCCGGATTCAGCGGCTATCTGACGATCAAGGACCTGATATGCATGCTTCGCAAGATGTACGCAAATTTTCGCGAGGAGGAGTTCCTGAGGAAATGTAAAAAATTCAGACTTCCACTGGACAAGAAAATAAAAGAGTTTTCAACCGGTATGAAGCGGAAACTGCAGGTGCTGGCTGCTATATCCCATGAAGCGAAACTGCTGATCCTGGATGAGCCTACCGCGGGCCTGGATGTCATAGCAAGAGATGAACTGCTGGATCTTCTGCGGGAATATATGGAGCAGGACGAAAGGGCGATACTGATCAGTTCGCATATCTCCAGCGATCTGGAAGGGCTATGCGACGATGTGTACATGATTGATGACGGCAAGATCGTAATGCATACGGAGACGGATATCCTCCTTAGCGATTATGGACTGCTGAAGGTGACGGATGACCAGTATCAGAAACTGGAGAAAGAGTATATCATCCGGCACAAAAAAGAAGAATATGGCTACAGCTGCCTGACGGATCAGAAGCAGTTCTATATGGAGAACTATCCGGGGCTTGCCATTGAAAAAGGAAATATTGACGAAGTAATGACTATGATGATTCGAGGTGAAAAGTAATGAAAGGTTTATTGATCAAGGATGTGAAACTATTGAAGAACCAGAAGCAGTTTTTCCTGGTTATCTGTATCATTGGCACGCTCTTTCTGGTGACGAGTAATGACCCATCTTTTGTCATTACCTATATGACGCTGATGTTTTCTATCTTTACATTGAGTACGATTTCCTATGATGAACATGATAATGGAGCAGCCTATCTTTTTACGCTGCCCATCAGCAGGCAGAGCTACACCATGGAGAAGTATGTCTTTGGCCTGATCACGACCATGCTGGCATGGGTCGTATTCACCGCGGCGGCTCTGGGGGCAACCTATTACCGGCAGATAGAGATAGATCTCAGACAGTGGCTGGTCATTGCCGTGACCTATCTGGCAGTAGCTCTGCTGCTGCTTGCCATAACCATACCGATACAGTTTAAGTTCGGCGCGGAAAGAAGCCGGATCGCCCTGATTGCCGTAGTAGGCTGCGCAGTTCTCGTTGCGTATGCGGCAGCGAAGATCTTTGAGGCGTTTCATATAGATCTGAGTGCAGTCATTGACAGAGTAGCCGAGATGACTCCGGGAGTATTTCTGGCATTTCTGTGTGCGGCAGCCGTGGCGGCTATAGGGATATCCTACAGCATCTCCCTTAGGATCGTGAAGAAGAAGCAGTTTTAAAGAGAACGAATAAAAAGCCAGCCGGAAGGATGGAGACGATAAATGTCCCTGACTTCCGGCTGGCTTTTTGCGCCCGGATTCTTTTATCATCCGCATTTATTGCAGGCGGCGGCTATGTCGTCTGGCTCGTCCGGTGGCTTGCGATGATCAGCCGCACGGTCCGGTACAGGAAGGGCTTGTATTGCTCGATTGGCAGCGGCTCCCCAAAAAGGATAGAATTATATCCGGCGGAACCGGCCAGTTCCACAATGGTAAAGAGCATGACATCTACGTCTTCATAGTCATACTCATCCTGCGTGACCAGGCCTAAGAACTTGTCATAGAAATCTCCATCCGAATCCTCGCCCGTAATCAGGGCGGAGCGCAGGGCGCCCATTACCAGGTTCTTGGAGATAAAGTTCAAAAGGGGCTTGTTATCTACCAAGGCATCGATGATATTGTCGATGATGAAGATCAGTTGTTCTTCCAATCCCCGGATGCCTGATTTTTCCAGAGCATCCCCTGCCTTGTCGAATAATTCGTGGGTCTTATGGGCTACCAGCTTGTTCTTGATATCGTATTTGTCCTTAAAATACAGATAGAAGGTACCTTTGGCAACCCCGGCTTTTTCTACGATATCCGAAATTGCGGTGGAGTTGATGCCTTTGGTGGTAAACAGTTCATATGCGGTATTAAAAAGTGCTTCCTTCTTTTTTTTCTTGTTTTCGTCTACTTTTCCCATAATATCAGTGCTCCTTGGCTTCTATTATAACCAGAGTTTTCCTTTGTCTGCGAATAGTATAACAGAAAAATGACTAAAAGTCAAAAAAAGTATTGACTGTTAGTCATTTTTGGTGTATAGTTCTTACAGTGATAAATGACTATCGGTCATAATTGATACAAACTATGAAAAGAATGGAAGGAAGGGTTAGTCATGATGGTGAAAATCGGGAAGAAGATAGTAAAGTACCGGGTTGTCATATTTGTGCTCGGCCTGCTGCTGCTGATCCCATCAGCGATGGGATACCTGAAGACAAGAGTCAACTATGATATCCTGTACTATCTGCCGGATAATATCGAGACGATGAAAGGGCAGGATATCCTGATGAAGGACTTTGGCAAAGGGGCATTTGCGATGGAGGTCGTGGAAGGCATGACCACAAAGCAGGAGGCCCAGGTCAAGGATAAGATTGAAAAGGTGGACGGAGTTGCGGAAGTCATCTGGTATGATTCCATTGCCGATGTGTCCGAACTTCCGATCAATGCGCTGCCGGGCGAGATCAAAGACGTATTCAATACGAAGGATGCCACGCTGATGGCCATATTCTTTGATGATACCACATCAGCCGACAGTACTATGGATGCCATTACAGAAATCAGGAGCATTACGAACAAGCAGTGCTATCTAAGCAGCATGTCGGCGGTGGTGACCGATATCAAGGCATTGTCTGAAAAGGAGACTCCGCTGTATGTGCTGATCGCGGTCGTCTTATCCTGCGTAGTGCTGTCCTTATTCATGGACTGCTGGATCATCCCGGTATTCTTCCTTGCAAGCATCGGAATGGCGATCCTATATAATATGGGAACCAACTACTTCCTCGGGGAGATATCCTACATTACCAAAGCCTTGAGCGCGGTACTGCAGCTGGGCGTTACCATGGATTACTCCATCTTCCTGTGGCACAGCTATCAGGAGAATCAGATGCGTTTCCCGGATGACAAGGAGAGGGCCATGGCACATGCCATATCCAATACCTTCTCTTCCGTGGTTGGCAGTTCTATTACCACGGTGGCAGGGTTCATTGCCCTTTGCTTTATGAGTTTTACCCTTGGAAAAGACCTGGGTATCGTAATGGCAAAAGGCGTGATCTTTGGAGTTATCAGCTGCGTGACGCTTCTTCCGTCCATGATTCTGATCTTTGACAAGGCAATTCAGAAAACGAGCCACAGATCGCTGATGCCAAAGATGGAAAAGCCGGCCAGGATGATTTCCAAATATTACGGCGTATTTATCGCTATCTTCCTGATCGTGCTGGGGCCGGCGCTTTGGGGCTATACCAAGGCAGAGGTCTACTACAATCTGGATGCCACCCTTCCGAAATATTTAGACAGTATCAAAGCCAATGAAAAACTGTCCAAGGAGTTCGATATGAATGCCACCCATATGGTGCTGGCGGACGCGGATCTTGCGCCGAAGGAGGCCAAAGCCATGCTGGATGAGATGTCCGACGTAAAGGGCGTTAAATTCGCGCTGGGACTTGACAGTCTTCTGGGGCCTGCAATCCCGCGGGATGTGATTCCGGATGAATTGACGGATGCGCTGCGGGAGGGAAATTATCAGCTGATCCTGGTGCAGTCAGAGTATAAAGTGGCGACGGACGCGGTCAATAAGCAGTGTACGAAGTTAAATAATATTATTAAGAAACATGATTCGTCCGCCATGCTGATTGGCGAGGCACCTTGCACGAAGGATCTGATCACGATCACGGATAAGGACTTTAAAGTAGTAAGCGCTATATCCATTGTGGCAATCTTTATTATCATTGCCCTGGTATTCAAGTCCATATCGCTGCCGGTGATCCTGGTGTCAGTCATTGAATTTGCAATCTTCATCAACCTGGGAATTCCTTATTACACGGGGACCAAGATGCCGTTCATCGCATCCATTGTAATCGGTACCATCCAATTGGGGGCAACGGTTGATTATGCGATCCTGATGACGACCCGCTATAAGAAGGAACGGTGCAGAGGACAGGAAAAGAAAGAGGCAATCCGTATAGCGCTTTCTACGTCCATCTCATCCGTCATCGTGTCAGCCCTTGGATTCTTCGCGGCTACATTCGGAGTAGGGCTTTATTCAGACATTGATATGATCTCAGCCTTATGTACGTTGATGGCCAGGGGAGCGATTATCAGCATGTTTACGGTTATCTTCATACTCCCATCCATGCTGATGGTATTTGACGGGGCGATCTGCAAGACGACTCTGGATATGAGAGGCAAGGTAAAAAAGACGAAGAAAGTAAAAGATAGCGTGGTAAAAGCTTAATCAGGAGGTAGGAATCATGAAGAACAGAGAATATAGAGCATTGTTGACATTCGCTTTGATGATGTCACTGGTAGTAAGCAGCGTGAAGGGGACGCCTTCTTACGTGTATGCAAAAGAGAATACCGCAGTAGTATCAGAAGCAAAGACGGCGGCGGATACAGATAAGAAAGAGGAGCCAGATAGTAAGAACATTTCTGACGCCAATGCCAGAAAAGATGAGACCGTATTCGCGAAAGTGGACGGCAGCGGGCAGGTGACAAGCATCACGGTTTCGGATCAGTTGAAAAATGTCAGCAGTCAAAAACAGATCCAGGATGTGTCTGATCTTAAGGAAATAGAAAATGTGAAGGGCGACGAGAAGTTCAAGCAGCTGGGAGACAGCCTGGTATGGTCCGGGGATCATAAGGATATCTGCTATCAGGGGACAACGGATAAGGAACTTCCGGTAGGCATCCGGATCTCCTACCAGCTGGACGGAAAGGATATCAGCGAAAAAGAGCTGAAAGGAAAGAGCGGCCATCTGTCCATCCACTATGAATATGAGAACACCACGGCAGACCAGGATCAGGCATACACGCCGTTTCTTATGGTGACCGGGCTGATGCTGGATACAGAGAAATTCACCAATGTGACCATTGACAATGGAAAGATCGTATCCGACGGAAACAAAGACCTGGCCATCGGCATGGGAATTCCAAAGATGAAGGAAGAATTAGGAGTAGAGGACCTGGATATTCCGGATTCCTTCGTAGTGGAGGCGGACGTGACGGATTATGACACCATAGAAGGGATTACCGTTGCGACCAATGACTTATTCAACCAGCTGGATACAGACCAGTTTGACAGCCTGGATGACCTGAACGATTCCATGGGGCAGCTTGAGAGCGCTGCTAATCAGCTGGTCAGCGGCTCCGGCGAACTCAAATCCGGGCTTGACACGCTGCTGTCATCTTCCGGGACTTTGATCAGCGGCATAGACCAGCTCTCAACTGGCAGCAAGAAATTGAAGGATGGAACCAATACGCTTCAGACGGGAACTGGCGAATTAAAGGACGGCGCAGGCAAGGTGGCCGCAGGAGCCGCCAGTGCTGCGGACAGTACGGCAAAGCAGCTGGTTCCGGGCGTACAGATGCTGGATCAGGGCGTATCCGATATGCAAAGCCAGCTAAGTCAGGGGATTCCAATGTTATCCGAAGGCGTGAGGCAATTAAGCCAGGGTGCGGCCGCGGCGGGAGACGGGGCTAAGAGGCTGGATGCAGGCGTTGATGCGGCGGCCCAGGGAGCAGGCCAGTTAAAGAATGGCATTCAGGACGCATCCAATACGGCAGGCCAGCTGGCAGGAGCGGCGCAGCAGGTTGCAAATTATGTAAAGAACAACGGCCAGGTTACCGTTAACACGGAGGTTTCTGTGGCGGCTTTTAATGATAACAGCAATGCCATCGCCCAGTTAAGGGCGCTTAAGACGGAGGAAAATGCGCAGGCTATTGAAAATATCATCAGCCAGCTGGAGGCTCCGCAGCAGGTGCCGGTAACCCAGAGCGTATCTTTGGAGGCGACTATAGGGGATACTGCACAGAAGGTTGCAGATGGACTGTCTGGCCTAAGCGCAGCCCTCAATACTTCCAGCACAGAAGGCACAGCAGCGGGAGCGATTGGAGCCGGAATTACCAATTTGTATGGAACCTTAAGTTCAACGGCAGACGGTACGGTAAAATCAGGCTCCTCCCAATTGAATGCGGCGCTTAATACCAGCGTGGAAGGCCAGTTCACATGCTTAAGGGATGGCACGGCAGCCCTGGATGCCCAGGTCAATGGCGAGGGCGGCCTGGTAGAGCAGCTGAATAATGGCGTGGCAAGCCTCAAAGGCGGCACAGGCATGCTGCTTCGCGGCAAGGATGGAAAGAGCGGCGTACTGGCGCTGTCCAAGGGCCTGAATGACTTGTCAGCCGGAGCAGGAGATGTTGTGACAGGAACGACAAAGCTATCCTCCGGGGCAAAAGATCTAAACAGCGGAGCAGGAGAACTCGCATCAGGAATCGGCACATTAAAGACCGGGTCAGGCGCTTTGGTAGACGGCGTAAAACAACTGGATGACGGGGCAGGAGCCTTAAGCGAAGGCATGATCCAGTTCAATGAGGATGGCATCAAGAAGCTGGTGAGCGCATTTGACGGAGATATATCCGGAATGCTTGACAAGTTAAATGGCATGCTGGATGCCTCCAAGGAGTATAAGAACTTCGCCGGTATTTCGGACGGCATGGACGGAGAAGTGAAGTTCGTATTTGTCACAGAGAAATAATCGTAAGACGCAGGCAGGATGCCCGGGGAATCATTCTTGATTTTCCGGGCATCTTCTGTGCATAAGCCTATACACTTTTTGGATAATTCTGTTATACTATATATGGTATTGGAGTGTCAGGATAAAAGGAGTGAAGGGATGGAAGCATATACGAATTTTGCCGAAGTGTATGATACGTTTATGGACAATGTGCCTTATGACGAGTGGGCAGATTATATAGAGAGAATGTTGAAGGAGTACCAGATAAGTGACGGGCTGGTGCTGGAACTTGGCTGCGGCACAGGAAGCATGACAGAGTTGCTCTCAGCAAAGGGCTATGATATGATAGGCGTGGATAATTCCGAGGATATGCTGGAAATTGCTATGGAAAAGCGTCTGAACAGTGGCCATGATATTCTATACCTGCTTCAGGATATGCGGGAGTTCGAACTGTATGGCACGGTGAGGGCGGTGCTAAGCGTCTGCGATTCCGTGAATTATGTGACGGATGAAGAAGAATTGCAGGAAGTATTCTGTCTGGTAAATAATTATCTGGATCCCCAGGGTATATTTATCTTTGACTTTAATACAGAATATAAATACCGGGAAGTATTGGGAGATAGGACATTCGCGGAAGAGCGGGAGGAATGCAGCTTCATCTGGGATAATTATTATGACGAGGAGCAAGGGATCAATGAATATGAACTGACCTTGTTTGTGCAGAGCCAGGAAGATCCGAAACTGTATCGGAAATACCAGGAGGCGCATTACCAGAAGGCGTATACTTTGGAAAAGATAAAGAATCTGATCGAGCGGGCAGGGCTTAGATACCTTACGGCTTATGATGCCTATACCAGGGATGTGCCCATGTATGACAGCGAGCGCATCTGCGTGATTGCCCAGGAATATGGAAAATAAAAGGAGTATGAGAATGGAAGATTATATTGTAAGAGCGACAGCGGCAAATAACCAGATCCGGGCATTTGCCGCTACAACAAGAGAAATGGTAGAGACGGCAAGGGAGCATCATAACACCAGCCCTGTGGCTACGGCGGCACTCGGCCGTCTGCTGAGTGCAGGCGCTATGATGGGAAGCATGATGAAGAATGATACGGACATGCTGACCCTCCAGATCCGGGGGGACGGGCCTCTGGGCGGAATAACCGTTACAGCGGACAGTAAGGCCAATGTAAAAGGCTACGTCAATAATCCTGACGTGCTGCTTCCGGCCAAAAACGGGAAACTGGATGTAGGAGGCGCTGTCGGTATCGGACTTTTGCAGGTGATCAAAGATATGGGACTCAAAGAGCCATACTCTGGGCAGACGATTCTGGTCAGCAGCGAGATCGCGGAGGATCTGACCTATTATTTTGCCAATTCTGAGCAGGTGCCATCCTCTGTGGGGCTTGGAGTCTTGATGAATAAGAACAATACGGTGCGCCGCGCCGGCGGATTCATCATCCAGCTGATGCCGTTTGCCCAGGAAGAGACGATCGCCAGGCTGGAGGAGAATCTTAAGAATGTCACCTCCGTGACCGAACTGCTGGATCAAGGCTATACGCCCCAGCAGCTGCTGGAAGAACTCCTGGCTGGCCTGGACCTTGAGATTACGGATACCATTCCGACCCGGTTTTACTGCAACTGTTCCAAGGAACGGGTAGAAAAGGCGATCGTAAGCGTAGGCAAGAAGGAGATCCAGAAGATGATCGATGACGGAGAAGAGATTGAAGTAAAATGCCATTTCTGTAATGCAGCATATAAGTATTCGGTGGATGAACTGAAAGAAATCATAAAACGGAGCAAATAAGAAAGCGGGAGGATGAAGATGAGACATGGATTTGTAAAGGTAGCGGCAGCCACTCCGGATATCAGGGTGGCGGATGTTGCCTATAATACGCAGAAGATCTGCGGCCTGATTGACGAGACCGTCAAGGAAGGAGCCAAGGTGGTGGCATTTCCGGAATTGTGCGTGACGGGATACACCTGCGGCGACCTGTTTGCCCAGGAAGTACTGCTAAAGGAGGCTAGGGCAGCCCTCCATAAGATCGCGCGCCATACAAAAGGAAAGGATGCGCTGATCTTCGTCGGCGTCCCTGTGGCGGTGGAAGGAAAACTGTACAATGTGGCGGCTGCCCTGAACCAGGGAAAGATCTTAGGCCTGACCACCAAAAGCTTCCTTCCAAACTATGGAGAATTCTATGAGATGCGCCAGTTTACCGAGGGACCATCTGCGGCAAGGGAGATTCTCTTTGATGGAGAGAAGATGCCCTTCGGACCGCAGCTTCTGTTCGTGGCAGATTCTATGGAATCGCTGGTGGTATCCGCAGAGATCTGCGAAGATGCCTGGTCCAGCGTTCCTCCCAGCATAGAGGCCGCAAGGGAAGGGGCAGTGATCATCGCGAACTGCTCCGCCAGCGATGAGACCGTCGGAAAATCTACCTATAGAAGAAATTTGATTGAAGGACAGTCTGCCCGCCTGATCTGCGGCTATCTCTATGCAAATGCAGGGGAAGGGGAGTCTACCACGGATCTGGTATTTGGCGGACATAATCTGATCGCCGAGAACGGGAGCGTGCTGAAAGAAGGCAGGCGCTTTGAAAATGGCGTTATCTACACGGAGATAGATATTAAGCGCCTGCTTGGGGAGAGAAGGAAGAATACCACCTTCCAGACTGCGAAAGAGCCAAAACTGATCCGCATACCATTTACGATCTGCAAGGAGGAGACCGCGCTTACCAGGACGTTTCCTTCCAGGCCCTTCGTGCCGGAAGAAGAAGGCGAGCGGGCACGGCGCTGCGAGGAGATTCTGATGATCCAGGCCATGGGGCTTAAGAAGCGGATCTCCCATGCAAGGGCGAAAAGCGCGGTAGTCGGAATCTCCGGCGGCTTAGATTCTACCCTGGCGCTGCTGGTGACCGCAAAGGCATTCGACGCCCTTGGGATGGATCGCAAAGACATTGTCGCGGTGACCATGCCCTGCTTTGGCACCACAGACAGGACGTATCAGAATGCCTGCAAGATGTCCCGCAAGCTGGGAGCCACATTGAGAGAGATCCCGATCGGAGCATCCGTCGAACAGCATTTTAAAGATATCGGCCATGACCTTGACGACCACAGCGTCACCTATGAGAACTCCCAGGCAAGGGAGCGGACCCAAGTGCTGATGGATGTGGCCAACCAGGCAGGCGGGATCGTGATCGGTACCGGAGACATGTCGGAACTGGCCTTGGGATGGGCGACCTACAATGGAGATCATATGTCCATGTATGGAGTAAATGCATCCGTTCCCAAAACTCTGGTAAGGCATCTGGTTCACTACTATGCGGACTCCTGCGAGGATGCGGAACTAAAAGCCGTGCTCTATGATGTGCTGGATACTCCGGTAAGCCCGGAACTGCTTCCTCCAAAGGACGGAGAGATCGCGCAAAAGACGGAAGATCTGGTTGGACCCTACGAATTGCATGACTTTTTCCTGTACTATCTGCTCAGATTCGGATATGAGCCGGGAAAGATATACCGGATTGCAAAACGCTCCTTTGAAGGTGAATACGATGAGGAGACCATCTATAAGTGGCTTCACACTTTCTGCCGGAGATTCTTCACCCAGCAGTTCAAGCGTTCCTGCCTGCCGGATGGCCCGAAAGTAGGAACCGTGGCCCTTTCGCCGAGGGGCGACTGGAGAATGCCAAGCGATGCCTGCTCAGATATATGGCTGGAAGAATTAGAAAAGGAATGCAAGAGGTAAAGGAGATGAATGGAATGAAGGGCAACAAAGAACTTGCTGTCAAAAAGTTTAAGCAAGGTTATAATTGCTGCCAGGCAGTGGCCTGCGCATACTGCGAGGAACTGGGAATCAAGGAGGAGGATGTCTTCCGGCTGACCGAAGGGTTCGGCCTTGGCATGGGCGGCCTTCGGGATACCTGCGGGGCTGTAACGGGAATGTTCCTGGTGATAAGTTTGGCAAACAGTGCCGGCGATATGGAACATCCTTTGAAGACCAAGATGGATACCTATGCCAGATTCCGGGAGGCCGCCAGGAAGTTTACGGAAAAGAACGGCTCCATCTATTGCCGGGATCTTAAGAATATGGACGGGCCCCAGCCGCTGATCTGCTGTACCCAATGCGTGGAGGATGCGGCCGCGCTGATTGATGAGATGGAATTTGGACAAGAGTCATAGCAGAATAGAAAGTTTTTTAAGAAAATACGGCCGGAATCTGACGCCATGGCAGGCGCCGATTCCGGCCGTATTCTTTTTTCTATTCGTTTCTTAGAACTTGAGATCCTTGAACAGATCTCCAAGGCTGGTTCCGATGTTCTCAGATTTAGGAATCTCCACTTTTTCTACCGGTTCTTCCTGTACTTCTTCCAAAGCCTTCATGCTGAGGCTGATCTTGCCGTCTTTTACGCCAATGATCTTAACGTTTACTTCCTGGCCTTCCGTCAGCACGTCTTTTGGAGATTTCACGCGCTTCTGGCTGATCTGGGAGATATGCACCAGGCCGGACAGGCCATCTTCCAGGCGTACGAACGCGCCGTAGGTCTGCAGGCTTTCTACCTTGCCGGTCAAGACGCTTCCTACTTTGACATTGGCAATCTTTTCTTCCATGGCCTTTTTCTCTTTCTCCTTGAGGATTTCGCGGGCAGACAGCACGAGGCGGTTGTTTGCCTGGTCTACGTCGATGACCCTAACTTCGATATCCTTTAAAAGATACGTCTCCAGATCCTCGATATAAGATAAGGACAGCTTGGATGCAGGAATGAATCCTCTCAGTCCCTCTACCATGGCAATGGCGCCGCCGTTAACGATACCTTCTACCTTTACCGGAAGAACGGTCTTGTTGTCCATATATGACTGCACCAGATTCCATGGATTGGCATCGTCGAAATGTTCCTCCAGATCTGCCATTGTTTCTTCTTGCTTTGCTTCTTCTTGTAATAATTCTTCGCTCATAGTATTATCCCTTCCTAATAGTAAGACTCATATGTTTTCACATGCTGTTTCTAGTATAGCATATAATAGGCGGTATGTTCAAAGAAAAAAACACATATTCTGGAATTTGTGGTTGACGAAACCCTAAAAAGATGGCACTCTTACTTTAAGAACTTATGATTAGGGGATGTTGAACTATGGGAAAGAAATCAAGCAAGGTATACATTGTGGGACATAAGAATCCAGATACGGATTCCATCTGCTCGGCTATTGCATACGCGCACTTGAAACGCGAAGTTACGGGGAATGAATATGTTGCGAGAAGAGCAGGACAGATCAATGAAGAGACGCATTACGTGCTGCAGAAATTCAAGGTAGACGCGCCGGATCTGCTTCAGAATGTCAAGCTTCAGGTCAAGGATATGGATATACATAAGATTGACGGGATTGAGCCAAATGTGTCCATCAAAGACACCTGGGCAAAGATGAAGGAAAACAATGTAAAGACCATACCGATCCTGAAGGATGAGGAACTGGTCGGCGTCATCTCGACGGGGGACATTGCCACATCTTATATGGATGTCTATGATAATCGGGTACTTTCAGACGCCAAGACGCAGTACAAGAATATCATAAAGACCTTGGACGGCACCTTGGTCACTGGCAATGAGCACGGCTATTTTACAAAAGGGAAGGTGGCGATCGGGGCTTCCAATCCGGACTTGATGGCTGAGTTTATAGAGAAGGATGATCTGGTCATACTGGGAAACCGGTACGAATCCCAGGCCTGTGCAGTGGATATCGACGCTAGCTGCCTGGTGGTCTGCCAGGGAGCCAAGGTATCGGAAGAACTGGTGCAGAAGGCGGAAGAGAGAAGCATCGTCATTATCAGCACGCCTCATGATACATTTACGGCAGCCAGGCTGATCAACCAGAGCATCCCGGTCAAGCATTTTATGAGCAAGACGCCTCTGGTTACCTTCCGTATGAGCGACTACGTGGAAGATATCAAGGAAGTCATGACAAAGAAAAAGTTCCGCGACTTCCCCATACTGGACCGGCATGGCCGCTTTAAAGGCTTTATCTCCAGGCGGCGCTTCATGGATGTAAGCAAGAAGAAGGTGATCCTAGTGGATCACAATGAGAAGTCCCAGGCAGTGGACGGCATCGAAGAAGCCGATATCGTGGAGATTATTGATCATCACAGACTGGGGAATATTGAGACTATGGGGCCGGTATTCTTCCGGAACCAGCCGGTTGGCTGTACGGCGACGATCGTCTATCAGATGTACGAGGAGGCTGGCGTTAAGATCACGCCAACCATCGCCGGACTTCTGTGCTCCGCGATCATATCCGATACCCTGCTGTTTCGTTCTCCTACCTGCACTGCTGTGGACGAGAAGGCAGCAAAGAGACTGGCCAAGATCGCAGACATCAACCTGGAGCAGATGGCTCAGGAGATGTTCCGGGCAGGAAGCAGCCTGAAGGGAAAGAGCGCGGAGGACATCTGCTTCCAGGACTTCAAGCAGTTTACCGTCAATGACATGGTGTTCGGCGTGGGGCAGATCAACTCCATGAACCGGGATGAGCTAGAAGAGATCAAAGAGACTCTGATGCCGCATTTGCCGAAGGTATTGGAATCCCATAAGCTGCAGATGATCTATTTCATGCTGACGGATATCCTGGATGAATCTACGGAACTGCTGTGCTTTGGCAATGGGGCAAAGGCGTATATCATAGATGCCTATGATCTGAGAGAAGATGCGGATAAGATTATCCTGAAAGGCGTGGTATCCAGAAAGAAACAGCTGATTCCGACTCTGGTAGGAGCGCTTCAGCAATAGGCATACAGGAAATATGAAAAAGACAGGAAGGAATGAAAGAATGGGAAGACAGGTGTGGAGGCCGGGCAATATGCTGTATCCGCTGCCCGCGGTGATGGTAAGCTCGGCGGATAAGGAAGGAAATGCCAATATATTGACGGTGGCATGGACGGGAACGGTCTGTTCAGACCCAGCCATGCTCTATATCTCCGTCAGGCCGGAGCGTTATTCCTATCACATGATCAAGGAGACCGGCGAATTCGTGGTCAACCTGACCACAGAGTCGCTGGCCTATGCTACAGACTGGTGCGGCGTCAGATCCGGGAAAGATGTGGATAAATGGACAAAGATGCATCTGACAAAAGGAGCGGCCGAGAAGCTTCGCTATGCGCCGATTATACAGGAAAGTCCGGTGAATATCGAATGCAAGGTGACAGAAGTGAAGGAACTGGGAACGCATCATATGTTCCTGGCAGAAGTGGCGGCCGTCCAGGTAGATGAAGCATATATGAAAAAGAACGGAAAATTCGAACTGAATTCCACAGGGCTTTTGGCCTATTCCCATGGAGAATACCTAAGTCTCGGGAAGACTCTTGGAAAATTCGGATGGAGCGTGAAAAAGAAAAAATAGCAAAAAAGGATATGTCCTGCACAAAATGGCAGGACATATCCTTTTTGCTCTATCAGTCTTCCAATGGCTTTACCTTCAGCCGGTAGATGCGCCGAAGGAGCAAGGTGGACAGGATAACGGAGACGATCTCCGCGATCGGGATGGACCACCACACCATGGAAAGCCCGAAAAACCTGGCGAACAGGTAGGCAACCGGAAGGATGACTACAAGCTGTCTGGCAACCGATACGATCAGGCTGTACACGCCGTTTCCAAGCGCCTGGAAGACGGAGCCAACGATGATGCAGTAGCCTGCGAACAGGAAACTAAGGCTGATGATCCGAAGCGCGGGCACGCCGATGGACAGCATGTTTTCGGAAGCGTCGAACAGATTCTTAAGCAGGAATCCGGAGCAGGTCTGGAAGATGATCAGGCCTATGATCATAATCGTCACAGCGATCAGGACGCTTAGCTTGGCGGCCTGCGTGATCCGCTTCTTATTCCTGGCACCGTAATTGTAGGCGATGATCGGAATCATTCCATTATTCAATCCAAATACCGGCATGAAGATAAAACTCTGCAGCTTGAAGTACACGCCGAATACGGCAGCAGCCGTAGAAGAGAACATCAGCAGGATCTTATTCATTCCAAAGGTCATGACAGACCCGATGGCCTGCATAATAATAGAAGGAATGCCTACTTCATAGATGATGGCGATGGTCTTAGCGTGGGGACGGAATCCCTTCAGGCTAATATTGATCTCTTTATTCCTGGTAGCATTAAAATAAAAGGACATGGACACTGCCACCACCTGTCCGGTTATGGTAGCCAAGGCGGCCCCGGCAACTTCCATCCTGGGGAAGCCGAACAGTCCAAAGATCATGATGGGATCCAGGATGATATTGATGATGGCTCCGGTTCCCTGGGTGATCATGTTGTAGATCGTCTTTCCGGTCGACTGCATCAGGCGCTCGAAGGTAATCTGTAGGAAGATTCCTGCGGAACACAGCGTGATGATGGTAAGATATTCCGTGCCGTATTTGACGATGGTCTGGTTATCCGTCTGCAATGCAAAGAAGAAGTGGGAGCCTAGAAGCCCAACTACTGCAAATACGATACAGCTTGCAATTCCAAGAAACAGGCCATTCTTGGCGGCACTGTCAGCGCCTTCAAAATTTTTTTCTCCCAGATTCCTGGAAAGCAGCGCGTTGATGCCGACGCCAGTACCGGATGCTACCGCGATCATCAGCGTCTGAATCGGAAAGGCAAGCGACACTGCGGTCAGGGCGTCCTCGCTCAGCTGGGCAACAAACATGCTGTCTACAATATTGTACAGTGCCTGCACAAGCATAGAAATCATCATGGGCAGAGACATAGTGATCAATAGTTTCGGAACCGGCATGGTTCCCATCTTATTTTCCCTTTCGGGATATTCTTTCGTCTGTATATCTGACATATTCTTTCCTCCTAAACAACATTGGCTATTATAACATTCTCCAATATATATTGCAATGGTTTACATACTGCTTTGCCTATCCTCATATACATGAAATGAAGCGCAGATCATCAGAGGTAGTGCCGGATGGAGAGAATCAAGAGGCATAAAATAAAGATATTATGCGGGCTGCTGTATACCTTCTGCCTGTTCAATCTGCTGGGTATATCCATGCATACCGGGCAGAATGAAAACAAGCCTGCAAAGGAATCCAAAGAGGAGGAAGCCGTGCCGGATGCGGTGGAGTATGTAAGTTCTTCTATGGTAGCGGAGGCTCCGAAGATCGCCATCACATTCGATGACGGGCCAAGCGCCCATTGCACGGGAAGACTCTTGGACGGACTGAAGGAAAGGAATGTAAAAGCCACTTTCTTTCTGATCGGAAAGAATGCCAAGGAAAATCCCGAACTTGTGAAACGGCTGTTTGAAGAAGGGCATCTGGTCGGAAACCACACATACAACCATGTGGATATCGCCAAAGTGTCGGATGACGAGGCTAAAAAGGAGATCCTGGATACGGATGAGGTCATCTATTCCATTACGGGAAAGCATGTGGAATACATGAGGCCGCCTTTTGGCATCTGGCAGCGCAGGCTGGAATTAGACCTGGAAGTGCTGCCGGTCATGTGGAGCATAGATCCGCTGGACTGGACCACAGAGAATGTGGATGAAATTGTGAATAAAGTAGTGACGGAAGCCGAGGAAAATGATATTATTCTATTGCATGACTGTTATGATTCCAGCGTGGACGCTGCCCTTCGCATTGTAGATATCCTTATGGAGAAGGGGTTCGAATTTGTAACCGTGGATGAACTGATCCTGGATTAGATAAGATGAAAAGGTATAGATGGTAGAAAGAAATGATAAATGAATTTTCAAGAACAGAACGATTAATCGGAGAAGAAGGACTTTTAAAGCTTCGCAGGACCTGCATCATGGTGCTTGGCGTGGGGGGCGTGGGCTCCCACTGCATAGAGGCGCTGGCAAGAAGCGGGGTTGGCAGGCTGATACTGGTTGACAATGACAAGGTCTCGCTGACCAATATCAACCGGCAGTCCATCGCTTACCACAGTACGATTGGCCGGTATAAGACGGAAGTGATGAAAGAAAGGATCGCAGATATCTGCCCGGAAACGCAGGTGACTACACATGAGACATTCATTCTTCCGGAGAATCTGGAAGAGATATTTAAAGAGCGGCCTGACTATATCATCGATGCCATCGATACGGTGACGGCAAAGATAGCCCTGGCACAGAAGGCATTGGAATGCGGGATTCCGATTATCAGCAGCATGGGAACCGGGAATAAGCTGCATGGCGAGATGTTTGAGATTGCTGACATCAGCAAGACTTCCGTGTGCCCGCTGTGCAAGGTGATGCGTAAGGAACTGAAAGCACGGGGAATCCGGCATCTGAAGGTATTATATTCCAAGGAAATGCCAGTGGATGTATCAGACCGGGAGACAGAAGAAGACGCGGGGCGCCGCAGAGCCCTTCCGGGGAGCATATCCTTCGTTCCTCCGGTTGCGGGGCTTCTGATTGCAGGCGAAGCCATACGGGATCTGCTTGCAGAACAGGAATAACAGGCGTAAGATTGTGAAAGAGGGAATGGAAGATGGATTTATTTGACTACGTTAGAGAAAAGAATATGGACAAGGAAGCACCGCTGGCTTCCAGGCTGCGGCCGTCCACGCTGGAAGAGGTGGTGGGGCAGCAGCATATAATAGGAAAAGACAAGCTGCTTTACCGCGCGATCAAGGCGGACAAGCTAAGCTCTATCATATTTTACGGACCGCCGGGAACTGGGAAGACGACGCTTGCCAAGGTGATCGCCAATACTACCAGCGCCGAGTTTACCCAGATCAATGCTACGGTTGCCGGGAAAAAAGATATGGAAGAGGTGGTAGCCAGGGCCAAAGAAACCTTGGGCATGTACCAGAAGAAGACCATCCTTTTCGTGGATGAGATTCACCGGTTTAATAAAAGCCAGCAGGATTACCTGCTTCCATTCGTGGAAGACGGGACCCTCATCCTGATCGGGGCCACTACGGAGAATCCATATTTCGAAGTGAACAGCGCATTAATCTCCCGTTCCAGCATCTTTGAACTGCATCCTTTGGACAAGGAGGATATCAAGACGGTGATCCGCCGCGCAGTCTATGATGTGGAAAAGGGCATGGGCAGCTATGATGCGGTGATCGAGGAAGACGCGCTGGAATTTCTGGCTGACATCTCTGGCGGAGACGCAAGAAATGCGTTGAATGCCGTTGAATTGGGGATTCTTACCACAGAAAGGAGCGAGGACGGAAAGATTCATATCACGCTTTCTGTGGCATCGGAGTGCATCCAGAAAAGGGTAGTCCGCTACGATAAGACAGGGGACAACCACTATGATACCATCTCTGCATTTATCAAGAGCATGCGGGGATCTGACCCGGATGCTGCCGTATACTATCTTGCGAAGATGCTGTATGCGGGAGAAGATATCAAGTTTATCGCAAGGAGGATTATGATCTGCGCTTCCGAGGATGTGGGAAATGCAGACCCTATGGCGCTAACGGTGGCGGTGTCCGCGGCACAGGCAGTCGAGCGGATTGGGATGCCGGAAGCGCAGATCATCCTGTCCCAGGCAGTGCTATACGTGGCAACCGCGCCTAAGAGCAATTCGGCCACCAACGCGATCTTCGGGGCCATGGAAAACGTAAAGAGCCAGAAGACCAGCGTACCGGCTCATCTTCAGGATGCTCATTATAAAGGGTCCAAGAATCTGGGCCACGGCATCGGCTATAAGTATGCCCATGATTATCCCCGCCACTATGTGAAGCAGCAGTATCTCCCCGAAGAGATCAAGGATGCCAGGTTCTATGAGCCGGGGGACAATGGGAAGGAAAAAGAGATCAAAGAGTGGATGGAGTATTTGAAAAAAGGATAGAAGTATAAGAAGGTGGATGAAACACTATGGAACATACAGAGAAAGAGCAGATGACGCCCCACAGCCATGAGGATGGACTTTATGATCATCAGCATGAGCACCATAGCCATGAGCATGGCCACGTGCATAGCCAGCAGGAAAAGAAGGCGGTCATCAATCGCCTGTCAAAAGCCATCGGCCACCTGGAATCCGTAAAACGGATGGTAGAGAAGGATGCCGACTGCAGCGACGTGCTGATTCAGCTGGCAGCAGTACGCTCGGCCATCAATAATACGGGCAAGGTGGTCTTAAAGAATCACATGAACCACTGCATCGTGGAAGCGGTGGAAGAAAATGACCTGGAAGCCATTGAGCGGCTGAACCAGGCCATAGACAAATTCATGAAGTAAAATATCTGAAAGAATAGTTTGACTAGAGGATCGCGCCGTTGATCCCGATGGTGACTACTTGGCAGGGGATAGATCGGCCGCTTGCCTTAAGCGCCTCTTTTGCGGCGTATTCGATGCCGCCGCAGCAGGGGACTTCCATGCGCAGGACAGTAAGGCTTCGTATGTCATTGGATTTCAGGATCTCGGCAAGCTTATCCGAATAATCGACAGCATCCAGCTTGGGGCAGCCGATCAAGGTAATCCGGTTTTTGCCAAACTGCCTGTGGAAGTCGGCATAAGCATAGGCGGTGCAGTCGGCCGCAATCAGCAGATCCGAGTCGTCAAAATAGGGAGCCTGGGTGGGAGCCAGTTTGAGCTGCACGGGCCATTGATTCTGAGTCTTAGCCAGATGTTCTTTTACGGCTGCCTGGTCGTAGGCCGGGGCTTCCCTCTCTTCAAAGGTGATGGCGTTCGCGGGACAGGCCGGCAGGCAATCTCCAAGGCCGTCGCAGTAGTCCTCGCGGGTCAGGCGGGCTTTCCCGCCTATCATCTGGATCGCGCCTTCGTGACAGGCATCTGCGCAGGCGCCGCATCCATTACATTTCTCTTCATCTATTCGAATGATTTTTCTGATCATTGTCTTACCTCCTTGATTTGATAGGCTTAGTCTACTACAATGTTAGAAAAAGTTATGTTGTATTTCCAACGAAAGAGGCAGAAAATGAAAAATGATCTGAGAATTTTACGGATGTCCCCGCTATTTAAAGGGGTGAAAGAGCAGGATATGGAAGAGATGATATCCTGCCTGAATGGCCAGGTAAAGACCTATGGAAAGAATGAGCGGATCCTTACGGAGGCGGAGACGCTTAAAAGAGTGGGGGTGATCCTGGATGGATGCGTGCAGGTGGAAAGTGAAGACGTATTCGGGAATCGGAATATTCAGGAGAAGCTGGAGCCGGGCGAACTGTTCGGGGCCGCGTATGCCTTTGCAGGCATAACGGACAGCCCGGTCAGCATCACTTCCATATCTGAGAGTAAGGTGCTCTTTCTCGAGGCTGGCCGTATCCTTTCCGTCTGCCCGACGGCCTGCCCCTTCCATCAGAAGATGGTTGAGAACATGGTATATATTCTGGCAAGAAAGAATGTGATGCTCAGTGAGAAGATCGGCCATATCTCGAAAAGGAGCACGCGGGGAAAATTACTGTCTTATCTGTCGTCACAGTCCAAAAAAGCTGGAAGCCGGCACTTCTTTATCCCATTTAACAGGCAGGAACTGGCAGACTATCTCTGCGTGGAAAGAAGCGCCATGTCGGCGGAACTTAGCAGATTAAAAGGCGATGGCATCCTGGATTATAAGAAGCACGAGTTCTGGCTGTCCGGCCAGGATTAATCCTGGGCATACTTTTTAACCAGATCCCAGAACTTTGGATTGCCGTGGAGAAACGCCAGGCATTCGTCTGTCTTCATGGAATCAGCCAGGCTTGAAGGGAGATGGTCCTTAAGGAATGTCCCTCCATTTTCCTGCAGGTGGCGGTATAGCGGGGAGGCACTTATATCCCAGCTGGCTTGGGACGCTTCCAGAAGCTTTTGGAGGAACTCAAGCGTCTTGGATTCATCTTTTTCTGATACGGCCAGCTGGAAGCCTGCCACATAGGAGTTATAAGTCCACAGGTCATATAGATAGGCAGTCTGTTCAGAGACTTTGGCTATATAGGAGGCAGCCTCCATATCCTGTTCCTTTAGCGCGATATCCAGCATGAGGAGAAGCGTTGACTGGATATTGCCGGCGCTTCCAAGCAATTCCCTCTCCAGCAGCTGCGAGGCTTCCAGAACCTTGTCCTGTCGAATGTAGAGATTGCTTTGCAGAAATACATGGTTGAAGGATGACTTGGGAACTTCCTTGTCCTCATCCAGCAGTTCCTGGGCTTTTGCATATTCCCCGCGGGATACGGACTTGCTGATCACCATGGCTCTGGCCAGGCCCCGAATCGTCCTATCATCACTGTGAGAAGCCCGTTCGTACAGTTCTTCTATGCGTCCCAAGTATGGTCCGTCATCTTCGCCGGACAACAGATGCAGGTAGCCCTCAAGCGTGGCGGCAGCCAGGTACGCCAAGGCATCACAGTTGGGATACTGGGCAGTCATATCCATGGCAGATTCAAAGCCGGCTGCGAATCCTTTCTCCTCGATCATCTGGCATAGATCGGCGCAGAACTGGTCCACCTCCTTCCTGCTTAGATCCTCCTGAAAAGAGAGCAGGGTGTTAAGGTCTGTGCCCAAAAGCCTTGCCAGGGCAGGAAGCAGGGTGATGTCCGGATAAGAACTCCCGGTTTCCCACTTGTGGACGGCCGGGGCGGACACGCCAAGGCGGGAAGCCACCTGCTCCTGGGTCAGATTCATCTCCTTGCGTCTGGTACGTATCATTTCATTGATTTTCATATCGTTGTTCCTCCTATTCATCTGTGCATCTTCGGATTAAGAATATCATAGCAGAGCTTCCGGCCTCAGACAATGGAGGGAAAGTTAACTAATGGGACAATAAATGAACCGGCGGTTAATTTTATTTGATGTCGCGCTTCTGAAAACTTAACATTCCAATTAGCATGGCAGCCAGGAAAAAGCCAAAAGCCACGCACAGGCTTCGTACAGCGATGGTTTTATTAAGGCCCGCCGCGATAGCGTTCATATTCGTGTCAATCAGATAATTGCTCAGGATAATTTCTTTTCCGCTGATCTTCTTGACCAGCATCTCTCCCAGCATCACGATCAGTGAGACAAATTCCAGAAAACAAATATTAGCGGCAAGCGAGCCTCCATTCTGGCGGATCAGCATGCTGAACATTACGAAGATGGATACAAAGGCGCAGGTCAGCAGCAATTCCAGTCCGACAGACTTAAGGGCATCCGGCCAAAAGCCTGCGGCTACATTCCCGAAGCCCCACAGGATAGTTGCCGTGGCCATGGAGACGGCAGCATAGATGAAGGTAAACAGGATCCCGCAGAGAACGCCGGCGGCCAGTTTGGACGCATAGATCTGGGAGCGGCTATAATTCTTAGAGGCAATGTTCTTGATGGTACCGTGATTGAATTCGCTGCCGACGAACAGAGAGATGAGAACCGCCAGGATCAGCGTGGTATTGCCTGCAAAAAAGGCTACCATCTGACGGGAGGCTGACAGTTCCTCGCGGCTTGCCGGAACGCCCTGGGTAGTAACGTTGATTCCGTTTTCATCCATGGCCTGCTGCTTTTGTTCCACTTGCTGGGCCATCTGCTCTCCGGCCATCTTATAGGTAAAGTCCATTAAGAAGACAGTACCGGCAGCCAGGGCCATGGTAAGGATCAGGCATACCCAGAAATATCTTGCCTTCCCGAGTTTGTAGAAATCACTTTTTAATAAGTTCAGCATGCTATCTTCCTCCTATTCTGCTTAAGAAATAATCTTCCAGGTCCATCTGCCTGGTCCCGTCTTTGGAACTGCAGCGTTCCCAAAGCTGATTTTCCGTAAATTCTTCAATTAGCTTTCCGTGATGGATGATGCCGTAGCGGGTTGCGAATTTTGACAGTTCTCCCAGGATATGGGAGGAAATCAGTACGGTGATTTTACGGTCCCGGTTCAGCTTCAGGATTAATTCGCGCACCTCTTTGATTCCCTCCGGATCCAGTCCATTGGTTGGCTCATCCAGTATCAGAAGTCTGGGGCTTCCAATCAGTGCAATGGCGATTGCAAGCCTTTGACGCATTCCCAGAGAGAAGTCTTTGGCTTTCTTATGTCCGGTATCATCAAGCCCCACCAGAGTCAGAATGGCATCTGCCTGGGATTCGTCACGGATGCCTTGCAGCTTGCACTGGACAATAAGGTTCTGTCTTGCGGTCATACCCGGATATAAGGCGGGAGATTCGATGACGGTTCCGATGGCTGAGCGTCCTTCCTTAAGTTCGGGACTTCCGAACAGCAGGATATTCCCGTCGCTGGGAGATGCAAGTCCGGTGATCATACGGATGAGAGTGGTCTTGCCCGCGCCGTTCTTGCCGATGAATCCATAGATATCTCCTTCATGGATCGTCATGGATAGGTCATTTACGACCGCCCGGTTATTATATCGCTTGGTCAGATGATTGGTTCTTAATATTGCAGTCATGAGATTGCCTCCTTCTGTACTAATGTATTACTGTATTATCAACTTAGTACAATAATACGATAGAAAAAGCGATTTGTCAAGAGCGGATGTACAAGTATTGTTTTTTCTTCTTATTAAAGGTATAATCATACCGTAAGTTAATATGAGATTAGCGGAGGGAATGCTATGAAGATTTATGACAAAGTAAATAAGGTAGAAGTGGAAGTGGACGGAACCAAGGGACTGATTCAGCAGATGAAGGACGGACGCCAGGTGGATCTGTATCTGAAAGAAAAGAAAAGCGACGAGGACGGATACATGAGCTGGGACGTGGAGCACTGGTCAAGCGTGGACGGAAAGAGATTCATCCGCTGCTATTCTCTGGAAGGCAGGGTGCTCAGTGAATCTACAGGGCACAACATCTATGACTTGGAGAATGATTTTAAGCCAGAAGAAGCGCAGAAAGTCGAATTAAGCTAGCGCCGTTGCACAATGATGCGAAGGCCCGAATGAAAATCACATAATATTGCAGCTTTATCAGTCAAACAGCACAATGCATGGGCATTGTGCTGTTTTTATGCTGTACTATAATGATGTTATACAATTGGAGAAAGGGCTGGTGAAGGGATGTATTATATTGAAGGGAAATGTCAGGACCCCTGCTATAATCTGGCACTGGAAGAATATATCATGGAAACCCGTAAAGAAGGGGCATACCTGATTTTGTGGAGCAATAAGGACAGCATTATTATGGGAAAGTATCAGAATGCATTTGAAGAACTGAACCTGAAAGCGGTAGAAGAGGATCAGATTCCTGTCGTGCGCAGGATATCCGGAGGAGGAACCGTATTCCATGATGAAGGAAATCTCAATTTTTCATTCTTGACGGATGCAGGGGGACTTGGACAGATCGAATATGACGAGTTCCTTGCGCCCGTCATAAAGGCGCTTCGCAGTCTGGGAGTAAAGGCAGGCAAGCGGAAAGTCTGCGATATCGCGATCGGGGAACAAAAGATATCAGGGAGTGCCCAATGCATGAAGAAAGGAAGGGTGCTACACCATGGGACGCTGCTGTATGATGCCGACCTTAACCGGCTTAGGAGATACTTAAGGCCGCCTGGCTATATGGTAGAGTCAAAGTCGGTCAAGTCTGTAAGAAGCCAGGTGGCTAATATCAGGGACTATGTGGATGACAAGAACATGACCATAGGACAATTTAAAGATTTTCTGGCAAAATCAATCTGCAGCGGCAATGTGGAGAAAATTGAACTGTCGGGGAAGGAGGAAGAAGCAATCGGGAAGCTTGCAAAAGAAAAGTATGGAACATGGGAATGGAACTACGGCAAATCTCCCAAGAGCACGCTGGTTTGCGAGAAAGGAGAAGGGGAGGAAAAGATAAGCATAAGAATCCAGATACGCAAGGGATTGATCGAAGAATGCAGCATCGCAAGAGGGGAGATACGCCTGAAACCGGCCGAGGAAAAGTTATCCGGAATAAGATTCGGATACCAGAGGATCCGGGAAATACTGCACCAGGAAGAGTCGCTTAATAGGGAGACGAAGAATGCAATCCTGGAAACAATATGTGGATTAAATTGAGATTTAGAAAAATAGCGTAGCATAATTTGACAATAGTTTTCTCTTAATAGCACAACGCAGATACGTTGTGCTATTTTTGCGCTGTACTATAATTTAGACATAGTAATCACCTGACTATGAAAAAACGTATTACAAGGAGGAAATGATATGAAATTTGAGACAATGGCTTTACCAGAAGGCATTAAAGAGGAGTATTTGATTGCAACGTATTACATGAACTCCCAGAAAGAACCAGACTTATATGACTGGGTAAAACTGGTGGCTGCAGACCAGAGCGCAGGCACATGGACCCATGTAGAAGGCGAGAGCCCGGAAGTCATTGAAAAATACGGCGCCAAAGTAATCAGCATCATTCCTATGGCAGGGGAGAATGCATGCGTGGCCAGGATTGCGTTTCCTACCAGAAACTTCCCATTCTATATGCCGATGATCTTAAGCACGGTAGCAGGAAATGTGCTTGGCCAGGATGGAATCCGTCTGGTAGATATTGAATTCCCGGATCCCGTACTCAATGAACTGCCAGGACCAATCCTTGGAGTAGAAGGCATAAGAGAACTTCTTGGAGTAAAAGAGAGGCCTCTGGTAGGCGCGATCCTGAAGCCATGTATTGGAGTTCCGCCAGAGGTAAGCGCAGAAGGCGCATTGAAGGCAGCATTAGGAGGAGCGGATGTTATAAAGGATGATGAATTGCAGAGCGATCCGGAATACTCTCCAATGCTGGAACGGCTGAAGGCGGTTATGAAGGCGCTTCGGGATGCCGGAAAAGACAAGACGTCTCTCTTTGCAGTAAACGTTACAGGAGAAAATGTAAAGGACCGCGCAATGGCGGCTATTGATGCAGGCGCCAACGCGATCATGGTAAATTATCAGGCGCTTGGATGGGGTGCTACAGAAGACCTGATCCGGGAACTGAAGAGACAGAATATCAAGATCCCGGTATTCGGACATTGTGCCGGCATGGGCGCATATTATCGCTCTAAGACTAACGGTATCTCTACTGCGCTTGGATGCGGCAAGCTTGCCCGTCTGATCGGTATGGATATGCCATTGGTTTATCCGGACAGCGGACGCTTCGGAATCTCCCAGAACGAGCTGGTTGAGACTCACAGCGCTGCAACGGCTCCAATATGCTGATCATCTTTGCGCTTCTGTTCGTCGTGCTGAATTATACCAAGTATGGGCGCCATCTGTATGCGACTGGCGGAAATATCGAGGCTGCAAGATTTTCAGGAATTAATGTTAACCGCGTTCAATTGACCGCGTATATCATCTCAGGAACCGTTTCCGGATTTGCCGGAGTCCTGACGGCAGCGAGACTGTATTCCGCGCTTCCATCCATGGGAGAAGGCGCGGAGATGAATGCGATCGCGGCAGTCGTGCTTGGCGGTACCATGATGACAGGAGGATCCGGAACCCTTGGCGGAACCCTGATTGGCGCCCTGATCATCGGAGTCATGAACAACGGACTGAACCTGATGGGCGTCAGCTCTTACTGGCAGGATGTGGCGAAAGGCGTAATCATTATCCTTGCCATCTATATGGACATCATCAGGAATAAAAAGAAAGTAAAATAAGACGATCATAAAAAAGATGGTTAAGAAAAAGATCTCCTATGTTAGAATAGACTTCATAGAAGATCTTTTTTGCGTAGACAGTAATCTGATAACCGTTTCTTATATAAGAATGAGGAGGAAAGCTATGAATTATATCGTATGGGCAGAATCGAATGATCCAAGATACAATCTGGCAGTGGAAGCCCACTTGCAGACGTTGGTAAAAGAAGGGGATGTCATTTTGTACCTGTGGCAGAATGAGCATACTGTAGTAATAGGAAAGAATCAGAATATCCTGAAAGAATGCAGGGCCAGGCTACTGGAAGAGGAAGGCGGCTATGTGGCCCGTCGGACGACGGGGGGCGGCGCGGTCTACCAGGATATGGGAAATGTCTGCTTCACCTTTCTTGCGTCTCCAGAGATGTATGACTTGAAAAGACAGTCCGGGATCATTGCGGATGCGTGCAGATTCTACGGAATTGAGACGCAGGCTTCCGGACGGAATGATATCCTGACCAAGGAAGGACTGAAATTTTCCGGCAATGCGTATTCCAAGACAGCCAGCTGCAATGTGCAGCACGGAACGCTGATGGTGGACGTGGACAAGGAGAGGATGACCCGCTATCTGACGCCGTCTAAAGAGAAGATGAAGGCGAAAGGCGTCGATTCTGTCAGATCCCGGGTGTGCAACCTAAGGGACTTGAATCAGGAAATTACGACACAGGGAATCATGGAGCAGATGGCGGAAAGTTTTCAGAAGGAATATGGTACGGCGCAGATTCTGAAACTAGGCGGGGAGGATCAAGAGAAGATCCGGCAGATCTATGAATCCTATTGTTCCTGGGAATGGGTATATGGACAGTCTCCGGCGTGCGAGATCGTTCATCAGAAACGGTTCGTCTGGGGAGAAGTAGAGGTTCAGATGCACTTGGAAAACCTCGTTATCAAGGAGATAAAGGTATATACGGACGCATTGGACATCGGCCTGCCGCAGGCGATCGAGAAGGCATTCAGAGGCAGGCGTTATGATCTGTCAGACGTAGCCACGGACGCGGCAGAAGGAGAATCCGCCATAGAAAGGCAGAAGCAGGTGAAGGAGGTAATTGATTGGATTGCAGGGATATCTTAATCCGGCAGGTAGACAATGCAGGGGTTCTGATCCGTCTGGGAGACACTTGGATCTGCACGGATATTCTATGTGCCCATGGATATGGCAAATACATGACGGCAGATGAAGCAGCGATAGAGGAACTGTATCAGGCAGAGCCTGAGGAATGGCCGGAAGCGTGCCTGATCACGCATGAGCATCCGGATCATTTCTCCGAAGAAAGGATGCGGCGCTATGCAAGGATCCATAAAGAGATGAAGATCATCTCTAACGAGGCAGTCGTAAGCCGCCTGCGCCCCTGCATAGAGGAAGACCGGCTGACGGCCATAGGAAGAGGAAGGAAGCAGAAGATCATGGCAGGAAAGACGTTGATCACTGCCTTTAGCAGCAGGCATATGGGACGTCAGTACGATGCGATCGTGAACCTAAGCTTCCTGCTGGAGTATCGGGGATATAGGATATTGATTACCGGGGATGCAGATCCCCGGTATTTGCTGAGGCAGGCGGCGGAACTGGGGATGAAGGCAGATCTTCTGATCAGCCCGTTTGCCTATATCACCCTCCGGTTTGCCAGAAGGCAGCTGGAAGAAGTGCTGGGAGCGCGCCAGGTATTTGCAATCCATCTGCCTGCGGGCGGAAAAGATGGGACGCGCTTTCGGGAGATTCTGAATGCCGCGCAAAAGGAGGAAGGAATTCCCCGGATCATCTATGGAAACGAACTCGGCCAGGAGCTAGTTATAAAAATTGTATAAATAGTGTTGACAAAAGAAAAAGGGAGTGCTAAATTAATAATCGAAGATGTTAGCACTCAAAAATGTAGAGTGCTAACAGCAAAATCCGAAAGGAGGAGGATAGATGGTATCAGAACATGGACTTAGCGACCGCAAGCTTAAGATCCTTCATGCGATTATCCAGAACTATCTGGAGACAGGCGAGCCGGTTGGTTCCAGAACCATATCAAAGTATACGGATCTGAACTTAAGTTCTGCAACCATCCGTAACGAGATGGCGGACTTGGAAGAGATGGGCTACATCATGCAGCCTCACACGTCGGCCGGACGCATTCCTTCGGATAAAGGCTACAGACTCTATGTAGATATGCTGATGGAAGAAAAAGAACAGGAACTGAGCGAGATGCAGGAACAGATGCTGGATAAGGCGGATAAGATGGATCAGCTTCTGAGACAGGCGGCAAAGGTTTTGGCTAACAGTACGAACTATGCGACGATGGTATCCACGCCCATGAACAATGCGAACAAACTCAAGTTCATTCAGCTGTCCATGGTAGACGACGAGCAGATCATCGCGGTAATCGTGCTTGGAGGCAATGTGATCAAGAATAAGATCATTGATATTGACGAGCCAATCAGCAATGAGAATCTGTTGAAATTGAATATGCTTTTAAACACGACGCTGAATGGCATGTCTATCGAGGAGATCAATCTTGGACTGATCGCAAGGCTGAAGGAGCAGGCAGGCATACACAGCGAGGTGATTGGAAACGTTCTGGATGCGGTGGCGGATGTCATCCAAGTGGATGACGACATGCAGATCTATACAAGCGGAGCCACGAACATCTTCAAGTATCCGGAACTCAGCGATAATCAAAGCGCCCAGGAGATCATCAGCGCGTTTGAGGAAAAACAGCAGCTTAGCGAGCTGGTAACGCAGACATTATCGCAGGAAGATAATACAGGGATCCAGGTCTACATCGGTGATGAGACGCCGGTCAAGACCATGAAGGACTGCAGCGTTGTCACCGCCACTTATGAATTAGGCGACGGCATGAAGGGAACCATAGGTATTATCGGGCCAAAGAGAATGGATTATGAGCATGTATTAAAATCCATGAAGCGGCTTCAAAGCGAATTGGATGAAATGTTTCATAGAAAAGAATAGGAAAGGTGGAAGAACCCTTGGAGAATAATCAGGAAAAGAGCCAGGAAGAGATGGTAAAAGAGGCGGTGGAAGAAGCCAAAAAATCGGCCGGGGAACAGCCGGAAGGCGAGCCCGGGGAAGATCAGGCAGAAGAAGAGTGTGCCAAAGAGGCATCCGAAGGTGAAGAAGCCTCCGAGAACGAGGAAGAAGAGCCGGATGAGGAAGACGAAGATAAAAAGTCTGGCAAGAAACTATTTGGCAAAAAGAATAAGAAAGATAAAAAGGACGAGAAGATTGAGGAACTGACTGACAGGATCACTCGTCAAATGGCAGAGTTTGATAACTTCCGCAAGCGTACGGAAAAGGAGAAATCCCAGATGTACGAGATAGGAGCGAAAGATATCATAGAAAAGATTCTTCCGGTAGTCGACAACTTTGAGCGAGGGCTTGACGCTGTCAAGGAAGAAGACAAGGAAGACCCATTTATCCAGGGAATGGAGATGGTGTATAAGCAGTTAATGACTGTGCTGGGAGAATTGGGCGTTAAGCCGATCGAAGCGGTAGGCAAAGAATTCGACCCGAATCTCCACAATGCAGTGATGCATGTGGAAGATGAGAACTTTGGCGAGAATATCATAGCCGAGGAATTCCAGAAAGGTTATATGTACCGTGACTCCGTAGTGAGGCACAGCATGGTAAAAGTAGCAAACTAATTCCAGATAATTTAGAAAATAAAACAGGAGGTCTTTATAATGGGCAAAATCATTGGTATTGATTTAGGAACCACGAACAGCTGCGTGGCTGTTATGGAAGGTGGCCAGCCAACGGTCATCGCAAATACGGAAGGTGCCAGGACGACGCCATCCGTCGTAGCATTTACAAAAACAGGGGAACGTCTTGTGGGCGAGCCTGCAAAACGTCAGGCAGTGACAAACGCTGAGAGGACGATCTCTTCTATTAAAAGAGAGATGGGCTCTGATTTCAGAGTGACGATTGACGATAAGAAATATTCTCCACAGGAGATTTCCGCAATGATCCTTCAGAAGCTTAAGGCAGATGCGGAAGGATACCTGGGAGAAAAGGTAACAGAGGCGGTTATTACCGTGCCAGCTTACTTTAATGACGCTCAGCGCCAGGCTACAAAGGATGCAGGCAAGATCGCGGGCCTTGATGTAAAGCGTATTATCAATGAGCCTACTGCGGCAGCGCTTGCTTACGGGCTTGACAATGAGAAGGAACAGAAGATCATGGTATATGACCTTGGCGGCGGTACCTTCGACGTATCCGTCATCGAGATCGGCGACGGCGTTATCGAGGTATTATCTACCGCAGGTAACAACAGGCTGGGCGGAGATGACTTCGACCAGAAGATCACGGATTATATGATCGCTGAATTCAAGAAGCAGGAAGGCGTAGATCTGTCAGCCGACAAGATGGCGCTTCAGAGACTGAAAGAAGCGGCAGAGAAGGCAAAGAAGGAACTGTCTTCTGCAACGACCACAAATATCAACCTTCCATTTATTACAGCAACAGCGGAAGGCCCGAAGCATTTTGACATGAACCTGACAAGGGCAAAATTTGATGAACTGACGCATGACCTTGTGGCAAAGACATCAGAGCCAGTAACGAGAGCGCTTTCTGACGCAGGCATTACTGCTTCCGAACTGGGCCAGGTACTTCTGGTTGGCGGTTCCACGCGTATCCCTGCTGTCCAGGAAGAAGTGAAGCGGCTGACAGGCAAGGAGCCAAGCAAATCTCTGAACCCGGATGAGTGCGTAGCGCTTGGTGCATCCGTTCAGGGCGGCAAGCTTGCCGGAGATACGGGCGCAGGCGACATCCTTCTTCTGGATGTAACTCCGCTGTCACTGTCAATCGAGACGATGGGCGGTGTTGCAACAAGACTGATTGAAAGAAATACGACGATTCCTACCAAGAAGAGCCAGATCTTCTCCACAGCGGCAGATAACCAGACAGCCGTAGATATCAATGTCGTACAGGGAGAGAGACAGTTCGCCAAAGATAACAAGTCTCTGGGACAGTTCAGGCTGGATGGAATCCCGCCGGCTCCACGCGGGGTACCGCAGATCGAAGTTACATTCGACATTGATGCGAACGGCATCGTAAATGTATCCGCAAAAGACCTTGGAACAGGCAAAGAGCAGCATATCACCATCACGGCAGGCTCTAACATGTCTGATGACGAGATCGACAAGGCGGTAAAAGAAGCAGCGGCATTCGAGGCGCAGGATAAGAAGCGCAAGGAAGGCATTGATACGAAGAATGATGCGGACGCCCTGGTATTCCAGACGGAAAAAGCCCTGGGCGAGGTAGGAGATAAGATTGATGCTGCAGATAAGGCTGTCGTTGAGGCGGACTGCAAGGCATTGAAGGAACTTCTTGAAAAAGTAAACATGGATGACATGTCAGACGCGCAGATTGCCGAGATCAAGGCAGGCAAAGAGAAACTGATGGAGAGCGCGCAGAAATTATTTACTAAGATGTATGAACAGGCCGGAGCAGCAGCCGGAGCACAGGGAGCAGACCCGAACATGGGGGCAGGCCCGAATCCGGGAGCAGGCCCTGCACCGGACGGCTTCCAGGGAGATGACGTTGTAGACGGTGACTATAAGGAAGTATAAGCCCAGTGCGAATACTGTTCCGCGAAACTCAAGCGAGATTATTTATTCTTAAGCTTAGTCTCGCGGAACTTCCTTATGTACATGAAAGAAAGGGATAAAAGATGGCAGAATCAAAGAGAGATTACTATGAAGTGCTTGGCGTCAGCAGAGATGCCGACGACGCTACATTAAAAAAAGCATACAGACAGGTTGCCAAGAAATACCATCCTGATATGAATCCCGGAGACGCTGAAGCAGAGAAGAAGTTCAAAGAAGCGTCCGAAGCCTATGCAGTCTTGAGTGACCCGGAGAAACGGCGCCAGTATGACCAGTTTGGCCATGCTGCCTTTGAAGGAGGCGCTGGAGGCGCCGGCGGATTCGGCGGATTTGATTTTGGCGGGGCAGACTTCAGCGATATATTCGGCGACATATTCGGCGACCTGTTCGGCGGTGGCAGCCGCAGGGGCCGTGCAGGCCAGGGTCCTATGAAGGGCATGAATATCCGCAAGAGCGTAAGGATTACCTTTGAAGAGGCAGTATTCGGCTGTGAGAAAGAGATCGAGGTCATCTTAAAAGATCCATGCCCGAAGTGCAGCGGCACAGGCGCGAAGCCGGGAACATCCCCGGAGACCTGTCCGAAATGCGGCGGCAAAGGCCAGGTAGTATATACGCAGCAGTCCTTCTTTGGAACTGTGCAGAATGTTCAGACCTGTCCGGACTGTCACGGAACCGGCAAGATCATTCGGGAAAAATGCCAGGATTGCAGTGGAACAGGATATGTATCCAATAAGAAGAAGATTGCGGTTACGATACCGGCAGGCATTGACAACGGTCAGAGCGTGCGTATCCGCGATAAAGGAGAGCCGGGCGTAAACGGCGGCCCGAGAGGAGATCTGCTGGTAGAGGTTAATGTATCCAGGCATCCCATATTCCAACGCCAGGATATGCATATCTTCTCCACTGTGCCGATCTCATTTGCCCAGGCGGCAATCGGCGCGGACATCCGGATCAAGACGGTAGACGGGGAAGTCCTGTATAATGTGAAGCCAGGCACGAAGACGGATACGAAAGTGCGGCTGAAAGGAAAAGGGGTTCCATCCCTTCGCAATTCCCAGGTACGGGGCGATCACTATGTGACTTTGGTAATCCAGACTCCGGAGCATCTAAGCCAGGAGGCGAAAGAAGCGCTTCGAAGATTCGACGAGTTGACCGGCAATACGCTGGGAACAGCGTCTGAGAGCGATTCCGAGCCCAAGAGCGGCAAGAAGAAAAAAGGATTTATGGATAAAGTAAAGGAAGCCTTTGATGATTAAGTTCATCAAAGGCTTCTTCTTTCTCTTGCTAATTCGCGCTTTGCTGCCGGTTGTGAATGATCACCAAGGCTATGAATAAGAATGCCAGGGCGAACAGAATCTGGATGACGTACCCTGTATACAGGGATTTCAGCTGGGTGCTGCTGAACGTGTGGTTGTTGGCGATCAAGTTGTTGCCGGTCTCATACCAATAGATCGGAAGGAAGCGTGCAACGGTCTTGATTCCTTTGCTTAAAACCTCCAGGCTTACCAGAACCCCGCTGATAAAGGACAGGCCAAGAGAGACCACGTTGACCACTGCGCTGATCATCTCTTCCTTGCGTACCATGCTTCCCACCAGGAATGCGATCGAAAGGGATACCAGCATCATCAGGAAGCTGTTGAACAGATAGTGGGGCAGGTGCGGATCCTTTAAAAATTCCTTTCCATACATGAGGACCGGCAGCATAGTGCACACCCCCCAGACTGCAAGGCCAATGACTGCATAGCCTAATATCAGCTGAGCGTTCTGCCGTTTGCCGGACACGGCGGAACACAGCATCCGCCTTTTGACATCCGGCTTATTAAAGGCGATCATGATATAGGTCAAGGAATAGCACAGGATGGACAGGAGGATATAGGGCATATACTGGTACATGAAAGAGTACATGGTCCGTTGGCCTCCATGCCCATTCTTGTCGATGAGCGTTATGTCCGCCGGCTCCTTTGCATTCTCCTTCACTTCGGCAATGGCTTCGGGGAGAGAGAATCCGCTGGCAGTCAGGACCCGCACGTTATTCAGGAAGGTGTCGATCTGCTGGTCTACATAGTAGCCGGTAGTGCTCCCGGGGACCTTGATAACGGGAAGCGTCTCTGTTCCATTCAGGCATCTGCTTTCAAAATCCTTCGGGATCGTTACTACATAATTGATTTCCCGGTAGAAGAGGCGGTCCTGGATGACCGACTTGTCATCGGGCATATCTTTAATGGTATGGTACTGTTCCAGGTAGGAGGCCATTCCCTTAGCCAGTTCCCCGCCGTCCCGGTCGATGACCGCGATATCCAGGCTTTCCATGCTGTAGGACTTGGCGGTGTTCTGGACATCCATCTTCTGGATGGCAAAGCATATGGCCAGAAAGATGGAGATATACAGGAATAAAATATTAAGATTGCGTTTGGTGATGGTCATAAAACCTTTAAATACTGTCATATCGTTCCCTCCTTATGCCCAGGTATGCGATGAATAGAAATAGCGCGCTCATGACTGCAAGAATGCCGATGCTTCTTGCAAAGCGATGCGCGTCATTATACACGCTCATGCAGTAAAAGGCATCGCTTAATACGGCGGCCGGATTCAGCCGGTTGATGATCGGGCAGTGAAGCTCGATGATATTCTTCATATTGCCGAACATCAGTCCAGCCAGGAATCCCGGAATCAAGGTGATGGCGACCGTAAGTCCCAGTTTCATATCCGTAGACAGCTTGCTGAGGCACCCGAAGGCAATTCCTAAACTTACGCCGATCATGCTTCCCATGAAGTCCACGACCAGAAGCGCGCCGATGTTATCTCCAAGGCTGATTCCCAGAACTTTTATAAGATACAGGTTGAGAACCAGAATGTTGATGAAATGGATGATGAACAGCACCGTCATGTCTATCAGGATCAGCTTGAACTTATGGGTAGGGGTTATGCTGCGCCTGGCGCCAAGCGCAGACAGGTTGGCCTGGCTGTCAAGGCTGGAGCGGACGCCCAGAAACGCTCCGGAGAGGCACGCATAGGCAATCAATGCGAAGAAATACTGTACATTAGGGTCCAGCGTTTTTCCGCCCAGGGATTCGTTCCTGGTCTCCGGATGATAATCCTTCATTGCCTCGATAGCCGCGCCCATCTTTTCAGGATGAGTCATTGCGATCTTCTGGATCATGGCCGCGTTCTGATTATAATTTTTCAGAAGGGAAGACAGGATGCTTTCATTGATCCCGTTTTTCCCTACGGAGAGAGAAGGGGTATCGTCTACGTAGTAGATTCCAAGAATGGTCTCTTCTTTCAAGGCTTTGATTGCGTCAGATTCGGAAGAAATATCCTGGATGTCCAGCGTGTCGGGCTCCAGTTCCTCAAGGAATGCCTGGAAAGATTCGGCATTCTTGGAACTTAAGTCTTCCTCGATGATGGCCACCTTGATAGGATCCCACTCGTAGTCTCCGGTTCCATCAAGGCCGGCGCTGCCGAAAGAGAAGTAGAAGAAGGTTCCAAGGATCAAAGGAAAGGCCAGCGCCCAGAACATAATGGGATAGTCTCTTACAGTCTGTATGAATCGGTATTTCAGTAAGTGTAGCATAGCGCGCCTCCTAATCTCTTAACTCTTTGCCGGTGATTTCAAGGAATACGTCATTCAAGGTGGGGAGTTCGGAGAATACCCGGCCGAAGGAGACGTCGTTATCCTTCAGATAATCCAGTACGCGCACCAGGTTATGCTTGGCGCTGCTTAGGCGTATCGTCAGCATCTGCTCCTCGTAAGAGAGATCGAATACATGAGGCAGCTGGCGAATCTCGGCCAGTTCCAGATCAGTCAGCGTGATGGCCTCGATGGTGATGGTCTCCCCGGTCTTGATCATCCTCTTTAATTCCTCCGTTGTTCCGGTGGCAAGGACCTTTCCATGGTCAATGATGGCGATGCGGGAGCAGATCTGCTCTACTTCTTCCATGTAGTGGGAGGTGTAGATGATGGTAGAACCCTGGCGGTTCAGTTCCATAATGCCTTCCAGGATCTTGTTCCTGCTCTGGGGATCTACGGCTACGGTAGGCTCATCCAGGATGATAAGCTTAGGCTTGTGCACGATGCCGCAGGCAATATTCAGCCTGCGAAGGAGCCCGCCGGATAGTTTTTTGGGCCTCATTTTCTCGAAGTCTTCCAGGCCGGTAAACGCGATGGCTTCCTCCACCAGGCTTCTTCGCTTTTCCTTGTCTTTGACGTACAGGCCGCAGAAGTAGTCGATGTTCTCCCGGACGGTCATCTGTTCAAAGACTGCCACGTTCTGCATGACCACCCCGATGTCTTTTTTGATGTCATAACTGTTGGGACGCATGGGCTTCCCAAATATGGTGATGGTACCCTTGTCATATTTTAACAGCGCGAGCAGACAGTTGATGGCTGTTGTCTTGCCGGACCCGTTGGGGCCCAGCAGGCCGAAGATCTCTCCCTCTTGTATATTAAGGCTTAAGTGGTCAAGCGCCACCAGGTCTCCATATCTTTTTACCAGATTTTCAATGTGGATCATGGGTGTTCCTCCTTATGGATCATTCTGTTTTGTGATTTGTTACTTGTAGTATAAAGCCCTGGCGTTTATAATGTAAGTGTCAGTTGTCAGGATGGCAAGTGACAAATGTCATGCCCTTTTGGGCAGTTTTGAGGAAACGTATATTTATGAAGAGAACGATCGACCAGACAGTCTTGCTAATATATTGCTTTACCACCGTATTGCTGGTGCCAGCTGATACGGCATTTCTTGTGGCGCTTCTTGCGGCCATTATCTATGGGGCATCCAATCTCTACCGGGATTCCCGGAAGTGGAATCTTGCATCCGCCATCGTTTTTCTTGCGATATCAATCGCGATCCCGCAGCTTTTGCTTTTTACCCCGCTCGTCTTATATAGCCTGCTGGACTACCGACAGTATATTCTGATCGCTGTCCTGGCGGTGCTTTATCTGATCTCTTATGGCCCAAAGGAGCCGGAAATTACGTGCTTGATAGCGCTTGGCTGCCTGGTGGCGATGCTGATCCAGTATCAGACTGGAAAATTTGAAGAACTGGAGCATAAGTTCCGAAAGACCAGGGATGACGGCACAGAACTAAATCTTCTTCTGAAGGAGAAGAACCAGAATCTGCTGGAGAAGCAGGACTATGAGATCTATACAGCCACCTTGAGGGAGCGCAACCGGATCGCGCGGGAGATTCATGATAATGTGGGCCATATGCTGTCCCGGTCGATTCTTATGGTGGGAGCTATGAAGGCCATCAGCAGGGAAGAGAACCTAAAAGAGCCGCTGCTCCAGCTGGAGGATACCTTGAATGCCGCGATGAGCAGCGTGCGGCGAAGCGTCCACGACCTTCACGACGAATCCATCAACATGGAGGAGGTGCTGGGGGAACTGGTGGGCGACTTTGCCTTCTGCAAGGCCCAGCTGGAATATGATATGGGATACGATGTCCCAAGGGAGATCAAGTATAGTTTTATCACGATCGTAAAAGAAGCGCTTAACAATGTCATGAAGCACAGCAACGCCACTCAGGTGAATGTTCTTGCAAGAGAGCATCCGGGGCTGTATCAGCTGGTAATCGAGGATAACGGAAGCGTCAGCGGTCCGGAAGAAGCAAAGGATGGCGCCCGGGGAATCGGGATACAGAATATGAAGGAGCGGATCGAGGCGCTGGATGGGACCATACAGATCCGAAGGGAGCGGGGATTCCGCATCTACATCACGGTGCCTAAGAAAAAGGAGGTAGGGAGTTGAATATTGTAATTGTAGACGATGACGTGCTGGTTTCCAGCGCGTTGAAGACCATACTGGAGTCGAGTGAAGAGATCCGGGTATCTGGCATGGGGCAGGATGGGAGCGAGGCGTTAGAATTATACCGGGAGCACAAGCCGGATGTACTTCTGATGGATATCTGCATGAAGAATATAAGCGGGCTGACTGCTTCCCAGGAGATACTAAAGGCGTATCCCGAGGCGAAGATCCTGCTTCTTACCACCTTTTCCGACGATGAATATATTGTAAAGGCGTTGAAATATGGCGTGAAGGGCTATCTGCTGAAGCAGGATTACAACAGCATCCTGCCGGCACTGCAGGCGGTAAAAACAGGGCAGACGGTATTTGGGACGGAGATTATCGCCAAGATACCGGACCTTCTGCAGGAGAAGAAGACGTTTGACTGGGAGGCGCATGAGATCAGCGAAAAGGAACTGGAAGTAATCTCCCTGGTGGCGGAGGGCCTGAGCAATAAAGAGATTGCGAAGCGCCTGTTCTTAAGCGAGGGTACGGTGCGCAATTATATCAGCAGCATACTGGACAAATTAGAACTAAGAGACCGCACGCAATTGGCGGTCTATTATCTGAATACTACGCGGTAGTAAGAAAGGAATGCCTATGAACAGCGAACAGGATAAGACGATGGAACTATTGACGGCCACCACGCCCCTGGACATGGAGATACAGCATATGGAACCCCTGGACCGGGTCAATGGATTTGATGTAAGGCCAGGCTTCTATATGTTTGACGGAGCAACCCCGATTCCTAAGGGAGTCTGCTTTACGGTGCAGTCCCAGGGGGCAGCTTCCTGCGAGCTGCTCCTCTATCACAGGAAGGAGTCCGAGCCTTATGCGGTGATTCCATTTCCGGACAATTATAAGATTGGAAATGTCTATTCCATGGTGGTATTCGGCCTGAATGTGGAGGAATTCGAATATGCATACCGGCTGGATGGGCCTTATAATCCAAAGGAGGGCCTCCTCTTTGACAAGAAGAATATTCTTCTGGATCCTTACGCCAAGGCAGTGACCGGACAGAGTACCTGGGGACGGAAGGTCAGCGATGACGGATACCGGGCCCGGGTGGTGAGGAACAATTTCTACTGGGGCACGGAAGTATGGCCCAAGATTCCAATGGAAGAATTGGTCATCTACGAGATGCATGTCCGGGGATTTACCATGATGGATCCCGGGGTCAGCGCGCCTGGAACCTTTGAGGGAATCCGACAGAAGATCCCTTATCTGAAGGACCTGGGGGTCAATGCCATCGAGCTGATGCCCATCTTCGAATTTGACGAGCTGAGCGACCGGAGGGTAGTGGATGGAAGAGAACTTCTGAACTACTGGGGCTATAATTCCGTCAGCTTCTTCGCGCCCAACACCAGCTATGCATCTGCGGTAGAGTATAACCGGGAGGGGACGGAACTGAAGCAGCTGGTAAAATCCCTGCATGAGAACGGAATCGAGGTTATCCTGGACGTGGTATTCAATCATACGGCAGAAGGGAACGAGAACGGGCCTTTCATATCTTTTAAAGGCTTTGACAATAATATTTATTACCTCCTGACTCCCGATGGCTATTATTATAATTTCAGCGGCTGCGGCAATACCATGAATTGCAATCATCCGGTGGTACAGAGGATGATCATCGACTGTCTCAGGTACTGGGTCACCACGTACCGGATTGACGGATTCCGGTTCGACCTTGCGTCTATTCTTGGACGCAACGAAGACGGCACGCCGATGAGGAAGCCTCCGCTTCTACAGGCGCTGGCCCAGGATGCGATTCTTGCTGATACGAAGCTGATCGCCGAAGCGTGGGACGCCGGGGGATTATACCAGGTGGGAGACTTCCCTGCATTTAAGCGGTGGTGCGAGTGGAACGGCAAGTACCGGGATGATATGAGGGAATATCTGAAGGGAGGCCTATGGTGCGGCAAGTATGCGGCCAAGCGCCTGGTCGGGTCGCCGGATATCTACGATCCAAATATCCGGGGAAAGGATGCCTCCATCAATTTTATCACCTGCCATGACGGATTCACGCTGTATGACCTGTACTCGTATAACGAGAAGCACAACGAGGCTAACGGCTGGGGCAATACGGATGGCGGCAACGATAACCGCAGCTGGAACTGCGGAGCGGAGGGCGTAACCAGCGATCCAGAGGTTCTTCATCTAAGAAAGCGGATGATCAAGAATGCATGCGCGACGCTCCTTACAAGCAGAGGGACGCCTATGTTCCTTGCGGGAGACGAATTTTGCAATACCCAGTTTGGCAACAACAATCCGTATTGCCAGGATAATGAGATCTCGTGGCTTGACTGGGGGCTGCTTAAGAAGAACCAGGATATCTACCAGTTCTTCCGGTATATGATCCATTTCCGCAAGAAGCACCCTGCCATCCACGGCCTGTGCCAGCCGGCGACCTGCGGCCTTATGGATGTGAGCCTTCATGGGGTACGGCCTTTTGAGGGGGACTTTGGGGAGGACGCCAAGGTCATAGCGGCAATGTTTGCGGGATTTGACAGCAAAAGAAAGAAAGACGACATCGTCTATATTCTGATCAATGCCTACTGGGAGGCCATGACGGTCACGCTCCCCACCCTGCCGGGAGATATGAAGTGGAGCATTGCGGCGAATACCGGCGAGGAAGGCGTGGGGTACCACGAGGAACCAGTGCCTTTGACGCAGGATGAGGTTCTTGCCGGGGAGAGGTCTGTGATGGTGTTGGTAGGAGGGCATTATGAATGATCTGAATGTGATTATCGTTGTTTTCCTTAGCCTGTTATTGGGCATTATCTGCCTGGCCGCTACGGCAAACGGCTGGGCATATAGCCGCAAGGCGGGATATATCGTGGCGGCCGGGTTTTTGATCTTTGGAGCGGTGTTTGGATTTGCCTGCGTTATGAAGGCAGATCTTCTTCTGGTGTTTGTGATCGCGGTTCCTTTCGGAGGGTTCCAGATTGCGATGGGGCTGTCCATGCTGGCCGACTGCTTGATCTATAGAAAGCGGGGCGAAGGACAGTTTATAAAGGCAGCTTATTCAGGCATGGAGCGAAGCACGGAATACTACAGAATCGTGGTACGTTTTATGGCGGACGGGAAGGTGATGGAGAGAGCATCCGAAGATCATTATACGGAGAGTTATATCAAAAAGCATATGAGAGAGACGGACGCCTGCACCATATGGCAGAATCCCAAGAACCCCGAAATGTTTCGGATCCGGCGCTTTGAAGGACTGGTGCCAGGCATTCTGGTGTCATTCTTAGGTTTTATATTCTTTAGCATCCCATTTGAACTTCTGCTGGAAAGAATTTAGGAATCTGCAGGCAGGATCCGAATCATAACCTGGGTGACGTATTCTTCTATGGAAGAGATGGCAATCTCATTCAATCCGGTCTCATAGGCATTGCCGGTCAGGATCAGATGGTTCTCGCTGGCATAAGCAAGCATTTTCTTATAAAGAGAAGGAAGAGCGCTCCAGTCTCCTATGGAATAGCCATAGAGGTAGGTGCCTTCCGGGCGCAATAGGAGGCCGGGCTTTTGTTTCTTCTTTTCTACGGGGACGAACAGGCCTCCATATTCTTCAAAATTCCCTTCTCTTATATTTTCAACCGTAATATAACTTCCAAATCCCATCCGGCACTGTGCTGTGTCGAAGGAGTTCCTCAGATGGCGCAGGGCTTTGACGGCATCATCGTCTGCGAAGGCATAGGGGATGGTCGCAAGCCAGGCATCCGGACATTTGCCAATCCGAAGTTCCTGGTGCGTTATGCTGCGGCATAAGTCCAGCTGCTGCTTCTGGCGCTTAAGGATATCCTTTGTCTTTTTCAGGCGTCGGATCTCCTGGTCGATCTCTTCCAGCTTGCTGTCGGCGATGCGATAGAAGCGGCACGTATCCGGCTGGTCCATATATTCCTTGATCTCCTCAAGGCTCATGTGAAGTTCCTTCAGCATGAGAATATATTCCAACTCTATACTCTGGGAATAGTCATAATACCGGTAGTTGTTATCGCCTTTATAAATGGGAGAGAACAGTCCGATGGCATCGTAATAATGCAGCGTCCGCTTATTGATTCCATGCAGCTGCGCGAACTGGGCGGTGGTGAGCCGGATAGGCCTGGCATTCAAATTTTTCATAGAGAATCTTCCTCCTTGACTCTACAGTTACTGTATACTTTATGCTCATTATACACGAACATGTGCAAAAGAGAAAGGAGATATATCATGCAGGAAGAGATCATGCTTAGAGAAATGAGGGACGAGGATTATGAAGCCATAGAGGAGATCATCAGCGAGACTTGGAATTATGACCAGCTGACGACCCCGCAGGCTGCCCGTAAGATGGCAAAGGCATACTTGTACGGATGCCTGGCCAACCAGACTTACAAGCAGGTAGCAATATGTGACAAAACGGTGGCGGGAGTGATCATGGGCAAGAACATCAGGCATCACAGGTGTCCGCTTAAAATCCGGCTGAATCAGATCAGGGCCGTGGCCGGGCTGCTGCTTGACCGGGAGGGTAGAAGAGTGTCTTCAATATTTTCCGCCGTAAATGAGATTGACGGGGAATTGCTGAAAGAAAGCGGGAAGGACTATCAAGGGGAGGTGGCGTTCTTTGCCATCCGTTCTAAGTTCCGGGGAAGAGGCCTTGGGAAAAAGATGTATTGCAGCCTGATGGACTACTTTAAGGCGGAGGGAATCAACGAGTTCTTCCTGTATACGGATACCACATGCAACTACCCCTTCTATGAGCATCAGAAGATGCATCGGCGCGCGCAGAGAACCTATGCTTTCCAGATAGAGGGACAGGAGGTGCCGATGACATTTTTCCTGTACGACGGGCTTTGCCGCGAGATGGGAAATAATTGAGAAAAAGATGGGGATGCTCTAGCCATCCTGCCGTTGTTTTGGTACAATAATTGTCAGACTGGATAATTGGGAGGACTTACGAATGAAGAGACCAGGACAGGAGGCAGCAAAACGCCTGAATATAAATTGGGGAAGTTTTTACCGGAATGTATTTGCCTTGGTCATCCCTATGGCCATTCAGAATCTGATCAATGTGGGGGTGACGGCAGCAGACGTGATCATGCTGGGACGAGTGGGGGAGAAGGTGCTCTCCGGCGCATCTTTAGCCGGACAGATTCAGTTTATCATGACGCTGATCTTCATGGGCATTACTTCCGGGGCTACCGTCCTGACGGCCCAGTACTGGGGGAAGAAGGATACAAGGACCATCGAGAAGGTGCTGGGGATGGGACTTGCGGCGGGGCTGATTACGGCCGTGGCGTTTGCGGCTGCTGCTCTCTTTATTCCGGAGGCGCTGATGCGCATCTATAGCTCGGATCCTGCGGTGATCGCGGAGGGCATCCGGTACTTGAGGATTGTCGGCTTTTCCTATCTGTTCATGGCAGTGACGCAGGTCTACTTAAACATCATGAGAAGCATCGAGCGGGTATTGATTGCTACCTTTGTCTACAGCATCTCACTGATCGTAAATATTGCCGTGAATGCGCTGCTGATCTTCGGGCTTCTGGGATTCCCGGCTCTGGGAATCCGCGGCGCTGCTATCGGAACGCTGTGCGCCAGAATCGTGGAGATGGTCATCGTGCTGTGCTATGCATACTTTCAGAACCGGGTGGTGCGTATCAGGATCGGGGATATGGTGCATGTGGACAAGGTGCTTTTAAAGGACTATATGGTGTACGCGATGCCGGTGGTCCTCAATGAACTGATGTGGGGACTGGGAAGTTCCGCTAATACAGCGGTCATCGGCCACCTTGGAAGCGCGGCCGTAGCAGCCAATTCCGTGGCCCAGGTAGCCAGGCAGCTGGCGACCGTCGTGGTGTTCGGCATCTCTCATGCTACAGCGATCTATCTTGGCAAGACCATCGGAGAGCAGAAGCTGGAGCACGCCAAGGCGTATGCCAAGCGGTTTATCTATCTCAGCCTGATTCTGGGAGCAGCAGGCGCGCTGGTGATCCTGGCGGCCGCGCCGATTGCCAACGCTACGCTGGCGCTCAGTCCGGATGCAAAAGGATATCTGACATTCATGTTCTTCGTCATGTCCTATTTCACGATCGCCCAGTCCTTAAATTGCACGATGGTGGTAGGAATCTTCCGTTCCGGCGGGGATACCAGGTTCGGGCTTATCATGGACGTGTCTACCATGTGGGGATTCTCCATACTGCTGGGCGCGGTGGCCGCCTTCGTATTTCATGCAAGCGTGCCGATCGTCTATGTCATATTGATGAGTGACGAACTGATCAAGGTGCCGATTACCATAAAGCGGTATCTCAGCTATAAATGGCTGAAAAATGTAACCAGGGAAAAAGAAGAATTGGAGGGAGCATAGCATGATCGTATTAGAGAAGCAGGAAATCGAATCGCTGATAGACTTGAATCAGATGATGGATCAGATTGAGGAGGCCTACCGGATATTCGGAGAGGGAGACTATTACATGCCGCCCAGGCAGGCCGTGGAGGATGCCAATAAGTCTATGATGTACATGCCCTGCTATACAAAGGAAATGATCGGGACCAAGATATTGAGCATCTTTCCCGACAATGCCAAGCTGGGCCTGCCGTCCATTGACGGCGTGATGCTTTTAAACGACTATCAGACTGGCAAGCCGCTGGCCATACTGGATGGACAGACGGTTACCGCGTGGCGGACCGGCGCCGTTGGAGGCGTGGGAATCCGGCATCTGGCGGCAAAGGACAGCCATACGGTAGGGATCATTGGCGCGGGCGTGCAGGGATTTTACCAGGCGCTTTATGCATGCGCGGCCAGGGATATCCATACCGTATACGTCTATAATCACAGCAGCCGGGACTTGACAGATTATCTGGGCAGATTGGAAAAAGTTATTGATAAGGAAGGCACAAAGGTAGTACAATGTAAGACAGTAGAAGAATTAGCGAAAAAAAGCGATATCATCTGCACGACAACGCCTTCTACGACACCGGTGCTTCCTAATGACAGAGCGTTATTGGAAGGAAAATGCATTATCGCGATCGGTTCCTATACTCCTGATATGCGGGAAATACCGGATGTGATCTGGGATCTTGTGGATAAGGTATATATCGAGCTCCCTTATGCATGCGAAGAATGCGGGGACTTAAGCCAGCCGCTCTCGGAAGGACGCCTTACCATGGACCGGGTCATGCTGATGCACGAGTATCTGGCATCAGGAGCGGATGAAGAAGCAGGCGCCGGAAAGACCACCTATTTCAAATCAGTGGGAATGGGGCTTTTTGACGTATGTATCGCACAAAAAATATTAGAACAGGCAAAGGAGAGGTAATTATGAAAGTAGTATCAACAGAGAAAGCGCCAAAGGCATTGGGACCATATTCACAGGGATATGTACATGGAGGAATCCTCTATTCCGCAGGACAGATCGGAATCAATCCTGCGACGGATACGGTAGAGGCGGATACGATCGAGGGACAGGCAGAACAGGCATGCAAGAATATCGGCGAGATCCTCAAAGAGGCAGGAACTTCCTTCGACAAGGTGTTAAAGACCACATGCTTCCTTGCGGATATGGGAGACTTTGCGGCATTTAATGAAGTTTACGCAAAATACTTTACATCCAAGCCAGCCAGAAGCTGCGTAGCAGTAAAGACGCTGCCAAAGAACCTGCTGTGCGAGATCGAGGTTATTGCGGCAGTAGAAGAATAGAGTAATTTAATTTGGAAAGAGGTATATAGATCATGTCAGAAGAACAACAGAATGGCTGCTCTCCATCTGACTGCGCCGGATGCGCGCATGCAGATTCCTGCAGCAGCAAGCCACAGGATATGAAGGAGCCCGCGAACCCATTTTCACATATCGGAAAGGTGATCGCGGTTGTCAGCGGCAAGGGAGGCGTAGGAAAGTCCATGGTGACGGCCTCTTTGGCAAGACTGATGAGAGAGCAGGGATTCTCGGTAGGCATCCTGGATGCAGATATTACCGGGCCATCCATACCTAAGATGTACGGCATCCATGAGGGGGCCAAGGGAAGTGAAGCAGGGATGTTCCCATGCGAGGCTAAGGACGGGACAAGGATTATGTCCGTCAATCTTCTGCTGGAGAACGAGTCGGATCCGGTTATCTGGAGAGGGCCTGTGATCGCAGGAGTCGTAACCCAGTTCTGGACGGATGTCATGTGGGGAGACCTGGACTATCTGTTCGTGGATATGCCTCCCGGAACAGGCGATGTTCCATTGACCGTATTCCAGTCCCTTCCGGTAGATGGTGTCGTGATCGTCACATCTCCACAGGATCTGGTACAGATGATTGTCAAGAAGGCTTACAATATGGCGAAGAAGATGGACATTCCGGTACTGGGAATCGTGGAGAACTACAGTTATCTGGTATGCCCGGATTGCGGAAAGAAGATTTCCGTATTTGGAGAGAGCCATGTGGATGAGGTGGCAGAGGAACTGGACATTCCGGTATTAGGGAAGATGCCGATTGATGCGGTGCTCGCAGAGGCTGTGGAGAATGAACGGTTCTCGGAAGTCAGCAATGAGTACCTTGCGGCAGCAGTTAATAAGTTTTAGATTAAAAAAATATGGGCGGTGGACGACAAGCGTATCTTTCTTGTCGTTCACCGCCCGTTTTTGCTGTTATTGGAGAAGAAGATAGAGAGCGCTGTAGGGGCTAAGATCGAGCTGGATGGCTCCATCATCGGCCGCTAATTCCAGATCCTCATACTTACGGCCGCCGGCATATTTCTCCATATCGCTGGCCAGAAGGATGGAAGCCTGGGCGGTGCCTTTTACCGGCAGCCGATAGCCTTCCTGAACCTGATCAGACAGGTTAAAGACGGCGGCGATACGTTCCTTTCCATCGGTGCGCAAAAAAGCGTAGATGCAGCGTTCTTCCTGATGGCAGTCCAGCCAGGCGAAGCCTTCAGGTACATAGTCGCAGTTAGAAAGGGACGGATGCTTCAGATAAAGTCTGTTCAAATCCTTCATAAAGCGATGGAAGGCGTCATGAATGGGGTATTTCAGGATATCCCAATCCTGCTCCCGCTTCTCATCCCATTCCCGCAGCTGTCCGAACTCATTTCCCATAAAGTTGAGCTTCTTGCCTGGATGAGCGTACATATACATATACAGGGCACGGGCCTGTGGAAACTTCTCTTCATATTCCCCGTGCATTTTCTGGAGGATGGTAGCCTTCCCGTGAACGACCTCGTCGTGGGACAAGGGCAGCAGGAAGGAGTCGCTGTAAAAATAGTGCATGGAGAAGGTCAACTTGTGATAATCCCTGGTACGGTACTGGGGGGCAGTACGAAAGTATTCCAAGGTATCATTCATCCAGCCCATGTCCCATTTATAGTCGAACCCTAAGCCGCCTTCGGCCGTGCTTTTTGTCACGCCGGGGTAGGAGGTGGAGTCTTCTGCCGAGAGGATGGCAGAAGGATGCATCTGCTTCAAGCCCCGGTTCATCTCCCGGATAAAGTCTACGGCTGACTTGTTCACGCCCCTGGCCGGGTCTCCCTGCCAGTAGATGATATTGCTGATGGCATCCATGCGGATGCCGTCCACATGGTAGTCGGTGAGCCAGTAATTGGCGGCAGATTGTAGGAAACTTCGAACTTCGCCGCGGGAATGCATGAAGTTGCAGCTGCCCCACTCGCTTCGTCCCACGTCTATATTGGGGTATTCATATAACGCAGTGCCGTCATAGTTGGCAAGCGCATAGCCATCTACAGCAAAATGTACGGGGACAAAGTCCATAATGATGCCGATGTCGTTCTGGTGGCAGGCATCGATGAACTCCATCAGTTCCTGGGCGGTTCCGTACCGGGAGGTGGGGCTGTAGAAACCGGTATTCTGGTATCCCCAGGATTCATCGCAAGGGTGCTCGCTTAGCGGCATGATCTCCAGATAGTTATAGCCGTTTTCCTTGAGGTAAGGCAGCAGGATATCTGCCAGTTCGGTATAGGAATACCAGTCCTCTTCTTCCTCTGAAGGCTTCTTCCAGGAGCCGAAATGCAGCTCGTAGATATTCAAAGGCTGGTTCCTGTGATCCGTACGCTGTTCCATCCATTTCGAATCCTTAAAATGGTAGGTAGAGAGGTCCCGGATAATAGAAGCATTCTTGGGACGCAGCTCCATGCCATATCCGTAAGGGTCGCAGTGATCGATAAAGAATCCGGACTGCTGGTAGATGCGGTACTTGTACATCATGCCGGGCCTGGCATCCGGGATGTAACATTCCCAGAAGTTGCCATCATAGACCTTGTGCATGGGACATTCTTCCCAACTGCTAAATTCCCCGATCAGCGAGATGCGCTGGGCGCTGGGGGCAAAGGTACGGAAGGTGACGCCTTCCCTTTCTGCATGGGCGCCAAGATAGCGGTAGGCGTCGAATACTTTTCCGGTATAAAATCCATAATAGTCCATAAATGATCCTCCAATTTATTTTTTGAAAATAATAGACAGTAGTTGATTATCTGATCTATAATGATTATACAAGATGAAAAAGCGCCTATCCACCAACAATATAGAGGAAGAGGCGTATAACCGACGGATTCATGAAACCGTCGGATTACAAGGGGGAAATGCCATGGATCTTCGGATTGAGAAAACGGAGAAAGGGATACGCAATGCCTTTATCGAGCTTCGCTCCAGGAAGCCCCTGGAGAAGATCACCATTAAGGAATTGTGCGAGCATGCATACATCAATAAGTCTACGTTTTATTCCCATTATAAGGATATCTATGACTTGTCGGAGCGGATGGAAGAGGAAGTCGTCTCATCCATTACCAATAGTATCTCGCATCCAGAATATATTATGGAAAATCCGGCAGAATTCACCAGGGAATTATTTCTGGCCTATCTGTCTCAGAATTCGCTGATCACCATACTTTTTTCCGGAAGCCAGAGGAATCATCTCGCGGACAGGATTGAGACCAGCATCAAGGAAATGATATTCCGGAAGCATCCGGAGTACCGTAAGGACAGGGTCAGGAATATTATTCTAAGCTACTGCATACAGGGCGGGTATCATGCGTTCCAAAGGAACCGGGATAAGGATATGCAGACGCTGATCTCCGTGATCAGCGACCTGACAGAAGTGGTAAAGCCGCTATATGAGGCGGAATATTAGCATAGGAATCCTATTGACAATAAGAACATGTGTTTGTATAATAGTAAAAAACAAACATATGTTCTTATTGCGTTTTTGAAAGGCGGATGACTATGAGAATCCAGGAATCCATGACGATGTACGAGAAACTGAATATTCTGACGGACGCTGCCAAGTATGATGTGGCCTGCACTTCCAGCGGAACTGCCAGGGCCAATGATGGAACCGGCATGGGCAGCTGCGAGCAGACCGGAATCTGCCACAGTTTTTCGGCGGATGGAAGGTGTATCTCTCTTCTTAAGATTCTTTATACCAATGAATGCATCTATGACTGCAAATACTGCATCAACAGGAGGACCAATGATGTCCGGCGTGCATCTTTTACGCCGGATGAAGTGTGCACGCTTACTATGGAGTTTTACAGGCGCAATTATATCGAGGGTCTGTTCCTGAGTTCCGGTATTCTGAATAGCCCGGACTATACGATGGAACTGATCTATGCCACGCTGTATAAGCTGCGCAGAGAATGGAATTTCCAGGGCTATATCCATGTAAAGGCCATTCCGGGCGCCAGCCAGGAACTGGTGCACAGGATCGGGTTTCTGGCGGACCGGATGAGCGTCAATCTGGAACTTCCTACGGCAGAGAGCCTGAGGCTTCTGGCGCCCCATAAGAGCAGGAAGAATATCCTTGCTCCCATGCGCCTGGTGCAGAGCAAGGCGGCCCAGAATCGGCAGGAGATCCAGGTATACCGCAATGCGCCCAGGTTCGTTCCGGCAGGGCAGAGCACCCAGATGATCATCGGGGCGACCCCTGAGACAGACTATCAGATTATGCAGGTGACAGAGGCGCTCTATCAGAAGTTCGAGTTAAAAAGAGTGTTTTTTTCGGCTTTTGTCCATGTAAATGAGGATGCCACGCTACCCGCGCGCACGGACGAGGGGCCGCCGCTTCTTCGGGAGCATCGGCTATATCAGGCGGACTGGCTGCTGCGGTACTACCATTTTCAGGCAGACGAGCTGCTGTCGGAGGAATCGCCGAACTTCAACGTGCTGTTTGATCCCAAGTGCAACTGGGCGCTGAAGCATCTGGAGTATTTTCCGGTGGAGATCAACCGGGCAGACTATAAGATGCTTCTGCGGGTGCCGGGGATCGGCTATAAGTCGGCCGCCCGGATTGTCAAGGCCAGGAGATTGGGAAGCCTTGACTTCCAGGATATAAAGAAGATGGGCGTAGTGCTGAAGCGGGCGCTGTATTTTATCACTTGCGGCGGAAAGATGATGTATCCGACCAAGATTGAGGAAGACTATATTACGAGAAATCTGCTGAATGCGAGGGAGAGGCTGCCGGAAGGGATTGACGGCATGAACTACCGGCAGCTGTCCCTGTTCGACGATGTAAGGTTCGGAGGGAAGTTCTATGAAGACGGTCTATGTGTGTAGCGATACGGTGACGGGGATATTCTCCGGCATCTATGATGCCTGGAAGACGGGCCGGGGGGAAGCAGATTGCGCCATTGCCCTTCGCGGGATGCTGGAGCAGGAGCTGTTCTGCGACTATGTGGAAGTGGAAGAGACGGAGCATAAGGCGATCGCCGTGGAGAATCTGATCAAGAAGCATCTGGGAAGACAGGCATACTGGGATATCTATCATGCCGTGCTGGCGGCGGATAAAGACAAGGGGGACGCGATCCTTGGCACCATGCTGGCGGCAAGGACGCTTCCTGACAGCACCAGGATCATGGAGCATTTAAGCCATCCCAAGGTGGAGAAAGTATTTGAACTGAGCCGTACCGTTGGAGGAGAGGCCCATGCGCTAAAAGGATTCCTCAGATTCCAGGAATTAAAAAGCGGCATCCTGTATGCGCAGATTACGCCCAAGTCTCAGGTGCTTACCTGCCTGGCCCCTCATTTTGCGGACCGCCTGCCATTGGAGAACTGGATGATCCATGACAAGAGCCATGATATGTTCGTGGTGCATGAGGCAAAGAAGAAATGGGTTCTGATATGGGACGATATGCTGGATAGGAAGGGGAATCTTGAAGTGTCGGAAAAGGAAGCCCAGTATTCCAGATTGTGGAAGGACTTCTGCAAGACCATTGCCATAGAATCCCGCGCCAACAGAAGGTGCCAACTGCAGCATCTGCCCTTGCGGTTTCGCCCCAATATGGTGGAATTTACGAATTAGGCTGCGACAGAAGGAAAATCTATGGTACAATAGGAAGAAATGTAGATGAAGGACGAAAAGGACTATGGATTTGGAACAGCCAGTGATTCGAATCTCCGTGCGCAGCCTGGTGGAATTTATACTGCGCGGCGGCGATATTGACAATAGAATAGCAGGAACGGACAAGGACGCCATGCTGCTTGGAGGCAAGATCCACCGGAAGATCCAGCGGCAGATGGGTGCCGATTATCATGCAGAGGTCTCCCTGAAGCAGGAGGTTGCCTGCGATGGATTCCTGCTGCTGATCGAGGGGCGTGCAGACGGCATCATGGATACGCCGCAGGGCCCCGTGGTGGACGAGATCAAGGGAATCTTTCAGGAACTGGATACATTGAAAGAGCCCATCCTGGTGCATCTGGCCCAGGCAAAGTGCTACGCCTATATCTATGCCAGGCAGAATGGCCTGGAGGAAATTGGCGTGCAGATGACCTACTGCAATATGGAGACGGAGGAGATCAGGCGATTTGAAAGCACATATGCCTTCGAGGATCTGGAAGCCTGGTTTCAGGAACTGACAGCTTCTTATGAGAGATGGGCCCGTTATCAGATTGAGTGGAGAAAGAAGCGCAATGCATCCATACGGCAGGTGGAATTTCCCTTTTCTTACCGGGAGGGACAGAAGGAGCTGGTTACCAGCGTCTACCGCACCATCCTCCGTAAGAAGAAACTGTTCATACAGGCTCCTACAGGAGTGGGAAAGACGATCTCTACGGTGTTTCCGGCTGTAAAAGCCATGGGGGAAGGGCTGGGAGAGAAGATATTCTACCTGACGGCCAAGACGATTACCAGAACGGTGGCATGGCAGGCATTCGACTCCCTGAAAGCCCAGGATCTGCGCATGAAAGTGATCGTGCTCACCGCCAAGGAGAAGATCTGCTTCTGCGAGGAGACAAACTGCAATCCGGATGAGTGCCCTTACGCCAAGGGGCATTTTGACAGGGTAAATGACGCAGTGTATGAACTGCTGGCCTCCACCGATGAGATGAGCCGGGAGGCACTGGAAGAACAGGCGAGAAAATGGAACGTGTGCCCGTTCGAGATGGGGCTGGACGTGTCGCTGTGGGTGGATGCGGTTATCTGCGACTATAATTATGTTTTTGATCCCAATGCGCATTTGAAGCGGTTCTTCGGCGAGGGAAATAAAGGCGAGTATCTGTTTCTGATCGACGAGGCGCATAATCTGGTGGAACGGGGACGGGAGATGTACAGCGCCAGCATCTATAAAGAGGATTTTCTTAAGATCAAGCGTCTGGTAAAAACTGAAGACAGTCGGCTGGCCAGCCGGCTGGATGAGTGCAACAAGCAGCTTCTGGCGCTGAAGCGGGAGTGCGAGGATTACCAGATACTGGACAGCGTAGCCCATATCTACCTGAAACTGCTTGCGTTGATGACGGAGATGGAGCGTTACCTCGAAGAGTGCCGCAACGAGGAGATCCGCAAAGAAGTGCTGGAACTCTATTTTGCGGTGCGCATGTTCGTGAGCATTCATGAGGGACTGGATGAGAATTATCTGATCTATTCGGAACTGGAGGAAGAGGGGAGGTTCAAACTGCGTCTGTTCTGCGTGAATCCGGCCAACTGTCTCGCCCAGTTCCTGGATAAGGGAAACAGCACCATATTCTTCTCCGCAACGCTGCTCCCTATCCACTATTATAAGAAACTTTTGAGTAATTCAAAGGAAGATTACGCCATCTATGCAGAGTCTCCATTTGACGCAAGAAAGCGCCTTCTGCTGATCGGCACGGATGTCAGTACCAAGTATACAAGCCGTGGAGAGGCAATGTACCGGCGGTATGCCAAATATCTGATTCAGGTGGCAAGGAGCAGGAAAGGAAACTATATTGCCTTTTTTCCTTCCTACTATTTTATGGAAGAGGTCTATGAAGTTTTTGTATCTTTGCTGGAGAGCGTGCCCTGCTATGGGGGCCGGGAGATCGAGTATGTGATGCAGTCCAGATACATGTCGGAGGAGGCAAGGGAGATATTCCTGGAGAATTTTGAGGAAGACAAAGATCATAGCCTGATGGGCTTCTGCGTAATGGGCGGCATCTTTTCAGAAGGCATTGATCTGGCTATGGACAAGCTGATCGGAGCCATTATCGTTGGGACAGGACTGCCCCAGGTATGCAGGGAGCGGGAACTGCTAAAAACATATTTTGATTCCCACGGGTTAAGAGGATTTGACTATGCCTATCTCTATCCGGGCATGAACAAGGTCCTGCAGTCCGCAGGAAGGGTCATACGGACCGATCAGGACAGCGGGATCATCCTGCTTCTGGATGAGCGGTTCCGGGATGGAAGGTATCAGGATACCTTCCCCCGGGAATGGAGCCAGTATGGATGGTGCGATTCCGGGAACGTGACCGGGATGATCGAAACGTTCTGGGATGGGATGGACAAGGCCTGAGCCCTCCAAAAACAGCCGGTTCGCTAAGAGGCCTTTGCCCCGGGAAAGAAGTTTAAGAATTCCAGGGTGGCCTTGGAGGCCGGAATCTGTTCATTGTAGGCAATGACCAATTCACGGGAGGGCAGTTCCTCGCTGGTCTCAACGATAAAGAGGCTGTCGCTTTTTCTTGGCAGGCAGTAATCCGGAATGAAGGCGATCCCCAGGCCGATGCTGGCAAGATCGATCAGCAGGTCATTGCTGCTTAACTCGATCTCCGGCACCAGATCCAGCTGGCGCTGCTGGAACAGGGAATGCAGGAATTCGCTGGTGGTGCTCCGTTTATCCAGCATGAGGATCGGATACTTAAGCAGTTGCTCCAGATCCAGTTTCTTGCCCCTTAGTTCGGCGAAAGACTCGTTGGCGAGGAAGACATCCCTGAACTTCCGGATCTTTCTGACACCGGTAATATTTCCCAGGTAAGGATTGGGGTAGTTGACTACGATCAGATCCACCTGGCCGCTTTCCAGCAGTTCTACGCAGCGGATGGAAGTGGCATTGGTGACCTTGATATGGGCGCCAGGAAATTCCTTGTGGAATTTTTCCAGATAAGGAACCAGGAAGTACCGGCAGATGGTGTCGCTCGCCCCGATTCTTATCTGCCCTCCTTTGGAATTGGTTTCCATCAGCTGCGCCTCTCCCCGCTTGATCAGGTTCATCGCCGGCTCCACATGACGCAGCAGGATCTCCCCTTCAGGGGTCAGGCGTACCCTTTTGGTGCTGCGGATGAACAAAGTCTGGTCCAGTTTCTTCTCCAAAGCCTTAATGGACTGGCTGACCGCTGACTGGGAGATGAACAGCAGTTTGGAAGCTTCTGAAAAACTGAGGGTTGTGGCTACAAAATAGAACACTTTATATAATTCATAATTAACATCCATCATAAGTCCTCCTTATAAAATTACTAAGTATTATAAGTCAAAAGGGAGTGAATTACAACTCCTATTATGATAGAATGGGGGTGGAGGAGTCAAGACATGAAAAAAACACAGCAATTGATGGCAGCGGCGGCCATGCTGCTTATCATTATATCGGTATTGATCACCAGCTTCCAGCTGGTGATTTATGGAGATCCGGAGTATAAGTTTTATCAGAAGGAGTATGAGAAATATACGGTTTGCGATGCGCTTGGAATGAAGATGGAGGATGTCATGCAGGTGACGGAGCATATGATGGCATATCTGATCGGCGAGGAGGAGGAACTGTCCGTGATAACCACGGTGGAAGGCGAGAAGAAGGACTTCTTCAATGAGCAGGACAGGCTTCATATGGCAGACGTAAAGAATCTGTTCCTTGGAGGGCTTAAGGTAAGGACTGCCTGCCTTATGCTGGCGCTGGTTCTTCTGGCGATCCTGATTCTGACGAACGCGGACTGGAAATTTCTGATACCCAGGGCATATTCGGCTGCTCTTGTAATATTTCTTGCGATTGCTGCCTTCTTGGGAATCGCGTTTGCCATAGATTTCACAAAGTGCTTTACCATTTTCCATGAAATATTCTTTACCAATGACCTTTGGATGTTTGATTCGGCTACAGACTATATGATACGGATGCTTCCGGAAGGCTTCTTTTCAGACATGGTACTACGGATAGGAATTGCCTTCCTTGTCATGCTGATGATTCTGTGGGGAATCTTCCGCATTTGGAGGGTGGCAATGAAGGGTATTAATAAGCAAAGATTATAAGAAGGTTAAGTTATATTAATTTAATTAATAACACAACATATGATACAATAGAACTATAAAAAGCGCAAAATTCATGGATGGAGGAAGATTTATGAGCAATGTAAAACGAGTGTACGTCGAGAAGAAGCCGGGATTTGCGGTGCAGGCGGAGGAACTGAAGCATGAGGTGAAGAGTTATCTGGGGATTAAGGATATTCAGAATGTCCGGGTATTGATCCGCTATGATGTGGAAAATATCTCCGAAGATACTTTTAAGAAAGCATGCAACGGCATATTTGCAGAACCGCCGGTTGACACTTTGTATGAAGAGGAGTTCCAGAGTGCGCCGGGAAGCAGGATATTTTCCGTAGAGTTCCTTCCGGGGCAGTTTGACCAGCGCGCGGATTCTGCGGTACAGTGCGTGCAGTTTATCAAAGAAGACGAACAGCCTGTTATTAAGACGGCTACCACCTATGTGATTGAAGGGGATATTACGGATGCGCAGTTCGAGGCGATCAAGGAGCACTGCATCAATCCTGTGGATTCCAGGGAAACCGGTGCCGAGAAGCCGGAGACGCTGGTGACGAAGTTTGACGAGCCGGAGGATGTCATCATCTTTGAGGGCTTCAAAGATATGGAAAAGGATCAGTTAATGGAACTGTATGGCTCGCTGGGGCTTGCCATGACCTTTAAGGATTTTCTTCATATTCAGAATTATTTCCGCAAGGAAGAGGACCGGGACCCTTCTATGACAGAGATCCGCGTGCTGGACACCTATTGGTCTGATCATTGCCGCCACACGACGTTTTCAACAGAACTTAAGGATGTTTCTTTTGGCGAGGGCGATTACAGGGAGCCCATAGAAGATACCTATAAGCAGTATTTAAGCGATCACAGCGAGATATTCAAAGGCAGGGAGGACAAGTTCGTGTGCCTGATGGATCTGGCCCTGATGGCGATGCGCAAGCTGAAGAAGGAAGGCAAGCTAAACGACCAGGAAGAGTCTGACGAGATCAATGCCTGCAGTATTGTCGTGCCGATCAAGGTAGACGGCGTGGAAGAAGAGTGGCTGGTGAACTTTAAGAATGAGACCCACAATCATCCAACGGAGATCGAGCCTTTCGGCGGTGCCGCAACCTGCCTGGGCGGAGCGATCCGTGACCCGCTGTCCGGGCGTACCTATGTATATCAGGCAATGCGCGTGACAGGCGCGGCAGATCCTACCGTGTCCGTCAATGATACGATGAAGGGCAAGCTGCCCCAGAAGAAGCTGGTAAGAGAGGCAGCACACGGATACAGTTCTTATGGAAATCAGATCGGTCTTGCCACAGGAGCGGTAAAGGAAATCTACCATCCGAATTATGTGGCTAAGAGGATGGAGATTGGAGCAGTCCTGGGAGCAGCGCCGAGGCGCGCGGTCATCCGGGAGACGTCTGATCCTGGCGATATCATCATCCTTCTGGGCGGCCGTACAGGGCGTGATGGCTGCGGCGGCGCGACCGGATCTTCCAAGGTACATACGGAAGAGTCCATTGAGACTTGCGGCGCGGAAGTGCAGAAGGGCAACCCGCCTACAGAGCGTAAGATCCAGCGTCTGTTCCGAAGGGAAGAAGTAAGCCGGCTGATCAAGAAGTGCAACGACTTCGGCGCGGGCGGCGTGTCCGTGGCGATCGGGGAACTGGCTGACGGCCTGAGAGTAGACCTTGACAAGGTTCCGAAGAAATACGCGGGCCTGGACGGAACGGAAATTGCCATCTCCGAGTCCCAGGAGCGTATGGCGGTAGTGGTTGATCCGAAAGATGTGGACGAATTCATGGCATACGCAAAGGAAGAGAACCTGGAGGCTACCAAAGTAGCGGTCGTAACGGAGGAGCCAAGGCTTGTGCTGTCTTGGAGAGGCAAAGAGATCGTCAATCTTTCCCGCGCTTTCCTGGATACCAACGGGGCGCACCAGGAGACCAGCGTTGCCGTAGATATTCCAAGCCGTGCGGACAGCATCCTTGGAAGAGAAGAAGTAAAGAATGTGAAGGAAAAATGGCTTGATACATTGAAAGACCTGAACGTATGCTCTCAGAAAGGCCTTGTGGAGATGTTCGACGGCTCTATCGGGGCGTCCTCTGTATTTATGCCTCATGGAGGAAAGTACCAGATGACGGAGACGCAGGCTATGGTTGCGAAACTGCCAGTACTGACGGGAGACTGCGATACGGTGACGATGATGAGTTATGGATTCGATCCTTACCTTTCTACCTGGAGCCCATACCACGGGGCCATCTATGCAGTGACGGAATCCGTGGCGAAGATCGTGGCAGCGGGCGGAGACTACACGAAGATTCGTTTTACATTCCAGGAATACTTCCGCAGGATGACAGAGGATCCGCACAGATGGAGCCAGCCTTTTGCAGCGCTTCTCGGCGCCTACAATGCCCAGCTTGGATTCGGGCTTCCGTCAATCGGCGGCAAGGACAGCATGTCTGGAACATTCGAGGATATCGACGTTCCTCCGACCCTGGTATCATTTGCAGTGGATGTGGCTGCGGAAAAGGATATCATTACGCCGGAACTGAAGCAGGCAGGAAATAAGCTGGTTTGGCTTAGCATCGAGACGGACGAGTACGATATTCCGAAATATGAAAAAGTGATGGAGCAATACGCGAAGTTCACGGAAGATATTCACAGCGGCAGGATTGTGGCAGCCTATGCCCTCGACAGGCACGGCATCATCGCGGCTGTGAGCAAGATGGCCTTTGGAAACAGAATGGGCGTAAAGATCGAGCACAATATAGATGCAAGAGATCTCTTTGCCCCTGCTTTTGGCGATATCATCGCGGAAGTGCCGGCAGACAAGGTAGGGGAACTTGGCATTACGTATACGGTAATCGGAGAAGTAACGGAAGATGCCACATTCTCTTACGGAAATGAAAAGATCAGCCTTGCCGAGGCAGAGCGCGCATGGAAGGAAACGCTTGAGCCGGTATTCCCCACCAATTCCGGGGCAGAAGGACAGGAAGAGAAGATTGAGACGGGACTGTATGAGACTTCTGACATCCATATCTGCAGCCATAAGATCGCCCAGCCAACCGTATTCATACCGGTATTCCCGGGAACCAACTGCGAGTATGACAGCGCAAGGGCATTTGAACGGGCAGGAGCGAACGTAATCACCAAGGTATTCAAGAATATGAGCGCAACGGATATCCTGGATTCTGTCAGCGTATTCGAGGAAGCGATCGGCCAGGCGCAGATGATCATGTTCCCAGGCGGATTCAGCGCAGGCGACGAGCCGGATGGCTCTGCCAAGTTCTTTGCAACCGCATTCCAGAATGCAAAGATGAAAGAGGCGGTAGAGAAGCTTCTCAATGAAAGAGATGGACTGGTTTTGGGCGTATGCAACGGCTTCCAGGCGCTGGTTAAGCTTGGACTGGTTCCGAATGGCGCGATCACCGGCCAGACAGAGGAGTCACCGACCTTGACTTATAATACCATAGGCCGCCATATTTCCAAGATGGTCTATACCAAGGTAGTGACCAACAAGTCCCCATGGCTTGCACAGGCGGAACTAGGCGGCGTATATACCAATCCTGCATCCCACGGAGAAGGAAGATTCGTGGCCAGCAAGAAGTGGATCGACAGGCTTTTTGCAAATGGACAGGTTGCAACCCAGTATTGTGATCCAAACGGAAATATCAGCATGGATGAGGAATGGAATGTAAATGGCTCCTACTGTGCGATCGAAGGAATCACAAGCCCGGACGGCCGGGTATTTGGCAAGATGGCCCATTCAGAGAGACGCGCCCGCTCCGTAGCCATGAACATTTATGGAGAGCAGGATCTGAAGATCTTTGAATCCGGCGTGAACTACTTCAAATAATCGGATGCTTAGAATACCACGATGTCTGGAATACTAAGAAAGTATGCAAAATGAAACATAGACGATGAGTTGTTGCAGATATTCTGGATAAGAATGGGAAAAACTGCACAAAAAAATCATCTATTTGCAGGAAATCAAATTCAAAATTGCAGAAATGGAAAAAATTCTTAAAAAAATTCTTGTGTTCTATATAGAATTCCTTTACAATAGTAAAGGACAAAAGCATCGTACAGGCGGGTAGACTTTGTCTGCCCGCTTTTGTAATTAAGTTTTAGGAGGTAGAAAAGTATGTCATATGTTGATGAAGTCCTGGAAAAAGTAGTGGCGAAGAACCCAGCAGAGCCGGAATTCCACCAGGCGGTAAAAGAAGTATTGGAATCATTGAGAGTAGTGGTAGAAGCAAATGAAGAAAAATACAAAAAGGATGCCCTGCTGGAGAGGCTGGTCGAGCCGGAGAGACAGTTCAAATTCCGTGTGCCATGGGTAGATGACAAAGGGCAAGTCCAGGTGAACACAGGCTACCGCGTTCAGTTCAACAGCGCGATCGGACCTTATAAAGGAGGCCTTCGCCTTCACCCATCTGTCAACCTTGGAATTATCAAGTTCCTTGGATTCGAGCAGATTTTCAAGAATTCATTGACAGGCCTTCCTATCGGAGGAGGAAAAGGTGGTTCCGACTTTGATCCGAAGGGTAAATCAGACAGGGAAGTAATGGCATTCTGCCAGAGCTTTATGACAGAACTTTGTAAATATATTGGCGCTGACACGGATGTTCCGGCTGGAGATATCGGAACAGGCGCCAGAGAGATCGGCTATATGTTTGGCCAGTATAAGAGAATCCGAGGCGTATATGAAGGCGTGCTTACCGGAAAGGGCTTAAGCTACGGCGGCTCTCTGGCGAGGACTGAAGCAACAGGATACGGCCTTCTGTACCTGACAAAAGAGATGCTGAAGATCAATGGGCATGATATCGCAGGAAAGACGATTGCCGTATCCGGTTCTGGAAATGTGGCGATCTATGCTACCCAGAAGGCTTTCCAGCTTGGCGCAAAGGTAGTGACGGTCAGTGATTCCAACGGATGGGTATACGATCCAGAAGGAATTGACGTAGAAGCATTGAAAGAAATCAAAGAAGTGAAGCGTGCAAGATTGACGGAATACAAGAACTACCGCCCGAATTCAGAATATCATGAAGGACGCGGCGTATGGTCTGTAAAGGTTGACATTGCCCTTCCTTGCGCAACCCAGAACGAACTTCATCTGGAAGACGCAAAGATGCTGGTGGAGAATGGATGCATTGCAGTAGCGGAAGGCGCAAATATGCCTACAACGCTGGAAGCAACGCAATATCTGCAGCAGAATGGCATACTGTTCGCTCCAGGAAAGGCGGCGAATGCCGGCGGCGTTGCCACATCCGCTCTTGAAATGTCTCAGAACAGCGAGCGATTAAGCTGGTCTTTTGAAGAAGTAGACTCTAAGCTTCAGGGCATCATGATAAATATTTGCCACAATATGGCAGATGCCGCAAAACGCTATGACGCAGAAGGAAATTATGTCATGGGCGCTAATATTGCAGGATTTGAGAAGGTTGTAGAGGCTATGAACGCGCAGGGAATCGTTTAATACAGGCGTATCCTTTGCACTACATAGAATTTATTTTCGGATTTTGTAAAAAAATTAAAAAAAGTGTTGACAATTAATGGATTTCAATAGTATAATAGCAAAGCGGGTTCGAGATAAGGACCCGCAAGGATATGGGATCATAGCTCAGCTGGGAGAGCATCTGCCTTACAAGCAGAGGGTCATA